>ERZ835980.527-NODE-527-length-52310-cov-5.282672_pt1 | contig 52310 bp, 44 predicted proteins | sample MGYA00519943_ERZ835980 | MGnify/ENA primary metagenome ERZ835980 (study PRJEB31850, sample SAMEA3708791) | human gut metagenome | biome: human gut; feature: human-associated habitat; material: faeces | place: China | collected 2014 ... | reverse complement strand
CTAACCTTTAAGTTCCGCCGCGAAGCAAGTAAAAGTTCTTTGGTTACTTTCTTTCGTGAATTTACATTATCCCAAAGCGGCAAGGCTGAAACCAAATAAGCTTTTTATCTAACCTTTAAGTTCCGCCGCGAAGCAAGTAAAAGTTCTTTGGTTACTTTCTTTCGTGAATTTACATTATCCCAAAGCGGCAAGGCTGAAACCAAATAAGCTTTTTATCTAACCTTTAAGTTCCGCCGCGAAGCAAGTAAAAGTTCTTTGGTTACTTTCTTTCAAGAAAGTAACTTCAAGAAAGTGAACCATTGTATAGGTTCATAGCGTCGGCAATTTTTCCGGAAGAAATAAGTTCGGACGCGGATAAAACCTTGTCAAACTCGGTAAAAAGAGTTTTCTGTTCGGCGTCGGTAAATTTTGAGAGCACCCAGTCGGCAAGATCCATGTCGGCATAAGGCTTTGCGCCGACTCCGACCTTTATGCGCGGAAATGCGTCGCTGCCGAGATGCGAAATTATGGACTTTATGCCGTTGTGACCGCCGTCGCTGCCCTTTTTGCGTATCCGCAGCCTTCCTACGTCAAGGGATATGTCGTCGTAAATAACCGTAATGTTTTCCGGAGGTATCTTGTAGAAATTCGCAGCCTCGGCGACAGCCTCTCCCGAATTGTTCATAAAAGTCTGCGGAAGCATGAGCAGGGTTCTCTTTCCGCCCGACATGCACTCTCCGACAAGCGCTTTGAACTTTACGCGGTCGATTTTTGCGTTCTTTTTCTGTGAAATATAATCAAGCGAAAGAAATCCCGCATTGTGGCGCGTAAGCCTGTATTTGTCACCGGGATTGCCGAGTCCTACTATCATATGCGTTACCGGAACTCCGGCACCGCTTGATTCTTTCTGCTCTATCTGCTTAAAAAGCGAAAATATATCCATGTTTTATAAAACTCCAAGGGTTATATGCATTTTTTTGTGCTGTCACAAGCTTTGATTTATACCGAAAGCCGCCGAAAAAAGCTGCTTTATGCGCTCATTCTGTCCCGAAACGTAAAGATAACCGAACAGCGCCTCAAGTCCCGTCGCTCTGCGGTACTGTATTATATCGCCGTGATTTGGCGAAAAGTGCGTTTTTGCATTTCTGCCGCGCTTGAAAACCGCAGTTTCCTTTTCCGAAAGCAAAGGCAGTATGCGTTCGGCAGCGTCGCTCTGAGCCTCGCACGTTACATACGCCTTAGACGCCCTTACAAGTCCTCCCGGCTTTACTTCTCCGCTCATATGAAGCACCGCGTCGCGCGCAAGCAGTTCCATGCAGGCGTCGCCTATATATGCAAGCGTCAATACTCCGTAGCTGTCGGGATTCTTGTCCGCGCCGAACAGCAAAAGCCCGCCGTTCAAAGCGCCGCCATCAAGGCTTTCGGTATTTTTGTCCATGTTCTTACACACGTTTCCACTTAGGACCGTTCGGCGTATCCTCTATTACTATTCCGCGCGCTTTAAGCTCGTCTCTTATTCTGTCAGCCTCGGCATAGTTCTTTGCTTTCTTTGCGTCGGTGCGCTTTGCGACAAGTTCTTCTATTTCCGCGTCGTCGGAATTTCCGGCGCTTTCCTTTTTCTCAAATCCGAACAGCGCAAGCATATCCGTATATATCTCCCACGCCTTGTCCAGAAATTCAGCGGAAAGATTTTCGTTTGCAAGCGCACGGTTGATGTCGCGCGTAAGCTCAAATACGGCGGCTATTCCGTCGGCTGTGTTGAAATCGTTATCGAGCGCGTCGCACATCTGCTTTCTTCTGCCCTCAAAGGTGCAAAGCAGATTTTTTTCCTCGTCGGAAAGAGAACGCAGAACATCGTTTGCCGCAGCCTTTATTCTGAAACCGAGATTTTCCTCGCAGGTGTGCAGTCTTTCAAGCGATACCTTTGCCTGGTGCATTGCCTCTTCGGAATAGTTTACCGGACTTCTGTAATGAGCCGATATGATAAAGAAACGTATTGTTTCATATCCGTACTTTGCAGCGGCGTCCCTTACCTTAAAGGATATGCCGGACTTTGACATCTTTACGCCGTCGGTAAGTATATATGCGTTATGAAGCCATATTCTCGTAAATGTAGGATCCGTGCAGCCGCAGCAGCTGTTATAGCTTTCTGACTGCGCAATCTCGTTTTCATGATGCGGAAACGCAAGGTCTTCTCCGCCTGCGTGTATATCTATATTCGCACCGAGATATTTTCTCGACATTGCCGAGCATTCTATATGCCAGCCCGGTCTGCCCTTTCCCCATGGCGATTCCCAGTACGGCTCTCCCGGCTTCGCGGCCTTCCATACGGCAAAGTCAAGCGGATCTTCCTTTATATCCGAAACGTCTATTCTAGCGCCGCTTTCAAGGTCGTCTATATTCTTATGCGACAGCTTTCCGTAGCCCTTGAATTTGCGCGTTCTGAAATATACGTCCTTGTCCTCGCTTATTCCGTCGGGACTTACGGCATACGCATATCCGCCCTCTTCGAGTTTCTTTACCATTTCGATAATTTCGGGAATATTCTCGGTGGCTCTCGGATGGTGCGTCGCCTTTTTTATTCCAAGACCTTCCGCGTCGGTGAAATATTCCTTTATATATTTTTCCGCAACCTCTTTTACGGTCGTGCCCTCTGCGTTTGCTTTCTTTATAAGCTTATCGTCGATATCGGTAAAGTTCTGGGTGAAGTTTACCTTATATCCTCTGTATTCAAGGTATCTGCGCAAAAAATCAAAAATTACAAAACATCTTGCGTTTCCGACATGGAAAAAGTCATACACCGTCGGGCCGCAGGTATACATCTTTACGGTATCTCCGTCGAGAGGCTTGAGCTCCTCAAGCTGTTTTGTCATGGAATTATAGAGTTTCATGCTGTTTTATCCTTTCAGCCGTTAAAAATTTACGGCTTTTGATTATTTATTCTTCCGTTTTGCCTTTGCCGCCTGTTTTTGCTTCTTCAAGCTGTTTTTCAAGGTTATCTATACGGCGGTAAAGCTTGCAAAGCTCCTGCGATACGGGATCGGGTATATGGATCTGGTCAAGGTCGTTGCAGACTGTCCTTTTCTTGGCGTCACCGGTATATATTATCCTTGCCGGGACACCGACTGCCGTTGCGTTTTCGGGTACCGTATCGAGTACGACGGCGCCTGCCGCGATCTTTGCGTTATCGCCGACGGTGAAAGGCCCGAGTACCTTTGCCCCCGAACCTACCATTACGTTATTGCCTATTGTCGGGTGGCGCTTTCCCGTATGCTTTCCGGTACCGCCGAGTGTTACGCCCTGATATATGGTGCAGTTATCCCCGACAACAGCCGTTTCGCCTATTACAACGCCCATTCCGTGGTCAATAAGCAAACCCTTGCCTATTGTAGCGCCGGGATGTATTTCAATTCCTGTCTTATGGCGTGCGTGCTGAGATACCCAGCGCGCTATGAATTTCATATCATGTTTAAAAAACCAATGCGCGATTCTGTGATATATTACGGCGTGAAGTCCGGAATAGAGAAAGAACACCTCGGCGCCGTTTCTCGCAGCCGGATCTCTGTCGCGTATGGCTTTTATATCATATCTGAGATTATCAAACAAAATGCATTTCTCCCAAAAGTTAATTTTTACATTGTTATGTATTTTTTATACGCTTTAAAATAAAGCGCGCCGGAATAAAGAGTAAAGAATATGACGACTGCCATAAAGATATACGTAAGCGGTCTGTAAGTTACGAAAAAGTCCGAGAAAGAGAAGATCATGGGTTCGAGTATGAGAAGTTCTATGAAAATACACTGAGAGAACGTCTTTATCTTACCCGGCATTGCGGCTGCTATTACAACATGCTCCGCGTTTACCGCAACAAGTCTCATTGACGTTACGGCAAATTCTCTGAAAACAACGACTATCGTCGTAATCACAAGCCAGAGTCTCATTTCCTCAAACGCGTATATTGACGCTATGAGCGCGCCGATAACCATGAACTTATCGGCAAGAGGATCCATAAACTTTCCGAAATTTGTGATGAGATTGTATTTTCTCGCTATCTTTCCGTCGGCAAAATCCGTTACCGCCGAGAGAAAGAAAACTACCGCCGACACTATATAAAGCGGCACTTTTATATCCTCGTTTCCGAGTGCGTTCGGAAGCATAAGGCATACTACGAAAATCGGAACCATACATATGCGGAGTATTGTGAGTTTATTCGGCAAATTCATAAATAACACTTTCCTTTCCTTTTGCTCAAAGTACCGCTTCGCCGAGAAGGTCATAATCCATAACCTCGGTTATTTTTACGTTTACAAATTCACCCGGTGCGACTTTTCTGTCCTTGGACGAAAAATATACTTTACCGTCTATTTCGGGTGCGTCAAATTCGCTTCTGCCGAAATACACGCCGGCTGCCTTGTCAAAGCCCTCGCAGAGGACGGTCAGAACCTTGCCGACCTGCTTTTTATTGAAAGCCTCATGTATTTCAAACTGATTCTGCATAAGCTTATCCATTCGCTTCTGCTTTGTCTTTTCGGGAACTATGCCCTCTTTTATCTTTGCCGCGGGCGTTCCATCCTGACATGAGAACGTGAACACGCCGAGTCTTTCAAACTTAATCTCTTTCAGAAACTCCGCAAGCAATGCGAAATCTTCTTTTGTTTCTCCGGGAAATCCGACTATTACCGTGGAACGGATTACTATGCCCGGCACTTCTTTTCGCAGCAGAGCTATCTTTTCCTTTATGAGCGCGCTGTTTCCGCGTCTGCCCATTGCTTTTAAGACCTTATCGGAAATGTGCTGTATCGGAAGGTCTATATATTTTACGACCTTAGGCTCCGACGCTATTGTTTTTACAAGGCTTTCCGTAAGCTCTTCGGGGTAACAGTAGAGTATTCTCACCCATTTTACTCCGTCTATCTTACAGACCTCGTGCAGCAGAACGTCGAGTTTGGGTTCGCCGTAAAGGTCGTTTCCGTATCTTGTGGTGTCCTGGGAAACAAGGATTATTTCCTTTGCTCCGAGAGAAACCATTTCCTTAGCCTCGGCAACGACGTCCTCGATCTTTCGGCTTCTGAACTTTCCGCGCAGATACGGAATTATACAGTATGTACAGTGATTGTCGCAGCCCTCCGATATTTTAATATATACCGAGCTTTCGTCAGTCGTTACAACCCTGTCTCCGCCGAGAGGATGGTTTTCGGGCGCGGTTATGCAGCTGTACTTTGCTTTATCCTTTTTACCGCCGTTTTCGTAGGCATATTTTACAGCCTCGGTTATTTTCTCTATATCGCCGACGCCCACTATTGCGTCAACCTCCGGCATGAGGTCGAAAATTTCCTCTTTATACCGCTGCGAAAGACAGCCGGTGACAACTATGCCTTTAAGATTTCTGTTTTCGCGCAGCCATGCGACGTCGAGAATGGTGTCTATCGCCTCTTGCTTTGCGCTGTCGATAAACGCGCAGGTATTTACAACCACAACGTCTGCGTTTATATCCTCTTCGACTATTTCGATACCTGCCTTATTAAGCTCCGCGAGCATAAGCTCCGAATCCACAAGATTTTTTGAACAGCCCAAAGAAACAAACGCGCATTTTATACTCATTTCAACATACCTTTCTGAAATTCCGGGTTTTATCCGCATAAAACTCTGTGCGGATAAAGGTTTACACAATATATTACCACACTATTTTATTAAAATCAAGTGCGCAGCGCTTTTTTGTATGCGCCATAACGTAAATTTTTATTGAAAATTGCAGCAGCCTATGATAAAATACTAATGAATTGCCTGTCGGCATGAATTGAAATTTAAATTTCATGAATTGCGCTATGCGTATGGCAAGTGTGAGGTAAAACAATCATGATAAACAAAAACAGTTTTCCCGAGCAGAACAAATTCGGCATCTCTATCGAGGACAGCGGATATGCGCTCCTCGACAGCACATGGTACAGGGAAAACGAATGCAGTCCGTTCTCAAGGCTGTATTTTATAAAGGGCGGGAGCGGATATTTAAAGAAAGACGGCAAAACAATACCGATAAAAGGCGGTTTTGTCTATCTCGTTCCGGCAGAATGTCAGTTCTCATACGGCTGCGAAAGTCTTGAAAAGCTCTACTTTCACATCTCGGTCTTAACGTCCGAAAAATACGAGCTGCTTGCCGGAATAAAAGAAATATACTGTCTTCCGTTTTCGCAGCAAGAGTTTGACCGTCTTTACGAATGTTACTTTTCAGAGGACTACGCACGCCTGCTTGAGCTAAAAAGCACGCTGTATTCGTCGGTATCCGAATTTCTTTCGCTTACGCATTTTTTCGGCGTTCCCATAAAAAGATATTCCGAGACCGTTGAAAAGGCTATGAAATACATTCAGCACAATCCGCTTATAAGCCTGCGCGCAAAGGACATTTCGGACGCGTTATTCATCTCCGAAAGCAAGCTGCGAAAAGCTTTCAAGGACGAGACAGGCACGGCTGTCGGCACTTACTCCGATACGATAGTATTCAACATGGCAAAAAGAATGCTTGTCGAAAACAGGCTTTCGGTAAAGGACATCAGCCGCGTCCTGGGATTCTGCGATCAGTTCTATTTTTCGCGCAGCTTTAAGTCGCGTTTCGGCAAAACTCCGCTGCAATACAGACGCGACAACATACGTACCTTATGACGCGTATTACATTTTTTTGCAGTTTTTCCTGAAATTTTATGTATTAAGTTTCTATATCTACTTGAAAAATGTTCCGCGATATGATAGAATTAATCATAGCAAATTTACAAAGGTGTGATTATTTTGAAAAGAAAGAAGATATTGACCGTAATACTCAGCCTTATGATTTCGGCTCTTATGCTTGCGTTTTCGGTTATTACGGTCGTCGCATATTCGTCCGACGAAGATCCGCTTGTAACGCTCAGTTACTTAAACGAGGTCGTTATACCAAAGCTCAAAGCAGAGCTGGGCGCATCATCGCAGAACGGAAATAACGGTTCCGGCAGCGTTCAGACAGGCACTTCAGCAAACACCGGCGACGCGTCGGGTACATACGAAACGCTTGAGCTTGACATCGGCGACACGCTGCTTGCAAAAAGCGCGCTTGAAATAATTGTCCGTCCCGGAAGTATCGTAACTGCGGTAAGTCCTTTCAAACAGCAAGGCATTGCCGACATTACAAACGGCAACGAGCTTTACGACGGCGACGAATTCGCAATAAACGCCTACTGCATCATTCCGCGCGGAAACGACGGCAGAGGCGTAAGAGTCTTCAGTGAAAAGGCATACATTCTGATAAGAGGTGAATACGAAATTGGCTAAAAAAACTTCTAAATTCTCAAAAAGAGAGATAGCTGTAAGAGCAATGGCAATAGTTCTCGCCGTTCTCTTTGTTGTAACAGGTCTTATTGCCGTTCTTCCGACATTCTTTTAATTGATAAAAGACCTTTCACAGCCGCATATGACGCCGGTATATCGTTATTCGGCGCCGCGCAATTAAACCGCATACGACGCATACTTGTTTTATTTTACCGGTATGCGTCTTGTCTTTCACGGAAAGGGTGAAATATATGTCCCGCAAAACAAGATTTACGCTTATTTTCGCGCTGCTTTGCGCTTTATTCATGTTTAACGCCTTTGCGGACGGTGTGAGCGCCGAAACAAAGGTAAGAGTCGGAATTTTCTACTCATCGACGGCTTTCAAAGGACAAGCTGCCGTAAACTCGGAAACCGGCTTTTCGATAGGCGTCTATGACGAAAACGGCGATTTTTCCGAAACCGCGCTTGATGAAACAGTCAAAAACGCATACGTATACATAAACGACGGCGCACTTGTTTTTGCGTCGGAGGACATGAAAAACGCGCAAAACAATCCCGACAGCGTAATTTTCCGCGCCGAAAATGGACAGAAACTTGTTCTTCGCCCTGCCGCGCTTTCGGAAAATTCGGACAATAACGCGGCAGCCGACGCAAATTACAGCGCAGACCTGCCGTACATCGGAATTTCCGGCAAGAAATATCCCGAACTTCTCGAATTCGTAATGGATCCCAACGGCAACATAAAAGTTATAAACGTCGTCGGGCTTGAACAGTACATAAAGGGCGTTCTGCCGAACGAGGTCTACACATCATGGGAGCCGGAAGCGCTCAAAGCTGCAGCCGTTGCCACAAGAACATACACCTTAAAGAGTATGCGCGGCAAACATTCCTCCCTCGGCTTTGATCTATGCCCCACTACCGACTGCCAGGTATATGCCGGCGTTACCAAAACCGCAAAAAGCACCGACTCCGCCGTTGACGGAACCCACGGACAGGTCTTAACATACAACGGTTCTCTTATAGATGCGGTATATCATGCAATAAGCGGCGGTACGACCGAAAGCGCATGGGGCGCATGGGGAGGCAACAAAAACGCTCATCCTTATCTTACGGTCGTATCCACTCCGTTTGAAAAATACGGCGAATTAAAGCAGGGACACTGGTCATATGTCATTCCGGCAGACACCTTAAAGAGCATTATAAACGCAAAATATCCGGGCAAGCTTACCGGAGACATAAAAAGCATTGATTACAGCACCGACGGCGGCGAGTACATTCACACTATGGTAATTACCGACACCGACGGAAAGCAGATAAAACTTACAACATCAAGCGCCGTGCGTTCGCTGTTCAACAAATACGCGCTCAGCGCAAACTTCACTCTCGGGCGCACCTTTGCTCCGTCCGACGAACAGACGGACGACACCGTAACAGTTATAACCTCAAAAGGCAAAAGGACTGTTGACGCCGCAGACGGTCTTACGCTTATCACGGCAGACTCAACGGAAAGCTTTTCCGGGCTTTCGGACGTATATTTTCTTAACGGCAAAGGCTACGGCCACGGCGTGGGAATGAGCCAGTTCGGCGCACAGTATGCGGCTCTTGAGGGCTACACATACAAGCAGATCCTCGAAACCTACTACCCCGGAACGCTCATAGTAAGCAAATATTAAGCTCAAAATCAACCGAAAGGACTGTTATATTTGATAATAAACATACTCTCCGGCGACGTCATGGGACAATATGCCGACAAGCTCGGCTTTTCCGACAAGGTTATTCCGTTCGGAGAATCAATGATTACCGGACACCCGACAAGCGACATTTTCAGCAAGGAGTTTATTGCGGAACGCGCCGCAAGTCTGAAAACCACACCCGAAAAGTACAGAAAAAAGATTGTATTTCCGCTTTCAAAGCTGCGTTCGACGGACGAGGTTCACGTATGGTTCGGCAGAGATATGTACTGCCAGATAAATCTTATAACGGTTCTCGCACTGCTTGAGAAAAGCAGCATAAAATCCGCCGTATTCCATGAGGTTTTCGAGGACGACATGGTTGAAAAGTCAAAGACTGAAATATCAACCGACGGTTTTACCGACGCATACAACAGTATTCTCGTAAACAGAGAACCGACCGTGACGGGACTTGACACGGTAAACTCGGCGCTTGAAATGTATTTTGAGTTTATAAACGCCGAAGGTTCTCTCTGCGACTTTATCCGTGAAAACAAGGACGATTCGGTGCTTACGCTGACGCTTAAGATTATACGCTCCTATGCCGAATACGGGCTTGGCGACGTCGCATGCAAAGATTTGATACTGCGTGTGCGCGAAAAGCAGGGCGATAATCAAAATGCCGAAGCAGAGGAAAACTGAGTTTCAGCAAAACAACAACACAAAGGCAAAGCCGAGTGCAGGGAGAAACAAATCTCCGTTTAACGCACCCGGCTTATTTTTCGGTTTTATTCAGTTTCAGCCGTTAAGCTGTTTTGCCATACTCAAGAGATCTTCGCGCGACAGTTTTCCGTCACTCTGGAAAAGCTCAAAGCTTATTCCTCCGAGTTCCCACTGAAGATTCTGCATTCTGCTTATCTTTACTTTGTCGGAACCTACGCCGAACACAAGCTCTCCGCGCTGTGCCGCAGCCTTATCCTCATCGGTATACTCATAGTTTACCGGAACGAATTTCTGTGTATACGAATAGTATCTGTACTCAACGCCGTCCTCGGAAAATACCGTGCAGTCGGCAGCAGAGCCGTCGCCGTCCTGTTGCAGCGAAGTTTTATGATTATCCTGTGAGAGCACGACCACATCTCCGTCTTTTTCGTAATCGAACAGCAGCGACTTATAGTTTTCAGCCGTATTTCCTTCCCCGTCCTCAATGGTATTTGAGGCTGTTCTGCCCTCCTTGAAGGTATATCCGTTATCAAAGTTTTCGACAAGCTTTGCTTCAAATCCGGCGTCTCTGACACACTGCTCCATTGCCGGCAGCGAAGTATAATCGGGGTTTGAGCTTGAGTGTACGCCGATTGACACGGCATTTTTAACTGCGGCAAATACGCCGACTCCGAGAACCGCAACTATTGCCGCGACTGCGAGAATTGTTCTTTTTGACATAAAAGTCCTCTCCTTTTTTGTACCAGCGGCGCTTTTTGCCGCTGAGATGAGTATTTCTTCCGGAAGATTTTCCGGAACATTGATTTTAAGAAATGCTTTTTTCAGTTCTTCACCTTTCATTTTATTGCCCTCCGTATTCAATTTTCAGCTTTTGCCGTCCGTACTGAAGTCTTTTTCTGACCGCCGTTTCGGAACACGAAAGAATATTTGCTATCTCGGCGGTCTTATATCCCTCGGCGTAAAACAGATACAGCACCTTGCGGTATTTTTCGTCAAGCGACATAACGCTCTCCATAATTCCGTATTCCGGCGTATCGTTACCGCAGTATTCGCGAAGTTCATCAATATCGGCGTAGCGGTTTCTTATGCGGAATCTGCATATATCCTTTGACTTATTCGCCGCGACCTTCAAAAGCCATGCTTTTTTATGCTCCTCGCCGTTAAAAGACGGAGCGCAGGTCATATAGCTCATAAATGTTTCCGAAAGCGCGTCCTGTGCGTCGGCATTATTGCCGAGTATTGAATAGCACAGTCTGAAAAGTGTATTTGAATACTTATGTACGGTCTGTTCTATTTCTTCATCAGCCGGCCGGACTGAATTTTTTCTCATTGCATCAGCTCCTTTCACTATATACACGTTCCGCAGTTCTGTTTTGTGACACAAAAACAAAAAAAATCCGCAGCATATTTCAGCCGCGGATAAAATATCTGTCTTTTATTTACTTTGCGTAGTCAACCTTACGGTTTTCCCTGATGATCATAACCTTTATCTGTCCGGGATATTCAAGCTCGTTTTCTATCTTCTTTGCAATATCGCGCGCAAGGAATACCATTTCGTCGTCCTTAACCTCGTCGGGCTTGACCATGACTCTTATCTCACGGCCTGCCTGTATTGCAAAGCACTTTTCAACTCCGTTGAATTCGGTTGCTATTTCCTCAAGTCTCTGAAGTCTCTTGATATACGACTCAAGGTTTTCGCGTCTTGCGCCGGGACGCGCTGCGCTTATCGCGTCGGCTGCCTGTACAAGCATTGCAACGACGGTCTGAGCCTCAACATCTCCGTGATGCGCCTCGATAGCATGTATAACGTCCTTATTCTCATGATACTTCTTTGCAAGCTCAACGCCTATCTGTACGTGCGAACCGTCAACGTCATGGTCGACAGCCTTGCCTATATCATGCAGCAGACCTGCGCGCTTTGCAAGCATTGCGTCTACTCCGAGTTCGCTTGCAAGCATACCTGCGATATGTGAAACCTCGATAGAATGTATAAGCACGTTCTGACCGTAGCTTGTACGGTAACGCAGTCTGCCGAGTATCTTTACAAGTTCGGGATTTATGCCGTGAACGCCTGTTTCAAACGTAGCCTGTTCACCGCACTGTTTGATATTCTGCTCGACTTCCTTACGGCTCTTTTCAACCATTTCCTCTATACGTGCAGGGTGTATTCTGCCGTCGGAAATAAGCTTTTCAAGCGAAAGTCTTGCCACTTCGCGCCTTACCGGATCAAAGCTCGAAACGGTTATCGCCTCGGGCGTATCGTCGATTATAAGGTCAACGCCGGTGAGCGTTTCAATGGTTCTGATATTACGTCCCTCGCGTCCGATAATTCTTCCCTTCATCTCGTCGTTGGGAAGCGCAACCGCAGAAACCGTAGCCTCGCTCACATAGTCGGACGCACATCTCTGAATGGCAAGAGAAATAAGGTTTCTCGCCTTATTATCCGCCTCTTCCTTGTACTCCTGCTCAATTTCGGCAATCTTCATGGACGCCTCGTGACGAACCTCGGATTCGACCTTGTTAAGCAAATATTCCTTTGCCTGTTCGGACGTAAATCCCGAGATCTGTTCGAGTTTCTTTACCTCGTCGGCGATTATTCCGTCGAGTTCCTCTTTCTTTGCGTCAAGTTCTTTTTCTTTCTTTGCCAGAGCCTCTTCCTTGCGTTCGCAAGCCTCTGTTTTCTTATCGAGAGACTCTTCCTTCTGCTGGGCGTGTTTCTCAAGACGCGCTACCTCGTTTCTGCGCTCCTTGATCTCACTTTCCATTTCGTTTTTGTTTTTGAGAATTTCTTCCTTGGCTTCGATCAAAGCCTCTTTTTTCTTGGTCTCTGCGTCCTTTTCGGCTTCTTCTCCGATCTTCTTTGCCTCGTTTTTCGCGTTTTCGATTATGCTCTGTGCGTCCTTGCCCTTTGACTTATCGCTTACGCCTTTTATGACAAAGCCTATTGCGAAACCGATAACAACGCCTATGACCGCTGCTATTGCAAGATTCAAAATAAAAGCACCTCCTTCGTCGTACATAAATAACAAAACAGGTGCGATACAATATAAAACGGACTGTTCCCGGCAATTTGATGTAAAGCCGAAAGCCGCGAAATTACTGCCCGAAACGCAGAATCTCCGGTGAAAAATGCGCCTTTATCGGGAGCAGAGCGCATAAAAATACGGCGTAAAAACCCGGGAAATGTGACATTTGCTTATTTTGACGATTTATATAAAAACCTTTGTTGTTTCATACTGTAAAGCACTGAAAAATTTATAATTATGTTATTTTGTAACCCTACAATAGCATTATTATACAACAAAAGCGGCAAATTGTCAATAGCATATGCACATCATGCGGAAATTTACGCCGAAAATCTTAAATTTTCTTAAAAGGTCATTCCAAAATATAGACCACAACGTTTCGCCTGCCGAACTGTATGCACTCGTCATAAGTCGGGTACGCAAGGTCGATCTTATTGCCCACTATCGCGCCGCCGGTATCCTCCGCCTCGCAGTATCCGTACTCGACGGAGCCTGTCACGAACATTTTGGTATGCAGCGGAACGGTATCGGGATCCACTGCGGCTATTCCCTTTTGCAGCGAACGTCCGGTCGCGGTGGTGGTTGTGGTAATTCCCGGAATATAGGTGTAGGCGGTAGCCTCCATGGGAATGTAATACGAGTAATTATAGACCGTTCCGTCCTCTGCGGTAACGGTGCCGCCGACGCCGCGGCTTACAGTCTGTTCGGTCGGGAGCGAAAGCACGGTTTCGGAGTACATCGCCTCCTCGACGGGAGCGCCGTTTACGTATTTTACGATGTAGCTCCTCCTTGCCTCGCCTTCAACGCCGGGCGTTATTACCTCGGTCGTACCTTTGGGTATTGTCTTTGACTCAAATTCAATGGTCTCAAACGGGATCTTCTCCACGCGCGTTTCGGTGACGTATTCAACCGAACCTATATCGACGATTATGTTATCATAGAGCACCGTATCGGGCGATATATTGATTATATCGTTTTCGCCGAGCTCTATTCCCTCATACTGCAGAAACGCAGCACAGTCAACGGGGAAAAATTCATATTTGCTGATAACTCCGTGATCCACAAGCGTCACGTTTACCGGGCCTGCCATATAAATAAGGCTTTCCGCGGTGTTATCCTCTGCCGATATAGAGTTTTCGGTCTGATGATCGTTATTCTCGGAGCTTTCGTTGAATACGCGTCCGGAAAATGCGCTTGTCTTTACCGTAAGCACGAACAAAACCATTATTGCCGTGCATATAAATCCGACGGTAAATCTCGCCGTTGTTCTCAATTTGTTAACAATCACAGCCGTTCTCCTTTCAAAAAATTCCGGCAAACAAGTTGCCTTTCTCGGTCATGGTTTCGTATCATAGCACAAAGATTTCAGTTTGTCAACCCTTTTCACAAAATTTTCACCTGACTTTGTTATTATATTCCACTATTTCTAAAATTATGCGCGTTTTATCATAAATTTTGCAAAAAAATAACGTCCCGCGTTTTTCACGGGACGAAGTGCAAAGGCAGTCGGGGCTTGTTAATATTTACTTAATAATTCCGCTGTCTTTTATAACCTCAACAATGCGGTTTATTTCATCAACGCTTTTTGTGAGAGCAAAGCGGACATATTTTTTGCCGTTCTTGCCGAAAGCCTCGCCGGGAGTGCAGATAATTCCGGCTTTTTCCATGAGCAGAGTGCAGAATTCAAAGCTGTCGTCATATCCGTCGGGAAGCTTTGCCCAGACGAACATTGTTCCGTGGGAATCCGGGACGTTCCAGCCTATTCTGCGAAGTCCTCCGCAGAGTGCGTCGCGGCGTTTCTGATATTCTGCTTTCTGATTTTCGACAAAATCGCGCGGACATTTCAGCGCCGCAAGCGCACCGTACTGAACCGGTCTGAATACGCCGAAATCGTACTGCGAGCGCAGCAGTTTCATTGCGTTTACCACGCTCTTGTTGCCTATCATAAAGGAAATACGTGCGCCGGTTACGTCAAAGGACTTTGAAAGCGAGAAAAACTCGACTCCGACTTCCCTTGCGCCGGGCAGCGACAGGAACGAAAAGCTCTCCCTGCCGTCGAATATTATATCCGAATACGCATTATCGTTGACTATTATAAAGCCGTACTTTTTTGCGTACTCTATTGCGGTAAGGTACATCTCTTTTGTTGCTACGGCTCCGGACGGATTTGACGGATAAGAAAGAATTATGTACTTTGCGCGTTTCAGAACGTCCTCCGGTATCTTGTCAAACTCGGGCATAAAGTGACTTTCTTCGGTAAGGCTGTAAAAATACTCTTCGGCGTCGCCAAGAAACGCTCCTGCCTCAAATACGGGATACCCCGGATCGGGGAGCATTACGATATCTCCCTTTGAGCAAAGCGCAAGTCCCAAATGTCCGATTCCCTCCTGCGAGCCGTGAACGCTTACTATTTCGTCGGGGAAAATTTCGGTGCCGAAACGGTTTTTATAATATTCGCACAGAGCTTCCGTAAGTTCCGGAATATCCGTCATTGCATATTTATAGTTTTCGGGATTTTTTGCAGCCTCGCTTACCGCGTCCATAACGCTCTGCGGAGGTTTGAAATCGGGAGTGCCTATCGAGAGATTATAAATCTGTCTTCCCTGCTTTAAAAGCTCCTCTTTTCTCTCGTCGAGAGCCGCAAAAATTCCTGTTTTGAAGTGTTCGAGTCTCTTTGCTTTCTGAAATTCCATTTTACATGACCTCTGTATCAATTATTTTTGAGTTCCTCATAAATCGGTTTACATAATCCTTTCAAGTCATGTGCCCCATGTTTTACCACATTATGTAAACTGTTTAAGAATATTGCACAATGATTTATATTAATATATTTGCAATTTTGTCTAAATGCACAATTTAATTTTGTAACCAATTTGTAAAAACAAATCTTGCGTATGCGCCGCTTGTGTTTTGCGGCACGAGATATGGACAAATTATACGCAATGTCCGCCGTCACGGCACAAGAGAGTTTACTTTTACCGCGGAATATGTTACAAAACTTTAAACATTGCAAAGTTCCATATCATCTGCGCCATGCTCCGGGTCGCTTTTTGTACATTTTATTAAAAAAATGTAATAATGTAAACCGATTTTGCCGCGGTAAATTTGCTCTCAAAGCCGCGGTAAAACCATTTTTCTTCCTATATATTATATATATTATTTTCAGAGCTTAAGTTCAAATTTACTTCCCGTAAAATCAACCAGTCCGTCGCGTTTCATACGGTGAAGTTCCTTTGACATTGCGCACCGTTCGACGCAAAGATAGTCGGCAAGCTCATGACGGTTAAAGGGTATGCTGAACGTGAGAGAACCGTGTTTTTTTGCCTGTCCCGAAAGATACGACAGAAGTTTGTCGCGCGTGGTGCGTTTGCAGATATGATTGATCTTAAATTCAAGTTCTCTGGATTTTGACGCAACGGACGAAAGCAAATTCTGTATGAGCAGAGTATGCTCCGCGCAGCCCTTTGAACAGGGAGTGCTCATTCTTTTTATGTCGAGAAACACGACATCCGTATCCTCTTTTGCCACAACGTCGAAAACAGGCGTGTCGTTCTTTGCAAGCGCATATGCCTCGCCGAAGCTGCTGCCGGCTACGTATTCGGTTATTATGGATTTATTCCCCCAAACGTCGCAGCTTTCGGTATACAGTTTCCCCGAAAGTATGATTCCGACCTGCGTTACCTTTTTGCCTGCCTCCCATACGGTCTGCCCCGCCGAAAAACTTTTCTGAGAGCTGTCAAGGCAGACAAGCATTGACTTTACTTTCTCACGCGGTATCTCCGAGAACAGCTCGGTATTCATTATTATATCGCATCTGTCCATACTGATTTCCCCGTTTTTCTACATATATATTATATACTGCGTTTTTTGTTTTTTAGCCGCAAATACCCAAAGTGGCATTTGACACATACATTATAAGACAAATATTGTATAATGTCATTAATAAAGATACAATAAATAATAAATTCACGGCAAATTCAGGAGGTTAATTATGCACTGCGAAATTAAAATAGATGAAAATCTTTACTGGATAGGCGCAAACGACAGGAGAATTGCTCTGTTTGAAAACGTTTATCCCGTTCCGAACGGCGTTTCCTACAACTCATATTTTATAGACGACGAAAAGACGGCGATCTTAGACACGGTTGACGCGTCGGGCAGCAAAGTTTTCTTTGAAAATCTTGAATATCTTCTTGACGGCAGAAAACCCGACTATCTCATTATCAACCACACGGAACCCGACCATGCCGCAACCGTTGCGCTCACCGCCGAAAAGTACCCCGAACTTAAACTTGTATGCAATGCAAAGACTGCGGGTATGTTAGGTCAGTTCTTTGAAAATGATTTTTCGGACAGGGTGATTACCGTAAAAGAAGGCGACACGCTGTCCCTTGGCAAGCACACTTTGACTTTTGTAATGGCTCCTATGGTTCACTGGCCTGAGGTCATGGTTACATATGAAACCGAAACAAAGACGCTTTTCTCTGCGGACGCATTCGGAGTTTTCGGTGCGCTTTCGGGAAACATCTTTGCGGACGAAACGGATTTTGACATTTCCGAAGCACGCCGTTACTACACAAACATTGTCGGAAAGTACGGCGCTCAGGTTCAGAGCCTTTTGAAAAAGGCGTCGGCGCTTGAAATTAACCGCATTTGTCCGCTGCACGGTCCCGTACACAGAAAAGACATCAGGGTATTGATCGAAAAGTATGACAAGTGGAGTTCCTACACGCCTGAAGACACGTCGGTTGCGGTATTCTATGCGTCGGTATACAGCAACACCGAAAATGCCGCCGAGATTTTAACGTCAAAGCTTGCCGCAAAAGGAATCAAAAACATAAAGCTTTATGACGTTTCGGCAACTCACCCGTCATATCTTGTCGCTGAAGCCTTCAGATGCTCTCACCTTGTATTTGCCTCGATATCGTACAATGCGGGAATTTTTGTAAACATGGAAAATTTACTTCATGACCTTGTTTCGCACAACATACAGAACCGCACAGTTTCATTTATCGAAAACGGTTCATGGGCGCCGACAAGCGCGTCTATGATGAAAAAGCTCCTTGAGCCGTGCAAAAACATGAAGTTCATCGAGGACAAGGTTACGGTAAAATCATCTCTCAAGCAGGAGCAGTATGAGCAGATTGAAAAGCTTGCCGACGCAGTTTACAATTCAATGGGCGAAGCTTAAAAGCATTATTATATAATATGTAGGAAGAAAACCGCAAAATCACACATATTTACCGGGCGCAGAATAAAAAGCGCCCGGCTTTTTTATGCTTAAAATTACATTTATATATCAGTATCGGGTATAATAATATCAAAAAATGTGTTCGGGAGAAACTGAAAAAATGAAACAGGCGGTTATAGACATAGGTTCAAACTCGGTAAGGCTTACGCTTTATGAGTTGGACGGCACTGAGTTTAAAATACTTTTCAGAGAAAAAATTATGGCAGGACTTGCAGGATACGTTGACGAAAACGGGAATTTAAGCCCTATCGGAATAGAATGTGCGTGTTCGGGACTTAAAATTTTTTTCGATATTTTAAAGTCGCTGCATATTGACAACACAGCGGTCTTTGCAACAGCGTCTTTACGCAACATAAACAACACAAACGAGGCTGTATCTCAGATAAAAGCCGCGTGCGGATACGATATTGAAATTCTGAGTGAAAATGACGAGGCTTTATGCGGCTACTACGGCGCAATGCGCGAATTTGAGCTGCCTGACGGCGCGTTTATCGACGTCGGCGGAGGAAGTACGGAGGTCGTCACGTTTGAAAACGCAAAAGTCATAGACTGCATCAGCTTTCCGATAGGCTCGCTCAGCCTGTATTCGTCATGCGTAAAGAAAATTCTTCCCGGAAAAGGTTCAACAGAGCGAATACTCGGCGAAATCAAAAAGCAAACCGACGGGTGCGAGATCTTTTCGTCATACGCAAAGCGCAAAGTGCTGACAGGCGTCGGAGGCACGGCAAGAGGACTTCTCAAAATTGCAAAAAGCTGTTTTGAACTTCCCGAAAGCTGCCGCTGCATATCGGCGTATCAGCTCGGAAAACTAACCGATTTTTTATGTTCGGGCTCAAAAAAGGCGTCGGATCTCATACTAAAGCTCGAACCTGACAGAATTCACACCATTGTTCCAGGAGTTATGATTCTGCATCACATATTCCGCCTTTTGGGTGCGGACGAGCTTATTGTCAGCAAATACGGTGTCAGAGAAGGTTATTTATGCACAAAACTTTACCCGTCGGCAAAAGAAAATACGACTGCACTCAAAACCGTGAATTAAGCCAGCTCGACTTTAACGGACGCGTGCTGTCACTTGCGGCAAACAGCGATATTCCGCCTTTGGAAAAGATTAAATTTATAGGAATATTCTGCTCAAACTCCGACGAATTTTACAAAGTCCGCATAAACAGGCTGATCAAAGCCGCGAAAAGCAAAAATATGCACCCGGACGCAAAATCAGGGCTGTACTCTAAAGAGCTGCTCGAATGTATTCTGCAAAAAACAAGAAAGCTGATTGCAGCAAAAAAGCTTTTGCTGCGCGGTGTTTTCGATGAGCTTAAAAGACACGGCATAACGGAAACGTGCGTTTCGGCTCTTTCGGAAAAAGATTACGGGATCTGCGAAAACTTTATGAAAAAAACCTTTAGCGGCGTAAAAATCCATTATGTAAAGCGCGGACAAAAAGTATCGTTCAAAGACGGAAAACTCTATGCGGTATGCCTGACCGACAGCCAAAAACACACGGCGTGCGTATTGGAAATGCCACCGCAGACCGCACCTTTTATAAGGCTTTCCGCAAAAAACTTCAGATATATAAGAACCGAAAGTCTGATACTTCATTTTTTGCCGCACATTTTTAAAGACCTTACAATAACGGAAATCTGCATTGCCAAACCCGTGCAGAACGGCGACATAACAATACCCGAACGCACTTTCAGAAATCACGGCGACGACGCGTGCAAAGCCGTATTGAAACTTGCAAAAAAGCGTGAAGGTCAGCGTGTTATCAAACTCGAAGTCTGCAACAAAATCTCGCCGCTGCTAAAAAAAACTCTGTCGGACTTTTCGGGAGTGCCGCAGGAATTTATATTTGATGATTCCGGAATATCTGACAAAAGTTTTTTTGATGAGATTTACCGCACCGCAAAGCAAAAAAATCCGTGCCTTGCATATACGTGCCATATACCGCTTGTTTCAAGCGAATTTTCCGTTACGCAAAGCGTTTCGGACATCGTAAAACGTCGCGACAGGCTTATTTTTTATCCGTATGACAGCACCGACACGTTTTTCAGGCTCTTAAAGGAATCGGCATACAACAAAATGGTTTCTTCGGTAAAGATCACGGTTTACAGGCTTGCCGAAAACTCCGTCGCCGCAAAGCTTTTATGTCTTGCCGCAAGAAACGGCAAGTCCGTCACGGTTATAATTGAACTGCGCGCACGCTTTGATGAGCAGAACAACCTTAAATGGGGACGTATTCTCGAAAAAGCCGGCTGCCGCGTTATTTACAGAACAAGCGGTCACAAATGCCATGCAAAAGTGTGCCTTATAACGCAAAAATCAAAAAAAGGCTGTTCATATATCACACAGATAAGCACGGGAAACTACAATGAAGTCACAAACACGCTGTACACCGATCTTTGCTTTTTTACGGCAGACAAAGATATCGGAAAAGACGCGTCGCGCTTTTTTAAAAGCCTTGAAAACGGCGAAGATCCGTGCGGTTTAAAACATTTAAACGCCGCTCCTTCCGACATACGAAATGAGTTATTAAAAAGAATAGACGAGCAGGCGAACTGCGGCAAAAACGGATATATCTGCATAAAGGCAAACTCGCTTTCTGACGGAGAAGTTATAAAAAAATTAATAAACGCCTCAAAAAAAGGCGCCGAAATCCATCTTTATATACGCGGAATATGCTGTATCAAGCCGAATGTTCCGTTTTCCACCGAAAACATTGAGGTAAAAAGCATTGTCGGCAGATTTTTGGAACACGCGAGAATTTATATGTTCGGAAAAGCGCCCGACGCGCACCTCTACATCTCATCAGCCGATCTCATGCCGAGAAATCTGCGCCGCAGAAACGAAATGCTCTGCCCCGTTTACGACAGGGCTGTACGTGAAAAGCTGTTTTCAATACTTTACGCTCAAAGCGAAAAAAAACAAAATTACACCGCCGATTACAGCGGTGCATAACACAAAAAAATCAAACAAAAAATGACGGGAAAAAAACCCGTCTTATATTTTATATTCAAAGCGTTCATATGCGCAATTATATGGATAGGTGATTGTTTTGAGGAAAACGCACAGAACGCCGTGAAAACAAAATAACTAATTATTTTCGGCGCATTTTCCGTTATAGGCAATTCCCGCGTACATGAGTATTCCGTCGACAAACAGCGTAACGCACGCCGTTACGGCAAGTTCATAATCAAAATACACGCCTGTAAGCGCCGCAGCCGAAAGTATGCTGCTCCAGATAACAGCCCTTATGCGGTTGCTTTTCTTTTGCTTTTCGGTAAGCTTTTTATTGGGGTGCGCCACGGGTGCGAAAATTATCACCGTCACAATGCAGAAAATGCACATAAGCGCACACATCGGAAACACAAAAGCGCTTTTTGCGGCAAAGTACGAAACCGCAAGCACCGTACCGAAAGTTACAAGCATTGAGGTTCTGCACAGCGCAAAAGTTTTTGCGTGAAATCCGCCCGAATAGCGTCTTACCGTCCAGAGAAATGCAAGAAATACGACGGAATCAAAGAATCTTCCGAAAAGCGCGCCTATTATCCCTACCATTGCAAAATTTATAATGTCGGCAAAAATAAGCTTAAATCCGTAGCTGTATATCTCGCGTTTTTCGTCAGGTATGCATTTTTTCTTTACGTAATAATCCGTTATTCCGTCTGCCAGTCTGTCCATGTTTCTACCGCCGTGTGTAATAGTTATTATGCGCGAAGCGCATTTCATGTGCCCCTCCGGGCACTTTTCATGAAACTTTAGTTTCAATTCATGCCGGAACGGCAATTCATTCTTATAGAGTATTATATCACAGACAGCCGAAAAATGTCGCTTTTGGCACAACTAACACAAATAGCGGCACAACTAACACAAAGCGCTTGATTTTTCGTTCCGTATTCTCACAAAAAGCCGCAAATCGTTATATAAATTTTCCTCGGAATTTGCCGTTATCCATTATTCCCGGGAGATCTTCACGTTTCCTTTTGCCGTCAGCCGACGGAAAAAATCTGAGCGGCAAAAAAGACAGTTTATCTGTGGACCAAAACAAAAAAGCCGGATTTCAAGTCCGGCTCATTATATTAACTTTGTGTGTTATTTTGCAGTAATTTTGCTTTTAGTTTCAGATATTTCAGCCGTACAAACTCAAAAGCAGCCGAGATATAATTCTGCACCGTCATCATAGGAAGAATAAGCAGCACCGTAAGAAGAACGCATCCTATGTCAAGCCTTGATATATTGAAAAACTCAGGCAGCAACGCGATACACAGTATATACAGTATTCCCATTGCCGAAAACAGAGTTATATGCCACGTGTTGAACGGCTTGCAGACCTTATAGAGCATCATATATCCGGCAGCGGAATAGACTATGCAGGCGACGGTCGACATCATCGCGTATTCTATGCCGAAAGACTGTGCGAACACAATAAGACATTCTATGAGAAACACCGCTGTAAGCGCAGTCGGAAACGCACGGTAAAGCACATTTCGCAGAAACTTTCCCTTTACAAGCTCCTTATTCGGTTCAAGCGCTAAGAAAAACGACGGTATTCCTATCATCATGCACGAGGCGAGCGAGATCTGAACGGGCTTTAACGGATAGTACGACACGGTTATTATTGAAAGCAGCGTCATAAAGAAAGAAAAAATATTCTTGACCAAGAACATTGACGCCGTTCTTTCTATATTATTTATAACGCGTCTGCCCTCATCTACAACGTGCGGCATACTCGAAAAATCGGAATTTACAAGCACCATATCCGAGACGTTTGCCGCGGCTTTGCTGCCCGATGCCATAGCCACGCTGCAATCTGCGTCCTTGAGTGCGAGAACGTCGTTTACTCCGTCGCCTGTCATTGCAACGGTATGCTTATTCTTTTTTAGCGCGCGTATTATCAGCCTTTTCTGTTCGGGACTTACCCTGCCGAACACGGTACATTCAAGAGTTTTTGCAAAAGTCAGTTCTTCGTCCGAAAGCTTTGACGCGTCAACGTACTTATCGGCATTCGGGATACCTGCCTTTGCCGCAACGGCCGCAACAGCCGCCGGATTATCTCCCGAAATAACCTTGACGTTTACTCCCTGCGAGGCAAAATATGAAAAAGTCTGCGCCGCGCTCTGTCTTATCGGGTTTGACAGCACCGCAAACAGCAGCGGTTCTATTTTAACATTGCAGCCGTTTTCCGAAAGAACGCTGTCCGAATCTTCGCCGCCAAATACCTTGCCGAAAGCAAGCACGCGTTTACCGCACGAAATATATTCCGAAATTCTCCCGTCATACTGCGAAAAATCACTTCCCAGCAGCATTTCAGGCGCGCCGAAAACATAGGTATTTCCGTCGTCAAGGCTGCACGCGCTGTATTTTGTAAGAGATGAAAACTCTTTCTTTCGCACTGCTTTGCCAAACGGCTTTATATCATTTTGTACAAAATAATTCGTAACAGCGTCGGAGGTCACGTTCTGCGTTTCCATTGCCGAAACAAGGCTGCAAAGCTTTTGCAGTGCGCCGCTCTGATCTTGACACACCGGTACTATCTCATCAAGCGCCATTTCAGGCTCGGTTATGGTTCCGGTCTTATCTACGCATATAACGTCTACCCTTGCAAGGCTCTCTATACACTTCATGTCGTGAACCAGCGTTCCGCCCTTTGCAAGTCTTATTGTGCTTGCGGCAAGCGCTACGCTTGTAAGCAGATACAATCCCTCGGGTATCATGCCTATCGACGAGGCGACGGCGTTCTCCACGCTTTCCTTTACCGAAAGTCCGAGCGTTGCGTGCTGATTGAAATACATTATCAGCGCAAACGGGATTATGATTATGCCTATTGCCATTATGAGTATATTAAGCGAACGCATCATTCCGGGACGGGTGCGTTTTTTGGTCTTTTTCGCGTCGGACATCAGTCTTGAGGCAAAGGATTCATCGCCCACGGCGTCAAGTCTTGCGCGGCACTTTCCCGACACTGCAAAGCTTCCCGAAAGCAGTCTGTCGCCGGTTACTTTCTTTATCTCGTCCGCCTCTCCCGTGACAAGCGACTCGTTTACGAAAATCTCTCCGCTTACAACAACCGCATCGGCAGGTATCTGATCGCCGCTTTCAAGCTCTGTTATATCGTCGAGTACAAGATCTTCGCTGTTTACCGTCATCTTTACGCCGCCGCGTATAACATTACTTGTCGGACACGCCATAAGGTTAAGCTTGTCGAGCATTTTCCGCGAACGCAGTTCCTGCACTATGCCTATTACGGTATTTGAAACCACAACGCCCAAAAAAGCCATATGATTATACGACCTCTGCCACAAAAGCACTGCGGCAAACACAAAGAAAATTATATTGAAATAGGTAAACACATTCTTTGTTATTATTTTTGCCGTGCTGTGACGGTTATCGGACGATGTTTTATTCGTAAGGTTCTGCGCCTGTCTTTCGCTCACCTTTTCCGCGTCAAGTCCGTATTCCGGATCGGGCGTATAACGGTACACCGTATATTCGGCTTTGGGATTTCTTTGTTTTTTATTTAACACCTTTTCATTATCCTTTGGTTTACAATAATATACTCAGTATTTTAACACCGTTTTTGTCTTTGTAACATGAAAACTCACAAAATTTACAAATTATTACAAATTGGCACTCTGTTCTTTTGCGCAAAGGAAAACCCTGTCCGCTTTTGACAGACAGGGAAGGAGAGAGTAGAGCGATTTACTTGTTAAAGCAAATCTGTAATCACACATTTATATAATGCGTGGTTAGTCTGATTGAATTTTTCCGGGATCACATCTCAGCCGTTTCCGATATTTTCCCGAACGCATATACCGCGAAGTTATCCGCGTCAAGCTCTGTGGCTTTTCTTATGCAGAGGTCAGCCTCGCCGTATTTTTCCATACCGTACAGGGCATATGCTTTAAGAATATTGCCGGCAACAAGGTTATTCTTTACAATATCAAGCTCGAACGGCATGGGGCTTGGCGAACCTACGCCGTAATATGTGCGCATATCGCAGTTATTTATGAGGCTATCCGCGCTTTCTTGCATTTCGTCAAGGACTGCGTTTGCCTCGTCGTTCTTTCCGAGTTCTTTAAGCGCAAGCGCCCTGAACAGAGATATTTCCGATACTGCGGCTTTATATTCGGCTGCCTTTTCGAGGTCTGCCGTATATTTTTCCGTATTATTCTCGCGCTGTTCAAGTTTTGCAAGATAATAGTATATATGAGCTTCCTGATTGAAGAAGGTCTTTGCCTCGCCGTAGGATTTCGGCATATTTATACCGTCGTTATATATCTTTCTTGCCTCGTCAAGCTTTCCGTCCTTTACAAGCTCATTTGCATAGAGCACGTGCATCCAGGCGTGCTGTTTGGTGAGCTTTCCCTCTCCGCCTTCATAGATGTGGAAATGCTTTGATTTTGCCATATCTATTGCCTCTTTATACATTCCCTTCTGCGAAAGCAGAGTAAGCTTATCGAGATAGCAATCGTCGCGTCTGGAGAGGAGTTCGGGGTACTTATCGTACACTTCCAGTCTTTCATCGATAGAATGACCGCTGTTTTTAAGCAATTGTTCGTATTCAAGCAGCAGTCTCGGATCTTCGGGACGGTATTTCAGCGCCTTCTGCATACATTCGAGCGCCTTATCCGGCATATAGGCTTTATCAAAGTAATAAAGCGAGAGATTTCTCCATGCCTTGCCGTGTTTTTCGTCAATTCTTACGCACTCATTCCAGAGTTGTGCAGCCTCGTCATAGCTGAACTTATCGTAAAACAGATTTCCGAGATAATAGCGCGCGTTTGCGGCATTTTTATCTTTATTCGCGGCGTATTCGAGCACGGCAATATCCGAAAGCTCCGACGGGAAACAATATCCCGTATCAAGCTTTTCGGCAGACCTGATATACTCGTCTTTTCCCGTAAGATATGCAAGATAGTAGTTTACGAGAGGACTTGCCTTATCGGCAAATCCGAGAGCATAGACCGCGTCATCATTAAATCCGGCTTTCATATAATCTCTTGCGGTATCGAGCATATTTTCTGCCTTTTTTGCAAACTGCGCGATCTTATCCGTTACGTTTTCATAGTGCGAATACTCGACAAGTGCAAGCACATCAAGCTTATCGTCGTTGACGCCTTCAAGTGCGCTGCTCTGTGCAAGAGGACTACCGAGCTTTCTCAGAACCGCGCTCTTTAAATTCTCAGCCTTTGTATGTCCCTTATTAAGTCCCAAAGACTCGTCAAGCTTTTGCAGAGCCGAATCATAATCGCCGTTACGGCAGTCTATGCACGCAAGTTCATACATTGCGGCGCTTCTGTGAGCATAGTTCCATGCCGCCATATACAAAACGTCATAAGCTTTGTCATATTCTCCGAGATATTCCAGCGCCACGCCTTTAAGATAGAGCGCCTCGGTGTCCGTCGGGTGCATATTTCTGCTTGTAAGGCGCTCTATTGCCTTATCGCAGTATTTTACGCAGTCCTTAAACTTTCCGTTTTTAAGCGACAGACGCGCCATAGACGTGTTGCAGCGTATATCGCCGCCGTCTCTCTTTAAGCCTTCAAGGTAGTAATCTTCGGGCTTATAGTTATGCTGCTTATACTGTTCGAGATGATAGCCGTTGATATAAAGCTCCTCTACGGTCTTATACTCGCGGGGGCGTTTTACCGGTTTTCTTACCTCGATGGGCTGTTTTTTGCCGCGCTTATACGGCTTATATTCCACAAGCACCTTGCCGTCGGCAGAAGAAAGAGTTACGGTTATATTATGAATATCGGAAATTTCAGCGTCTATATACTTATGGTACGCTTTATCGGGCGACATATCGGTATTTTCCGAATAAACCGTCTTTTGTCCGTCGCGCACTTCAATTTTGCAATTTTCAAATACGCCCGTTACGTTAAATCCGACATACAGCTTATTATTGCGCTTTTCAACATTTACGCAGGCGTCAACAGTCGCGTTCTTTATCTCGCCTATCTCGCGCACGGGATACCAATACTGTTCAAATTCGCGCGTTTCATACGGTGCGATCCATGTAAAGTCAGGCTGATTGTCAGTATACACGCCGGTCATAAGCTCGATATAAGGTCCGTTCTTATCGGTGAGGTTGGAGCACCACATATCTCCGAAATCGCCTGTCCCCCAATGCCACATTTTCTTGCCGGGCGATATATGGTGGTTTGCAACGGTCGCTATACCTTTGCCGAGTCCCGTATCATATCCGCTTATAAAGTCCATATCCGACTGTCCCTGCGATATAAGATATGACGAGGGCACTTTTACGGCGTCGTAATGCGAAAGGTCGGTTCCTTTGCCGAAATTATACGGGCGCGCGGTCTTATATATACCCTTTGCTATGGGCCATTCGAGTACGGCGCGTCTGTCATGGTCGTTTACCCATTCACAGTCCGGCGGAAACACGGTGCGGTAATTATTGTTTACGGGAACAGCGAGGTTTGCCCACCACATAAAAAGCTGCGGAAGGCTTGTTCTGTTATAAACGCGTACCTTTGCCTTTATGTAGCTTCTGCCTTTATCGAGCGTGATACCCGCCATGCCTTTCATTCTTCCGAAAGGCTCTACCTCGCCCGTCCAGACGGTCTTTCCGCCGTCGGGATTTTCTTCGCACACCGCTTCAAGCGGCATAAATGTCGTAGGTCTGTGGTGCTGCGGCCAGTTAAACTCTATTCCGCCCGAGATCCAAGGTCCTGCAAGCCCGACAAGCGCAGGCTTTACAACTTCATTATAATAGATAAAATCATAATCTGACGTCTTATCGTATCCGCGGAGGATTTTTCCTCCGAGCTCCGGTGCCACAACGGTTTTTATGTACTCGTTTTCCAGTGTGAACACATTATATTCAACATCTGTTTTATTATCCGAAATTCCGTCGCAGTAAGGTATCGGGTACACGCGTCCCGACGCTCCCTGATAGGGTTTGTTTTCAAAAAACATGGGCAGTTCGTGCGCCTTCTGCGGTATATATGTCGGTATTCTCATACCGTGGTTTTTACATGTGACTTCTGACATTTTTCTTTTGTGCCTCCGTTAATCTTTTTATATACAATATTTTAGCAGAACAAGCACAGATGCAACAGACTGAATATCGTGTAAAAAAACACGGAAAATTCTCATTGTCAAAACGCTTTTTGCGTGTTACAATATAAACATACTTCGGAAAGCAGGTGACTAAAACGGTATGCATTATAACAGAGCCGTCATACGGCAGCAGTATGTGGGGAAAAGTCATGGCGGAATCGTTAAAGGCTCAGCTTAAACAAAAACGTATTCCCTATGAAGAAAATCCGAAAGAAATAGGCGCGGACACCGAATGTGTGTTTCTTATCGCGTCGGACGAAGTATGGATAAAAAACAACATACGCCTCATCACGGGCGCGGGATTTAAGACTGTTTTATTATGCAGCCGCCGTACCGAAATTCCGGGATATGTTTACAGCAGCGTCTATTCGGATATTTCGGGTTCGTTAAAGCACATGATCTCAAAATACTTTATTCCCGGCAAAACAAGAGCAGCGCTCTATGCCGTAAACCAAAGTTCGGCGTCGGACGCGGGAAAATTGAACGCTCTGCGCTGCTGCACGGGAGAATTTTTCGATTCGTTCACAACTATCCTAAACGTCGGTTCTCTCGAAAAATGCTTTGAGGAATTCAAGCCCGCCGCGCACAAGACAGATCTATGCATTGCCTTTAACGACTTTGCAGCAATTTCGCTTGTGCGAAACATAAAGAAAAGCTGTCCCGAAATTTTTGGAAAACTCAAAATTATAAGCTTTGCGCAGACGCAGCTTTCATCATTTTACAGAGAATATTTTGAAAGCATAGACACAAATTATGAAAGCTTCGGAAAGACCGCTGTCTATATTTATGAAAAGATAAAAAAGCACCCGTACATGACGGGTATTTCGATAGGCGTAGGCACATATCCCGAAAGCCAAGAAAAAAGCGCCGCCAAGGCTGTATGTCCCGACGGCACGACAGGTTCGGCATCATTCTATTCCGACAGCGAACTGCACTCTCTTTCAGCCGCCGAATGTTTCCTTAACACAAGCAACGAAACCGACAAGGAGATATTCCGTATGCTGTGTCAAGGCTTTACGCTCGAACAGACGGCGGAAAAGTGTTTTCTTACCGAAAGCGGCGTAAAATACCGCATAAAAAGGCTGGCATCGCTGTGCAAAGTCAACGGGCGTGACGAGCTTTGCAAGATACTTATGCGTTGTGATATATTTTAACCGTTACCGTTTCTCTTTGCATATTCGGAAGGACTTATTCCGGTATGTTTTTTGAAAAACCTGCTGAAATACAGCGGATCGGAAAATCCGCACAAATAAGCCGCTTCCTTTACAGTCAGATCGGTATTTTTCAGAATTCTCATACATTCGCACATTCTTACGTCATTGTGATACTTATGGAACGGCTGCCCTGTATATTTTTTAAAAAGGTGAAGAAACCTGTCTGTACTCACACCTGAATTTTTCGCAAAGATTTCAATGTCTATTTTTTCATTGTAGTGAGTATGAATATAGTCTTTAAGCGCACTAATTTGTATCTGCGCATCAATTGCCGGCTTTAACGAACGTGAAAGTTCAGTGATAAAGCATATAAGAAGCCCCGTACACTTTATTGCAGACAAATTATTTGCGTTTCGATATTCTCTGACAAGTGTTTCTGCACATTTAACTGTCTGAGCAGGACTTTTGCTTATATACACTCCGCTTTCAAGGAGGCATTCACGCATAATTTCCGAAACACGCGTTCCTGAAAAGTGAATCCAAAAAGAAACAGTTTTTTGAGGTGAACAATAAGTGTATTTCTGTTTCTGTCCCGGATAATAAATTACAAATCCGTTTTTCTCTATAGTATATTCTTTGCCGTCAAACTCGGCAATGCATTCTCCCTCGGATATATAAAGAATGTGATAGTCCTTTCTGCCGCGTTCACGAATGTTAACAAACCGTTTTCCCGGATAAAGTACTGATTCTCCACAGCTGTTAAGTTCAAATTCAAATTTTGATATTTTGTCGGTTGTATCACAGATATTTCCGTTATAAATACTCGTCACTTTCGTCACCTCAAAGTAATAATATCATATTTTGCCTGTTTTGTCCATGCTTTTAACTGAAAAGTGTATTCACAGCCACACATTTTTGTGCTAAAATCTGTTTATAAAACAAACTCATGAGGAGGTACAAAAAATGAAAATATCTTTTATAGGTGCCGGTTCGGTTCAGTTTACAAAAAGCTGTGTCAGAGATCTTCTGACATATCCTGCCTTTTCCGAATGCGAATTCGCACTAATGGACACAAATACGTATAACCTGGACAGAATTTCCGAAATATGCGAAAACATACTTAAGGTAATGAACTGTCCCAAAGCAAAAATTACCAAGACGACCGATCGCACGGAAGTTCTCAAAGGTGCTGACGGTGTTCTGTGTACCGTATTTAACGGAGACGTTGATATATGGCGTCACGAAATAGAAATACCCGCAAAATACGGTGTCGACATAAACGTTGGAGACACAAGAAACGTTGCGGGAATATTCAGAGCTTTAAGAAACATTCCTCTTATGCTTGAAATTTGCCGTGACATAGAAAAATATTGTCCAAACGCAGTATTTCTCAACTATACAAACCCTATGTCCATGCTATGCGGCGCTATGCAGAAAAATTCTTCTGTCGAAGTCACAGGTCTTTGCCACAGCGTTCAGGGTACTGTAAGAATGCTTGCAGAGTGGCTGAAAATTCCTAAAAACGAAATTGTCTACAAGTGCATGGGTGTAAATCACCAAGCATTTTATACTATACTTGAGCACAACGGCGAAAGCCTTTACCCAAAACTGAGAGAACTATTGAAAACCCCCGAATACTATAACAAGGAAATGGTCCGCAACGAGATGTTCTTAAAGCTCGGTTATTATGTAACCGAATCCAGCGGTCACAATTCAGAATACAATCAGTGGTTCAGAAAGCGTCCCGATCTTTTGGAAAAATACTGCACACACGGAACGGATTGGAACCCCGGACTTCACGCTTTTTCACTGAATCTTAGGCTTGAACGCAAAAATGACATTGAAAAGTATTACAATGAAGCGGCAGCTCAGACAATTTCAACAGAAAAAAGTGATGAGTATGCTGCCGACATATTCAACGCACGTCTCGGCGACGGAAAGCCGTTTATATTCAACGGAAACGTGTTGAACCACGGCTCTATTCCGAATCTGCCTTATGATGCCTGCGTAGAAGTACCTGTGGTTGCAGACAGAATGGGGATTAAAACAACCATTGCCGGAGAATTGCCTGCACACCTTGCAATACTTGTAAACACAACAGCAAGAATTGAAAACCTTGTTGAAGAAGCCGCCGTTACCAAAAGCAAGGAAATGGTATATCAGGCAGTCTTCAACGACCCGCTTACTTCAGCGGTTTGTTCGCTTGATGAAATTGTAAAGATGTGCGACGAGATATTTGAGAAGAACGTACATTACCTCGGAGACTACAAATAACCTAATAATATCCGAAAATAAATATTGTCCGATGCCAGTTAAAGCATCGGACATTTTGCTTTTATGTGGTTCTGACAATTTCACTTACCTTATCGAGCGCATTTTTTCTGCTCTCTATATACTCATACGCCTGTATTGCGGCAACCGCGCCGTCAGAAGCTGCGGTTATAAGCTGATGCAGCGGCTTTTTTCTTACGTCTCCGGCAGCAAAAACGCCGGGGACATTTGTTTGCATATTTTCGTCCGTCACAATATAGCCGTGAGCGTCAAGAGTGAGTTCATTTCTGAAAATATCAGAGTTAGGCTCAAATCCGACGAACACAAACACGCCGAACGCACCCTCGGTGCTGTTTACGGTATATTCCGTAAACTTCTTGTCCTTTGTATTTTCGCAAAGCACGGTTTTTATGCTGTCATATCCCGACACCTTACGCATTTCGGTATTATACAGCACCTCTATATTTTCTCTTTCTTCAAGTCTCTTTTTAAGATCCTCCGCGCACTTAAAACTGTCCGCACGCACAAGGCATTTTACACTACGGCAGATTCGTGAAAGATAAATCGACTCCTTTGCCGCGCTTTCTCCTCCGCCGATTACGAAAACGTCCTTGCCCCGCCAGAAAAATCCGTCGCACACAGCGCATCTGCTCACTCCGCGTCCGGCATATTCGGTTTCACCTTCAAAGCCTGCTTTTCTCGGTCTTGCACCCGACGCGCATATAACGGTTTTTGCGCCGAACACGCCCTTATCGGTAATACATACCTTTATAAGCTCGGAAAGCTTTGTTTCGAGCAGTTTACAGTTTACAAGCTCCGCGCCGAAAGACTCTGCCTGTTTGAGCAGATTTTCCGCAAGCTTTGTACCGGAAATTTCCGAAAATCCGGGATAATTTCTTATATCGTCGGTTATGGTCGCCTGTCCGCCGACTACTCCCTGTTCGAGGATCACTGTATGAAGTCCGGCGCGCGCGGCATAAAGCCCTGCGCAGAGTCCCGCAACTCCTCCGCCGGCAATTACAACATCATAAAGCTTTTCAGACACAAAAAGCACTTCCTTTATATTTTTTTCTTAGTATCTGCAAAAGCTTTCAAAAGCATACGCAAAAATTTCCGTTTTGAAAATGCAAAAAAACAGCCCGACGGGAGCTTTTTTGTCCTATCAGGCCGTACATATTAATTATTTACCGATTTATTTTTTAAGATAAACCTTATTACCCTTTATCTCATACGTATATCCGAAGAGATCTGCGTATTCGTCGAGAGATACCGACGGAATTCCGTCCTTGAGATATACGGGACGCGCGAGTGTAAAGCTTTCTCCGTTCTTTTCGGCGTATGCCTTGCCTACGGTGAATGTCAGCTTATCTTCTCCGTGAGTTACTTCCAGTATACCCTCGTCCTTGTACCATTCGTAACGGCAATCTCTGAGAATACCGCTTGACGGATCGAGAGGAACATATACTTTTCCGTTCTTTGTTTCGGGATAATCTCCGAAGAACATCTGCTTTCCGTCATAGTCATATATAGTGGTATGCTCAACGCCTGCGAAGAACGATATGCTCTCTATCTCAAAATCACCGGGATTTATTGTCGGATAGAACTTGATGCCGTTTATTGTTCCCCTCCAGCAAGTCTTGGTATCAAGCTGAATTATATGCTGTTCTCTTTCGGTTGACGCTGCCCAATGGTCAAAGCGTGCGTTTATGTCGAAGTTTTCGCCGTCGTTTGACGGTATGAATCTCGACAGAGCCGTTCCGCCGCCGGCAGGTTTTCCGGAAATGATTATCTTTGCATAAGCGATATCCGCGCAGTCAAGTCCGCAGCCGCGAATCGTCATTGAAGCTTCTCTTTCGGTTGCCTTGCCGACAAGTTTTCCGTCCTTTATCTCGACTTTATCCATGTTCTCAAACGTCCATGCGTCAAGGTCTGCCTTTGTCTTGAACTCAAACTTCTTTACAAGAGTATCGGCCGCAGGGAATGGTCTTGAATCGTACTTTGTTCTTGCAAGTTTTCTTCTCGACTGAACGTGCAGATAGCAGATACGCGAGAGCTGTTCTTCATCGGGAACCGCGTCTTTATGAGGGGTATCTATGCATACCGCTTTTCTTACGGCGTCGAGATATCCGAATCCGTTAAGTCCCGACGGCATCATATACGTACCCTCTCCGTATTCGTTCCATGTGGAAAGGTGCAGCATTTTTGACTTCCACGAGTTTTTCTCGTATTTCGGAAGTATCTCGTCCATGCAGTATACAAGTCCGTTATACATATCCTGGCACGAAAGGTTGGGACGTCTGTCTCCTCCCCAGCCGACATTCTTGAATCCTACGCTTACGGTCGGAACTATATGAACCTGATTCATATTTATATTATTGAGGTTGCACTCAATGTTCTTTTCAAGCTTATACCCTTCTCCGCCCCAATGATATGCATGGAACGCGTCAAAACCGAGTCTCTTCAGGTCATGCGGATTTGCGTGGCAGCCCATTATGATAAGATCGTCGTAACCGAGCTTTTTAACCTCGTCTCTGAGGTACTGAAGTCCCTCTCTTGTATTTGCCTCACCGCCGAGATCTCTCTCAACGCAGTTTACGCCGAAGCACGACATTATTGCCTTATTGTCTATGCTTGCATATCTCGGATCGGAGAAGAAGTAGTCTATCCAGTACGGTACAAGATACTTCTTGAATGCCTCAAGTCCGTTCGGGTGCGCACAGTTTGCAGCTTCCCACAAAAGCGCAAGCTTCATATTATCTGCATATTTTGCATGGAAATGTCCCTGATGTATCGCATACGAAAGTCCGGTTGACTTAAGAGGCGCGTCGGATTCGGAGGAATACCAGCAATAAAGCTCATAGTCAACACCGTGCTCCGCAAGGAACTTTATTTCCCAGTCCGCAGTCTCCGGAAGTCCCTCGTCATAATATCCAAGAACCGGCTTTACGTCGTCGAACGGCGTTATTGCGTCCCAGCCGAAGTGCGAGCCTTCATGCCAGAGCGAGCAGATATTCATACCTACGAAATAGTCGCCCTTTTTCTTGGGTATAACGGGTGCCGGAACATAATCTTCGGGTTCGTCGGGCATATTCCAGACGAGTATATCGGTAAACATTGCGTCGGCTGCCTTTTTGCCCTCAAATGAGAACTCAAACGTGTCGGCAAAGGCTGCGGGCTCGTCAAAGTCAAGCACCTTTGTCTTTTTACCGTTGAGCCATACGAGAACCTTGCCGGTTCTTGTGTCAGCCTCCATTCTCATGGTCTGCCATACGTTTACGTGGTGTGAACGCAGCAGCGTATCGCCGTGCATAAGCGCGTCGCCGTCGTCATATACACAAATCAAAGTATTGCTGCCGTTTTTAAGCTTTAATGTCACTCTGCCGCACTTTGACGGTGTGTGATACTTTATTTCAAACGCGGTCTTGCCTTCGGATTTTTCAAATACTCTCGAAACGGCAGCGCCCGTATTCTTTGCAGCCTTTATAAAGTAGCAGAGTGCCGCTTTTCCTTCTACTCTGTAATCTGTTTCAACCTTTGCGCCGTTTGACGCTACGAGATATTCCTCGGGAAGAGCGCCGGTTATTCCCTGTCTTACAAAGTCGTTTACAAGATAGTTTACATACAGCTTTGTGAATGCAACGGCACAAGCGCCCATGTCCTTTTTGCCATATCCTATACGTATGCAGGACATATCCAGTCCGGTTCTCTCAAAGTCATATTCTCCGCGGAACTTATCGTCCACCGTGAGCTTTGCTTTACCGGTTCTCATATCCATTACGGCTTTGATATATCTTCTTCCGTAATCAAATCCGCATACACCGGTGTTTCCGGCATAAAGCACGTTTCCTACGGTGTGCAGATCCAAAAATGCGTCGTCGCGCGAGCCGAAAATTATATGAAGTCCGTCGCCGCTCTTATTATCTATAACGCCCTCATATGTGAGCACTCCGCCGTTAAACGCGCGGACGTCTCTGCGGTACAGAACCTCTCCGTCCTTATCGGAATTGAGGAAATTCTTGCCGTGCTCCGGACCTTCTCCGTCGCCGAAGTAATCCCATCCGGAACGAAGTCCTCCCCAACCGTACATATCATTGTCATCAATAAGATAGACAGCGTCTTTAATTTCTTTACTCATCATTTTAACCACTCTCCCGTTTGATTTCAGCCTGAATTCGGCTTGAGTTTAGTTAAGTTTAGCAAAAGAGCAAGAGTTCGTCAAGCGCAAAAGCGAAAAAAATCCAATTTAAGCCGTCGACTTGAAAATACTCTCATTTTCTCATTATTTTTCTTAAAAACTCACAATTTAGTTAATAAAGCACAAAAAAACGACTGCGTTTCAGTCAAATAAACCAAAACACAGCCGTCAAACCAAAAAAGTATTTTCAGATCCTGTCAAGAATATCGCAGAGAGCCTTATATGCGCAGGCAAATCTTCTGGAATTTACTTCGGTAAACTCACTTACGGGCTTTCCTGCATCTGACGGAACTTCATAATTGGACAGGTGCGGCTCAAGGCTTAAAAATCCGTCATAACCGTTCTTATAGAGGTCTTTGAGAATAGCCTCTACATTGCCGTCGCCGAATCCGACGGGAACAACGTGACCGTTCTTTATGCAGTCCTTGATATGTATATATTCAATATAAGGCTTTAACATATCGTAAGCTTCGAGAGTATCCTGGGAGCACTCTACAAAGTTTGAAAAGTCAAACACTGCTCTGAAATTGTCGGACTTTATCTGCTCAAACAGCGTTTTGCATCTTACGGCGATATTTCCGTATATGCCCTTTTCGTTTTCATGGAGAAGAACAACGCCGTTCTGCGCCGCGTATTCAACCATCTTTCCGAGCTTTTCAACGACAAATCCCGTATAATCTTCAGGCTTTTCGTTTTCGGGCATAAAAAAGCTGAACGCTCTTATATACTTTGCACCGAGAGTGTTTGCAACCTCAACGGTATTCTTAAAAAGGTCGAAGTGCGCGTCAAAATCGTCCGTCGTCTTGATCTTGCCTATCGGAGAACCTATCGACGAAACCGTGATTCCGTAACAGCCCATTATTTTTTTTAGGGTTGCGGTCTCGTATTTATTGAGATTTGAAACATTCTTACCGTCGATTACGCGAGGCTCGAAATACTTAATTCCGAGTTTTGAAATAACGTCGAACTGCTTTATTATACCTGCGTCTATTTCATCGGAAAATCCTGATATGAGATAATTTTTATTCATGGCTTTTACCCTCCTGCGATACTCTGAAGATTATACCAAAAATATCCGTTTATATCAACATTTTGTGTGCGTTTGACATCCGATATTGATACTTTCTTATACGATTCTGATATTATTTATAGTAATCAAACTCGACGTCGTAAATATTTACGGTATCTCCGTCCTTGATTCCCTTTTCTTCGAGCGCCGCGATTATGCCCGAATTGCGCAAAATCTTCTGGAAATAGTTCATAGACTCATAGTCGTTGAAATTTATGGAGTTTATTACATTGATTATACGCTGTGCCTCGACAAAGTATGTGCCGTTGACGTTTCTTACGGTAATTTCATCGGACATATCGCCGATTTCGGGTTCGGCATAGAGATCGACTTCGGGTGTGAACACCTTTATTTCGGGAAGATCGGAAAGTTTCTTTGCGATAAGCTCTTTAAGCTCATCCGTTCCCTCGCCTATCCCCGCGCACATGAACACGATCGGTATACCGCGTTCTGCGGCAAAATCTTCAAGCCTTTTCTTATTTTCCCCGCTTGTCATATCAAGCTTATTCGCCGCAATTATTCTCGGACGTTTTGCAAGCTCGGGACTGTACTTTTCAAGCTCGGCATTTATGACGTTAAGGTCGTCTATCGGATCTCTGCCCTCAATTCCCGACGCGTCAACTACGTTTACTATAAGTCTGCACCTTTCGATATGGCGCAAAAACTGATGTCCCAGACCTTCGCCCTCGGAAGCGCCCTCGATAAGTCCCGGAATATCGGCAAGCACATAATTTCCGGCTTTCGCGTTTACGACGCCGAGAACCGGAGAGAGCGTTGTGAAGTGATATTCGGCAATCTTCGGGTTTGCCGCGCTTACCATGGAAATTATCGTCGATTTTCCTGCGCTCGGCATACCGACAAGTCCTGCGTCGGCAAGCATTTTAAGTTCCAATACAACCTCAAGCTCTTTGCCCTTGACTCCGCTCTTAGCAAAGTTTGGCGTCTGTCTTGTCGGAGTTGCAAAGTGCGTATTTCCGAAGCCGCCCTTACCGCCCTTAAGCAGTATATAATATCCGTTTTCGGCAACGTCCTCGTCGGACATATCCTTTATGACTTTTCCGGTTTCGGCGTCCTTGATTATTGTTCCCGGAGGAACGGGAATTTCGATATTCTCCGCATTTCTGCCGTGAAAACGTCTTGCCGCGCCGTCCTGTCCGTTGGGAGCGACAAACTTTCTTCTGTATTTGAAGTCAAGAAGAGTATTTTCGCCCTCATCGGGAACAAATATAACGTCTCCTCCCTTGCCTCCGTCTCCGCCGTCGGGACCTCCGTGCGAAACATATTTTTCACGTCTGAACGAAACGCAGCCGTTTCCGCCGTTTCCTGCTTTTACATATATTTTTACTTTATCTATAAACATTTTTTCACCGCTTTTCCATGTCACGCTTTATTATCAACAAAAGGCCACCGGATTATCCGACAGCCTTGTTTTAACCGTATGAATTTTGAGAAAACTTACGCCTCGTAGACGCTTACTTTCTTTCTTCCGCCGGAAATATGCTCGAACTTAACTTTGCCTGCGGTAAGAGCGAAAAGTGTATCATCGGTTCCGATACCTACGTTTGTACCGGGATGAATGTGAGTTCCTCTCTGTCTTACAATTATGTTGCCTGCAACAACAGGCTGACCGTCAGCCTTCTTTACGCCGAGACGCTTAGACTCGGAATCACGGCCGTTCTTTGTAGAACCGACACCTTTTTTATGAGCAAAAAACTGAATGCCTAATCTTAACATTACCTTACACCTCCGTTGTTATTTCTACGAATTCGGGATAGCTCTCGGACAGATCCGAAACAAACTGCGCATATCCCTCAATTATACGTCTTGCCATCTCGGACTGCTCTTTTGTGCAGCTCAATGAAAGACGCGCTTTCGGAACATCACCGTCAAAGTCCGTATCAAAATCAATATCGGATTTTTCAAGTATGTCCATTACAAGTTCAAGTGCCGATGAAAGTGCCGCGCACACTATATCGCTTCCGTTTTCCGAGTACCCCGAATGTCCTTCGGAAAGCACCGTGTATGACAAAAGCTCATGTCCGTTCCGCTTTGCTTTTTCGGCTTTAACGAAAACCTGCGTCATAACCGATTCTTCAATCAGCCGATCTTGTTGATCTGAACCTTGGAATAGGGCTGTCTGTGTCCCTGCTTCTTCTTTTCGTTCTTCTTGGACTTATACTTAAGAATAACGACTTTCTTTGCCTTGGCGTTTCTGAGAACAGTACCTTCAGCCTTGACACCGTCTACAAACGGAGTTCCGACCTTGATTCCGTTATCGTCGGAAAGAGCCACTACGTCAAACGATACGTTTGCGTTTTCTTCAACGCCGAGCTTCTCAACGAAGATGATGTCGCCCTCTGCTACTTTATACTGCTTTCCGCCGGTCTGAATAACTGCGTACACGAAAAGCACCTCACTTTCTTAATAAGACTCGCTGAACACGGGCTTCCGGTTTTCTTTCATATATTACATAAAAGCGCACGGAATTATCTGCCCTTATCATGCGGCTCTACTATTATATCATGTGAAAACGCCGATGTCAAGGGTTTTGAGAGATTTTTTGACATTTATCAGGCGAGAACATTGCATTTTTATTTTTTTACGGTGTATAATAGTTTCCGTCGGCGTAAAAGCCGGCAGGTAAGGATCTCTTTGCGGTGGATTTCACCGGCGGTTGCGCCATTCCCGAAAGGGTGTGGTTGTTATGAACGATACATAAAATTTATTATCTTTGTAGTTCTCATAGCGATAGCTTTTAGTATAAAAGTAAGATAACCGCCCCAATGCAAACGCAGCGGTTATCTTTGATCGTTATGTTGGCGCAACCGTTTGAGGTCTTGCCTTTGTACTTATATTATATCCGCAAAACCGATATTTGTCAACACATATGCGAAAAAACTTTTATATGTTTACATTATTTATATTATATGTCTTGACAAAGCCGCGCGCTTACTGTATAATGTATTCAAATTAATAAATCTTAATCTTATCAAGAGCGGCTGAGGGAACAGGACCGAAGATGCCCGGCAACCTGTCTGAACAAAATTCGGACAAGGTGCTACTTCCTGCATGATATTCACGTTTTTGCAAAGCGCGGCGCGGTTATCATGAAAGATGAGAAGTAAACGACTTCTTCCCTGCTCTGATTTTTTCGGTGCAGGGTGTTTTTTTCGGCACGGCAAAAGAAAGGAATTCAAAATGAAAAAAGTATTATTCACATCGGAATCGGTAACTGAAGGACATCCCGACAAGATATGCGACGCCATATCCGACGCGGTGCTTGACGCCATAATTGAAAAAGATCCGACGGCACGCGTTGCCTGCGAAACGGCTATAACCACGGGACTTGTACTCGTAACCGGAGAAGTTACCGCAAACTGCTATGTTGACATTCAGGGAATCGTGCGCGACACGATACGCGAAATAGGCTATGACAGAGCTAAATACGGCTTTGACAGCGACACCTGCGCGGTTATCAGTTCGATTCACGAACAGTCCCCCGACATCGCTCTCGGCGTTGACAAATCGCTTGAAGCAAAAGAGGGCGATACCGACAAGTACGACACGGGCGCCGGCGACCAGGGACTTATCTTCGGATATGCCTGCAACGAAACCAAGGAGCTTATGCCGCTCCCCATCTCGCTTGCGCACAAGCTTGCAAAACGCCTTACCGAGGTCAGAAAGAACGGAACTCTGCCTTATCTGCGTCCGGACGGAAAAACTCAGGTTACCGTTGAGTACACGGACGGGAAACCGTCAAGAGTCGACGCGGTTGTCGTTTCCTCTCAGCACGATCCCAAAGCTGAGCTTGCGGCTATCAGACGCGACATCATAAGAGAAGTTATACGCCCCGTCATTCCCGAAGAACTGCTCGACGAAAACACAAGATTCTTCATCAATCCGACAGGACGTTTTGTAATAGGCGGTCCCAACGGCGACACCGGTCTTACCGGAAGAAAGATCATTGTCGATACCTACGGCGGATATGCGCGTCACGGCGGCGGAGCATTCTCCGGCAAAGACCCGACAAAGGTTGACAGAAGTGCCGCATACGCCGCAAGATACGTTGCGAAGAACATTGTTGCGGCAGGTCTTGCGGACAAATGCGAGGTTCAGATAGCATATGCGATAGGCGTTGCTCACCCTATCTCGGTTCTGGTTGACACCTTCGGGACGGCAAAAGCCGACGAGGAAAAGATCTCAAAAGCCGTTTACAAGTGCTTCGATCTGCGTCCGGCTGCGATAATCGAAATGCTCGACCTCAGAAAGCCTATCTACAAGCAGCTCTCGGCTTACGGTCATCTCGGCAGAGAAGAACTCGGGGTTACATGGGAAAAGACCGACCGCGCAGAGGCTCTCAAAAAAGCTGTTGCAGAACTTTAAGCCAATATTGATTACTGTTATTGCGCATATATTTGCATATTCGGACTAAATATCAACATTTTATATACCAAAACGCGCCGATTTATATGTTTCGCAGGAAATTTCAAAATATTTTCTCGCGTTTTCTGCAAAAAGCTCACATATACTCTGCGTTTTGGTGTTTTTTGTAAGATGTATACAAATTCAGCGGTAAAAATTTGGGAAGAAATAATCTTTTCTTTTTCAGAAAAATTTGGTATTATATAGTAGATAATTCAGAAACTCTAAAATTGTTTAAAGTTACAGGTGTCTGATCTTTAGGAGGTTACAACAGATGGCAAGTGTTTCGTTAAAGCACATTTTCAAAAGATATCCCGGCGGCGTTACTGCCGTAAACGATTTCTGCCTTGAAATCAAGGACAAGGAATTCATTATACTCGTAGGTCCTTCCGGATGCGGTAAGTCAACCACTCTGCGTATGATTGCCGGTCTTGAAGAAATTACCGAAGGCGAACTTTACATAGGCGACAGAATCGTAAACGACGTTGCGCCTAAGGACAGAGACATCGCGATGGTTTTCCAGAACTATGCTCTTTATCCGCACATGACAGTATTTGAAAACATGGCTTTCGGTCTTAAGCTCAGAAAAACACCGAAAGAAGAAATAAAGAGACGCGTTGAAGAGGCAGGAAGAATCCTCGACATCAGCCACCTTCTCGACAGACGCCCGAAGGCTTTGTCAGGCGGTCAGAGACAGCGTGTTGCTCTCGGACGTGCTATTGTCCGCGAACCTAAGGTATTCCTTCTTGACGAACCGCTCTCAAACCTCGACGCAAAGCTCCGTGCTGCGATGAGAACCGAGATCACAAAGCTTCACAAGAAACTCGGTACAACGTTTATCTACGTTACGCATGACCAGGTAGAGGCTATGACCATGGCTTCGAGAATCGTCGTTATGAAAGACGGTATCATTCAGCAGGTCGATACTCCTCAGAACCTTTACGATATGCCCTGCAACCTCTTCGTAGCAGGATTTATCGGAACTCCTCAGATGAACTTCATTCATGCAAACCTTGTCAAGGAAGGTTCCGACGTATTCGTTGAATTCGACGGCTGCAAGTTCAAGCTTCCGACCGAAAAGGCTCAGAATCCGGCACTTGCGGACTACTTCGGAAAAGAAGTTATCCTCGGCGTTCGTCCCGAATGTATCCACGACGAGCCTATGTACCTCTCCTCTCTTGAGGACTGGACGACAGACGTTCAGATCGACGTTACTGAGCTTATGGGTGCTGAAATTTACCTTTACTTCACTCTCGGCGAGGACAACAACCTCATCGCAAGAGTATCTTCCAGAAGCAAGGCAAAGAGCGGCGACACCGTTAAGGTTGCGTTCGATATTTCTCACATTCACATTTTCGATAAAGACACCGAAAAGTGCATCGCACACTGATTATATTGCAACAATTACGGCAGGCTGCTTTTACGGCGGCTTGCCTTTCTTTTTAAATAGCCAAAGATACTGATTTTCGCGAAAGGAAAACAAAAATGAAATACGTCATAATAATAGGCGACGGAATGGCGGACTACAAAATCGAATCTATCGGCAACAAAACTCCGCTCATGGTTGCAAAAAAGCCGAGAATGGACTACATGGCGTCTCACGGCGTTATCGGATATTCCCACAACGTACCGGAAGGCATGGTCCCCGAAAGCGACACGGCAAACCTTGCGGTTATGGGATATGATCCAAAGATATACTCAAAGGGACGTTCTCCTCTTGAGGCGTTGAGCATGGGCATTGAAATGCAGCCCGACGAAACCGCATTCAGAATCAACACGGTTGCTCTTACGGAAAATGACTGCGACTACGAACATCAGGTAATCATAGACCACGGTGCCGACGAGATACCGACTGAGGAATCGGCAGAGCTTATAAAGACGCTTGACAAGGAACTCGGCGACGAAAACCGCAAGTATTATCCCGGCGTAAGCTACCGTCACTGCCTTATATGGAAAAATGCACCCGAAATATTCCCGTTCATGCGTCCGCACGACATACTCGGCAAAACGATAGGCGAATATCTGCCGAGCGGCGAAATCGGCGCGCCGTATCTCGAAATAATGAAAAAAAGCTACGAGATATTAAAGAACCACCCCATAAACATCGACAGAAAAAAGCGCGGACTTCTGCCCGCAAACTCGCTTTGGATATGGAGCCCCGGCAAAAAGCCGCAGCTCAAATCGTTTGAAGAAAAATACGGCATAAAGGGCACCGTAATCTCAGCGGTTGACCTTATAAAGGGTATCGGAAAATGCGCAAAGATGAACGTCCCCGACATTGAGGGCGCGACCGGCAACATCAACACAAACTTCCACGGCAAAGCTGTCGCTGCGGTTGAGGCACTCAGAAACGGCGACGATCTTGTATACGTCCACGTCGAAGCACCCGACGAATGCGGTCACAGAGCCGAGCTTGAAAACAAGATAAAATCTATCGAGTACATAGACGAGCAGGTAATCGGATACATTGAGGACGAGCTGAAAAAGGACGGCGAAGAATACCGTTTTCTTATACTTCCCGACCACCCGACTCCAATCGCCCTCAGAACGCACACCATGGACGCCGTGCCTTACATCATGTACACAAGCACAAACGAAGTAAACTCTGGCGCGCCTTGCTACGACGAGCAGTTCGGCGTTGAGGATTCTTCGGCTCTCGGTCTTAAAAACTACGACAGGGGCGAAAAAATCATGGACGATTTTCTCGGAAAATAAAATTTTCAAGGAGGTAAACAAACATGGAAAACACAGCCTTTTCGGTTATAATTATGCTCATATTTGCCGTTATCGGCTTTTTTGCCGGAGCATTTTTAGACAACAACGCTTTCGGCAGTGCAATTCTGTTTGCGCTTATTTCCGGAATTGCCTGCATTGTTCATGCGATTGAAAGCAAAAAGCAGTAAACCGCATAAATTCAAGTAAACATAATGCAAAATCTCCCGTGTCCGGTACTCGTATGTACTCATGGGAGATAATTTTTTGCTTACAAAGCAGCAAAAAATGTAATTATTGTTAGCATAAAACTCTTACTGTTCCACAACCGACTTATAATAGTTTCCGAAATCCGCAAGAGCGTCAATGATCGGCAGCATCTGCCGTCCAAGCTCAGTCAGCCCGTATTCAACTCTCGGCGGATTTACGCGGATGACGCTGTTATATATTAATCATATAACAAAAATAGTGAGCATGGTTACGGTAAATTCCGCAGCTATGCTCTTTTTATGCTTATGTAAATTTAAAAATCGCGCATTTACCGCTTTTCAAGCGCAGTAATCACTTCGTCCAGATTTTCGGCAAAGCATATTCCCTCCTGGCGTTCTTTTGACGACAGACCTTTGTCTATCATCTTGTCAAGCAGCGCTTTAAGGCTGTCGTAATATCCGTTCAGATTATAGAGAATACACGGCGCGTCAAGCTGTTTTAAGGACACCTTTGACATGACCTCGGATATTTCTTCAAGCGTTCCGGTTCCGCCCGGAAAAGCGATAAAAGCGTCGCCGAGTTCTATCATTTTCGCCTTTCTTTCCGACATATCGCGCGTTACGATAAGCTCTGTCAGGTCGTCATACAAAAAGCCCATATCCACAAAAAACTGCGGCTCGACGCCCGTCACACTTCCGCCCGAATTCAGAACGCTTTCGGCAATCTCGCCCATAAGACCGTTTTTCGATCCGCCGTAAACAAGCGAATGTCCGTTTGCTCCTATCCAATTTCCAAGTTCTCTTACCGCTTTGAGCAAAGCAGGATCATTTCCCTCGTTTGCTCCGAGATAAACCGTAATATTCATTTTAAATCAACCTTTCCAAAACAATACAAAAAACATTTCAAAGCCGACTGTGAAATTATAACATTTCCGTTTGCTGCGCCCTGCCTTAACAATCCCACAGATGAAGTTTTAGGTTTACGTTTCCGTTTGCATTAAAAGTCACACCCTCAGTCTCAAGCAGCCCTCTCTGCTCATGCCAGCCCGGAACCAATCTTCCGCAGTGATTTACAACCCGATGGCACGGATAATCTCCGTAAAACTCTGCCATGCTTAATACCTTTCCCACAAGCCTGGAATTCTTATCTCTGTCGACAAGCTTTGCTATCTGACCGTAGGTTGCCGTTTTTCCGCAGGGTATTTCGCTTACAACAGACAGTATTTCATAAATCAAATTTGTGTCGGATATTTTACTCATTTTATCATTCTTTCCTGTTTTTACGAAAGTTTCATGTACAAAAGAGGATAATGGTTTCCCTGTTCGTCGGTTTTTTGTTCTTTTTTAAAAGTCTCAAAACCCATATGCTCATAAAATCCGACGGCTTTCGGCAATTATCAGGTGCTGCACGCCGCAAAGGCTTTCGGAACATATTCCTTTATCTTACATATTTCTTCGTCCGAGAGAAAAAGATGAGTTTCACGCACCGAGTTTTCCCAAACGTCCAAAAGCGCTGCCGGCAGAGGCGTTCCGGCATATATAACGGCATATAACGGCATATACCGGCGTTGCTGCGCCCTTCGGCCCGTTATAACAGAGCGAAAACAGCTTACTGAAAAATGTCTGTCCCGTATAAGCAAGTATGCATATTGCCAAAGTCTAAATAATTACAGTGTTGTTCATAGAGATTTCCCGCCGACTGATTTTTGATAAATTTGTTTTTATTTTTTCGCACTTTATATACTCAGTTGAGCATACGTATCCGTTCGCCCTTAACCTGCTCAAAGGCAATGAGTTTTTCTCCGTTCAGATCTTCTTTATGCATATCGATTCCGCTGATCTGATGATTGTCATAGGTATTATAATAATAAATTCCCTTATCCGCATTACAGCATGAGGTGTAAAGGGTAATCTCATACTTGTCATCATCAAGCTTGCAGCAGCCGCGCTGCTGATCTACGCTTCCGAGAATGTGAAAAAACTGGCTGACACTTTCCAGCTCCGAAGCGCCTGAAATCGAATTCATTTTTACAAACGCCGCACGTACAAATCTGGATTGTGAGGACAGATCGCCCGGAAGTCCCATAGCGCCCATTCCGCGGCTGTAACAATTCAGATCAAGTTTCTTTGAAAAAGTATTGTCTCTGTTTTCGGCACAAAGGTGCATATAATTATTCAAGTTAAACATCTGATAATCAAACGGCGGGTTGTTGGTAAGAATTCCGACGGGGTTTTCGTAAATTTTCAAGCCCTCTTTCACTGATTCCAGGGTAATACACTCGTTTTTATCCGCAATTATCCAATGAAGACGGGCAACCGGCAGTTTTTCCTCGAACGGAATATCTGTCAGGTTTATATTTTCAAGAATACCGCGTGCCTCTTTTACAGTGGCGCATTTTCCCAAAATCAATGGTATCAGCTCGAACTGTGCAATGTTTTCTTTCCCTTTTTCAGGTTTATTATAATACGCGTTTCCCACAAAATTAAGTCCCGCTATTCCGAGTCCCATTTCGTTAACCGCGTCATAATACAGAGGATAGTCTTGCATAACGCACGCCATTCCGATCATTGCATAATGATTTTCAATACGTCCTCCGCACCTCAGATCAAACACGTATTTTCTCGGCGTTATCACTATTTTATCTCCGAAAGAAATTTCATAATCAAGAGTCCTTCCGAAATAAAAGTCATTTGTCTTATAGGTTGCGGCTGTACACATAATCTTTTCCTCCGTTCATTTTTTGAAATCAACATCTGCGCCAAAGCCGTCAAAAGCATTATCATTGCACGCTGCGGCAGAATTATTTACATATATGTATTTTACACTGATATCGGCGCGTTTATGTGCGTTTGAAAAGCAGTTTGCAAAAACCGGTCGCAGCACAATTATTCCTCTTATATTATAATTCATGTTTTTCAGCTCTGCAAATTTCAATTTATCTATCTAACCCTCTATAAACCATGTATTTTAAAGGCTTTATATCTGTTTTGTGTTCAAATCTTATGCATTTTCCCTTGTTTTTGCCCTTATGAGCAGAAAAAATGAAAACTTTGCCTGAATACAAAAATGCTTTTTCGGCAGGTAATAAGCCCTCGGCATTTGAGAGCGAAATACACCCCTCGCACAAATCTCCAACTTGTACTCTGGGTATTTCGTCCCTGCGGGGAATCTGTATCAATATCGAGCAAAACATTCCCTCTATATGATACAGAGTAAAATGCACTGCAATTTTCTTTGCTGTCCTACCGACTATGACCATCAAAACAGCGGCAACCGTCTTGACGGTTGCAAAATGGGAACGTCCAATTTAATATCCTTTGAAATACCAAGTCGGAACGGGGTTATTCATATTGTCATACCAAGACAGAACCTCTTTGGCTTGGTTTAGCATAGTGTTTACTTCATCCTGTCCGAACGGAATCGCCCAATATACAGACGAGAGTGTGTTGCTTGAAATATAGAGTGCAAGCAATCTCCAAAAAGCCATTGGCACATTATTATCAAAGTACCCGTTTACCATACCAGAGGCAAAGAGAGGAACCTTTTGAGCACACCATACGATACGGTTAAATTCCTCCCATGGGTCACCGTAATCATTTCGGTTAAAATCAATAATGTGGAGCTGACCGTTACGGTCGATCATCATATTACCGATATGGTAGTCGCCATGCTGGTACACTTGCGGTCTGTCTTTGAGCAAATGACGGTTTTCATTTATGTAGTCTATAAATGCTTGTCCATTTTCGCACTTGATGGGACACTCGCCGTACTTTTGGATTTTATAATCCATTTTACGATTAAAACGGATTTCCCAATCTTCCTGCGTTGCAGGCGCAGGAATGGAATGTATTTTGTGAAGAATACGACCTGCTTCCAAGCCATATACATACTGCTCGGTATCAGAATAGCTTGACATGACCTGTTCCGCGTCTTCGCCGTCAATCCAACTTTGGATAGAATAAACTCCATCCTCACAGGTGCCAAACTCGATAGGCTGACACATAGGTATACCCAAGAAAGCAACCTGTTTCATCATATTAAACTCAGACTGCTTCGTGTCGTGCTGTGCAATATCGGAAACACGCAAAAGATACCGTGTGCCGTTTTCATCGGTAACACAGTATTTCTTATCACTTGACCAGCCTTTGTTTATGGGTTCTATAGTTGCAAAATTCATTTTCTTACCTCCGTGTTAATCCTCATTTGTTCCAACTACAGTATCATTATATATTCGCACATACGTCAATATTTTATTATCAGATTTTCTTTCCCTTGTTTTTGTCCTTATGAGCAGTCGAGGAAAGTATAAACTTGTGTGAAACGGTATAAAGGTATAAGGCAAACACGTTGCGATAAATCCTTTGTTTTCAAGGCTTTCGGAGGAGTTTATTGATAACCTATAACCTCTGTTAAGAGATTATAATTTGTTGCAATTCAAATTTCGGTTTGCCGAATTGATTATACCATGAAACAAAATGCTTGCTTGCAGTGGCATTTTGCAAAGCCGTCAATATCGCAGCCGCCTGAACGGCGGAGGCGGCAACGCCGCCAAAGGTTTGCTAAGCAAGGCTTTATTGTGTGTATTATACCACATTTTTTAATTTTCTTCAATATACAAAAATCCCCCTGCCTATTCTTTGGCAGAGGGACTCGTTTTCTTTACATCTTGCCTTTATGACGGTCACGAAACGGTGTACGCCGCGGTCATTTGCCGCTAAGTATTTTTAATACTTTCGTCCGGCCGTCAACCGACAATTTCAAGCAGCTGACAATTACTTGCCTTCATGCTCCTTGATGGCAGCCTGTGCAGCAGCAAGTCTTGCTATCGGCACACGGAACGGTGAGCAGGATACATAGGAAAGACCGATCTTATGGCAGAATTCAACGGAGGAAGGATCGCCGCCGTGTTCGCCGCAGATACCGATATGCATATCGGGTCTTACACTTCTGCCGAGCTTAACTGCCATTTCCATAAGCTTACCTACGCCGACCTGGTCGAGCTTTGCGAAAGGATCGTTCTCGAAGATCTTTGCGTCATAGTATGCGTTGAGGAACTTACCGGCGTCATCTCTTGAGAAGCCGTAGGTCATCTGGGTAAGGTCGTTTGTACCGAAGCAGAAGAACTCAGCGTCCTTAGCTATATCGTCAGCGGTGAGAGCTGCTCTCGGTATCTCTATCATTGTACCTACTTCATACTTGAGGTCGGAGCCGCTTTCCTTGATGATGGCGTCAGCAGTCTCAACAACGAAGTTCTTAACGTACTTAAGTTCCTTTTCATCTCCTACGAGAGGAATCATAATTTCGGGAACGATTGTCCAATCGGGATGAGCCTTCTTTACATTGATGGCAGCCTTGATTACCGCGCTTGTCTGCATCTTTGCGATTTCGGGATAAGTTACGGTAAGACGGCATCCTCTGTGACCCATCATCGGGTTGAACTCATGGAGAGATGCGATGATATTCTTGATGGTTTCAACGCTCTTGCCCTGTGCCTGTGCGAGTGCAAGAATGTCAGCTTCTTCGGTAGGAACGAATTCATGAAGCGGAGGATCGAGGAATCTGATGGTTACAGGGTTGCCTTCGAGTGCCTCATAGAGCTTTTCAAAGTCGCTCTGCTGCATAGGTTCGATCTTTGCAAGAGCCGCTTCTCTTTCCTCAACGGTATCGGAGCAGATCATTTCTCTGAATGCTGCGATTCTGTCGGAATCGAAGAACATATGCTCTGTACGGCAAAGTCCTATACCTTCAGCACCGAGTTCTCTTGCCTTCTTAGCGTCGGTAGGAGTATCGGCGTTGGTTCTTACCTTAAGTCTTCTGTACTTATCTGCCCAGCCCATGATTCTGCCGAACTCGCCTGCGATCTTTGCGTCAACAGTCGGGATAATACCGTCGTAGATATTACCGGTAGAACCGTCTATGGAGATGAAGTCGCCTTCATGGAAGGTCTTGCCTGCAAGGACGAACTTCTTGTTTTCTTCGTCCATCTTGATGTCGCCGCAGCCGGATACGCAGCAGGTTCCCATACCTCTTGCAACAACCGCTGCATGGCTTGTCATACCTCCTCTTACAGTAAGAATACCCTGTGAAGCCTTCATACCTGTAATATCTTCTGGCGATGTCTCAAGTCTTACAAGAACAACCTTCTCGCCTCTTGCATTCCACTCTTCTGCGTCTTCTGCTGAGAAAACAATCTTACCACATGCAGCGCCAGGAGATGCTCCAAGACCTCTTCCTGCTGGAGTTGCAGCCTTAAGTGCAGCTGCATCAAACTGAGGATGAAGAAGTGTATCAAGATTACGAGGATCAATCATTGCAACTGCTTCCTTCTCTGTTCTCATCCCCTCATCTACAAGATCGCATGCAATCTTTAATGCTGCCTGTGCTGTTCTCTTACCATTACGTGTCTGTAACATGAACAGCTTACCATGCTCTACTGTAAATTCCATATCCTGCATATCTCTGTAATGTTCTTCCAGAGTTGCACACACATCCTTAAACTGCTCAAATGCTTCCGGGAACTTCTCACTCATTTCCTGAATATGCATTGGAGTTCTTACTCCGGCAACAACATCTTCACCCTGTGCGTTAGTAAGGAACTCTCCAAAAAGTCCTTTAGCACCAGTTGCAGGATCTCTTGTAAATGCAACACCAGTTCCACAGTCATCCCCCATATTACCAAATGCCATAGACTGTACATTAACTGCTGTTCCCCAAGAATAAGGAATATCATTATCTCTTCTGTATACATTAGCTCTTGGGTTGTCCCATGAACGGAATACAGCTTTTATAGCTCCGTATAACTGTTCCTTAGGATCATCTGGGAAATCCTTGCCAATCTTAGACTTATATTCAGCCTTAAACTGTGTTGCAAGCTCCTTAAGATCATCCGCTGTAAGCTCTACATCAAGCTTAACCCCTCTCTCATCCTTCATCTTGTCAATAAGCTCTTCGAAATATTTCTTACCAACTTCCATAACTACATCTGAATACATCTGGATAAATCTTCTATAACAATCCCATGCCCATCTTGGATTGCCGGATTTCTGTGCAATTACATTAACAACATCCTCATTAAGTCCAAGATTAAGAATAGTATCCATCATACCCGGCATAGAAGCTCTTGCTCCAGAACGAACAGAAACTAAAAGTGGATTCTCCATATCCCCAAACTTCTTGCCTGTAATCTGTTCCATCTTCTCAATATGTTCGTTAATCTGTCCCATAATCTCATCATTGATTTCTCTACCATCCTCGTAATACTGGGTACAAGCTTCTGTTGTAATAGTAAACCCCTGTGGAACCGGAAGACCAATATTAGTCATCTCTGCCAGATTCGCACCTTTACCACCGAGAAGCTCACGCATATCTGCGTTACCCTCTGTAAACAAATACACCCATTTCTTTCCCATAACAAAACCTCCATAATTTAATATTCAGTTATTTAAGTAGTATATTTCTTAGCTTGTTAAAATTATAACATAGTAATCGTTTTCGTGCAACCATAAATGTATTTATTTTAATACAATTTTATATACAAGCCTTACATTTACAGAATATGCTTAATATGGGAAAATATTCATGCTGTACTAAATAGTACAACAATAGAACCATCACTGAAAACACAATATAAGGAGGATTTTTCTATGCCTAAAGACCCTGTTATGCTTTTAAGCTTTGTCAATACACAACTTCGAGACAATTACAATACATTAGAGGAACTGTGCAAATCTTATATGGTTTCAGAAAAAGAGATAACTGATAAGTTAAAGACAATTAATTATGAATATAATACTGAAAAGAACCAGTTTATCTAGTTCTGTAATATGTCTTAATCTGATTATTGATTCGTTGTTCATTATACCTATAGGTAGTCGCATTATCACTTGATTTATAGGACATATCCAGGCAGAATCCTTATTCAACATTCACTTTTTCTTCCAATCTGCCTATAGATAAACTTCCTCGTGCCTGCCTGATAGGTATATTCCTGCAATTTCATGTATTTCTGCCTGAAATTTGCCTATATAGATTGATTATTTATTGTTCTTATAGGAACACGCAGAAGTAAGTTCCTGAACAGAAACAGACTTTTCCATAAAATAAAAGCAATGCCAGTATCCACTCTTCCCAGCATTGCTTTATCTTTATATATTATATTGTCAGCTATCACTCCATATCCGGACACTTGTATCCCGCATTAATCATATTAGCTCGCAGCTTTTCTACACTTATTCCAAGCTTTTGTGCAC
>ERZ835980.520-NODE-520-length-52583-cov-5.024901_pt1 | contig 52583 bp, 36 predicted proteins | sample MGYA00519943_ERZ835980 | MGnify/ENA primary metagenome ERZ835980 (study PRJEB31850, sample SAMEA3708791) | human gut metagenome | biome: human gut; feature: human-associated habitat; material: faeces | place: China | collected 2014 ... | reverse complement strand
ATTTCGGGCAGTTTTCGTTCTGCGGAAGCGGCAGGATTTTCAACTCCATCGGCTCCGATGTGTTGTCGGGGTAGGTAACGGTGTCGTTATAATACATCACAGCCGCGGAAGAGCCTGCGCCACACGGAACATCCCCCGTCATCACATGGGTGTTGGAATACAGTTCGGCAATCATAATATGCCCCTTGGCAAGTGCCTCTGCGAACTGCATATAGGAAGCCTTCAGCGTAGCGTTGTCAAAATCATAGTATCCGTCTTTATAAAGGTCATCGGGCTTCGCCCCTTTTTCAATTGCATTCAGTTCGACTGCGCGTTGTACATAATCAAAGGCGCAGAAGGGCTTGCCGGAATACTCATAATACTTTTCCGCAGTACGGAAAAAGCCGTCCCATGTAGCAAGGTCGCTGTATGTAGCGCCGGTTGCAGCGGCAAAGCGCGAAAACTCACGCTTGCTTATGTACAGAACATGTGTTGATTTGGACACAGGAAAAATAACAAGCCGCTCATCAATCATGCCGTCGGCAAGAAAATCCGAAACGAAGCCGGCGCGCTCCTCGTCTGTAAAGTAATCATTCCAATTGAGAAGATTTTCCGCACCGAGTTTTGCGGCATCACTGTTGTGGCAGAAAAAGAGGTCGGGCATGTCAAGTGCGCCGGGTGCACCGCTTTGCGCTTCAGCGAGCTGACCTCCGATCTTTCCCGCACTGGACATGAGCTTGACGCTGATAACGATGCCTTTTTCTTTTCCGATCGTTTTGTTGAATTCGGAAACCAAACGGTTCATCGGGGAGTCCGCCTGCTCACCGTAGGTATGCCACAGTGTCAGCGTTACCGGATTTTTGGGATTCAGGAGCGATCTTTCCGAGCATCCCGAGAAGCATAAAAGAGCAAATGTGAGTGCGAGCAGCAGCACAAGTGTTTTTTTCATAAAGAACCCTCCGTACGGGTCAAAACCTATACTTTTCCCGCAAAAGTATAGGTTTTGACCCGGGAAAATAAAAATATTTTTTGAAAACCTCGACTTTTGACCGAAAAGTATGGGGACAAAATCGTAAAAATCCGTATAATAAAACCACAGAAAACGGTTATTGTACCCCAAAGGGAAAGCAAAGGCTTTACATATCATTTTTATTATATCATACTTCGTTGATTTAGTCAATTGTTTTCGGTGAGCTTATTACACAGAAAAAGGAGGACAACAAATGCACAAAAATGACTACAGAATGTTCGACGGGTTTTATATCCCTGTGATTCCGGATGCGGATTACCATTTCGACACCGACAACAGGGGATGCAATTTCCTGTTTATCGACGACCGTCAGAAGCGGTATGTAATCAGCTTTGAGAGTTGCCTTGATGTCTACGAAAAGTGCGTGAACTTTCCGCAGTACAAAAAATCCGAATACCGCGAGAACGGACGCACAATGCACACACTGCTGATGGAACGTGAGGCGGAAAATGAACGCGGAAATTACGGCTTCTTTATTTTGGATACTCCATACGGCAAGCTGGAAGGACAGGTATCTGTTCCGAAGATCGGCGCATGGAGGGAAACAGTACTGCCGCGACTGATATTTCTCATGAACGGACTCACCGCAGAAGAAAAACCGAATGCCTGAAGATAATCAACAATAACCGATATGACAGAGAGGAACAAAGCAATGAGTAAAAAAGCAACAAAACTGATCAGCCTGCTGCTCAGCGTTATCATGCTGCTCGGCATCTTTCCGATGCAGATGTCAGCGGGAGCCGCAAACCGCTCAAATTCGGCGGTCGGCTATCCGACGGGAGACAGCGACGGGCTGATTCTTGAATTTTCAAGTGCAGGTGCGCTGGAGGTATTCAGGGCAGTATACGGCGGACGGATGCTCGGCGGCAATATGCTGCTGGTGGACGGCTCCTATGAGGAAGCCGTACGCTATGAAAAAATGCCGAACATTGAGTCGGTAACCTATAACTACACACTTGAGGCGGCGGGTATAGCCGAGGATTTCGGAACCGCACCCACCGACCCGAGAATCAGTGATACTTATGTATCGGCGCCGTTTCTCGATACTCTGGGAAAAATGGCGGACGAGGCGGGTCTCAGCTCCCTTTACACGGTGCGTGTTGCCGTGCTGGATACCGGCATAGACGCAACGCATGAGGACCTTGTCAACCGCGTGGTCGCCGGCTATGACGCAATAAATGATGTGGCAATCGCCAAGGGCATAAATTCCGATATCGGTGTGGGCGGGCACGGCACAAAAGTAGCCGGACTTATCGGAGCCGAGGCGGACAACGGCGTTGGCTTTTGCGGAATGGCAGGTAAATATCCCCTCGAGCTGATACCCGTACGCGTGCTCGGCGAGGACGGCAAGGGCAAGATTGCCGATGTCGTGCGCGGTATTTATTGGGCTATAGAAAACGGTGCGGATATTCTGAACATGTCCTTCGGCGCAAATATGTCATATTATCCGACGGCGCTTGCCAATGCGATCCGTGATGCGCATCGGCAAAATGTTTTCTCAATCTGCGCCGGCGGAAACGATACCGGCTACAACAGCAGTACGACCTACTCCGGATTTTATCCTGCGGATCTTCAGGATGCTTATCCTGTTCTCGCCGGATATTATACGAGCGCAAATATTCAGTCGTTCTCTTACTGCGCAAAATACAGTGATGTTCCCGGATATGACTATGTCGGACACGATGGGAGCAGTCTTTTGACCACCGAGCCCGGCGGCGGATATGCGCGTTTTACAGGCACATCCGCATCCTGCGCGGCAATCTCCGGCTACACGGCGGTCATGTTCTCGCTTCTCGGTGGCAGAACCAACCCCGAAGCCATCACCGCCGCCAAGCGCATGTTTGCATACGGTCACGGCGGAGTGTCATATTACAATAAAAACTATCATGTCTACAATTTCAGGAATATGACGGACATGGATGACAGCGTCAGACAGGCGTTCATCAGCTCCGTGAAAGCGACACGCGTCACTATTCAGGGCGGAATTGAATGCCGCAATGTGCTGACAGGTACGGTGGAGATTACAGGAAGACTTACCGTCGGTGCGGCGCTTGCAAAAGATGCGACGCTTGTTGTTTACAATGGAGAAGGGACCGTGCTGTATACCTCCGAGCCTGTTTTGAAAACGGCAACGGAGCAGACGGAGTACATTTTTACCCTTGATACCTCGGGTTTAGAAGACGGCGACATTACATTGAAAATTTTCTATCGCACGGCGGCGGAAGCGGAAGCGAACAAGGAGGCAACGACAGTACATAACTATTCGGAATATGCAACTGTCATCCGCAACAGCCTTGTGGTTACAAAAGCGAACCTATACATTTACGATCCCGAAGGAAGCGCCATTGCCGGACAGATTTCCGTATACAACGCCGATACGGGAAAGTTTTTACAGAAAGTCGGAGGTGCTTCTTCATCCAAAATTGAGGTTGACAAAAAGCTTTTCGATGAAAACGGCGGACGGCTGACCTTCAGCTTTGTGACAGACGATATGATTTTCACCAAAACGAGTGTTTTTGCTCCGGAAATCTCTCTCGGCGGCGATGAAGCACAGAAAACCACGCTTCATTTCAGCGGCAGTACGGTCACGCTTTCCTATGCCGATATAAAGCTTTGCTGCGGAAGTGACAGCCTCGACATCGGCAGTACCGATAAAGCGGGCGATATAACCTTCTACCTTTCGGATGGCGAGCATCGCTTCTTTGTCAAAGATGAGAAAAATCGATATCTCATATTTGCGACCGCCGTTCAGGACGGAAGCAAAACCGAAATCTCTCTCGCTGAGGATATCGACGCGGCTCGCGAGATAACGATTTCCGCGGTGGATTCTCTCGGCAACGGAGACCTCTGGACGGTCGTCGCATCAAACGGCAGTATTCTCTCTGCCAGCGACGGTATGTCGCTGAATCTGTACGGGACAGATATCAAAACAGTATATCTCTCGCCCGTAACGCAGAATCTTGCCGTCGGCATATATGATGTCATCCGCTATAAATACATTACATCCAGCGGAGCGGAAAGTACAATAAGAAGATATTGTCATGTGACGCATATTCTCGGAGAGGTCGATGTCAATACGATGAATTCCATCGACTTCGATCCCACAAAAATAATCACACAATTTGACATAGGCACCGATACGCTTTGCTACGGAGAAAATACTACGATTGTTCATAAAGCCGTAGACGATAAAGGCAATATCCTTGTCGGCGGTGAGATCCTGGAAAGCGCTTACTCCACCACCTCAACGAATCAGTATTTTAACAGCACAGCCAACGAATTCAGCATGAAAAGTGCAAATGAGGAAGATACGACGGACTATTATTCCGGCATGGTTGAGGATTATCCCGGCACGCTGTATGCAGGCGGTATCAACCGCTGGCCGAAAATGCCGATTGCCGAATGTGACTACATTCTGAATGTCCGCTATGCGCTGAAAACCGATTTGTCCTATGATGGTACGCCATATGTGGACTTTCTGCCGTATCAGTTCAATACTGTGACGAAAACACTCCATGTGAAGCTCGATAAGATGATGACGCTCCGCCTGGAGGTTCCCGAGGGCTATACGTCCGCTTATGCTTCGGTTGAGCAGATATACATTGTCCGCAACGGAAAAACAGAAGCTCCGACAGCCATCGGCTATAAAGCGGAAGAAGACGGATCCTACACCGTTTATCTCGACGCGAAAAATTGGGATGACATCACGAATGTATTTGTGCCGGTCAGACTCAGCAACAACAGCGGATCTTCCGACGAGAGCATAATGTTCTTTGATTATTTCCCATATGACCCCGCAAATCCGACCCGTACCATAACAAAACCGGATGCGGAATTCGGCGAGCTGAAGGTTTATCTGGGTCAAAGCGGAAGACAGGTTTATTCCCCTTTGCTGTTTGTAAACTGCGGAGGGCATACCTTTATAACAAGTGCCCATGACAAAATCCCTGTCGGCTCCTACTATGTCGGCGGCGTGGATTCGGTATATGGCAGCGACAAGAGTCAGATATACTATGTTTTCTACCGCGAAGTCAATGTTGCGGCAGAAGGAACAAATGTATACCTTGCGGATGAAGAATTCCGGGAATACAACATATCCAATAATGACAACAGCAACTCCTCGCTTTCCCTGATTCCGGAGCTGGGCGGCATTGTAATGGACAACTCCGACGGAAACAGTATTTATGTTTACAGAGCTCAGAAGTTCAAGCTTGACAGCGGCGTCACGGGAATGTATGCAAAGCTTTCGGAGCGCAGCTTCGAGTGGGAAGGCAGCGGCACGGTATTCATGCTGACGCTTCCTCTGAATCAGACAGAATTTACCGTAAGCGGGCGGGAGATTGATTCCTTCGTCGGCTCACCCGCGCAGAGCGAATTTACCACGGAGCAGGATGTTCTCATCGATCTGAACGCGACCGTCGCGGGCGGATTGCGCATAACAGATATACGCCACGTTACGGGAGGCAATCCCAAAATGGGCATAACAGGTGAGGTCAGGTTGCTCCCCCTTGAAATAAAATACCGCAAAGCAGGCGGCGACTGGCAGAAAAAAGAGTTCTTTGACTGGACGGGAATAAATCTCGGAAAGCTCGAAGTCGGCGAATATGAAGCAGTCATCTCCTTTGCGGGCGACACGGAAAGTGCGCTTACCTCCAAGGAAACAACTTTTGCCTTTAAGGTATCCGGCGCACCGAGCGCACACTTTGTCACTCTGACTGCCCCGAATGCGGCGGCTGATGATGTTATTCTGACGATAAGCGGCAAGGCAGGTGCTGTTGTCAGCGTTTCCTACACGACGCCGGGTGGCGCCGCAAAGACGCTGAGTCCCGTAACGCTTCCCGCAAACGGCATATACAGACTGAGTGTGCCGCTTACCGAATACGGAAGCTACACCTTCTCGGCAGTTTCAAAGCTGGAGGGAGCGTCGGATGCAACAGCAGAAACAAGTGTCGAGAGCGTACCCTCTTATGTCAGCCCGATCACCGGCTTCAAGGTGACAAACGGCGAGGCAGGCGAGCTGAAGCTCGCATGGGATGCTCCGGTCGGCACGGGAAAGCTGTGGATTACCCGCGACGGAGTAACGCTCGGCTGCCTCACGGAGGAATATACCTCCTATAATGATACAAATCTTGACAGCAACAGAATTTATACCTATGAGATCGTCTTTGAAAATGCGGCAGGCATGCGTAGCAGTGCCGCTTCCGCAATGGGCAAGCCGACAGGCGCACCCGATACGGAAAAGCCCACCGCTCCCGCTGTCGTGACACCGCAGATAAGCGGAACAAGCATCACTCTCAGCTGGACGCGGGCAACGGATAACATCCGCGTGTCGGGCTATCGCATATATCGCGACGGTGTGCTTATCAGAGATACGACAAAGCGTACCTTCACCGACGAAGGGCTTGCGATCGATACGGAATATTCCTATTATATAAAAGCCTATGACGGCGCGGGCAATGAATCCGATGCGAGCATGACCGTCACGGCAAAAACACCGGACGGCTGGAGCATCGATAAGCTTGATGCTTCACTGGAGCGCAATCGTGACGGCTATATCATCGGAAGCACGCTCAATATACGCGCCTCGATCGGAGCGGGCGTTGACAGTGCCGTAGCAACCATTGTGTACAAAACGATGGACGATAAAGACACCTTGCAGACCGATACCGTTGACCTCGGCAATGCCGGCACTGCATGGAACGGTGTATGGAGGCTCAGCCGCATCTATGAAATCGTGTCTGTGACCGTAACGGCATATAAGAACGGTACCGCGGTCGCAGAAAAAGCGGCAGAGGACTACCCCTGCTCCATGACAGCTAAGGTTTCTGTGGAAATGACGGTAAACAACGCCGTCTATGCCAAGAGCACGGTAGAAAAAATGCTGCTTGTGCTGAGAAACAAAACGCAGAAATCAACATTCACGCTTGCTGTGAATACGGAAGCCGAAACAAACTTCTACACCTTCGGCGACCTTTCCGAAGGAACATATACGCTCTCCCTGCTGCTGGACGGCAGAGAGGTTTACAAGAGCGGCAACTTTTATGTAGGTGAAGGCATAAACAAGGTCATGACGCCGATCACCTTTGACAAAATCGTACGCTTCAAAGTGCCGAAGGACATCATCCTGTTCCTGCCGTACCGCTGTGACGGCAGTACCGACGAGGACGGCTACCTGATGAAGGACGGCGAAAGTGCTTTCCTTGTCTCCGGCAGCAGCATGACGCTCGGCAGAGTTGTAGAGCGGTATGCGGAGGAAGACGGCAATATCTACGATATCCCGTCGTCGTATACCGTCACCACGGACGGCAGTAAGGAATATACTCTCCCTCTGCCCTCTGCCTTCACCAAAATGGAAAGCTATCCCGTCAAGCTGAAATTCAATGCGGCAAGCGGCAGCAGCCTTGCCGGAGTGAAGGTAAGAATTTCCTGCGGATATTTCCGAAACGAAGCCGTGCTTGACAGTAACGGCGAGGCGACAGTGGCGGTCATGCCGCTCAATTCGGAACGGATATACGCCACCATCGAAAATATCACGCTTTATAATGAAGCGGGCGAGCGCACGACAAAAATACCTTATCAGACCTTCACCTTCATGCTGATGAAGCCCGAAACCTCCTTTGAGGCGACGCTTGAGGAGGCGGTAAAGGAAGAGGTACGCCTGAAATTTACCTTTGAAGGCTCTCTGGACGGCGTAACAGGCGTTCTCAGCGGCAAGGGCGACAGGCTGAAATTCAAGCTGGATGCAAGCGGCGAGGTCACCTTGCCCATGCAGACACTCACAGCCGGAAGCTATTATGTCACCATCGATGCCGCATACAAGGACGGCAGATATATTTCTCCTCAAAGCTTCAGCTTCAGAGGCACGGAATTTACGGGGCAGATTCAATCTCAAAAAGCGATGTCGCAGAGAGTCAAACTGCACTTCACCGATCCCTCGGGATATTCCCCTGAGGGTGCTACCGTTAAAATCTCAACGACCTTCGCAAGCCTTGAATACACGCTCGGCGCAGACGGCATCCTGGAAGCAGACGCCGTATTTTCCGACAAAAACGAAAAGCGGCTTTCGGTATACCTGAGCGGAGCCAACGGAAATCTGACATGGGACATATCCGGCAAAAACTTTTGGCAGTTGGATTGCTCCGAGACAAGCGAGTACACGCTGTCTGTTACTTCAAATATAAAAATCCGTATGGATTATCAGGGTAGAAATCATTTGATCTTTGTTTATTATTTGAAGGACGGAGCGCCGCAATTCGAGGAGGTTTATTATGGAGAAGTTCCTTCCGATAGTGTGGCATCCGGAGCAAAGCTGCTCGCATTGCCTTCAGAATCGGCAGCATTTTCTTGGAAGAAAGCAACCGCGCAGGAAAAATACGAGCTGCTGAAATCGCTTCCCGCGGTTCAGACCTTCGCTCTGAATAAGGAAACCGTAGAAACGGTATTCAAAATCGATGTCTCAAAAACGGAATACTACAGGTTGAAAAAACTACCTGTCGACCTTATCGGGCAAACAATTCCGCTTTCCGATGTGTTCCTGATGATCGGAGATACGCCGATCCTGTATACAACCATCAGCGGTCAATTTCCATCGATCGAAATTCCGAAGCTGGCAGACGGACAGCGCGTGATCGTTCGTCCCTATTCGACAAAGGATATTTCCGAATCATTGAAATATCTCGGCACATACTGTGCGGAATGGATCCTTGATGACCTTTCGCCACACGAAAAATCCTTCCAACTCGGATATCAGAGCAGCTATAAATTTATCCTTAATGATTCGGACGGAAATGAGCATGAGCATGCCATGTTGAGAGCTTTTGACAGTTCCACAGGAGAATTGCTGAATTGGGATATTGGTTCAAACTATTATTATGTCAAAGATCCGCTTTCTCCGACCACGGTGTTCGGAGCGTGGGTAGGAAATATTGATGACACCGTTATGTCTGCATATTCTTATTGGGATAGCATTTCAGGAGAAAAGAACGTTGCAAAATATGAGCTTGACACCACCGTTGCGCATCCCGAGCCGATTGTTCTTACGGCGGAATATGAGCCGATCTACCGTATTCTGCGGTATACAGGCGAACTGAATACCAATATCAAATCAGTAAAGCAGCAAGCGGACGGAAGCTATCTCGTCCGATTCACCCAGAATGGAGCAAACTATTATCAAAGCCTGATCCGGCTGCCTGCCGGAGCGTATGATATTACGCTCGACGGTGAAAATCAGGCGTCGGGTGAGCTCAGTCTTGCAAAAGGAAAGAATACGCACAACATATCCTTCCGCATCTCCGAGGCGGATCTGAAGGCGGATAATCGCATCCTGTGCCATATCATCACGCCGCAGGGCAACCGAAGCCTGCAGTTTATCCGCGAGATTGAAAACACGGTGTTCACCTACAGCATGCCTACGCAGGTAAGCTCCAATGAGGTGATGTTCAACAAGCGGCTGACAGAGAGCGGCAGCGCACATCTGCTCGGATACGGAACTACCCAGCCGGCGCACAGCATCTTCTATTACACTCTCGGCACGACCTTCGGCGCATACTGGGGGCTGGAGCGTCACGTATATACAGATCCCTTCAGCCGTAAAACGACCTCCACGGAGTATGACAGGCTCGACCCTACAAAGTCCTATTACAAGCCTGACTATTCGGCAGAGGACTACAAAAATGCCGAGTACACCGCCTTTTCAAACGGCAGCTCCTACAAGTCATTTGAATGTAAATGGGTCACCTTCAAATCGACCACCGACGATTTTGCCGTTGCGCTGAATGTGGACGGTGCCGTGACATATCTCGATACACAGTATATCAAGGTAGAGTATTACAACCGCCGCTTCCGAATTAGAACAAAATCCAAATCGGTCGGCTTCACCAGCTCGTTTGCTTCAACATACGATGCGGAAAATCAATGCTATTGGCTCTCCTCCTACTTCCTTGCCGAGTACGGCTTGTATGACAAATCCACGGGCATAGGCTTTTTGCCCATCCCGATGAGCGAGCCGGAAAGCTACCCGCATACCTATAAGGCAGAGCTGAAATACAAATACAAAAACGGCGCAGGCGAGACAGTGATGCAGGAAGTGAGCCACGATATACGCCTGTATTACGATGCGCCCGTTCTGCAGAAATGGAATTATAACAAGGGAAATAGCATCAAAACTTCTCCGATGCACTATGTGACTATCACAAACCGCGAGGACAGGATTGCATACGCAAATCAGACAAACCGATATTTCGCGCTTGACTGGAACGGCACGGACATTTTCACCTTCCGCGCATGGTTTGATAAGCCGAAAGAGGTTTACAACGTATATGCGGTGGCGGATGTTCCCGAAAACTGCAAAAACTTCGCCGTCAAGCTGGAATACGATGAGGAGCAGGGCTGTTACACCGGAACGGGAGTGCTCGGCGACATGCTCAACCCGCCCAAGGAATTTAACATAGTTTATGAGCTTGTCGCGGCGCGTCCTTATGACGGAATGCCCACGATGCAGATCAAGGATCTGGCTAAAACCTATGCTTCCTCCAAGGACAGGGCAGACAAGGGCGACAACGGACTTCCCAAGGGCTGGACAATGGAAACCGTGGCTCCCACCAACGGCTGGACGCTTGAGGAAACCTACCGCATCTGGGCGGAATATGAAAAGCTCGTCCTCAGCGGTAATAAAATAACCGATGATGACCTGAAGGCTCTGCTCGGCGACGAAATGAAGCTCTACTACCCCGCTTATAATATATATAATGAAAAGGGCGAGCTTCTGGGAACCATACAGAACTACTTTATCTTCGGCGGAGTCAAAAATACCGACGGCGAATATTCCGTTGCCATAATGAACGGCAATGAATATCTCGGCAAGGTGACAAACGGATTTGCCGTGAATAAAGACAAGGGCATAATCTCAATGTACACAACCTCCGATAATTACGAGCTGCTGCTTCCCGAATTCGGGGAAGAAAGCGTATCGGCGGCGGGTATACCGGCGGTTGTTTCCAAGGCGGCATCCGCCATCGGCGGTGCCATAGGCAGTGTGGGACAGCTTGCCGCTTCTTCTCCGGTGGTATCGGCTGCAAGCGACTTCTTCACCGTGAAGGGCACGGCTGACGTTCTCAACGCGGCACACGGCGACTATATAGGCAACAAGGACTGGATGAAATACCTGACAAACGAACAGCGGCAGGATTACCTTGATATGAAGTCGGATTCCTATTTGTACACGGCAATCGAAACCGTCGCCGGAATGGCACACCCTGCGGCAGGCGTTGCCTTCGGATTGTTTGACATCTGGCGCGGCAATATGGAATCGAATATCGAAGCCAAGTACAAGGAAATCGCCAGACTGAACCGCGAAAACATACGGCTTAAAGAAAAACTCGAATGGGAAGAATTTAAGGAGCGCTGGAGAACCGAGATGGAAGAGCACGAGAGGGCGCTTGTGCTCATCATGACGTATGGCTGGGACGGCACCACCTTCCCGCGCAACGCAGAATTGCCGTATGATCTATCCTATCATATCGACCCCTCGGGCTATATTTTCGAGGGTATAGAGGGAAATCTCCTTGAGGGCGTGAAAGCAACGGTCTACTACCTTGATACGGCAAGCGGCGAGTGGATTCAGTGGGATTCCGAAGCGCACGGAGAAGGTCCGAACCCGAATATTTCGGGCGCGGACGGCAAATACGGCTGGGATGTTCTCATCGGCAAGTGGAAGGTTGTCTTTGAAAAGGACGGCTACTACACGGTAGAGAGCATTGAGCTGGATGTTCCTCCGGCGCATCTGGATGTCAATATGAGCATGGTCTCCACATCTCCCGCAATGCTGAAAGAGGTCAAGGCGGGCGCCCGCGGCGCATACATTGACTTTACCTTCGACCGCCCCGTGCTGGTGGACGACGCGAAGCGCCTTATTTCCGTCATGTTCGGCGGCGACGCGCTGGACGGCAACACGGAAGCGCTCAATGCGGCGCTCACCGCCTTCGGAAACAAGCAGAAGGCAGGCGAACACGATGTGACCGTCGGCTTGAATGCGGCAACAAAATTCCGCTTCACTCCGGATGAACCCATTGAAGTCGGCGCATCCGTTAAGGTGGTCGGCGAAAAGGGCATCCTCACATATAACGGCATTGAAATGGCGGCGTTTGAGAGCGGGTATGTGCTCGTTCCCGAAACGGTTGCCGACCCGATAACCGCACTTTCCTACACCGGCATAAAGGAAATCGAGATAGGTGCAACACTCGACCTTATGTCAGATCTTACAATCACGGGAAGCGAAGGCACACTGACCTTCAAGGCAAAAACCCCGACAGTCGCAACGATAGACGAAAACGGCGTTGTCACGGCACTTTCCGGCGGCATGGCATACTTTGAAATCTCCTGCGGCTCGCTCAGAACCATGGCGGCGGTTTCCGTTAAGGAAGCACCGCATGCGCACAGCTTCACAGAAGAGTTTCCTCTCATGGAATATCTCGCAAGCGAGGCAACCTGCACGGAGCCTGCGAAATATTACCGCTTCTGCTCCTGCGGCATTGTCGGCACGGAAACCTTCTCCCACGGCGAGGCAAAGGGTCACAACTTTGGCGAATGGACGCTGAACCTTGCGGATAATACCTGCGAGAGAACCTGCTCCGTATGCGGCGATGTTGAAAAGGATAACAGCATATCGCTTCTGTCGGTATCCGGAAAGACGGCAAAGGCAGGAGATACCGTAAGCGTGACTATCTCGCTTGCAAATAATCCCGGCATTGCGGCGCTTGCCTTCCGCGTTTCCTATCCCAAGGGCGCGATGAAGCTTGAGAGCGCCGTCGCGGGCGGACTTTTCGGCAGTGCCACACTCAATACGTCGACAGGAATGTTCCTCTTTGACAATGCCGCCGATGTAACGGAAAACGGCACTCTTCTGACCCTGACCTTCAAGGTATCCGATATGGCGGCACTCGGTGAATACCGCATATCGGTTGAGATTATTTCCTGCAATAACGCCGCCGAGGAAAGAGTTGTCATCTGCGGCGGGCAGGCAAATATAGAGGTAAGCGATATTCTCTCCGGCGACGCAAACGGCGACGGCACAGTCGATACGCTTGATATAACAAGACTCCGCAGATACCTCGCGGAGGAAAGCGTAGATCTGTTCCCCGGCGCGGATATGAACGGAGACGGAGCAGTCGATATCGAGGATCTGACGTGCCTGCGCAGATATCTTGTCGAAGCAGGCGCGGGTCTCGGCGAATAACGGGGGGATATACGATATTTATCATTGCCGCCGCGCTTCATCGGGAGTTTCCGCTTTTGCGGCAGCTCCCGCGGCGGTGCGCGGCACCGAGACAAGCAAAAAAACGGATATACATAAGCAATAAGCAAAAAAAATAAAAGTGAATAAGTGAAGAAGAAAAAAAGGGGGAATAAACCAATGCACGCCGTGCGTTGGTTGGCGTCGCCGAGACAGGGGGAATTGACACATACGCGGAGCGTGTGTGTCGGCGTCGCCGAGACAGGGGAAAAAAAGCAAAAGCAAAAAGCAAAAAACAAAAGCAAAAGCAAAAGCAAAAGCAAAAGCAAAAAGCAAAAGCAACCGATTTTTTTATGATGCCTGAGGGCAAAGCACTTCCCTTTGCGGCGAAAAGCTGACGAGGGCAAAACAAAACAAAAAAACGAAAAGGAGAAGAAACAACATGAAAAAAATTACAAGCAAGGTCATTTGTCTGCTTATGACGCTGTTCATGCTGTTCGGGCTGCTTCCGCTGGCAGGACTCGGCACGGCAAAGCTGGCGGCGGCAAATGCGGGAGAGACCGTCATAAAGGCGGCGGACATCGGCGACATTGAAGTGTCTCCCGCGGCAGCAGACCCCGCCACGCTCAGAGCGGCGGCGGCAGAGCCGACATGGGTCGAAGTAGGCAGAGAGAAAAAGCACGAGGATCGCATGAAAAAGCTGATCACTCTGCTGACCTCTCCCCACGAATACTACATAAAGCTCGTGGGACATATCGACATTTCCGATAAAAACGACCTGCCCATATGGGGCAAGACGCGCGGCATTCAGATCAAGGGCGTCAAGCACCTGGATATGAACGGCTACAATATCTCCTATGAGCACACCGGTGTGGGATATTCGGAAGCTTATTATCTGGATCCTACCAACGAAAATGCGGAGTACCTCTACTATCTGATGACGGTGACGGAGGACGCGAGCTTCTATCTCTATGATTCCACCGGCAAAAACGGAAAGATATTCTTCGGTCAGCCGATGTATTTTTCGGAAATGCCCTACCGCAATATCATATCCGTAAAGGGACGCTTTACGATGTACGGCGGCGAGATAAGCACCGGCGCTTCAAAGAAGCTGCACTATACCAACAAGCCAAAGACTGATTCCGCGGGCTTCATAAAGGGTGGATTTAATTATACCGGAAATGCGCGACTGCAGCTTCAGGGAAGCGGAGTCACGGTTGAGAACGGCGGCTATTTTGAGCTGAACGGCGGCGACATCTACGGCAGAGGAACGCATTTTGCCGCCATCGAGGGCAGACGCGGCTCCACCGTTGTAATAAACGACGGATATATCGAGGGTGCCGGCGGCGCCGACGTTTATTCCGGCGGATATGAGAGAAGAGCGTGGTACGGATGGAGAAAGTTGCGCGATGCAGACGCTCTGGAGCACGGCAAGCTCACCGTCAACGGCGGCAGATTCAATGCGCGCGTTATAGACGCGGAAGTGCTTCATTATGCGCATGAATATGGTGGTCCGGTCGGCATTTATGAGGATATGAAGCCCGGCAAAATCGCCATTTTTGACGGTCTCAATCCCAAGAGCGATTGCAACATGAGCTATACGACCATCGGCGGCGGTGACACGCTCTATTTCTGCGGAGCAAAAGTGAGCCCGCCAACCGACGGCGTATCGAGACCGAGCGAGAGAATCACGCTGAAAGCCGCTCCCGGCTATGACACGACGTACTATCATCCCAACGACGCGTTTGTCATAAACGTCGGCTATCAGTCCTACTGGGGCAAGAACGCAAGCGTTTTGGAAAACGACTACAACCCGAACAGCTGGTGTCGCCTGTTCTATATGTTCTATCTCTATAAGGTCGGCGAAAGCACGCCCATTGCCGAATATTACAGCGAAAAGCCGCGGCTCAATCTCCGCGACCTGCGCGACTCCAAGACAAACGCATGGCCGAGATATGAAATCGGCGCGAAATACTACATACGCGTGCTGGTGAGCGAGGCATGGAACAACCGTTACCACACGGTATATGAGGGCATTCAGGACTGGTACTTCACGGCGACCGACTTTGAATCCCGCAAGGTGGACTTCGATTACAAGGTGACCATCTCCGACAAGCCCACGACAGACGGACACACGGTTTATAACATCGCCCTTACGGACGAATGTGTTCAGAGCATAAAGGATATGGGCTATTCCGACAGAGTGAGGGTCTCCTATGCATACAGATACTACGAGGGCACAAATTCAAACACAAAGCCCGTAGACTACTGGCTCTCAAACGAGCTGAAGATGGACGGCAAAACCCCCTATTCGATAGTCACGGGGAAAACGGGACCGCTTTTCCTCAAGGTGACGCTGACCTTCCGCGATAGCAACAACCTGAACGCAAAGACCATCGCAACCTTTGAAAAGGAATGCAAGGTGTTCTCCTCCGGCGAGATAAAATATACGGTTCAGAACAAGGGCGGAAGCGTTCCCGGCTACAAATGGAAGACTCAGGGCGAGGGAAGCACGAAATTGGAATACGGACAGAAGATATGGCTCAATCACGGGCTTCAGGATTATCTGGACGACGGCGGCTGGCTCGACCCCTATGACAACACCCCGATCGATTCGTATGATATAATCTGGCAGTATCTCGACGGAAACACATGGGCAAATGTCACCGCAGGCGATACGCGCTTCTCCATTGAGGATGTAAAAGTCAAGGAGGAGGGCAGAACCTATCAGCGCCTGCTCTGCACGGACAGAAACGGCATTTATCGCTACGGCGTGAAATACCTCTCACCGGACGGCAAGGGACATCAGTACTACTGGTCAACCTGCTTCTTCAACGTGGAAGGCGTGGACTATGCCGCGCTCCGCACGGTGACGGCGACGTTAACCGCAAGGGAGTCGGACATCGAATACGGTCAGGGCACGACCATCCGCGCGAGCCGCAATACGGGCGTCGCCGACTGGGGCGGCTTCCGCAGATATCGCCTTGATATTATCGAAGCACCCGCCAATTATTACAACGGCGTCTTTGACATCGGTCCGACGGACAGCAACCTCAAATCCAGCGAAACCGGCGTATGGAACCTTGATCAATACTTCAACAAGGCAACGGCGGAAAACATGATTCCCGGAGAGTATGTGTTCCGCGTGGTGGCAATCGGCTACGTCAGCGGCGTGAAATACGAGGTTTATTCCAACACCATAACGGTGAAATACGAAAAGCACGCAACAGGATACGGAATAATCATCTACGGTACGGACACGGTGCTGACAAAGAACGAAAGCGAAGTCGGCACTTACATCATGGGGTATTCCAACGGGGTCTTCCTCAGGAGAAGCTTTGTTCCGGCGGACGCAACGTTTGCAATGATTAACACTTCGGGATGGAAGAGTTCCAATCCCGAGGTCGCAACGGTTAACGAACTCGGTTATGTAACGACACATTCTCCCGGCACGGCACGCATCACCTATTATGTGGAATGGGCCAAGGATAAGTCGTGGCACGAATGCCATGTCGATATTATCGTGCCGATTTATGAATTCAAGATACAGACGCCCAAACTTACCGATCACATCGGCGAAAAGTTTGTCGATGTTCTGCCCGTTGTCACGGCGGTGAGAAGCTACGACGGCGAATGGGTGACAGGCGAGAAAGCGCAGGCGTGCCTGACGGTGGAAACGCTCAAGATTTCCTCGCAGTTCAAAAAATATTATGAGCATGTATGGGAGAGCGTGATCGCATATAACGACGCGCCGGAGATAACCTATATGTTCAAGCCCACGGAGGGCAATACCTTCTATCTCCGCCACATAATGTACAATTATTATCTGCCGGATATCGACACGGTAGGCTGTAACGGCTTTGACAACGACCAGAGCGTGTACGAGCTGAGCAAATTCGGCGCGACATATCCGAGCTCTTACGGCGTTTACGGTTACAATCCGGATACGACGAGCAACCCATGGAACGCATATCTGCTTCTGACGCGGTATGCAGACTTCCTCTATGAGCCCGACACAACCTATATCGACACGCTCGAAATCACGACAAACGAGCCTTATGCGGGCGACAACCGCGTATGGAAATTCGACGATAAACATTATCAGTACATGGACCTCAAGTTCGGCGGGCTTGAAAACATCACGGCGGTTGACCTTGTCTGGAGCTATGCCTCCAAGCTGAACGAAACCATAAACGGCTCCGGCGTTCCCTATGAGGACGCGTCCTCCGAGCAGCACAGCACGGGCGCACTTGAATATACGAGCTGCTTTGTTTACGGTGAGGACGGCATCAGCATGCTTCCTCCCACAAAGAAATACGAAAGCGGACTCTATATGCACAAGCTTGCCTTCAAAATCGGCTCCTTCGGCGAAGCCGACAGCAAATACAGGCTCGCGCCCGACGCGAAGGTTTATATCAACGGTCACTATATGCCGTTTGCACAGCTCACCGACAGCTACGGTCGCTCCCGCATTGACATGGATTATTACTTCTCCGTCGGCGAGCCGGAGCCTTACGGCGGCGCGGACGACAAGCACCTGATGCTCGTGAAACCGCAGGATTATGTACGCACAGGCAATCCGATGCCCGATGTATTCGATTTCCGCGTGGTATGGAAGGATAAACTCGACGACGCCGGAAGAAATGTCGAAACAAAGCTTTCGGTACTCGGCGTAACATGGTTCATCGACCGAAACGGCAACGGAAAATTCGACGCGGGCGAGGATGCAAATATCTTCGATGCCAAGGGCAATGCACTTCCGAATACGGTATATTCCGGCGTTCTCGCGCTGGCTGCCGAGGATAATGCAAATGTCCGCTTCGCAGACCCCTGCCGACTCTATCTCGGCGGCGGCAATTATGCGCTCATCGACGAAAACAATCTCACCGTAACCTTTACTCTCGGCGCGGACCCCTACGAGCTGCACACGGGAATGATTCTTCCCACAGGCGGCGCGACGGGCAGCTTCAAGATGTTCACTCTGCGCGCGACAGCCGCGCTGAACGGTCTCTCCATCACGGATGAGCATATCGAAAAAGCGGACGGCACGGTTCTCACCGCAAGTCAGCCGATGAACGCGGGCACTACCTATTATTACTGCATTACCTATCAGTATGAGCCTTCCTTCTTCCTCGCTACGGACTATCCCGAGCTTCCCTCCACTGCACGCATCGTGATAGACGGAATAGAGCTGGGCAACGATGCATGGGAGCTGACCACCAAAACCGTAGGCGACAAGGTTTACTATTCCGGCTTCAAGGTACGCATACCCTGCTGGGCAGAAGGCACGGGAAGAACGGTATCGGGCACGATAACAACCTTCCTTGACGGCACCGACGCAGTAACGGTAACTCTCACACGCGAAGGAGACAGCTCTCCCTCATACGCCAAGGTTGTTTACGGCAACAGCGCGACATACACCTTCGACAGCGTTGCCGAAGGCACCTACACAATGACGGTTTCCAAGAAAAATCACGTGACACGCACCGAAAAGGTTGTTGTCGGCGCGACAACGGTCACAAAGAATATGAAGGTTCACCCGAAAGGCGACATAAACGGCGACGGCAAGATCACAACGCTCGACTACATGAAGACCAACGCTTATGTCAAAGGCACGATAACCCTCACGGAATATGAAATGAAGTGTGCCGACGTTATCGGCACGGACGGCAAGGTTACCACAGCCGACGCGATGCGCATCAACGCACACGTAAAGGGTACAAAATATCTCTGGTAAAGCAAAAAGGCAAAATAAATCCAAAACAGTCGCCGCCCTGAGCGGAACAGGGCGGCGGCGAAGTAAAACGCTTCCGCGGACACAAAAAATACTCTAAAAGGAGAAGATCGTTTATGAATAAGCGAATCACATCAATGCTACTGTGCTTTGTCATGATTTTTTCCATGATAACGGTTGCAGTACCCGTGTATGCCGCTCCGGTAGCGTCGACAACGCTGACCGTGGCTGCGGACAAAACAACGGCAGCCCCCGGTGATGAGATAACCTATACCATCACGATGGGTCCCGTTTCCGACCTCGGATCAATCCAGATGGTGCTGGATATTCCTGCGGGTCTGACTTATGTTGCAGGCTCGCGCAGTCTTGCATCAGGGCTGAAGGCTACACTCGGCTTTGACGATGTTGCCTTCACGGAAAACATGACAACAGGCAGACATACCATAAACGGTGTGGCTTCCGCGGCAAACTACGAAAGCGCGGCAGACACCGTGATAGCAACCTTCAAGTGCAAGGTAGACGCAGGCGCGACAGGTACGCTTGAGGTAGGGCTGAAGGAGCTGGAATTCTATTCCGTTGACTTCACGGATATCACCTCCCGCTTCTCTGTTGTGAAAACAGCCGTGGCGATAAGCGGAGCCACACCTCCTCCCGCAACCTACACCGTCAGCTTTGATGCAAACGGCGGTACGGGCACAATGGCAGCGGTCACAGGCGTTTCCGCGGGTGCATATACGCTTCCCGCAAACGGCTTCACCGCTCCGGACGGCAAGAGATTTGTCGGCTGGGCGACCTCGGCAAGCGGAACGGCAACCGCGGCAGGCGAAGCAATTACCGTATCCGATAATGTAACACTTTATGCGATATGGGAAGAAATCCCGACATCGCATCCCGCAAAGCCCACACTGGGCATAACAGGCACATATACCTATAGCGGCTCGGCGCAGACAGTGACCGTCACCGGCTTTGACAGTGCGACAATGCTTATCTCCGGCAACGTCGGCACAAACGCCGGCACATATACCGCAAGCGTCACCTCCAAGAGCGGACGCTGGGCAGACGGCACAAGCACACCCGTCACTATCGAATGGTCGATAGGGCGCAAGACCGTAACCCCCGTTATCCGCGTAAGCGGAACATACACCTATACGGGAACACCCGTAGAACCGACATTTACCGTAGAGGACGGCGGAGTGGTTATCTCCACCTCCGAATATGCAAGAAGCATCACGGATAACGACGCTGTGGGAACAGGCAAGATAACCGTTTCCGACAAGCCGGGCGGCAACTACGAGATATTGACAACCTCGCAGACCTTTGAAATCAGCGCGCCCACACCGGTTTACACCTCGACAGAGATAAAGATAACGGCAGACAAGACCGACGCAAAGACAGGCGATGAGATAACATATACCATCACAATGGGTCCCGTTTCCGAGCTCGGCTCTATCCAGATGAAGCTGAAGCTCCCCGCAGGGCTGACCGTGGTTGCAGGCTCATGTAAGCTTGCGGCGGGACTGAAAGCCACGCTCGGCTTTGACGACATCTCCTTTACGGAGGGAACGGATTACGTTATCACGGGCGTTGCGAGCGCGGCAAACTACAGAAGCGACTCAGACACGGTTATCGCCACCTTCAAGTGCAAGGTAGACACGAGCGCTCCGGGCAATCTGAAGGCGGATCTGAAGGAGCTGGAATTCTATTCCGTTGACTTCACGGACAATACCTCCCGCTTCAGCGTTGTTCCGGCGACGATAACCGTTGCGGACAGCCGCACAAAGGTAAATAAAGTGGAGGGAACCTCCGACATCTCAACAATACTTGTATACGGCGGCGCATATAATAAGCCCACCGTCACCGTGACAACAGGCGCACCCGCATACTTCAATATAAACAGCGGCAACGGTAAATGGCTGAAGAAAAACAGCGCAGGCGTTTGGGAAATATATACCGGAGCTACCTTTACAGAAGGTACATACAAATTCGATTGTCAGGTTCGCATCGACAAAGCGGCAGGCTTGACGCACGTGCTTGACAGCGCAGGCGTCACCGTTACGGTAGACGGCACGGCGTGGACGACAGACACTGTCAGCGTGGATGACACATACTCATGCGTATGGGTACATTCTCCCGAATATACGGTCACAAGCCCCTCCGCAACCACATACACGGTAACTGTCACGGCGGGCGCAAACATGAGCACGACGGGAAGCGCAACACAGAATGTGAACATCGGCGACGCGATGACAGAGATTATCTACACGGCGGCTGACGGCTACTACTTCCCGACGGATTATACCGTAGCGGCAGTAAACGGCATCACCGTCACACGCATAGACTTCACAAAGATCAAGGTTTCCGGCACACCGACAGCGGCGGCGAACATTACTCTTACCGCTCCCACGGCAAAGACAAAGGAAGCCACACCGACAGCCGTATTTACGGCAAACGGAACCGACAGCGGCAAGCTGACAGGAATCGCGGCAGGCATGAAATACCGCATCAACGGCGGCGCATGGGTGGATATCGCGGCGACGGAAGCAAACCTCACGGGGCTTTCCGCCTGCACGATAACCATCATGAAGAGCGGCAACGGAACAACAACCCTTGATTCCGATGAGCAGACGATAACAGTTACCAAGGCGGCAAAGCCCGCGCTCACACCCACGCTTCTCACTCCCGCGGGCGGCAAGGGCAGCATACCGACCACGGCGGCGCATGAATTCAGCACCGACGGCATGGCATGGACACCCTGCACGGGCGCGACGGAAAATCTTGACACAGGCAAATATTACGTCAGAGTAAAGGCAAACGGAACACAGCTTGCCTCCGAAACTCAGGAGATTGATATCTTCCTCTACGGCGACGTAAACGGCGACGGAAAGGTTGATATTGATGATCTGACAAGGCTTCGCAGATATAATGCCGAAGCGTCGACAGTAATATTCCCCGGAGCTGACGCAAACGGCGATGGGACGGTTGATATTGACGACCTGACGCGACTTCGCAGATATTTTGCCGAAGAAGCGGTAGTTCTCGGAAAGTAATGAGGTGAAATATGAAAAAAATACTAACATTTATAATTATCATCGCCATGACACTGTCATTGGGAGTTCCCGCTTTTGCGGCAACTCCCGCAACGGTGACTGTGGCTTTGCCGGCAGCGGCGGTCAACCCCGGAAGCACCGTGGATGTAGCTGTTACCATAGCAGACAACCCCGGAATGGACGTCATGAAGCTGAAATTCTCATATGATACCGCGGCTCTCACGCTGAAGGATATAGAGCTCGGAAGCGTAATGACAGGCACATTCACCAAAAACCTCGATAAGGCAGTTGCTCTTCTCGAAGCTGCCGGCACGACAAACGCAACCGGAAACGGTACGCTCGTCACGCTGAAATTTGAGGTAAAAAGCACAGCGACGGCAGGAAACTACACGATAGGCTTTCTCGTAGCCGATGCTGTAAACCGCAATGAGGAGAGAGTAGCTCTCACCACGCAGGCGGGCACAGTCTCCGTGGCAGTCCCCGTAACAACATATACCGTCAGATTCAATGCAAACGGCGGCACGGGAACAATGGCAGATGTCACAGGTGTTCCCGCAGGCGCATATACTCTCCCCGCAAACGGCTTCACGGCACCTGAAGGCAAGCAGTTCAAGGGCTGGTCAACCGATGCTTCGGGCGCGGTAATCGAAGGCACAACATATAACATTACAGGCGATGTTACATTATACGCAATCTGGGAGAATAAGCCTCATACACATACCTACAGTACAGAGTGGTCGACAGACAGCGCAAACCATTGGCACGAGTGCACCTGCGGAGATAAAAAGGACTTGGCGCCGCACATAGACGCAAACAACGATCACAACTGCGATGTCTGCGGCAAGAAGATGTCCGACCACACGGGCGGCACGGCAACCTGCAAGGACAAAGCAACCTGTACCATCTGCGGTCAGAAGTACGGCGAGCTCGCGGCTCACAACTACAAGACCGAGTGGTCCACCGACGAGACAAACCATTGGCATGAGTGCTCCGTCTGCGGAGATAAGAAAGACGTAGCGGCGCACGTAGACGCAAACAAGGATCACAACTGCGATGTCTGCGGCAAAGTAATCAGCGAGTGTGCAGATACAAATAAAGACCACAACTGCGATGTCTGCGGCAAAAAGCTGACCGACCACACGGGCGGCACGGCAACCTGCAAGGACAAAGCAACCTGTACCATCTGCGGTCAGAAGTACGGCGAGCTCGCGGCTCACAACTACAAGACCGAGTGGTCCACCGACGAGACAAACCATTGGCATGAGTGCTCCGTCTGCGGAGATAAGAAGGACGAGGCGGCGCATATTCCCGGTGCAGCAGCTACCGAAACAACACCTCAGACTTGTACCATCTGCGGATATGTCATAAAAGCCGCACTTGGTCATACGCACAACTTCAATCAGAAGAATACGAGCGAAACATATCTCAAGTCCGCCGCAACCTGCACAAAGAAAGCCGTTTACTACTACTCCTGCACCTGCGGCGAAAAAGGAACGGAAACCTTTGAATCAGGCGAGCTCGCGGCTCACGCTTACAAGACCACATGGTTATATGACAACGCAAGCCACTGGCATGCATGCTACATCTGCGGAGATAAGAAGGACGAAGAGGTACACATTGACAAAAACAAGGATCACAACTGCGATGTCTGCGGCAAGAAGATGACTGACCACACGGGCGGCACGGCGACCTGCAAAGACAGAGCAACCTGCAGTACATGCGGTCAGAAGTACGGCGAGCTCGCAGGTCATGTATACAAGACCATATGGTCATATGACGAGACAAACCACTGGCATGAGTGTTCCGTCTGCGGAAGCAAGAAAGACGAAGAGGCTCATATCCCCGGTGAAGAGGCTACCGAAACCACACACCAGACCTGTACGGTCTGCGGATATGTAATCAAGGCGGCAATCGGTCATGTTCACGACTACACCGAAAAGAATACCGATGAGAAGTATCTCAAGACACCCGCTACCTGCACGGCAAAGGCAGTTTATTACTACTCCTGCTCCTGCGGCAATAAGGGCACCGAAACATTTGAGTCCGGTGACATGCTGGCACACAGCTGGGGAACCGTATGGGTAAGCGACGGCAGTAAGCACTGGCATGAATGTACTGTCTGCAAGACAAAGGGAGACGAAGCAGATCATGCCTTTGAATGGAAGATCACCAAGGAACCCACTGTCACCGAATTCGGAGCAAAGCTAGAAAGATGTACGGTCTGCGGCTACAATAAGACTAAGAGCCCCGTTATCATCGACAAGCTCGCACCGAGTATAACAGACGGCAGAAATGCCAAGTGGGGCAAGGGCGATGAAAACGGACTGACCTTCAAGTCCGACGCGGCATTCTCCGACTTTGTCGAAGTGCTGGTAGACGGCAAGACAGTTGCCGCCGAGAACTATGAAAAGCGCGAAGGAAGCATTGTCATTCAGCTGAAGGCAAGCTACCTTGCAACGCTTGCGGCAGGCGAGCATACTCTCACTATACGCTCGGCAAGCGGCGATGCAACCACCAAATTCACTATCGAGGCAGAGGTAGTTCCTCCCGCACCCGAAAGCACAAATGCTTGGGTCTGGATAGTCGTCGGTGTCGTTGCTCTCGGAGCCTGCGCAGCTGTGGTTGTATTCATCATCCGTAAGAGAAAAACCGCATAATTAAAGCGACATTTGTGGAGCCTCCGTATCCCTACGGGGGCTTCACTTGTAAAGGCGAAAGGAGGAAACGAATGCCGAAACGAACAAAATCGAGGCATTGTACATTCTGAAATATCTGTGGCTATATACCGACGATGAGCACCCTGCCTCTATCAGCGATCTGACGGGTTATCTTGCGAAAAACGGGATGGAAGCGCATCGCACAACGGTGTCTGCGGATATTGCGGAGCTTGGCAACATCGGAATTGACATCATCGCAACATGGGAAACGCAATTGTTACAGCATCCGTTGATCAGGGGCATCGGAGGGCAGACGCTGAAATCAAGAGGCAGATAGCGGACGGCGGGTATGACCGTGAGCTTTCCCTGGCGAATATGACCGACCTGTCAGCGGAAACAAGGAATCACGATATTTGCTGCATTCTTGCCGCCTATGGCGATACCGGCATGACCTATGGAGAGATCATCGAATTCTATACCATGTCGCTTGAAAATACATTAAACTTCGGAGGTTATAAAAGTGGACGAGAAAGAAACCAATAAACTGTATGCCATACCGGCAAACTACACCGATTCAGGCCGCTTGTTCGGCGGAATGCTGGCGGCATGTAATGCCGTTGAAGCTTTGATCTTAACGGTTATTTTAGGATTTGCGGAGATCAAGTTGATTCCTATGCCGACAACCGTTCGTGTGGTGGTTATGGTTCTGACCATTTTGCCGACGGCTCTGATTGCTATGATGGGAATTGACGGACAGTCACTGACGCAATATCTCGGGCATATCCTCCGCTTTATCAAAAACAAGAGAAAACTGCATTATGTAAGAGAGGAGGCGGAATATGAGGGAGAAGAATAAAGGCAGAAAAAAGGAATTGCTTGCTTCAGTACAAGCCTTTATTCCTGTCAAGGATATTCGGGGCGGCGTTATCGAAACGACGGACTATCGGTTTATCCGTATTCCGGAGATTGAGCCGATCAACTTTATGCTCCGGTCGGCGGAAGAGCAGAACAGCATTATCAGTACCTTTGCCGGGTGGCTGAAAATTTCTCCGATCCGGCTTCAGTTCAAAAGCCTGACCCGTAAAGCAGACTCAGACCACCACATCGCTATGATACGAAAGGATCTCGAAAAAAGAGAAAAGCGAGAAATGCCGGGAGGTCGGGGAGGACTATATCCGACTGATCAGCGATATCGGAAATCGGGAAGCGCTGACAAGGCGGTTCTTTCTCATATTTGAGTATGAGTCGGTTCACAGAAACACCGATGATCTCAGTAAGATATACGGAATGCTGCAGACCGCTGAGCAGAATGCGAGAGCTTATGGTGCATTCGGTATCACGCATGATAACGATTCTCTGTATGAAGATAAGAATGCGACCCCACCCAAAATGAAGGTTATGCCGGTCCTTGGAGACTTACATAAGAATCTGCTCGGCAATCCTATGACGGAGCGTATTGCGGTGATTCTGAGCCGTTTTGTGACCGGCTCGGAGCAATCCTTCAACCGGCAGACCAATGTCAATCTAGACAATGATTATGTAGTGCTTGACCTGTCTGATCTGAAGGGAAAGCTTCTTCCGGTCGGAATGATGATAGCACTTGACTATGTGTGGGATAAAATCAAATCCGACATCATCAAGAAAAAAGCGATCATGATTGATGAGATCTGGCAGCTTGTCGGTGCAACATCAAACCGTCTTGCGGCGGAGTTTTGTCTTACCATATTCAAAACGATTCGCGGATTCGGCGGCATCGCCGTGTCCGCCACACAGGATTAGTCCGATTTCTTCGGCTTGGACGACGGAAAGTACGGACGGGCAATTATAAACAGCAGTCAGAATAAAATCGTACTTAACCTTGAACCGGATGAAGCAAAATATGTGCAGGATGTGCTGAAACTGACCAAGACCGAGATTGATTCCATTACCCGGTTTGAGAGAGGCGAGGCACTGATCTGTTCGGGAGCCAATAAGGTTCCCGTATCCATTAAGGCATCCCCGGCAGAACATGAGCTGATTACAACCGACCGCTCAGAGCCGGAGTCTTTAATGAGAAAGCGGCATTCAATTGCATCGGAATAAGAAAGCAAAAAAACAAAATCTACTATTGACATCATAGCGGAAAACGGGTATAATATAATCAGAATATTACTATCGCATATGAGGTCAATCAGGCAAAATTATAACGAGATATCTGAGCTCTGCAAAAAAAGCGGAGAGCCGATTTACCTGACCAAAAACGGAGAAGGCGACCTTGTGGTTATGGACATTGCTTCTTTCGAACGCAGAGAGAAAATGCTCAAACTCCGCGAGGAATTGCTTGCCGTAGAAGAAGACCGGCTGCACGGAGAAAAGGGTTACTCCGTCAGTGATGTCAGCGAAATGATGAGGGCCGCTATCAGAGAGGCAGTCAATGATGGAAATGAATAAAACTTACTCCGTGATCGTAAGAGGTCTTTTTTTTGTGGTAAAATTAATTAAATCGACTGACATATGTACAGAAGCGGCGGTTTCCGGCAGCGCACGCTTAACGAGAGTTGTTTTCATGTGATCAATATTATTTCTTTTCCTGTTTTCGGAGGCGGCTTTTCAAACCGTGGTGCTTTATGGGCTTCCGCCCGACTTGAGTTAATGTATGCGTTTATGGAAAAATCGGTTTCTATGTATGTGATATGCAGACGGAGGAACTACACAGCATCACATTCAGTATTTTACGGGCAATTCAAAAAAGCCGGTTGAACAAGAAGAAAAGCAGGTAGAAAGAAAAGAGAAGAGCAGTCCTTCGGGTGTTTTGCGACCAAAGGGCGACGACAGGAATTTTGAAAAACTGGATGGTTGGAGGATAATGGGACTTGAAATAATTCGGCAACTATGATACAATAATAAAAACAGTATGTATGCAAAGGCATTGGCGCCAAAGCCAAAGTCGATTAAATATCGGTAAACCGGTTGAAAGACTGGACAAAAAGCCAGATGGGGCGAAAGAGTGAGGTTCGCTGTGGCAGCCGGTTTCCGTAGAAAATTTCCGATGTACATAAAACTGTGTGTCTTCGGTATATCGTTGCCAATATGCCCGTCCGGAAGCTTTTTCTGACGGGCTTTTATTATATTTATCATAAATTACGCAATTATCATACTTACAAATATGGTCAGAAAAGGAGGAAAAACAATGACAGATGAAATGAAGCGGGAACTTTTGTTGGAATCCATCAGATCCTCTTTTGACGCTGTATTCCGACTTGATTTGAAAAATGGGGTCTATCAACTGATTTTTTCCGATAGCAAGGATATGTCAGGCAGCGTGCGCAACTATGATTATGCCGCGTTTGCCGGGAGTTTTATAGAGAAGTATGCAAATTCGGATAAAGCAGAGAGCCTTCGCGAAGCACTGTCTCTGGACACCGTGAGAGAAGCCATGAAAAGCGGAAGAAAATATGAGGTATACGGCGGAACCAAATTCGGACAAAATGCAAAGGAATATAAGAAGCTGTCCTTTATGCCGTGCGGAAACGAAAAGTATGCTTTTCTTGCGATTTCGGACTTCGGAAGCCTTGCCGATTACTATAACGAAGAGCTTCGGCGGATGGCTGAGGGAACACATCTTGATATTCTGACGGGAGCGTACACGCGTAATTATTATGAAACGGAGCTGAAGCAGACTCCGTTTGTCGGGGGTGTTGCACTTATAGATATTGACGATTTCAAGCTGTGCAATGACCTTTACGGACACGATGTGGGGGATATTGCTCTGACCGAAACGGCAAAAGCGATTTTGAGCAATATAACGGCAAGGGATATTCTGATCCGGTACGGAGGCGATGAGCTTTTGCTTCTGCTGCCGAAAGCGACGCCGGAGAGAATGGAGAGCGTGCTGGAAAAGATCAGGGCAGATGTCAGTGAAGTGAGAAACGGCGGACTCGGCGGTATACGCCTGAGTATCAGCGTAGGCGGCGTTATGATGGACAAGGGCCCGATCACCGATGCGGTTTACCGCGCCGATCGGATCATGTATCTTGCCAAACGGCAAAAAAATGCCGTCATGACCGACCGGAAAATCGAAAGTCATTCTGAACAGCAGAGCGGAAATGAAAAAGAAAGACCGCAGGTACTGATCGTGGATGATTCCTTGTTCAACCGCGAGCTTCTGTGCGGGATTCTCGGCGAGAGCTTCGATATTCTGGAAGCGGACGGCGGCAAAGAAGGACTGAAGCTCCTGAAACGGTACGGAACGCAGATCTCCGTTGTGCTGCTGGATATTATTATGCCAGGAATGAACGGATTTGATGTGCTTGACGAAATGAATCGGGAGCATTGGCTGGATAATGTCCCCGTTATAATGATTTCGGCAGACGACTCGGACGCGAACATACGCCGCGCCTTTGATCTCGGTGTTACGGATTATATCTGCCGTCCTTTTGATTCCAAGGTTGTGGAAAGACGAATCCGGAACACCATAACTCTGAATCTGAAACAGAGACGCATGCTGTCGTTGCTTGCGGAACAGAGCCGTGACAAAGAAAAGGTCGGGCGGATGATGGTAGATATCCTGAGCAATACGGTCTGCTATGTGAATGGCGAGAGCGGTCAGCACATCCGTAACATGCAGCGGATTACCGCTATATTGCTGGAACGGTTGCTTCTGAAAACCGACCGCTACCGGTTGTCCTTCCATGATTGCGTCATGATTTCAACGGCATCTGCTCTGCATGATATCGGCAAGGTTGGCATTGATCCCGTTATACTCAACAAACCGGGTCCACTTATGCCGGAAGAGTATGAAGTGATGAAAAAACATACGCTGATTGGTGAGCAGATTCTGAAAAGCGGAGAGCTTTCGGAATTTCGGGATGAGCCGCTACTAAAAACCGCCGAGCAGATTTGTCGCTGGCACCATGAAAGGTTTGACGGCAGGGGATACCCGGACGGGCTTTCGGGCGATGACATACCGATTGCCGCACAGGTCGTTTCGATTGCCGATGTGTTTGATGCACTTATGAGCAAGCGAAGCTATAAAGAGGCGCTTTCCGCAGAGGTTGCGCTGAGAATGATAGAAAACGGAGAATGCGGCTGCTTCAATCCGCTCCTGATAGAATGCCTGAAACAAACGGCGGAGAAGCTGAAAACCGATGTGTATGAAAGCTGACTGCCTTTCGTTTTTGCAATACCAAAGACTGCGGGTGCATAGGCTTTCTGCCGCCCGCCATAAACGATTTGCAGCAGGCAAAGGAGCGATTGACTGCAGAAAACAAAAAAATAAATCAAAAGTATATAAAAATGTTTTCTAAAAGTACTTGACAAATATTGATATTCGTTGTATAATCATATCAGAAAACTCAAATTTTGTCAGATAATCGGTTGTTCCGTGAAGGATGTCTGATCCTGTCTGAGCAAAGAATTGATGTGCGTTTTGAAAAAAACAAAACGGGATAAACTGAATAATGGGCAAACCCGTTGTGAAGCGGGGACGCAAAGCCTTGGAGACTTTGAATAAAGTCAGTCCGGTTGCAATACAAACTGCGAAAAAAGTGCGCGGTTCGTGTTTTGCAACCGGACTTTTTTCGTTGTTACAGCAAGAAAAAATATATAAACATAATCGGAAAGAAAAGAGGGAAAAACAGCAGGCACGCATATACAAAAAAAGGGGGGAAATAAAGGAATGCAGAAGAGGGATATATTCGAAGAGCTTGCGCGGTGTGCGGGATGTCATTACATCTCGGATTTGAGGTCGCATCCGTATAATCACTATGCGAAAGAGGCGTTTCGGGAGCACTTTATCCCGGAGGATTACTCACTGAAAGAACTGTCGGCGCTCTATCGGTACCTTTACAACAAGAAAAAATTTTTTGAATCCCACGCCGAGGCAAGAGAAGCATTCGGACTGGAAGAAGAAAATGCTTCAAAAAATTCGGGGGGGGGGTAAACCCGCCTTTAAAAGGAGCTTTGCGCAAGAAAATGAGAAAGGAAGAAAAGAAAGATAATGAGTCAATACAGTCAAAACGGAAGAACGGGTTCGTTTCTTGCGGTTAACAACGGAACGATTGAGGGATGCATTGCCGATATAGCATTTTCCTGCAAAAATGTCGGTGCGGGATTTGTTTATGAAAACAATGCGCAGATAGTCAGCTCCGCATCCGTAAAATGCATCAAAGGAAAGCTGGCAAAGGGTTTTTACATCCGGAACGGCGGAACAATCACTGCATCAGGATATATAGCAGGCAAGGGAGCACTGAAGATCGGCAAGGACGGCAAAAGGGTGTATGTTTTCGGCAACGAAGAGCAGTTCATCGCCGGAGATACTCCGACAGAAAGCATCCGTCTGCGACTGGAGCTTGACAAGCTCTGGCGGGGGACGGAAGGCAAGGGCTTTGTTCCGGATATGAAAGCAAACCGAAAAGAGCTTCCGGTCACTGACAATCCGGCTATCCGCATTGAAACGGCAGACGATCTGAAAATGATGATCGAGTCGGTCAATTCGGGAGACAAAAAAGCCGCGGGCGCACACTATATCCTTGCGGGAAATATCAATATGAAGGGTGCGAAGCTGAAACCGATAGGAGACTGCGAAAGCTATCCCTTTTCGGGAACCTTCGACGGAAACGGATATACGGTCAGCAATTTCACAATAGATTGCCGCGGAGCGGAATACGGCGGATTTTTCGGCTGCACGAAAAATGCAAATGTGGCAAACCTTGCACTTGACTATATATTAAAGGGAAAAGGCGGCGTGAATATCGGAGGTATGGCAGGCAGTATTGCCGGCGGCAGCTTTGAAAACTGTCAGGTTCGGATTGCGATGTCGCCGGGACTGTGTTCGGGCGGTTTCTGCGGAAAAAATACCGGATATATACGAAACTGCTATGTCGGCGGAAAGATTGCTCAGCCTGCGCCGATTCTGCCATGGCTGATTCCGAGCGCGGCAATACTTCTCGTTTTGCTTACGGTCGGTTCGGTGGTGCTGGTACAGAAGCTGACGGGCAATGTTCCGTTCAGACCGGAGATTATCGACCCGAATCAGGTGCCGGTGCCGAAGCCGAATCAGCAGGAGGATCCGCCTCCTGCGGGAACAAACCGCATCAGCCTTGAACTTAATCACGAGGTGTATGTCAGCGCGACGACGATGGTGGGGCAGATGGATTATGTCAACCCGCACAGAAGCACACAGGATGTTGTGATACGGCTTTGCATCAGCGATGCGGAGCTGAAAAAGGCAGGCTACGATCTCGTTGCCTGCAAGGTGAGAACGCAAAAGGAGCTTAATGCCGAGGGATATGACCCCGAAAAGGCATTTACGGTGCTTTACAGCTCGCAAAGACTTCAGATAGGCTACAAGCTCGGCTACTGCAAGCTTTCGGCACTTCCGAACGGGGAGCTGCTGAAGGTAGGGGATTATGAGATGATCATGATGATCGATGCATATGACCCGAAAACAAACGAAAAAGCAATCGTCAACGCACAGGCGATGACAACCATCCACGTTGTGGATCGATGATTGAGGTGTGTGATTCGCACCGTAAGAAAGACGGAAAGGGGGGCGGCAAGGATTGCGGCTGTCAGGTAAACATCAAAACAGATCCGGAATAAAAAAATCGGTTTCGCTTTTTGTTGCGATATCGGTGCTTATGGCGGTCTTTGCCGTTTTCCGTCTTCCTGTATCGGCGGCGGATCCGGACTATACATTTTCAAGCGGAGCGGTACTTCTGGATAATTCCTACAGCGGAAAGAACATTCTGATACAGAACGGCGTTTTCTCGGTCACTGTTTCCGGCGCGACGAATGTCAATATCATTTTTGACAGTGTGACGATGGACAGACGATACGGCAGTGATCAGAACAGGACGGTCGAGGGGCTTTACAATGTTGCGCAGTCGCTCGGATGGGTGAATAACGGAACATATATCGCGCAGACCTGCCCGCTCCTGCTGACAAACGGCGCGAGCGCAACTGTTGCCTTCCGCGGAGTGAACAACTTTTACGCCGGAACAAACAAGTGCACCGTCAACAGCGGAAATTTGTATACGAAAAATCAGAGCGGCGGCGGCTTTGCCGGAGCTCAGGTAGACGCCGGTTCGACGCTGACCATATCACCGAGCGGCGGAACGCTCAATGCATACGGTGCCTTCTATGTGGAGGGCGACAACTCGGAAAACTCAAGCTACGGGTACGGCGCTCCTTCCGGAGTTTCGGTAAACCAGCTCGCCGGCGGTGCGGGCATCGGCGGCGGCGCGGCATGGAACACGACCACGAGCGCTTCTTCCTCATATACTGCCGGAACGCCGGGAACCATCATCATAAACGGCGGCAACATCAATGCACACGGCGGACATCAGGCTGCCGGTATCGGCGGCGGTCTGAACGGAGCGGCAACGAATACATCTGTTACAATCAACGGCGGAAATGTCAATGCCTATGGCGGCAGATGGGCTGCCGGCATAGGAGACGGCGACTCGCTCCAGGATAACTGGACAACAAAATACACCGACAATTATTCCATCGTCATCAGCGGCGGAAGGGTAAATGCCGTGGGCGGTGTCGGATGTCCCGGTATAGGAACGACAGACGAGGTCTCCACGCTTGCGAGACGCGGCACCTCGGGACTTACAATAAATCTGAACGGCGGAGAAATTACCGCAAAATCCGGCTATCCGGATAAATTCAATCCGCAAGGAACAGCAGGTTACAGCGGAACCGACGCGGCTGCGGCAATAGGCGCGGGAAACAAATATGGAGTCAAACTCCATTTCGGTTTCGTCCGTGGCTAAGATTATCGCATCGGGCTTCGGGCATTATTCCGTTACGGAAAACGGCGTGCAATACAGTGCTCTGCCGACGGTAAATATAGACTCGGACGGATATGCTTTTCTCGGCAGATTCCCTGAGCTTGCCTCGTCAGGCAGCAGAGTTTTCGAGCTTTTTGAGGCACAGCGGTTTGATACCGTGATAAACGGCGAGACATATCAGTATAGGAAATATGTCACGCAGCCTGCCGACGGAAGCACCGGCGAGATTTATTACTACTGCGCAGAAGCACCCGACAACAGGTGGCTCTTAAAAGCGGGAGCCGACGGCAGTATCGGAAATTCGGCGGTGGTTCCGCTTGATTCTCTGCCGGCACTTGAAAACAAAATGGACGAGCTTATGCTCACGCTCCATATAGACGAAAATTCCGTCAAGATAGGTGAGGTTGCCGCTCCGGCACACTTCCGTTCGATTGCGCTGTCACTGCCTAATCCGCAGGAGCACGGCGGCATATACGCGCTGAAGATACCGACGGCAGCAATGTACGGCTACAGCGGAACGGCGGTCCTGCCGAAATCCGGATATGCCACAATCACGATAGGCGCAGAGGAGCAGGGAACACTCTCCGGCGAGATTGCCTATCCGAGCCATATGAATATCAAAGCAGACTCCGTTTCCGCAACGCTTACCGACCTTGATATCTATCGTGACGGGCAGTATACCGATGGCAGAAACGGTCTTGTCGGCGACAGTTTTATGGAGAATGTCTTCGCCTACAGGATTTATATAGAGCATGACGACAATGTTGCATATCTTTATGCAAAATACGCCATAGATGACAATGTAAATGCAAGTATAGAGCCATTCGGTATGACCGTTTCAGAGCAGACAATCGGCACAGACCGCATAATCACGGCGACGCTTGATATGACGGGCGTAACCGAGAAGGTAATCCGTCTGAAAAAGACAGATACCGTGACAGTGGAGGGAAAGACAATCACGCTCAACTCCGTGGTGTATAAGATAACCGTCGTAAAAAAGGCTTTATATAAAATAGAGCTCAATGCTCTCAACAGGATTTATGACGGTACAGAGGTCAGACCGTCGATTCTCCGCCTTTATTCCGAAGAAACGGGAGCAGAATATACGGCAACCGATGCCGAGCTGAATTCGGTTTTCTATTCCTACTATGCGCAGGAGGGAACCTTGTGGACAGAGCTCGGAACGGTCGCTCCGAAAAACGCGGGACAATATAAGATTTCGGCAGTAATACATGCCGACACATTTACAGCCATGTCGGAGACGGAATTTACGATAGCAAAGCGCACACTTACGGTAAACCGAATACAAAATCCGCTGACATATGTCAGTGCCGCGGAGCACGCGGGCTGGACTGCGCCGCGCGATATTCAAGACCCGGGCATGATATATCTGTCCGGCGTAGTGGGAGCGGACGAGGTCTCTGCGAGTGCGGTGAGTGTTTTCTATAACGACATTTCCATCGGATACAGGGTGGACAAAATCACGCTGACAGGCATCACGCTTTCGGGTGCGGATGTAGGCAACTACGAAACCGCCGATACACAGAAGGTTTTCGGGCAGATCAGCTATTCGCTTGACGGTGCGATCTTCCGCAAGAAGCCGGGGATGACGTGGGACAAGTTCTATCCCGTGGACAGCCCGCTTCCGGTAGCTCCGGAAACGGCAGACTGGCATTCTCCCGCAACGGGCGGCGTGTATGATTCACACAGAGACTACGTGTACGCAAGAACCGAAAATATGGGCAACAGTCAATCGGTTTATGCTGTGGATATCGAATTCGGTTCGATGTATTTTACATATTCCATGTCGGAATGGAATGCCGGCACCATGGTTTATGAAGAGCTTGTCGGCGAATCGCGCTGGACTGGTTTTGAAGGCGGCAACAATGAAATCGTAGTTACAAACCGCTCAAATTCCCCGATATGGTATACGCCGAATGCCAAAATAGATTTTCTGCATTCCGCTATCGGTGACAGTCAGGTAGGCATCAAGGCAAACTTTTATGCGGACAATTCCTCGTCCGGCACGCCGATAACGGGGATGTGGCAGGAGGTTTCGGCAGCAACGGCAGGAGACAGGGACAGCTACGGCGTTCCCACAAGTCAAGCGTGCTATATAAGGCTCTCCGGAGTTCCGCAGCTCAGTGATTCCGATCACTTCACTGTGGTCGGCAATGTGTCGGTAACGATATCGCGTACAGGCGGATAGTTCTACAAATATAATCCGCAGAAAGCGGTTTATATAAAAAAACAAAAACCAAAAACAAAAAAATATGCTTTTGAAAGGAGCAATCAAAATGAAAAGAATTTTGGCAATTATTATTTCGGTCGCAATGATCGCGACCATGCTCGCGGTTTCCGTGAGCGCGGAAAAAGAGGTCGGCGGTGATAACGGCGTTCTGACATTTGACCCGACAACCCCGCCCGGAGAAGACCTGAATGTCAAGGTCAAGGATATTACGCACAAATATGCTGTAGACCTTGTCTACTCTCTTCAGGATCTGGTCATAGACGGAGCTATCACATGGAATGTCAACACCATGAAGTATGAAGTGGGCGGCAACACCCTTCAGAACACCACACGCAAGGTTAAGGTGTACAACCGCTCCGACCTGCCGGTATATGCGTATGCAACCATTACCAACACCAATGACGCCGACGGCATTACGGTAACTGCCGAGAAGGACAGCGCAACAAACAAGCTGACAATTGCAAAGGCAACCGCCGGTGCGGGAGGAGCCAACGGCACATCTACCGTCGAAGAACTTGTCATCAACCTGACCAGCGACAACTGGAATGCTGTTGCGGAATACTACGCAGCACAGAGACTTGCATCTGCAAATCAGGCGACCGATACTTTCAGAATCGCAACCGTCACCGTCACTATCACCAAGGATTGAGGCTTAAAGAGATTTTAATTTGCTGCGAGGCAATTTAAAATAAAAATCAAAAAAAGGAGGAAAACAAATGAAGAAAATTTTTGCAATTGTGCTGAGTGCAGTGCTTTGTCTCTGCATGGCTGTCCCCGCATTTGCGGCAGGAACGCCTGAGGCAGAGTACACCGGGCAGACTTCCGGACAGGATGTCAATATCACCATCAGCGGTGATATGGTTCATGTCTATCTTGTGGATATAGAATTCACAAATCCGACATTTACTTATTCGTCCGGCTCCAAGTGGAACCCCGAAACATACCAGTATGAGCCGAGCACGGGCGCAGAGTGGGCAGGAGAAGGTACTGTAAAGATCATTAACCATTCAGACCTTCCCGTCAATTACGATATCACGGCGGAAAATGTAACCAATGCTTACGGTCCGCTTAGCATCAACATTACTGGCGGAACAGGCACTGTTGATAAATGCAACGTCGGCGACGCCCGCGGAAGCCACAACGCAACCGCCACCTTCAAGGTAACGGGCACACCCACTGTTGCCGAGATAGCAGCTCAGAAACTCGGTGAAATCAAGGTCACCATCACGAAGTAAGATCCAAGCAAAATCTGCAGGAAGGGAGAAGCGCAATGAAAAAGAAACTGCTGCCGATATTTTCATACTGCGTGGTTTTTGCGCTTTTTCTCTCTTTGCAGATGGGTTTTGCCGCACCGTCGTCTGCACACGGAGAAAAAATCGATGTGCTGATAAGCGTTGGGAGCGAAAGGGAATACCGCTATGCGATAGATATTATTTTTAAGAATATTTCCTTTGTTTATCAGCTGGAAAGCATTGCTGTCAACTCCAAAACGGGCGAGAGATATGTAAACAGCGGAAAATGGCTTGAGCAGGGCGGCGCACCCTCGCCGTCGTTTGACGTGCTGGTGGTAAACAGATCCGACACACCGATACATTCGGAAACTGTATTTTTTGCCGCGGATTTTTATCTGTGCGGCGCGGATATTACCGTGAAATGCGACAGTGACAATGTCCTTCCCGCAGTTTTGCTGGAGGCGGAAAAGAAAATCGTATACGAACTCAGAACAAGCGCAGTGTTCGGCATATATCCGGAGCTTTCTTCCTATGAGGGCAAGAAAAATATTTCGGCAACGGTGAAAATAGACCGTGCCGACGGAATGGCGACCGACGGATATCCGTTCAGAGCACGAAAGCAATAACGTCAGAAAGAGGTGCTGCACAATGAAAAAACTGAATAAGCACGGTGCAAAATCTCTTTGTGCCGTTATTATGGCGTTTGCCTTGATTTTGCTCTCTGTTCCGGTATTTCCCGTACATGCGGAAAACGATGAAGCGAAATCGGGCGATTACAAATACGCCGTTACCATTGAATTCGGCTCGATGACCTTCTGCTATGACTACGGCAGGTGGGATGTAAACGAAATGCGCTACAAAACTGATGGTGAAATCGGAAATCCCGCAAGCGGTACAGAGGCGGGTTATCCCGGTTGGTATGGCTTTGACGGTACGGCAAACCGTATCAGCGTGAAATATTCAAACGAAAACGAAACGGACTTTCCTACGCAGAACAGGAAGCTCGCCGTTACATTGGATTACCGCGCGCTTTTTGCCACAGAGGGAAGAGTGGTAGGCGGTGTCACGATGGAGTTTTATTCGGATGCCTCGCTTACCGCTCCGTTTTCGCCGAGCTTTACTGTGCCTCACACCGATCCGGAGGACGAGAATGCCAAGACGGTAATCTACACTTCGCTACGCGGAGAGCCTACGGAAAACGGCGGCAAATATTTATCCGACAGCTTTGTGCCGGTCGGGATGTTGACGATACGCGTCGGCGAAATATCCGACTGACGGAAAGGGAAAGCTATGCATTCATTCAGCAAAACGAAATTGAAAAAAGATATTCTCGTCGCACTGGCTGTGACTACGGTTGTCGCTGTGCTTATCATCGGGCTGGTTTTGATAATCCGCATGGAGCCGAAAATAATTGATAAAAACGAAACTGCGGGAGAACCGCAGAATCAATCGGCAATTGCGGGCTATGCGGCATATGAAGCTCCCGATGTCTGCAAGGTAAAAATCTGCTGTGAGCCGACGATTGAGGGCGGATATGCCTCAATCTGGCTTACAAATCCCGCCGATAATGATGTTCTCATCCGCGCGGAGCTGTATTCGGTGAAAACAGTATATAATGCCGAAACGGGGCAGGCAACCTTCCTGCCGGATAAGCTGCTCGGCAGGACAGGCTTCATTCATGCCGGAACATTTGTGGAAAAGGTTAAGGTGAAGAGGCTTCGTTCCGGCGAGGAAACCAAGGTAATGGTAAAAATATCAACAATGTATGAGGACTCTCGGACCAGCAAGGGCATCTTCTATATCCGCACGACAGTGCACTGAAAAAGCAAGGTCTCCGCGAAAAATCAACGGCAGATTTTTCGCATAATTCATAATAAAAATACGGCAGGCTCAAAGCCTGCCGTATTTTTGTTTTCATAAAGGAGATACTGTTTAAAAGGTACCTCTTATCATATTCGCGCGAGCATCAATTGCGGGATCTTTTGATTTCTTTTTCCTGCTTGTCGCATATGGCATTGATACGGCTTGTGAGAGCGGCAAGATCCTTGCTGCTGCAATTCCTGCTACGCTCAATAATCCCGATCAGACGCATTCCGGCGGAATGAAGTTTAGTCCATACGGCCGATGCGCGGTGCTTTCTCAGATAATCGCCGTGAGTGGCTTTTTTGCGACTGCCGACCGCTAGCTGCGCGCCGCTTACCGGATCAAAAGAGTCCCCGCTATAGGGCGCCGAAGCCTCAATTCCGAGTCTTTCGGTGACAGTGGCGGCAAATATGTCACAGACGCTGTCCGCGCCGTGGTTGACATAAACTTTTTTCGGCAGGCTCTGCATTTGGGATATCCAGTCAATCAGCTGATTGACATCAGCATGTGCGGAAATTCCCTCAAGCGTCTGAATGCTTGCCGCTACTCTGACATCCTCGCCAAACAGGTTGACATATTTTACCCCGTCCAAAAGGCGCCTGCCGAGCGTCCCCTCCACTTGATAGCCCACAAAAAGCACAGTACATTCCGATCGCCAGAGATTGTGTTTCAGGTGATGTCGGATACGCCCTGCTTCGCACATTCCGGACGATGAGATGATGACCTTCGGCGTCGGGTCGGTATTGATCAGCTTGGAGGCATCACTTGTCTCGGTCAGATAAAGACCGGGAAAACCGATTGGATTGATGCCTTTTGCCAGCAGTGCGTCGGTCTCCTCGTCAAAATATTCATGCAGAGTTTCTTTGTATATGTTTGTCGCCTCAATTGCAAGAGGACTGTCCAGATAGACAGGGAAATTGTTTAATGTGAGTTTCTGGTTCTTGATTCGGCGGAGCATATACAAGAGCTCCTGAGTGCGTCCTACAGCAAAGGAGGGAATCACCACATTGCCTCCGCCGCTCAGCGTGGAATCAATAATTGCCGCCAGTCGCAGTTCCAGATCCTTCGGTTGCTTTGGGCGGGGGCGATCGCCGTAGGTGGATTCTATAATCAGAGTATCTGCTTTGTCCGGTGCGTGCGGGTTACGCAGGAGAGGGCGGTTCGGTGTACCTACATCTCCGGAAAAAACTATAGTGTGCGTCTCTCCGTTTTCCGTTATTGTAATTTGAATGCTTGCCGAGCCAAGCAGATGCCCCGCATCGAAGAAGACAGCGGAAATTCCAGCACATGGCGTTATTTGATTTCCGTAATCGGTTGTCCGAAAATGCGGCATCAGCGCTTCAACATCTTCAAGCGTATACATCGGAGTGTATCCCTCTTCGCCGGAGCGTTGAGCTTTACGATTTTTCCACTCCGCTTCCGACTCCTGAATATGTGCCGCATCTGCGAGCATAATCGCGCAGAGGCGATGCGTTGCGACAGTGGAATATACTTCTCCGTAAAAGCCGTTTTTAGAAAGCAAGGGCAGCTTTCCGGAGTGGTCAATATGGGCGTGAGTCAGAAAAACAAAATCTATAGAGCCCGGCGGAACAGGGAGCTCATCGTTTTCGTAGATGTCCGGTCCTTGCTCCATACCGCAGTCTATCAGTATTTTTTTACCGCATGCCTCAAGCAGTGTACAGGAGCCTGTGACTTCATGGGCTGCGCCGAGAAAAGTCAATTTCATAAATCCTCCTTGCTTATCCGTTGCCCTTGGTTGTGCCCTTGCCGATCCGTCTCTTATATGGTGGCTGTTGATCGGTTTCCGGAAATTCATGGTGCGGCAGGGGATCGGTTTCCGGATCATAAATTCTGTCCGGATCAAGCGGACTGCTTTCCGCATCACTGCGGCAGAGCTCGCAATACACGCTTTCTTCAGGAATTACACGCCCGCAGAGCAGACAATGTCTGAAATGTTTTCTCATCTTAACAACCTCCTTGTGTTTTTTATGGCTCGTTACCGCCGCAATGCCGAAGCTTACAGCCGAAATCTCTCCGAGAAAGAAATTCGTTCCGAGATTCAGTACAACGGCAATACCGATTGTGAGAAGGAACAGTATCGGCTCAAAATATGAGCCGCAGGAGATGAGCAGAACGACAAGAATGATTCCGAACGCTGCAAGGTACACCGAAAGCGGAATAGCCGGTGCCGAAGCATCGTCGTTTTTTACAGTAACTTCATAGCCGGAGAATTTTTCTGTAACCTGCTTTTCAATGACTGTTTCCTCCTCGGTGTCATATCCGTATTTGGTGTTTAGAATATAAAGGGTATATTCACCGCTGTTGTAGTCACTGCTGTCCCGGTCATAGGACACGCTGTCCACATTTTCAATTGCGGCAAGTGCGCCTTTACTTCCGCCTTCTTCTCGCTGCTGAGCCCCTTGAACATCACACGAATGGTATAGGAATCTTCCTCTGCCGGAAACTCTTTTTCCATAAGAGAAAGCCCCTGCATCATTGAGGAATCGTTCGGCAGATATTTGCTCATGTCCGAATTTACACTGACCTTTGGTATCAGGAAACTGCATACCGCAGTCAATATGAGCATGACGACAAGAATATAAATGCGTTTACTTACAATAAAGTTTGTCAGTCGTTTCATAGGCGCACCTCTCCTGTTTTGCTGTTGACAAATACCTATAAATATAGTATAATTACAAACGGATATAAAGTCAACAAACTGTTTATTTCAAAGCGCCGCGATATATACATATACAAGAGTTAATGCATCGAAATCAACAGATTGTAAGTATTTGTTAGCCAAAAGGGGGAACGCATGGAAAACCAAAGAATACGGCTGAGCAAGATGTTGTTAAAGAACGCATTGATGAAATTGCTTGAGGAAAAGCCGCTTGAAAAAATCACCATCTGTGAGTTATGTGCCGAAGCTCAACTTAACCGGGTCACCTTCTATAAATACTATGGCAGTCAATTTGAGCTTTTGACCGACATTGAAAATGACTATTTCCGTAAGTTGGAGGAAATCCTGACCGGTGACGGTGCCACGGGAGAGGACTGCCTGTGCCGGATGCTGGAAGCACTTCTTGACGATGAAGAGCACTTCAAGGTTCTTATCAACGCTCTGCCTGATAAGGATTTTTCCACTAAACTGTTCGATTTGCCCACTATCAGAAAACAGCTTGATATGGCGATCCCCGAAACATTTTCAGAGGAGGAAAGGGAACAGCTGAAGCTGTTTGTCTATCAGGGCGGGTATGCGGTAATCAGGGAATGGCTCAACCGTGAGAACAGGCAGCCGCCTAAGCGAATGGCGGCGTTTCTCAATGCTTTTATAGGAAAGCTGACGAAGTGAAAAATAAAACAGGAAAACCGACCCTGCAGTCATTTTGTATTGCATTCATAATGCCGGTTTCTGAATTTGCGCCGGTCAGCCATAAGACGAGCCCCCTGCCTTATCACAATCAGACATAACAAAAAGGGTGTACTGTATCAAAAGCGATGCAGTACACTCTTTGTCAATATGTCAATATGATGAAATATGTAATCGGCAGATGCATGCCCCGTAAGCTTTTTTATTAAAACGCCTCCGCTAATCCGTTTGTGTGTCCAAGGGCAACTTCACGGCAATCGTCGTCCCTTTTTCCGAGCTTTTCTCTACACGGACATCGCCGCCGTGCAGTGCTGCAATTTCCCACACCAGCGATAGTCCCAATCCCACGCCGCCGTTTTCCCGACTGCGTGACTTGTCCACCCGGAAAAACGGCTGAAAGATGCTTTCTCTGTATTGCTCCGGTATACCGCAGCCTGTATCTGCAACCCGTATAATAAGCTGCTTTTCTTCGCTTGTTACAGTAATGCGCACTATCCCGTCCGGACGGTTGTATCGTATGGCGTTTTCGGTAAGATTAAAGAGCAGACGATAGATCAGCGTGTCACTGCCGGTCATAGTACCATCGCCTGTACTTTCAAGGATTATTCCGTTCTTCTCTGCGAGCGGTGTAAGGTCGGCAAAAATCTCCTCAATCATCGGGGCAATCTCTATGTGGTCGTTACACGGTACCGTCCTAAGCTCGCTCATCTCAAGCAAAGTTTTTGTCATTTGCGCCATCCGCTCGGTCTGCTCATGTAGCAGACGAAGAAAGCCCGCCGTTTCCGGCAACACCTTGGGATGCTCGGCGGAAAACAGCTCAAGCTGTGCCTGCATCAGAGCAAGTGGCGTGCGCAATTCGTGCGCGGCGTTTCCGGTGAACTGCCGTTGTGCGGCAAAGCCCTCGTCAAGACGGTCGAGCATCTGATTAAAGGACCTGCTGAACTGCCGGAACTCCGGGAGGACATCTTCAGCCATCTTCATGTCTGACAGATTGTTCGGCTGAACCTTTTCCACCTGAGATGTAAAAGCGCGCAGGGGATTCAGTGCGCGTCCGCTTAAAAAGTATGCAAGCACACCGCCAAGCAATGTTACCACTGCCGTGATACACCAGTTGGTAGCGATAAAGGATTCCTGCACACCATGAATGATTATAGTCAGCTCTTGGTCAAGCTTTTCGCGCTCAGGGTCGAAAAAGTCCGGCTCTCCTTTGTCCATATCTCCGTAGTTCGTAATATGCGAACTTATGGAATCCATATAGTGCCTGCCGGAATAACTGAGAAGGAGATTCATTGCGACACAGGTCATGCAGATTAGAAATGCGGTCATCAGGGTGATTCGCCATTGCAAGGACAGCTTTTTCATGATTTTTCCTCCTCCATGACATATCCTTCGCCGATGCGATTCCGTATCGGGTCATAGCCGAGAGCGGTACGCAGTTTTTTTCGCAGTGCGGAAATATGTACACGGATCGAATTGCTGAAATTATCCACGCTGTTATCCCACACATGGTCGATAAGCTCCTCCTGACTGACCGGTCGCCCTTGGTTGAGCAGAAGATATTCAAGTATTCCCATTTCCTTTCGGGTCAGAGTCAACGCCTGTCCGCCTGCCGTAGCGGTACGGGATTTGGTGTCAAAAGCGACCCTTCCACAGGTCAGAATTAAATCGTTCTGTGTAAATTGTCGACGGGTCAGGCTACGTATCCTCGCTTCGAGTTCATCCAGATGAAAGGGTTTGGAAAGATAATCATTGGCTCCTGCGTCCAGCCCCTCCACTTTGTCTGCGACCTCACTGCGTGCCGAAAGTATCAGCACCTTAGTGTCTCTGTCGGTCTGACGGAGCGTCCGCAGTACCGTCATCCCGTCCGCGCCGGGAAGATTCAGATCCAAAAGCACAAGATCGTACCGCTCCACACAGAGCAGCTCAATTGCTTTGTCCCCGTCATAGCAAAAATCCACGCTATATGCAAGACGACGCAGGCTGCGGACAATGGTTTCGCAGAGGGAACGTTCGTCTTCGATTACTAAAATATGCATTAAAACCTCCTTGTACTGGTGTTCTTTTTACTTTATTATACCACACAGACATAAGATTTTTGTTAAATTTCCGTTCTTAACGGAGATTTTATACCCACTGTGCTAAAATAGAGGGGCAAAAGAAAGGGGGGATCGAATTGGTTCGATCGAAAAAGACCATGCTTCAGGTTTCCTTGCTTATCTGTGGGGTGGCAATGCTGTGCTACGGTGCTCTGCGCGGAGAGGCGGATACCGTACTGAGCAAGGCAATACGATTGTGTCTGGAGTGTGTTGGAATTGGATAAGAAAAAAGTCGAAAAAAAGAAAAAAGAAAAGAAGAAAGAAAAGAAAAAGTCGGGCATATCGCAAAGCATCTCCCGCTTTCGCGGCTGGATTCAGGCGGGAGCGACATTGCTTACCAACATTCATCTGCCGAACTTTCTGAAGGGCGGTATTTATCAGGGAAAGGGAAAAACCGTTTGCGTACCGGGGCTGAACTGCTATTCCTGTCCGGCGGCATCGGGTGCCTGTCCCATCGGATCGTTTCAGGCAGTGGTAGGATCGTCGAAATTCAGATTTTCCTATTATATTACTGGCTTTCTGATCCTGCTTGGCGTACTGCTGGGACGCTTTATCTGTGGCTTTTTGTGTCCCTTCGGATGGTTTCAGGAGCTTCTGCATAAGATTCCGACCAAAAAGTTATCTACAAAGAAGCTGAAGCCGCTGAGATATGTGAAATACGCGGTTCTGCTTGTTATGGTGGCTTTGCTTCCTGTGCTTATCACAAATGATGTCGGCATGGGAGACCCATTCTTCTGTAAGTACCTCTGCCCGCAGGGTGTACTTGAAGGAGCGATACCTCTTGCTGCCGTCAATTCGGGAATTCGTGCCGCACTCGGCACACTCTTTTCATGGAAGCTCGGAATTTTGATTGCGGTAGTAGTGCTGAGCGTTCTGTTTTACCGTCCTTTCTGCAAGTGGCTGTGCCCGCTCGGCGCGTTTTACGCGCTTCTGAATAAAGTGTCACTGCTCGGAATGAAGGTAGACAAGCACAAATGTGTTTCCTGCGGAAAATGCGCAAAAGCCTGCAAGATGGATGTGGATGTGACGAAATCACCTGATCACACCGAATGTATCCGTTGCGGAATGTGTGTCCGCGCTTGTCCCACGAACGCCGTCAGCTTTCGCTACGGTTTCGGAAAGGAAAAGGAATGCGGGTGTCACATCGTGAATACGGAAGACAATAAACAAATAAAACAAGAAGAAATTTCAAAAGAAGAAAAGGAGCAAAAACAATGAAAATAACAAAAATATTAACGGTACTGACACTCGTTATGCTGATATTCAGCCTTGCCGCATGCGGTACGACCGGAGACGGAAAGAAAAATGACGGAAACAGGAAAAGCGAAATCGCCGCGCTGATAGCAACGGAGCCGAAATCCATGGATGAAGCGACAAAACTGCATCAGCAGCTGATGGCACAGGAAACGGCAATTCTGTCCGAGAACAGTGCTCTTTGGGAAAAGGTGTTTATGTCGGCAAACAAGGGATCGACCATGATTGAGGACGGCAGCAACTACGGCGACTTCCTACTCAAGACGATCGAAGGAGCAAAGGATCAGTTCAAAGCAAACGAACTCAAACTGCTTCGTGAAGGAGGCGAGCAGATTCGCGAGATAGAGGGTAAGCTCACGATACTTGAGCAGAAGTATCCCGGATGTGGGAAAAAGCCATCCGACGGCGATATGAGTGTTCCTGCCGAAAACGGTAAACCGACAGGGAAGGGCGACCTGATGAAATTTCCTGCATTTGAGGGTAAGGATCTTGACGGAAACGAAGTGAACAGCAGTGCTCTGTTTGCAGGAAACACCGTTACCGTAGTCAACTTCTGGTTTACCACCTGCAGCCCCTGCGTTGGTGAGCTTGCCGATCTGGAAGCGCTGAACAAGGAACTTGCCGAAAAGGGCGGCGCGGTAGTCGGCATCAATTCCTTTACGCTGGACGGCGACAAAACGGCGATATCCGATGCAAAGGATATTCTGGCGAAAAAAGGCGTGACCTATAAAAATGTCTGGTTTGATTCCAATGGCGAGGCAGGAAAGTTTGCCTCGGGACTGTATACATTCCCCACAACCTATGTGGTCGATAAGAACGGCAATATTGTAGGTGAGCCGATCGTTGGCGCCATAACCGGCAAAAAGCAGGCGGAAACGCTTAGGAAGCTTATCGATCAGGCGATTGCAAACAGTAAGGGATAATCGCGTTTATTCCTGACCGCGTTTCCGGGAGCGGAAAACAGAATAAGCAGGAAACGAAAAATGATTTCAAAAGAGTGTGTGCTGCATCTTACATGATACGGTATACACTCTTGCTTTATTTTCTTTTCAGTTTAACGCTGACATTTCCTTCTTTGTCAATACGCAAAGACATACTGCGTATGTACTTGTCAAAAAACTGTCTGCGTTCTGCCTGTGACATTTCAATGCGGGCGTTTCGTAAAGCCGCGTCAAACATATCGTTGACATTCAGACGGACAGAGTTGACAATCCGGCGGTACATTTCATTAAAAATGGCGTTTTTTATGATAGCATCGCTATTGCCGGAATAAAAATCATCAAGGTAACAGTAGAAAACACAGGTATCTGCAAGAGCAGCCTTCATGTCGGGCCCGCACTTCTCGCGCTCTATCATAACGAGAAAACCTGCGTCGGGCAGGGAGGATATTTATCACAGGTAATCGGAATCGCTTGAAAAAATGACAAATGAATCCACCTCGTTCCGGTAATGCTCCTGACATGCGTGTGCCGTGAGCTTGATATTTGCCAAAGACTTGTTCTGCTTGACACGCTCAATCATGATATGTTCAACGGGAATACCGGTATAGCTTTCTCATGGGAAGCTGTTTTTCTTTCGCTTTGAAAGTGAACCGGCTGTAGTGTTTGTACACATTTGATTATACCACAGTTTACTGCAAAGTGCAACAGCAAAGCCGATCTGCGACTACCCAAAGAAAAGCAATTTTGAAAAGAAAAAGCTTACCGGTAAGCCGTTGAGGACCTATTGGTAAGCACATCAGAATGTACTCGACCTGTCCGTTATATATTTGGGAGATACTTGGATAAAGACGCAGGCGAGAAAGTGAAATGATCCAAAGGACACGGGGCTTTTATTTGCCCCGTGTTGCGCCTGAATCAGCACTCTGTAAGTGTTTTGAAGTCAATGAAAGCTTGGATAAACAAACAACGGCGGGCGCATGACAGCCGATTCCGATAATATATTGAAGCCCGATACGGATTTTTGCGCAAAATGTTTTTGAACGGCGATTTTTCTTATTGCTTTTTCTTTGAGCTTATGATATAATGACAATATGAATGAATATTCATTGTCAGAGAAAAGGAGACATAACAGTGACAAACCCGCGACAGGAACAACATAATGCAAAAAAAGTGGAATGGATGGAGAAATGCTTTGAATGCTATGCCGAAAACGGATTGACCGGAACCGGCATGAAAGCACTGGCAAAGGCGTGCGGGTGTACGCCCGGAAATCTCTATCTGTATTTTGATAACCTTGATGACCTGATTATCCAGTCCACCGCCTATTGTATGGAAAAGGTCGAAGACGAATTTATGGCGAAAGCCCCCACCGACCCGAAGGATGTGGTCAGGTTTGTGGCGGAGGTGCCGTATTGGACGGCACGCGAGCACGGAAAGAAGTATCGGCTGATGTATCAGGTATACACGCACCCGAAGTATATCGAGCACGGCAAGAAATTCTTTGAGGGCGTCAACGAAAGATATACCGAATATGCAAAGCTGCTGGAGCCGAAGATCGGGATTCCTTATACGATCATCACGCCGTTGATATTCACCTTCGTCCGTGCGTGCGTTCACTACGCGATGTTTGAGGACGAATACTACCTGAAAACCCAGATGGAGGTCTTAAAACAGGGAGTCGCCCTGTTTGCAGATAAATACCGCTCGCAATACTTGAACGGAGGGAACGAGAAATGAAAAAACGGTTACTTGGAATCACATGTATGCTTATGTTGCTGGGGCTTATCTTTTCTGCCGGATGTGGCAGACAGCCGGCAAGTCCGGCATCGGATCGGCTGGAGGTGCGGAACAACGGCACTGCTATCCAGTGGAAATACAGCGATGAAAACGATTGGCACGACCTTGTGGCGCTTGACGAGCTGCGTGGTGCTACCGGAGAAAACGGCAAAGATGGTGCCGACGGCAAGGACGGTATCGACGGTAAGGACGGCATCAATGGCAGGAACGGAACCGATGGAAAAAACGGCAAGGACGGAATAAACGGTACAAACGGTAAAGACGGTGCCGACGGAATCGACGGCAAAGACGGAGCCGATGGAAAAAACGGCAAAGACGGCATCAACGGCAGAAGTATCGAGGTGCAGCGAGCCGGAACCCACATACAGTGGCGCTACGAGGGCGACGAGTGGCAGAATCTTGTTGCGATATCCGATATCACAGGTCCCGCCGGACAGAACGGTAAGGACGGAGCAAACGGAAAAACACCGGAATTCCGCGTAAATAAAAACACCCTGCAATGGCGTTATGTCGGCGACGAGATCTGGCTGAACCTGTACGAGCTTACCGCATTAAAAGGTGCGGATGGCAGAGACGGCAAAGACGGCAAAGACGGTATCAACGGCAAAGACGGAATCGACGGTAAGGATGGTATCAATGGTAAAGACGGTGCCGACGGCAAAGACGGTGCGGACGGTAACACCCCGTTTATCGGCGGGAACGGCAACTGGTGGATCGGAGAAACCGATACGGGCGTGAAGGCTGCCGGAACAGACGGCACAGACGGTGTAAACGGCGAAAAAGGAGATAAAGGCGAAAAAGGTGACACCGGTGAAAAAGGCGACAAGGGCGATAAAGGCGACCCCGGTGAAAAAGGCGACAAGGGCGATAAAGGAGATAAAGGCGATAAGGGCGATGCCGGTCAGAACGGCAGCTGCCCGGGGTATTATCATGCAAAAGCGTCAACAGGGGTGGCTACTCTTCAAAACCATCCTGCAAAAATTGAATTTACCACAAAAATAAACAAAGGCGGTTTGATTTCAGCTTCCGGAAATGAAATTACGCTGAAAAAGGGGCATATATACAATATCATCATAAGCGGCTCTCTCGGAGTCAGCTCGAATGCTTCCGGCAACACCGGTTATTATTGCATCCAAATGACAGACAGCAGTGAGGATGCGGATTTTTGCAGGAGGATCACACGCATAAAACGAGATGGAACGAGTGCAAGGCTTCCGTACACTCACGACTATCATTCCTTTAACTTCAATAGAATGTACGACGCATCAGCCAAGGATATAACATTGAAATTTTTATTTGAGCAATCGGAATACAATACACTTCTTGAGGAATTCAGCGGCACCATTACAATAACCGCTCTTGACTGAGCCGATATACACGAAAACGGAGGTAATGAGAAATGAAAAAACGAATACTCAGCATCCTGCTCACAATTTGTATGCTGTTCTGCCTTGTGCCGATCACGGCAAGCGCAATTGAGATTTACATTGACTTAACCATTACAGGGCAAGCACATTTAACGCTCGAGGTTGAGCCGGGCGACAGCATTGACAATGTCAAGGAAAAAATTCGGGATAAAACGGGCTTTTCTCCCGATGCGCAAAGACTGTTTTTTGGCGAAAAAGAGCTTAAGAACGGGCGCACGCTGGCAGATTACAATATTCAGAAGGAAAGCACGCTGCGCTTGCGTCTGCAAAGGACGGTACAGCTTGGCACAGACGCACTGAATAAAACTGTAAACACAGCGAATGCACCGACCGTGTATTTCGGGCAAAACCATGAAAATAAGCCTGCCGCATGGCGTGTGATCGGCTATGACGGAAACGGTGTTGCCGGCACAGCCGGGAATATGACCCTGCTTGCGGCGGGCAATATGGGAGTTGTGCGATTTGACGATGACGGAGTAAACAACGAATACGCACCGAGTGATTTGAAAACCGCAATAGACGCGCTTGCCGGAAAGCTGACGACAGAAGAAAATGCTGCTGTAAAGAAACGGACGCTTACAAGCGGAAGTTATAACGGAGAAAATACCGACTGTGTAGCAGGAGCTCAGGTGGATAACGCTGTATTCTGGCCGCTTTCCACAGCGGAAGCGTTTGCGGTAAATCAGGATCTGCGAATTGCGGATCCCGAGCATCCGAGTTGGGCGTCAAGCTATTGGTGGTTGCGCTCCCCCGGCGACATTGATTACGCTGCCGCCGCCGTGAGAGGTAATGGTGATGTCTCCTACGATGGGGAAGATGTCATCATCATGTTGTCTGGCGTTCGTCCCGCTTTTAGCTTAAAATCAAGCTCCGTACTCTTTACCTCCGCTGCTGTGGGTGGAAAGCCTGTCGGAGGATTGACCCCGATTTCTGAATACACCGGAAACGAATGGAAGCTGACACTGAAGGACAGTGACCGGAACGGTTTCCTTGCAACGCTCAGATTCTATTCGGAAAACACCGTTCGCTTTGATTACAAGGGGGCGAAAACCGGCGCAAACGAATATATTTCCGCAATGGTGATCAACGGCGAAACCGTGAAATACTATGGCAGACTTAAAAATGCGAGCGAGACGGGCATGGAAAGCGGGATTTTGACACTTACTTTGCCTGTTGCTGTGGATGTGGAAAAAGGCGATCGGCTGTTTGTTTTCAATGAGCAGTGCAACGGCGACTGCAAAACCGATTACGCAAGCGATCTGCTTGAGCTTCCGTTGAAATCGGTAGGCTCAAATACACCAAGACTTCGTATCAATGCCGAAAGTAACGAGTGGGAGGTTTCCTATGATGAAGGTCAGACATGGACTTCGCTCGGCGTGAAGGCGACCGGTGAGAAAGGGGACAAGGGTGACCCCGGACAAGACGGTGCCCCCGGTAAAGACGGCGCTCCCGGTAAAGACGGTGCTGACGGCAAAGACGGCACCCCCGGCAAAGACGGCGCCCCCGGCAAAGACGGCGTCGACGGTAAAGACGGCGCCCCCGGTAAAGACGGCACAAACGGCAAAGACGGCACAACGCCCATGCTTAAAATCGGAGACGATAACATTTGGTATGTTTCCTATGACGGCGGTCAAAGCTGGACTTTACTTGGCATAAAGGCAACCGGCGAGAAAGGCGAAAAAGGCGACAAAGGGGATACCGGCACCGACGGTAAGAATGGAGCCGATGGCAAAGACGGCACAAACGGCACAAACGGTCAGGACGGCGTCGGCGTTTCTTCTGTGATGGTTGATAAAGATGGAAACATCATCGTGACGCTCACGGATGGCAGCACACATCAGGCGGGAAGTGTTCCTGTTACCAAAGAAGAAGTGCAGGCGCTGAAAACCACGGCGGGAGCTGCGGCGGGAGCTGCCGGAGTGTCACTTGCCGGCTTGCTTTCCGCCATAGGTTATGCTTTGCTGAAGCGCAAAAAGCTGTCATAAATTCATTTCAGGTGAGCAAAAAATGCTTGCCTCTTCCGTAAAGGAAAACACACACAACGGCAAAAAGCACTCAACTTAAAAGCGCCGTTTCCATAGGGAATTATTAAAATTTAATTTTTGAATTGCGCTTTCAAACGATGACAAAAGACTCACGGTAATTTCTATCGTGAGTCTTTTGTTACAGAACAAAAAAATAATTGCATAGATTATCAAAATGCCTTTTTTCTTTTACTTTGAAACAAAACAATGAATTTTTTGTAAGCTCTACAGAATGCCCATTAAAAAGGCTTGACAAATGTAAAATTTCGAGCATAATAGTGTTCTTTGCATTGTTGCATTCTTCCTGACAGCAACAGAGGGTCGCGGCTATCCCGTGGCTCTTTTTCTCTGCATTGCAGAGAATCGGCATCTGCCCATATAACGATCGCCACATACAGCATATTGATTGCAGACAACGCGATATTGGGATTGCGGAAAAATCGCCCCGCACCATAATATGCGGCGTAGAGAAGCAGGATCACCAGTGCCGGCGAAGCAATCAGCAGAAGCACATTGCCTCTTCTTTTCTGATTTGTATAGAAGCAACTTTACAGTGCCAACTCAGGAAGACTCGCGGGCAACTTCATCAAGCGTTTGCCGCTCGTTTTTGCAAAATGGACAAGCCAAATGTGCAGAAAGCGGCAAAGGCTACTCCGCAAAGAATGTATATCAGGTTGAAGAACAGCAGGTTGACTGCATACCGCATCGGCATCCGTGTAAAGAGTACCGTATACGGCTCAATCCTTCCGATTGCCTCCATAACCGCCGTAACGCGCAAGGGACTGATCCCGCACAGATATGCGCCGAGGAAAAACAGCGCCAGCTTCTCGGCAACGGCAGGAAGCAGGAGTCCGAGTACATAAAACCACGGTTTT
>ERZ835980.512-NODE-512-length-52973-cov-5.323066_pt1 | contig 52973 bp, 45 predicted proteins | sample MGYA00519943_ERZ835980 | MGnify/ENA primary metagenome ERZ835980 (study PRJEB31850, sample SAMEA3708791) | human gut metagenome | biome: human gut; feature: human-associated habitat; material: faeces | place: China | collected 2014 ... | reverse complement strand
CTTGATTTCCCGGCCCAGCGCGTGAAAATCAAGTTTTCGTTCATCTTGGTACATTCTCATATCACCCCTATATTATTTTACATTTCGGGTGAGAATATTTGAACGAAGTGCAATTTTATGTTTTGGTAGTATTTTGTTTCGTGTTTCTGATAGACAAGGTGTTGCATAGATGTGATATAATAATTTCTGAGGGAGGTGGTGCTATGAAATACAAAATTCTTGTTGTCGAGGACGACACCGTAATACAAACGGAACTTGTAAACCTTTTGAATGGGAATGGCTATCATACAGACGCAGTTACTGATTTTTCTTCCATCGTGCAAGCCGTCAAGAATATCCAGCCCCATTTGATTTTACTGGATATAAAATTACCACAAGAAAGCGGCTATTCTATCTGTTCTCAAATCCGTGGCTTTTCCAATGTGCCGATTATTTTTGTGACGAGCTGTAACACGGATATGGACGAGCTGAACAGCATTTTGCTGGGCGGCGACGCCTTTGTTACAAAGCCCTATAATACCGCAATTTTACTGGCAAAGATTTCTTCTCTGCTGAAACGGGCTTATCCCGCAGAACAGGGTGAGCGGCTTGTATGGCAGGGAGCGGTTCTCCATTTGGAAAGTAGCACGATTGAATATGATGGCAGACAGGCGGAGCTGACAAAGAACGAGCTAAAAATTATCTACTATCTGTTCAAGCACGCGGGAAAAATTTGTCCCCGGAATGATATTGTTGATTATTTGTGGGACAACCAGCTTTATGTTGATGACAACGCTCTGAGCGTCAATATCGCCCGTATTCGGGAAAAGCTATCTGCTATCGGCCTAACTGGCTTTATCAAAACAAAACACAGGCAGGGGTACACGCTATGAACGGAAAACAGTATCTAAAAAACAAACTGCCTATGCTCGTTTTGAATTTGGTCTGCATGATGGCGCTTTCTGCATTTCTGCTATTAAGCGGAAATAGTGTAGACAGTATCTCGCTTATTTTGTTCGTGTGGCTATTAGTCCTTGCAGGTAGTCAGGCTCTTGCATATAACAGCAGAAAAAAGCAGATGGAAAAACTGCTCCGATTGACTGAACAACTGGACGAGCAATATTTGATTGCGGAATTGATGAGCTTGCCGGAGCAAGCTGACGATCAAGTGTTTTATCAGATTTTGAAGTTGGCGGAGAAGTCCATGCTGGAGCGGATCGGCACCATTCAGCGGGAACGACTGGAGTACAAAGAGTATATCGAACAATGGATACATGAGGTCAAAACACCAATTACCGCTATGAAGCTATTGTGCGAAAATAACCGTTCAGCGTTCACACGGGAACTGTTGGCAGAATTAGAGAAAACAAATCGCTTTATCGACCAAGCTCTTTATTACGCCCGTAGCGAACATACGGAAAAGGACTATTTGGTTCGTGAGATCCGCCTGTTTGATGCAGTCCATCAAGCGATTTCCGACAACAAGTATCTGCTTCAGCAAAATGGGGTTCAGATTGATGTTCAAGAAACGGACGAAACCGTTTATTCGGACGAAAAGTGGATTTGCTTCATTCTTAACCAACTGATCGTCAATGCCGTAAAATATCAGAATGAACAGTTGCACTTGACGATTTATAGTGAGCACATGGGCGATCAGATTATTTTATGTGTGCGGGATAACGGCGTTGGGATTTCCAGTAGTGATTTACCCCGTATTTTTGAAAAGGGCTTTACCGGGAAAAATGGTAGAACTGCCGCACAGAACGCTACTGGCATTGGCCTGTACCTATGCAAGAAGCTGTGTGATAAACTCGGTATCGGCATTTCCGCTACCTCCGGGGATGAGGGTACGACTTTGCGACTTTCCTTTTACATCAATAACTTCATTCATCAAGTGCAGGGTTGAATGGCTCTGCACTTCTTACATTTCTGTAAGAACTTTGTAAGAAAACTTGATACAAACGAATGGCCTTTTTCGCTACAATAAAATCGAGGTGAAAAACATGAGCGAACTTTTGAAACTGGATCATATCCAGAAATATTACGGCAACGAAGGCGCTATTACAAAAGCCATCAACGATATTAGCTTTTCTGTCGAACACGGAGAATTTCTTGGAATTATGGGTGCGTCCGGTTCTGGTAAGACAACCTTGTTGAATTGCATCTCCACCATTGATACCGTCAGCGCAGGCCATATCCATTTGGACGGAGCCGATGTAACAAAAATCAAGCCGAAAGCCCTTGCCCGTTTTCGTCGGGAAAACCTTGGCTTCATTTTTCAAGACTTCAATTTGCTGGACACATTGACGATTTCTGAAAATATTGCATTGGCACTGACGATCAATAAAGTCCCGGTTGGAAAGATCAATCAACAGGTACAGGATATTGCCGAGACTTTGAATATCACAGATATTCTGAACAAATATCCTTATCAAGTATCTGGCGGCCAGAAACAGCGCTGTGCCTGTGCCCGAGCGATTATCAATAAACCCAAACTGATTTTAGCGGACGAGCCGACTGGTGCTTTGGACAGCCATTCTTCTCAAATGCTCCTTTCCACCATGCAGAGCATCAACGAGCAACTTGGGGCAACCATCCTAATGGTGACGCATGACGCATTTTCCGCAAGCTATGCCAACCGAATTTTGTTCCTAAAGGACGGTGAGATTTTTACCGAGATCCACAAGGGGAGCACTACCCGAAAAGCATTTTTCGAGAAAATTCTGGATGTCCTCACCATGATGGGAGGTGGGCAGACAGATGTATGCTAAACTGATTTTCAGAAATGCAAAGCGATCAGCAAAAGATTATTTGGTTTACATCATTACAATGACGCTCTGCGTGATGCTGTTTTATGCGTTCCTGTCTATTTCCAGTAGCAATTATCAGCCCGATATTGGTTCGGAGTACAATGTCACAATGTTAGGCTCTGAAATGAAAGCGGCCATCTGCGGTGTAACCTTGCTATTGCTGTTTTTAATCCGTTATGTGAACAGCTATATGCTGCGGCGCAAGCAAAAGGAATTTGCAGTTCAGTCCGTTATGGGTATGGAGCAGAAAACCATCGGATGGCTGTTTTTTGCGGAAACCTTTGTCATGGGGGCCGTGGCAATCGTCATTGGCATTTTTCTTGGCGTTATCTGCTCCCAGTTTATCACGGCGATGCTCCTGTCCTCTTACGGCCAGGACTACAAACTGTCATGGACGCTGTTCCCGGACACGGTACTGCTGACGATCTGCTTTTTCGCATTGAGCCTTTTCGTGGTGGGGCTTTTCAATGTTCGCACGATACGGAAAATCAAAATTATTGATATGCTCTATGCGGATAAGCAAAACGAACCGCACTTGAAAAAAAGCCGCTATATGCCTGTCATAGCTGTCCTATTCAATGCCATTTTAGCGTGGATGGTGTTTACGGGTGTTGTAAAGAAACATTTTTATTTTGATGTTCGCTTTGCGTTTCCTGTTCACATCATGTTTTGGGGTAACATCATTATTCCGGCTTTCGGAATATTGTGGTCGCTTGTTTGGCTTGTGCGGCATAAAAAATGGGGATTTGATAAATTCGTTATCGGTCAATGTCTGATTACGATTTTGAACGCCTGCTTCTTGGCAAGCGTCCCCCAAATACAAAGTAAATACTATGTGGCCCTCGGTACGGGAAATCTCAACCAATATCTGATTTTCATTTTGGCAGACCTCATTTTTCTGATTTGTGGTGTCATCTATTTGGCAAGCAGTTTGTTGGTGGCATGGAAAGAAAAATCTTTGGCGCATAAATACCAAGGGCAGAACCTCTTTTTCTTTGGGCAGATTATTTCAAAATTACAGACTACAACCAAAACCATGACATTGATCTGCCTTACGCTGGTGCTTTCCATTTTCCTGTTTATTGCGGCACCGGCATTGACTGGATGGGCTTCTGGCTATCTGGATATTCGTTCTATGTATGATGTGCAGATTAGCACACGCTACAATGATGTTTATGATGAAGCCGATTTGCCGCGAGATAATTATGAGCTTGTCACGGAATTTCTTGAGGAGCACAATATTGAAACCTCTTTTGATCGCATGGTAAATCTCTATCTGCCAAACAAATCAGATTTTCATAATCGGGTAAAACTGGACTTCCCCGTGGTGGCGATGTCGCTTTCTGATTACAACGCCCTGCGTGAGATGCTGGGAATGGAGCAAATCTCCTTAAAGGAAAATGAGTTTACGACCCAATGGCAGTCTATTGCAACCGAGGATGAAAGAACAGAGTTTTTAAGTAGTATTACAACCGTTTCGACTGATGCTGGCGATTTGGTTCTTGCTGAAACTGGCTATTACGACGAGCCGATTGGGGAAACGGTATATAACGACTATACCGATGTTGTATATATCTTTCCAGATATCGTCTGCAAGGAACTTCTTTCCGTTATGAAAAACCGCTATATCATAACAGCGGAGCCAGTCTCTTATGACGATACTAAGGATTTGGAGGCTGAATTTTGTTCGGTGTATCCAGAGAGCGCAGAAGGTGTTCACTACTATATGCGAACCCACACCCAGCAGGTCAACAGTACCAAGGCTGAAATGTTCGTTCTAAAAGCAAGTATGACCTATGGAGCGGTGGTTCTCATGGTAATCTGTTTGACCATTCTGGCCCTGCAACAGCTATTAGATGCAACCCATTATCGGTATCGCTTCGGAGTACTTCGTAAGCTGGGAGTAGAGGAAAGCGAGATTGACCGACTTGTCTTAAAGCAGTTGGCAGTATGGTTTGGCTTGCCGATTGCTGTGGCAATCTTAATTTCTCTGGTGGTGATTTTCTACTTCTTCCAAATGATTTCGGTACAAATTTCGGCCTATTTGGGCTTTGGTGCTTTGATGGCACAAGTAGGTATTATCGTCGGTATCCTTATTCTGTTGCTACTGTGCTACTTTATCAGCACATGGATTTTGTTCAAGCGATCCATATCAGAAAACTAAACAAATCCTAATCTGCCGCACGACGGCAAAAGAAAAAAAGCCGTCGTAGAGCAGAGAATATTCGTGCGCTTACTTTACAAGCGGCGGCTTTGACAAGATCAGAGCCGCCGTTTTTTTGTCTGTTTGAAAATGCGACGACCCTCTTTCCGTACTATGACACGGCGGCATTTAGGAGGATGCCGCCGTGGTTCAATTTATCTATCGACAATATTCGACAAATGGTAGCGGGCTAAAAAAAGTGTAGCTCCCCCTCCGGGTAAGTCTGGCTACGAACATGAAATATTTCAGTCTGTAAATAGAAATATAATTTCGTGTGTCCGTATAGCGTCATGCTGTGCGGGCGCTTTTCTTTTATCCTCTGCCCGCTTCGAGACACTTTGTCCCGAGGTTGGTAGGGGCGGCCCCGGCTGTCGATCCCCGCCGCCCCCTCCGTCCAGATCGCCACTCACCAAAATCTGAACGGAGGAAAATATAATGACTACTATCAATCTGAAAGACTATTACCCTTGGTACTTAACCAATGAGTATATCGAAGTCACCGATGAAGTGGCCGAGGCGCTCATGGCCAGCAAGCGGGCCGAGGCCGCCCATGCGGAGCGGGTGCGCTACAACAGGGCTTATTATTCCCTGGACTGTGATGACGGGATCGAATACTCCGCCTGTGTTCACGAGCCCAGCCCCCAGGAGCTCCTGGATCGCAAGGAGATGTTCTATCTGTTGTGGAACGCCCTTAACTCCCTGCCGGAAGTCCAGGGCCGCCGGGTGGACGCTTATCTGATCCTCGGCAAGACCTACCGCCAGATCGCCCGCGAGGAGGGCGTGGACAAGTGCGCTGTCCGCCGCTCTGTGAAAAGCGGCATTACGCACATGAAAAAATATTTGAGAAAAAATTTCTGATCTGCTATCTCCTTTTCGCCCTTTTTTCTGGAGGTATATGAGAGGAGGATTTCTCCCTCTCCGCAAAGAGGACGCGGGGGCCAACAGCCATAGCGCGGGGCCGGATCAATGTCCGGCTCTCCGAGCCGCCGCCCCTCTCTGCGGGGGAGCGCCGCCGCCGAGGATGCTGTCTTATGACGGGGCAAGAAAATGAGCGCGGCGCTCCCCTATATCTTTATGAAAAAGGGGAACGCTCTATGAACTACGATCCAGAATTGGCGGCCCTGCTCTCTCAGCCGTGGAGCGAGGGGGCCTGCCGGGGCTATGTGATCTCCGCGATGGAACGGTGCGGTTTCAAGCCCGCCGACATTCAGCAAGTGATGATGGAGCTCCACGAGATTTTCGACTATACCACACTGGAGGAGGCCCGCGCCTACTATGAGCGGAGCCCCTATTGACTTCTGGACAAAGTGTCCAGAGGCCATACCGTCAAGCGGCCAGCGCCCTATGTGGGTGCTGGCCGTTTCCTTTATCCATACTGTTTTCAGAGGGAGGTATTTTATGCAGGCACAGGTCAAATACGAAAGCGAGTTCAAAACTGCCGTTCTTGGTGATCGGACGATCACCGTCAAGAATGTTACCCCCATTTACCCGCCGCAGGAGCGGGACAAACGTGACCGTGAGATCGAGCGGCGGCTGTTTGATGTGTTTGTAAAGTATGCCGGGCGGCGGGGGTAGGCCGGAGTCATCCTTGTTGTATGGGGGCATCAGAGGTATAATATAGTTGTAGGTTGGCTCCCACTGATAGAAAGGGAGCTAATTATGGATAACAGAATTGACGCGATTTATGGGCGGCAGTCGATTGACAAAAAGGACAGTATCAGCATTGAAAGTCAGTTTGAATTTTGCCGTTACGAATTGAAAGGCGGTGAGGGCCGGGAGTACAAGGATAAAGGTTACTCCGGCAAGAACATTGAGCGCCCGGACTTCCAGAGGCTTTTGCAGGACATCAAGCTGGGGCTCATCAAGCGGGTGATCGTCTACAAGCTGGATCGGATCAGCCGCTCCATCGTGGACTTTGCAAAGCTCATGGAGCTGTTCAAGCAGTACAATGTGGAGTTTGTGTCCTGTACGGAAAAATTTGATACCTCTACCCCGATGGGCAGGGCGATGCTCAATATCTGTATCGTATTTGCCCAACTGGAACGGGAAAGCATCCAAATGCGTGTGCAGGACGCTTTTTATTCCCGGTGTACCAAAGGCTACTATATGCGGGGCCGAACGCCATACGGCTTTGATACCGAGCCCATCGTTATGGACGGGATCAAGACAAAGAAGCTGGTGGAAAACGCGGAAATGGATTTTGCCGAGCTGATGTTTCAAATGTACGCGGAGCCGGGCAATTCCTACGGCGATATAACCCGGTACTTTGTCAAACACTCCATTAAGGTCTATGACAAGGCGCTCCAGCGGGCCTTTATCTCCAAACTGCTGAGAAACCCCGTCTATGTCCAGGCAGATATGGACATCTACGAATACTTCAAGGCCCAGGGCGTGAAAATCGAAAGCACCCCGGAAATGTTCACAGGGGACAATAGCTGCTATCTCTACCAAGGGCGCGAGGGCGAGGAACAGATCCTTGTGATCGCCCCGCACCAGGGCCGCATTACTTCCCAGCTCTGGCTGACCGTCCAGCGCAAGCTGTCACAGAACACGTCTTTCCAGAATGGCCGCAAATGCCATAATACCTGGCTGGCCGGGAAAATCAAGTGTGGGCGCTGCGGTTATGCTTTGACTGCCCTGCGAGCTCAAAACGGTGTTACCTACCTGCGGTGCAAGCAGCGGGCGGATAACGGGAGCTGCGAGGGGGCCGGTACGCTGACGGCGCAAAGCATGGAGTCCTTTGTGTATGGCGAGATGGTGGAGAAAATGCGGAAGTATCACACGCTGAAAGGCGGCAAGGAACAGGGCTATAATCCAAAGCTGACCGCCGCCCGTGTTGCCCTGGCAAAGACGGAAAGCGAGATCGAGAAACTTCTGGACACTTTGTCCGGGGCCAATCCGCTGCTCCTGCAATACGCAAATAACCGGATCGAGGAGCTGGACACAGAACGACAAAAGCAGTTAAAGCTGGTAGCAGACCTTACCGCTAATTCCGTTTCGGACACGCAAATTGACTGTATCACGAATTACCTCAACGATTGGGAGTCCGTGAGTTTTGACGATAAGCGCAAGGTGGTGGATATTCTCATATCCCACATTGACGCGACCAGTGAGAGCGTTACAATCCACTGGAAAATCTAAAACCTTTTTCACTTGGCATTATGCCCTTGTAAAAAATAGTTTAGCTTTCGTAAATATCTTCATCCGATAAAAACATTTACCCTTTCACTTTTTCGGTCTGCGTTTTTTTAGCATCCTTGCTCAGTATATCTCTACGGCGCCGAACGAAGCCCCTGCATTTATCTTAATGCTGTGGTCTCCCTTTCTGTCGGCAACGGTATTCTTCACCTCGCCGAAAGCGACATCGCTTTTCACCTCTACCGTCACATCGGCAGGCGTGCGTACAACGGCTCTGGCAAATGAAGAGCTTACATTTATCACCGCGCCGTCCGAAACGGTAGCACCGCGCATATCTATGATAAGCTCGCCGAAGCTGACGGAAAAGTTTCCGCCGTTTACATTTTTGCCGTCATAGTTTATGTTTCTCGAGCCGAAAGTCAGCTTTTCCGTTGAAACGCCGTCATATGTCTGCCCGCTTTCGCTGTGGCTGACGGAAAATTTCGGTCTGCGTACAACGGTGGAAAAGATGATTCGCAGAGCGATATATATTATCAGAACGGCAAAGAAAAGCTTCCATGTGATGTATTTTCCGATATTTTCAAAGCGGTATTTGACAAAGAGCACCGCGCCTATGACAAATACGAAAACATCCCATTCCCTGAAGCCGTGCGAGCATATTCCCGCAACGGCAAGCACCATCAGAAGAACGCACCACCAGCCCTTGAAAAAGATATCAAAGCTCCACAAGTCGAGCGCACTGCCCGCAAAAGCAATGCCTATGGCAAGAAGAACAAGTCCGTAAAAGATTTTTACTATAGTCGAGCGGCGAAAACCGTTATTCATAAGTCATATCTCCTTTATCTTTTCGAATATTTTTCGAAGAAGAAGCGTCTTCTTCTGTTTATTATTATGCGGGAAACGAGCAAAACAACAAGGAAAATCACGATAAGCAGGCAGATTATATAAACAGCCGCACCGATTTCGCTCTCTATCTTCAGCTCTTCCCAGAGGCTGTTCATATGGTCGCGCGTGGCATCGGGAAGGTCATGGAAAAACTCCATATTGCTCATATCGAAATCATAGAGGACGGATATCGCATCCGGATGTATCTCCTCTGTCATATATTCGATATATTCATCATCCTCATAAACAAGCGAATTCGGGCTTGCATAGCATATATATTCGGCATTTGCTATGGCAACTTCTTTTGAGAGCATGAAGTTGATATATTCAAGCGCGAGGTCGTAATTCTTCGTGCTTGCGGGGATGCACATGGCATCGACGAAAACATTAGTGCCCTCCTCGGGATGATAGAAAGCGAGATCCTCGTTATCGGCGTACATCGTGAAATAGTCGCCCGCATAGTACGGAGCGATAGCCGCGCTTCCGCCTTTCATCTTATTGAAAACCTCGTCCATTACATAGCCCTGAACAACGCTTTTCTGCTTTTTCAGCAGGGCGAGGGCACTGTCCCATGTCGTGAGGTCGTCGGAGTTTACGCTTGATTTCTGATAATACTGCGCGGTGCCGAAAGCATCGCGCGGGTTATTGAACTGGAGGATATTGCCTGCGTATTCCTCATCCCACATGAGCGACCAGCTGCCGATATTCTCATCATCCTCGCGGACAATTCCCGTATTATAGATGATACCGACGGTGCCGTAGGTATACGGCACAGACCACTTTTCCTCGGGGTCATAATAAAGCCCCTTGAATTTCTCATCTATATACTTGTAGTTTGCTATCTTGTCCTTGGGATTCATCTCCTTCAGCAGTCCCTCCGCGGCAAGGCGCGCTATCATGTAATCCGAGGGGATTATGACATCATAGCTGACAGCGCCGCTGGAAAGCTTGGCATAGAGGTCCTCATTGCTGGAATAAAGCGAATAATTCACCGTAACATTCTTGCTGAGCACCTCGCGGCAGTATTTTTCAAATTCCTTATTCGTATCGAGCGAGCCTTCGGAGCCGTCGGAAATATATTCGCCCCAGTTGTAAACATAGAGTGTGGTGCTTCCCTTTGCGGGAGCGTCCGTATCCGTATCGTCCGATTTGCCGCATGAAGCAAGCGAGAATATAAGCGCCGAAAGCAGCGCGAAGCAAAGAACGAGAGAAAGAATTCTTTTCATGCTGCAGCACCTCCCTTTGCCTTTGCGCGCTTGGATTTTTCACCGCGCGAGCCCGCGAAATTGACCGCGAGCAGAAGCCCGAGTATCACAAATACCATCAGTGCGCATAGCGCATACATGCTGTATTTGACCTCGTGCGCCGTCTGGTTGTAAACATAGAGCGGCAGGGTCTGAAAATCGGGGGAGCTTACGAAATGGCTTATTACGAAGTCATCGAGCGAGAGCGTAAAACCGAGCATGAGACCCGAGATAACGCCGGGCATTATCAGCGGAAGCTCCACCTTGAAAAATGTTTTTGTCGGTGTGCATCCGAGGTCGAGTGCCGCCTCCGTCAGGTGCCTGTCCATACTGCGGAAGCGCGGGAGCACGGAGAGGATAACATACGGCAGGTTAAAGGTCGTATGTGCGATAAGCATGGTCATAAGACCGAATTTTATCGGCAGGAAAGCCATTCCCGATGCCGCCACAAAGAGAAGCATCATGGAAACACCCGTCACGATATCGGGATTCATCATCGGGATGTTTGTCACCGAGGATATCGCCGTTTTCAAAAATCTGCTTTTCATCCTGTCTATGCCGAGCGCGGCGAAAGTGCCTATCACCGTGGCAAGCAGAGAGGACGAAACGGCGAGGATAAGTGAATTTTTGAGTGCTTTCAGCGCCTGAGCATCGCGGAAAAGCTCCTTATACCAATAGAGCGAGAATGTCGAAAAATGGTTGAGCGAGCCCGCTCTGTTGAAAGAAAATATCACGAGCACGATTATCGGTGCGTAAAGCAGAGCGAAAATCAGCCACATATAGATTTTCGAGAGTGTTTTCATACGATAATACCTCCTTCATCTCCGTCGGTAAAGCGGTTCATCACGGCTACCGATATAAGAATAAGTATCATCATTACGAGAGATATCGCCGCGCCTATATGATAGGTGTTCACATTTTGGAACTGGCGCTCTATCGTATCGCCGATGAGGTCAAACGAACCTCCGCCGAGCTTCTGCGAAATATAGAATGTGCTGATGGAGGGAACGAAAACCATCGTTATTCCCGAGATGACGCCCGGGAGAGAAAGCGGCAGTGTGACGCGGAAAAGCGCTTTCGCATTGCTGCAGCCGAGGTCGCGCGCCGCCTCCATATAGCGGGGGTCGAGCTTGGAGATGCTCGTGTATATCGGGAGCACCATATACGGCAGAAAATCATATACCATGCCGAGAATAACCGCGCCCGATGTGCCGACTATTTTCGCTTTCGGAAGCCCGAGGCTTTCAAAGAGCGAATTGAGAAGTCCGCCGTTATCGAGCAGAGCCATGAGCGAATATGTGCGTATCAGCAGGCTTATCCACATGGGGAGCATGAGAAGCACCACCATTATTTTCTGCTTTGCCGGCGAGAGCTGAGATATAACAAAAGCAAGCGGATAACCGATGATAAGGCATATCGCCGTCGCTATCAGCGCAAAGCAGACCGACAGCAGAAATATATGCGCATAATCGGAGAGCATCGTTATATTGTCAAAAGTAAAGCTGCCGCTGTTATCCGTAAAGGCGAAATAAACGACAAAGATAAGCGGTGCTACGATAAAAAGAAGCACCCATACTATATGAGGCACCGCGGCAAAGCCCTCGAGAAAAGAACGCTTTTTCATTCCTCTCCCGCCTCCTCGTCATCTTCCTCGTCGTCGACGACGGAAAGCTCGTCAAATTCCTCGCTGAAGGAGGAATAGTCGCCGAACATATCGGAATATTCGGATTTCTTCATTACATGGATAGCGTCGGGCTCTATATAGAGACCTATCGTGGAATCGGGAGCGCAGTAATCTGTCGTCTGTATCATCCACTTGAAACCGCCGATATCGACGATTATCTCATAGTGCACGCCCTTGAAGGTGACGGAGGTCACCGTTCCGCGGAGCATTCCCTTTTCGGGCTCCACTATATCGACATCCTCGGGGCGGACGACTATATCGACGCTCTCGTTCTTTTCAAAGCCCGCGTCAAGGCATTTGAATTCGTGACCTGCAAATTTCGCGAGGTAGTCGGCAGGCATTGTTCCGTCCAGAATGTTGGATTCGCCGATGAAGTCCGCAACGAAAGCGTTCACGGGTTCATTGTAGATATCCGTAGGCGTGCCTATCTGCTGTATCTCGCCGTTTGCCATGACCACTATGGTATCCGACATGGAGAGAGCCTCTTCCTGATCGTGGGTTACATAAATAAATGTAATTCCCGTCTGCTTCTGGATATTTTTAAGCTCGTTCTGCATATCCTTGCGCAGTTTCAAATCAAGCGCGGCGAGCGGCTCGTCGAGCAGAAGCACGCGGGGATTGTTAATGAGTGCGCGGGCTATCGCCACTCTCTGCTGCTGACCGCCCGAAAGCGTAGCCACCTTGCGGCGTTCAAAACCGCGCAGATTGACGAGGGCGAGCATATCCTCAACACGCTCGACTATTTCTTTTTCCTTTACTTTCCCGACGCGCAGACCGAAAGCAATATTCTCGAAAACATCGAGATGCGGAAAAAGCGCATATTTCTGAAAAACCGTATTTACCGACCGCTTATACGGCGGCACATCGTTCACCTTTTTATCCATAAAGATGACATCGCCTTCATCGGGAGATTCAAAGCCGCCGATGATTCGCAGGGTCGTCGTCTTTCCGCAACCGGATGGACCCAGCAGGGTCACAAACTCCTTGTCATGGATATCGAGGTCAATACTTTTCAGTACCTGTTCGTCGTCGAAGCTTTTTGAAATGTTCTTTAAGCTGATAATAACCTTTGTTTCGTCCATTTCTTCTTTCACTTTCACCTTTTTAATAAATTTTCGTGCGCCCACCGACATGAGTCCGCCTACGCACAGGACGGGAAAACAAAATCCGCATATAACCGACAGTTTTCGCCGCCAAGCTTCAAAAAAAGCACGAAAAAAGAGATTTTCCGTGCAAAAAAAGCGCCGTGAACAATATCAAAAAATATTTTGAACGCGAGTAGGCGCGGGAGGTTTTTGCCGATGCCGCCGCCCGAGTGGAGAGCGCTTTCCGGCATGGCAAAAGCCTCATTTTCGTGCCTTCTCATGATTCACGAGTGCATTATAGCAGATATGCCCCCAAAATGCAATAGGTTTTATTAAAAAAGTTGAAAAAAATCGGAATTAACCGTAATTATCCGTGATTAGCCCGAGAAAAGCCGCGGATAGGCTCGGGAAATCTTGCTTTTCTTCCGAAAATCTCCGAAAATCTCCGAAATCCTCCGTTTTCTATGCGACCGTGCGAACAGGCTCGTCGGGTGCCTTTGCGGCGCTTTTCGCAATGCTTTTCACGCGGACAAGCTCGACCGTCATATCGTCGCTTCTCTTCTCGTGAAGCTTCGCGCCCTCGGCTATCTTTCCCGCGAGCGCATCGAGGTCGCTTTTGTCCGCACTCTCAAGAAGCTCCGAAAGCCACAGTCCGCCGTCGCCGTCCGGCGTGTCGTTTGCCGCGATGCCGTCGGATGAGAGGACTATGATATCGCCGTCGCGCAGGTCAAATTCCGTCATTTCGGCTACAAGCCGCGGCATTATGCCGATGGGTGCCGTGGAACTTGCTATTTTGAAGAGGCTCTCGCCGCGTATCACATACGAGGGCGTCGCGCCGCTCTTGATAAACGATGCCGTGCCGAGCATGAGATCTACTTCCAGCAGGTCGACCGTGGCAAAGCATTCTACGCCCTTGCCCGCGATTATCATATTCAGCATTTCGAGCGTCGTCGATTTTTTATTTCCGCAGGCAAGCATTTTTTCGAGGAAAATGCGGCATATTCTCGCCGTCAGCGCCGCTTCCCTTCCGCTTCCCATGCCGTCGCAGATGAAGCAATAGGAATATCCCTCATCGCTCTCGGCAAAGGAAACGCTGTCGCCGCAGTAGTCCTCGTTTTCTTTCGTTATCTGCCGCCCCGCGTATTCCACCTCAAAGAGCGGAAGCGAGGAGAGCGTCATCGCCGTCTCTCCGTTTTCTATGATAAATTCGGGCGCGGAAAGCCTGCCGCCGCATACACGCTCGCATATGGCATGGATATCCTCCACACCGACAGGCGCACGCGAAAGCTCGCCGCCGCAGGCAACGATATATTTCTTTCTCGTGCCGCAGACAACGATATTTTCGGGCGCAAGTCCCGCCGAGAGAAAGGCGCGGCGGAGTTTTTCCGTCAGCACCCTGTCCGGCACGCATATCCCTTCGGAGTAAGCCGCCGTATCGGCGAGTATGCGCGCCGCCATATCGTAATCAAAGGCGAAAAGCCCCGTTTTGTCGTTTGTCAGAGCCGCGCCTATCATCTTTGCGGCACAAGCATTTATATCCTCCAGAATATAATCAAGCCGCTTACAGCCGCTCACGGCAAGCCCCTCTATCTTCTCGGGCGTCATTCTGCCGCCACTCATCAGCTTCGCCGTGAATTTTTCGAAAAATGTGCCGTCGCCGCCGCAAAGTTCGAGCGGAGAGCATCCGCCGTCGCACATGGAGCAGTGGCTCTTCCAGATATCGCGGCACATTTTTTCGACAGCGGCTCTGTCGGGTACGCGGAGCTTGTCCGAGAGGTCGCGCAGAACTCCCGAGAGCGAGCCCATCGTTTCCGAGATTCCCTCTATGCGCTTCGTATTGTCCGCTTCCCTCTTCTGTGCGATTATATCGCGGCAGTTGAGCCGTTCGCCCTCTTTTTTATAGAGGCAGATATCGGGCAGTGCGCCTATGGCGGCGGGGACCCCGATGAGAACCGCGCCTATCAGAATTTCAAATATAAATGAAGAAATATCCGTTTTTCCGCCGATGAGCGCGCCCGAAACGAAAACTCCGAGCGGCACGGCAACGCCCGCAAGAGCGCTCGCGGAGAAGAATATTCCCGCCGCAAGCCCCGCCACGGCAAAAAGCGGAATATATATCCCGCCGCAGGCGATGCCTATCAGCAGTCCCGTAACACACCCTCGCGCCGCCTGCCCGAAATAGCCGATATAGAGCGTTCCCGCAAAGCCGACGATAAGCGCAACTGAAAGCCCGAATATATGTATATCGCGAAGCGAAAGCACTATCGCAAAAAGAAGCGCCGCCGTTCCCGTATCATAGAGCGATGTGAATCTGTAATCTTTCTCGAAAACAAGGCTGAAAAGCAGTGTGAATACCACCGCCGAAACCGCCGAGAAGAAAAGCGACAGAAAATCATATCCCTCGAATGTGCTCCCGCCGTATATGAGCGAAGCGATACCGCCGCCGAGCGCAACCACGGCTGAAAGCAGAAGCCGCGCCGATACGGAATCACAAAGCACCGCCGTTTTTCCGTCTCTTCTGATATCGTCGGCTGTGCGCACGGCAAAGCTGAAAGCATATCTGACGGCGCATGCCGCAATGCATGAGACAGCGTAAATAAGCATTACGCTTTCGTCAAGATAGAAATGTTCGGTGAATGCCCTCGTGCAAATGCCGAAAGTGACGCCGAGCGCACCGCGCGAAACACCGCATACCATCGCTATGCCGAGCACTCTCGCGCCGAACGGAAGCTCCGCTCCGCAAAAGAAAAATCCCGCCGCGATATATAATATCACACCGAGCGCACTGCGGAAACCGCGCCATGCGCCGCTCCCGAATCGCGAACCCCGCATTCTGCCCTTTCCGTAAATATCCGACATATGCCTGCTGTTTGTCATTTTTACCATCCTTTCTCGCTTTAAAGACAAGCCTGATGCTTTTTTGTCGCGAAAACGCCCTCTTTCCGGCATTTTCGTCTGCACACAGTTTATCATAAAAATGCCGCGGCGCGGGTCGATAACGGTAGGGCGCTTTCTGTAACCTTTTCGCGCTTTTTACCGTATCGGCACGCACCGACGGGAGAAATATTGACTTTTGTTTCTTTTTGCTTCTTTACGCGATGAAATTCCGGCTTGTGCCGTTTTTCCTTATGCCGCCATGCCCGCCGCGCCGTAAAGCTCGGCAAGCATATTTTCAATGAAAATGCCGTATCCCGATTTCGGGTCGCCTATCAGCACATGAGTCACGGCGCCGATGAGTTTGCCGTCCTGTATTATCGGGCTTCCGCTCATGCCCTGAACTATACCGCCCGTTGCCGATATAAGTGCCTCATCCGTCACGGTGACGGTGAAATTCTTGCTCTGCGCGCCCTGATTTATCGCCGATATCTCTATCTCATATGATTTGCGCCCGCCGTCATCCACCGTGCAGAGGATATATGCCTTGCCCTCGTGAATATCGGCTTTCGAGCCGACGGGATAAAGCGAATCCTTTACCTCCTGCGGCATCGCGCCGAAAGCGCCGTATACGCCGCTCATGGTATTTTTTATCAGCTTGCCCGTCTTGTCTCCCGTGAAATAACCCTTCAGCTCGCCGGGTACGCCCGCTTTGCCTATATTGATACCCGAGAGAACGACATTCTCAACCGAGCCGTATGATATAGGAAGAAGCTCGCCCGACGAGGCTTCACATATGCCGTGCCCAAGCCCGCCGAAGATAAGCGTTTTCGGGTCGATGAATGTCACCGTGCCTATGCCGGCGGCGCTGTCCTTTATCCACATGCCAAGCTTGTATTCGCCCTCGGAATTTTTCTCGGGCGTAACCGTAAGCGTCTTTGCTTTGCCGGCACGCATCACGGTTATTTTAAGCGGCTCGCCACCGCTCTCCTCGCATATCCTGCATACCTGTGCGCCGGACTGTATCTTCTCGCCGTTTATCGATATTATCATATCACCTTTTTTGAGTCCCGCGTCCATAGCGGGGCGTTTGCCCGCAGTGCCGCACCGTACATCGCATACATTGACCACGAGCACGCCGTCCGTATGGAGCTTCACGCCGAAAGGGATTCCTCCCGCTATCAGCATATCGCCCGCTTTTGCCACGGGCATCTCAGAATACGCACGCAGACTTCCTTGATTTTCATTTATAAAAGTTCCCGTCATAAGAAAAAATAATATTGTCAGCGCAAGCGCAAAAAACGAATTTGCCTTTCTGCCTTTTGTTTTTGCCATGGTTTGCTTTTCCTTATTTCTGCCTTTATTTTCGCACATCTCTGTGCTGTATTTAATTTGCGACGCCGCCGCTTTTTTATGTGTAACAATTTTTTTGCATCTATCCATTTATTTTTATAAAAGCGTTGAAAATCGTCTCTCTTTTTGGTATACTTATTATAATTAAAATGAAAAGGAGGCTTTGCCTTGAAGATAGCCGTCGTCGGTTCACGCAGCATAGAATACGATAAGATTCACGATATGGCAATAGCTTTTCTCGAGAGATATATCCCCGTCAACTGTACGGAGCTTGTCAGCGGCGGAGCGCTCGGCGCAGACAAGCTTGCCGAGGAATATGCCGAGCGTTACCATCTGAAAATGACGGTGCTCGAGCCGGATTACGGGCGGCACGGCAAGAGAGCGCCGCTCATGCGCGATGAGGAGATAGTGCGCGGCGTGCAGTATGTCATAGCCTTTTGGGATTGCCGCTCCAAAGGCACGGCGTATACCGTCACATACGCGATAAAAGAAGGAATCCCCGTCAGGATAATCCGCGTATGAAAAAATCCTCCGAAAATGTAAAATATACCCGCGAGGACGGGATAGGTCGGTATCTCGGCGATATAAAAAACCGCATGGATGCGGGAATAGATTCGCCCATCGGTTATCCCTATGAAAAGGAAAAACTGCTCCTGCGGGCGATACGCACGGGCGACGGCGATACGGCGCGCCGCCTGCTCAATGAGATACTCGGCTGTATATTCTTCTCCTGCGCATACGATACCGATTCGATAAAGCTGCGCGCTCTTGAGCTGACGGTGCTCATGTCCCGCGCAGCACTCGACGGCGGCGCGGATGAGAATCTGCTTCGCCGCATGAATCAGAAATATATTTTTGATTTTTTCCGTCTCGAGTCAATAGACGATATCTGCCTTTCACTCACAAAAATGCTCGGCGATTTCTCGGGAGAAGTGCTCGGCATATTCGAAGCGAAACACTCCGCCGTCATATCAAAGGTAGTTTCCTTCATCCGCGGCAATTATATGCATAAAATAACACTCGAAGATACGGCGGAGGCGGTTTCGCTTTCCGCCTCACATCTCAGCCGCATATTCAAGGAGGAGATGCACACCTCATTCAATGCGTTCCTCTCCGATATCCGCATAGAAAAAAGCAAGCTTCTGCTTCTCTCGGGCGATTTCAGCATAGCGGAGATATCGGGGCTTGTCGGCTTCTCCGACCAGAGCTATTTCAATAAAGTTTTCCGCAAAAATACAGGCATGACGCCGAAGCACTTCCGCGAAGCTAACGGAGAAAAGGAGGGCGCAAATGTCGGTTTTCGATGAAATTTCGCAAAAGCTGCAGCGCGCCGACGGCGAAGCGGTAGCAGCACTTGTACACCGCGCCGCCGCAGAATATCCTCCGGCGGATATTCTTTCAAAAGGACTGCTTTCGGGCATGAATACTGTCGGCGAAAAATTCAGAAAAAACGAGATTTTCGTTCCCGAGGTTTTGCTTGTCTCCCGCACGATGAAAGCGGGCATGGATGCTCTGCGCCCTTATTTCCCCGCGGGTGACATTCCATCGCTCGGCACGGTGGTACTCGGAACGGTAAAGGGCGATTTTCACGACATCGGCAAAGAGCTCGTGAAAATAATGCTCGAGGGCAAGGGACTGCGCGTCATCGACCTCGGCATGGATGTGCCGGCAGAGACTTTTGTCCGCGCGGCAAAGGAAAACACGGCGCAGGTGATATGCTGTTCTTCTCTGCTCTCATCCGGCGTGAACGAAGTAAAGAAAACCGTCGCCCTCTGCAAAAAGGCGGGCATACGCGATAATGTGAAAATAATGATAGGCGGCGCGCCGATAACGGATTCTTTCTGCCGCGAGACAGGTGCGGACGCATATACCTCAAATGCCGCCGATTGCGCGGAAAAGGCGCTCGCTTTCTGCGCGGTATGAGCGGAAAAGCGATTTAATTTTGACAATACTATAATAACTCTTCTTTCTCAAAAAACTCTCCGTGCATTTTCCGATGAAAACGCACGGTTTTTTCAAATTCTTTCATCCGTACCGTTATTTTTCATATGCTTTTTCCGTGTATATGGGTGAAGGATATCCCGAAACAAACTCCGCGGAGGTGATACAATGGAGGACAAAGCGATAGTAGATCTGTTTTTTGCGCGCTCGGAGACGGCAATCGAAGAAACGCAGAAAAAATACGGCAGATATTGCCATGCGATAGCAAAAGGCATTCTTCCCTGCGAAGAAGATGCCAAGGAGTGCGTTTCCGACGCGTATGTCGGCGCATGGAACAGTATTCCGCCGCAAAATCCCGAAAATCTCGCAACATATCTCGGCAAGCTCACGCGCAATGCTTCGCTCGACCGCCTGCGTGAAAGAAAAGCCAAAAAGCGCGGTGAAAACAGCCCGTGCGTCTCGCTCGACGAGCTTGCGGAATGTATTCCCTCGGAGGGCGGCGATATCGCCGAGGCTATAACCCTGCGCGATGCAGTAAACTCTTTTCTGCGCTCGCTCCCGAGAGAAACACGAATCATCTTCATGCAGAGATATTGGTATTTCCTCTCCGTCGGCGATATAGCGCACGAGCGCGGAATCACTTCCGCCGGAGTTTCCATGACGCTCTCGCGGACAAGAAAAAAGCTACGCGAATATCTTGAGAAAGAAGGAATAAGCATATGAAAAAAGAAATAGAACTGGCAAAAGCAATCGGCGAAGCCGATGACGATATGATAGCGGAAGCCGCACCGAAAAAAGGCAGTCGAAAGGGATTTGCCATAAAGGTTGCCTCGGTTGCCGCCTGCCTCGCGCTCATAATCTGTACTCTGCCGCTCATAGGCAGAAATGTACCCGCAGATCCGAAAGATACAAAGAACCCGTACTTTCCGTATGCAGCCGGAACCACGGACGAAATTGCAATTTACAACAAATGGTTTTTCGAGATTCAGAATTCGCCGTATTCCGGCTACAGCCGCGGCATGGTCATTGATGCGGCACTTGTCGGCGATGAGATAGGCGAAGTCACCGTAAAGCAATATAACCACATCTATCCCGAAAACAAAGATGAGGATATCTCATATAAAAAAGCCGTGCTCTATGAGATAAAGGGTGTATCTCCGGAGGTTGCCGTTTGCCTGAAGTATACCGAAAAAAGCGAGGCGGGCTCCACCGAGCATTATTACAGATATGCAAAAACAGATATCGACACGGCAACTCTCGCGGATTATTTTGAAAAAACCGCGGCAAAAACCTATGGCGATATAACGAGAATTTCCGTCATCATCCCGAACAAGGATACCTACACTTACAATAAGGACGCGGCGCACACGGCAGAGCTTTTTGATATGCTTCTCGGTCTCGACGGCACAAGAGCGCTCTCCGATAACGAATCGCTGGCAAGCGCCCTTTCGGATATAAAAAGCTTCGCGAGAATCGATATATCAAGCAAGGTCGGCGCCGCAAACCGCATTGATATTTTCGATAACGGCTATGTGCTCATAAGCAGCTATACGGGCAGCTTCGAAGAATACGAAAAAGGCATCATGCTCTTCCGCGCCGAAAACTCCGCTGCGATAATAGATTTCATCCGCAATAATTTCACCGCAAATAATCCTGCATACAGCGGTGAACATACTGAACATACCAATAATACATTGAGCGAAACAAGCGGCGCATATATCCCCTCCGGAATTGCAGAATAAAAAACATCAGATATAGCAGGAAAATCCGAAGGCTTGCGCCCTCGGATTTTCTTTTCACTCGGTTGACACGGCATTGCATCCGTGATATAATAATATACAGATTAAATATGCGGAGGTAAATATATGAAAGCCGGCGGCCGTCTGTCCCCGCGCGATATGCTCATAGTTCAGGCAAAGACAATAGAATATATCGACAGCATGGAAAATTTCTATATCTACAAGCCGCGCGCCCTGATACTGCGCGTAATCATGATGTATGCGGGAATAACATATATTTTTGCCCTGCTCACTTTCCCGATAACGGCGGCTTTCATGGCGCTTTTCTGGGGCATACTCATCTTCAAATACACGCAGGCGATAAAGCTCCTCGGAAAATTCAATATATCGCGCGCAAAAGCATATATCTGCCTTGCGTTTATGATAGCGTTCATGTTCGCGGCGGCGCATTTTACCCACAGGGCGATACTTCGTCTTATTCCGTTCATAGCGGAAAAAGTTTACACCGTGGTAGGAGGATAAATTATGTACAGCATTCTCGGCAAAGAAAGCGACGCCTCTCGGGTAAAGCTCTCCGAAGGCATTTTTGAAAAGCTGAATTTTTCATTTTTTATGTCGTATAAGCAAAAGGATTTTGTAAGCGAGCTTCTCTCGTGCGACGGCGATGCGATAGCCGAAAGGCAGAAGCTGTTCTCTGCCATAGACAAAAGCTCCGCGCTCTTTGAAGCCTTCGAAGCATTGGCAAAGGGCGCCGAAAATATCGCGGAATACAGAAAAGAACTTCGTTTCGGCACAAAGGAGCTTTCAAACGAGCGCATGTTTTATGCTTTCCGCGAGCTGATGTACTATACCGAATGTACAGATACTCTGCTCGGCGTGGCTGATATCATAGAAGCGTGCGATTCGCATGCGCTTCATTCGCTTCTGCAAAAAGCACGCGATGTATATTCATCGGACTGGTATAAAAACGCCCGCGAATATATCTCCGCGATGGATGAAAACATAAAGCACATCAGGAGCGTTTCCATCGGGATAAATCTCGATTCCGAGCTTCGCCCGCTTGAGGCGGGTATAATTTCCGTAAATTCCGAGCCGTATGTGACAAATACGGTTTTTGATAAAATGTTTTCGAAAAAAGTTGAAAACAAAAGTATGATATGCATCGCTCCGCTCGGCAAAAAGGAAGCGACCCTCTCCGGAACAGCCATGCGCGCTTTTGACGTAAATCTCTACAGCGCGCTGAACGACTATATGCGCGGCTCGCTGAAGAAGATAAAATCCGTGCTCGGCAATATGCTGGACGGCGCATGTAATTTCCTCTGCGAAATCTGCGATGAACTGCGGTTTATCCGCATGGGCATGAATTATATGCTCGCCGTGAGAAGCAAGGGTATGCCGCTTTGCTTCCCCGCATTCTCGGATAAGCTTGATATTTCGGGGCTTTATAATCCGAACCTGCTCGCGGAAATGCAGAGCTGCCGCATAGTGAAAAACGATGTGCATTTCGATGAAAACGGACGCATCTTCATCCTGACGGGACCGAACAGCGGCGGAAAAAGCGTTTATCTTCGCGCACTCGGCATAGCGCAGATACTTTTCTCGCTCGGGCTTCCGATCCCTGCCGAAAGTGCCGCCATGCCGCTGTGCAGTGAGATACTGGCGCAGTTTTCCGTTTTCACGAGCGAATCGGGTGCCGGCAGACTCGAGGGAGAATGCCGCGCAATGGCGGAAATATGTTCCGCCGCCACGGAAAACAGCCTGATATTGCTCGATGAGCTTTTCTCGGGAACAAGCTCGGAGGACGGCGCGATAATCGCGGAAAAAACGCTCGAATGGCTCTCGGCAAAGAATTGCCGCGTCCTCTATGCCACGCATATACATGAGATAGCCTCATATGCCGATGAAATAAACAAAAGCAAACGCTCGCGCGGCAAGATAGATTTTCTCTGCGCCGAGCTTCAGGGCAAGGAACGCTCATATAAAATCGTGCGCGGAAAAAGAAGCCGCGGAAGCCACGCCATGGATATTTTCGAGAAATACGGCATCGGTTTCCTCGCGGAAAAATAGACGCTTTTTTACAAAATGAGATATAACATAAAAACCGCTTCGGAGAAGCGGTTTTTATGTTATTCACTTATCCCGGATAGGCTTTATACAGCAGCATCCTTTCAAAATATTCCGGAATCTGAATTAAAGGGTCTTCCGCTAATATTGATAAATTCATCAGAGCCGAATGCCGTATTTATTGCTGACATCGGCATTTACGGTTATGCATTTATTTGTGAAGCTGATGGAAAAACGCCCTTTCACATAGCGCAAATCTATACTAACGGGCTTCCAGATAATAATATTTTCCGAGCAAAAGCTTTTTCTCCCTCGGATACGGGCAGACATCCTCTCTTCCCGCATACAGCAGTGCGGAGCCGACCGGTGAAGCGCGGAGCACAGTGACATTTCCGCGCCTTCCTATTTTGCAGATTTCATCGTAAATTTCAAATACGGACGGATGCAGGTGCGTAATTTCGCCGCCGACCTTTCCGCCATGCGATTTATTTATGCCGATATAGCACTCCGGCGTGCCGACGCAGATTTCGATTACTATATTTTCAGAAAGATTCCATGTAATACTTCCTGCGCTTTTGTCAAGCTCAAATCTGCCGCATAAATCGGGCGTTTCAAGCATCATGCCATAGAGCTCTTCCGTGCTTTGCGGAACAATCATTTTAAGCGGAGAAGCATCGTTTTCAAAGGCATTGTCATAGCTCTGCGTGATGAAAATGCTCTCGGGAATATCCATGCCACTAAGGTTCATCCGATAAAACATTCTCCTCTCTGCAAGCACCCTGATGGGATAATCGAAGCGATTTTCAAGCTTTGAGAGCATGCTGTCAAGGCGTCTGTCGAAAAAATCCGAATCGCCGTCATAATCCACCATCCAATCGGATTTATCTTCAATATAATCTATCCCGTCAAAATCGGGAAAAAGATAGAGCGTATCATCGTAAATAAAATATTCAAATCCATTAGTCTCCTGCCTGATATATTTTATCGGCAGATTGCGCGACATAGCACCGTTATAGAAACGGTATTCTGGAGAATACAGAATATCCGCCGTAAACTTTCTCTTAAAATCGGCATAATATCTGGAATTTTTGTATTCTCTTTTCAGCCTCGGCATCCGAAACGCCGTATAAATCCCTCCGATGACAATCCCGACAATAATCAGCGGCGAGAATATGACGATAAGCAAGACAATCAAAAATTTCCTGTACCATTTCGGTTTATCCATTGACTTTCTCTGTCTCCTTCCGTGTTTTGTTATATTATATCATAAAAAAATAAATATTTCAAGCATTTTTCCGCCCATGCCTTTCATGGTGGCGGAATTTGCCGCAAACTGTTGACATTCTCCCGCCGAGGGGGTATAATGTAATAAATCAGCATTTTCCATGCCGCACTGCCTTGCAGTCGGCAGAAAAGCAGAACGGACGGTGTTTATATGAACGAAGCGGATTATTCAGCCGCCTTTGCCGAAAACGAAAAGGAAGCCAACCTTTACGCCGCGCGCTGTATGCGTGTGCTTGCGGTTGTGGTTGCCGTGATTTGGGTGCTGAACATTCTGGGAGTGTTCATCGTTCCGAAAACCATTATGGCGATAGCCGGCATCGGCGGTATTTCACTTCTGCTTCTGCCCAGCCTGCTTTTGCACATCATAAATCAGAATTCGCCGCGTCTGAAGCTGTATATTCTTCTGTGTTGCATATTGGGCATTACGCTTTTGTCCTCCGCTTTGCCCAGTCATGCCGTTCTGGCATGGGCTGTGCCTGTAGTTCTGGGCTGTCATTACTATTCCAAACGCTTCTCCTACGGTCTGCTTGCCGTTTCCGTTGTATGTATGGCGGCGTCACTGATTATAGGTACATATTTCGGCGAATGGGACAGCAATCTGCTAAAGGCACTGGAATCGGACGGTATGCGCGTCGTCACGGGCAACACCATCCGCCGCGTCGTACTCTTTTACATACTTCCACGCTCGCTTATTCTATGCGGAGTGACCATCATATGCTCTACGCTGGCAGACCGCACGCGAAAGCTGCTTGAGCGCCAGATTAAGGACAGCGCGGATAAACAGCAGATTGAATCCGAATTAAGCGTAGCCACGCATATACAGACATCCATGCTCCCGCGCATCTTTCCCGCATTCCCCTCGCAAAAAGAATTTGATATCTATGCCATCATGAATCCTGCCAAGGAGGTTGGCGGGGATTTCTACGATTTCTTCCTTGTTGACGATGACCATCTGGCTGTAGTGGTGGCGGATGTATCGGGAAAAGGTATTCCCGCGGCGCTCTTTATGGTCACTGCCAAAACACTGATAAAAGACCATGCACAGCACGGCACATCGCCCGATGTAGTCTTTACGGAAGTAAATCGCCTGCTCTGCGAGACAAACGATGAAGGTATGTTTGTAACGGCATGGATGGGCATACTCGAGCTTTCCACAGGGCATCTTGCTTATGTCAATGCCGGACATAATCCGCCACTGCTTCGGCGTGCCGACGGCAAATATGATTATCTGCGCACCCGCTCCGGTCTTGTGCTGGCAGGAATGGAAGAAACGCGCTATCGTTCATGCAGTCTGGAACTTTCGCCCGGGGATGCACTGTTTATTTACACCGACGGTGTCACCGAGGCAACGGACGCTTCCGGTCAGCTTTACGGCGAAGCGCGACTCGCCGCCGTTCTCAATGCCAACCGCGATTGTGCGCCCGAGCCGCTGCTGTCTGCCGTCAGAGCCGATGTGGAAGCATTTGTGGGGCAGGCACCGCAGTTTGATGATATCACCGCATTGAGCCTTTGCTACTATGGGCAGACACCGTCGCTCTGATTTCATGCCGGCAATTAAAATTTGATAAAAAATCGGTGCTGTCGCCGAGAGGAGTAAATTCCTTTCCGTGGCAGCCCCGATTTGCGTTGGTGGGTTCAATTTGCGTTGATGGGTTCATAATAAGAGCGCCGATTTCTCGACGCTCTTGTATGTAGCCTTAACCGAATATCCTTTTTTCAATATATGCGTTTTTGGACAAACCGTAATTTCTCGCCTCATTATACAGTTTTCTTGCTTGTTCTGCACTGCCGGCGTCAATCAAAGCATTGACGGCTCTGTTGACAGCCACTCTTGCCAAGTCATATTTTGACCGTTGTCCATTGAGCATTTCCCATTCGCCGATTAAAAAATCATTTTGCGGCTTTTCTGACTTCAACCACGGTAGCAGTTGCATACCAAGTTCAAAAACATCACATTCAGCATTTCCAAAAGCTTTCAGGCAAAGAGCGGAATAAAATGTTTTGTAAAAAATGTAATTATCGGAGGATTCGGTCGCTTCTAAAAATAATCTGAAATTATCTTTAGCAAGTTCCAAGTATTTAGCAGGGGTTTTCAATGTCGGCAAAACCGACAATGCTGCGTTATGGCATTGAAATGTGATTGGTTCTATGCCGTTTATACCTGCATTTTTACTCAAAGCGTTTTTGTAACAGTCCCACCAAAAATCCGCAAAACCGCCGAGTTCAAGAGTAAAGCGCTGTGTGGCATCGCAGACAAGCCAAAGCAGATATTTTGATGGCTTATCTTTCAGAAAATCGGCAAACTCGCAGTGATTTTTGTAAAGGTTGCTACCGTCTTTGAGCATAGCAAAGCTGTCAGAAATATTCCAATAGGCAAAGCCTATTTCTTCGGTTCCCTCTAACTCATTGCCGCGAAGGGCGGCTTGTAAAAAGTCGATAACAGCAAGGTCGTGCTTGCGTTTTTCCTCACGCGAGCAGAGGATACGCTCGCCTGTAAGCTTAAACTTTTTAAAGTTTTCAATAAATTCTTTATTCATTACTTTGCGCCTTTCTTATGATATATTGCCACTCACTGGGAGCGTTTGGCTATGTATGGGGTTCGGTTGGACAAACTGGAATTTATAGTTCTATTTGAGATGCATACTCCCTTAGTATGCGGTTGATATCTTCTTCGACTTTATAAAACTCATCATCATATTGACTCAGTATCGTTCCTGCTTGCTCGTCAGATTCTTCATTCGTTAGCTTCAAATATGCATCATATGCATTTTGTAAATTGTCTCGCAGCTTTGCGGGCAAAACAGTTTTCAAAACCGCCATTTCCTTTTGCAAATTGCCCGAATTCTCGATATTGAAGAAATATTGGTCATGTCCGCCATTGTTGATTTCGCTTTGATAGGTCATCAATTCTGAATAGGGAGAGTCCGTACGACCTTCTACCCACAAATCCCACATTTTATTCCACTTTTTCTGTTCATCGGTCAGTTCCACTTTGCTTTTCTTAAAAAAACTGAACACGCCCATTCATTCCAGCCCTCCTTCAAATTCCGATTTGTCGATATTTTATTATATCATAAATCTTCCCTTTTTTCAATGGTGAATTATACGGTCAAGCGTACTGCCGGAAAGTCCACGCACTTCTTCACTGCTCGCATTACTTATTACCTTGACAAGTGACAAGTGAAGAATGAAAAGGTGAAAAAGTGAAAAAGTAAAAAGTAAAAAGTAAAACTCCCGCACATCAGTGCGGGAGTTTTGGCAGGGGCAGTAAGAATCGAACTCACGACACGCGGTTTTGGAGACCGCTGCTCTACCTGCTGAGCTATACCCCTATATAAAGGCGAAACCATATAGGCTTCGCCGATATCTGGTGGGCCTTTAGGGACTCGAACCCCAGACCAACCGGTTATGAGCCGGTTGCTCTAACCAACTGAGCTAAAGGCCCGTGATTAAGAGCGGCTTTTTGAGACCGCTCTGCTATTTTACCATGACTCGGCGTTTTTGTCAATAACTTTTATAAAATTTATCAAGATTTTTTAGCCGCAAAGCCGAAAACACCGCACAATACCGCTTATTTTATTTCTCTTCTGCCGTCAAGTGCGCGCATGAGCGTAACCTCATCGGCATATTCTATGCTCGCGCCCACTGGAACGCCGTAAGCAAGGCGTGTCGTCCTTATTCCGAGCGGCGCGACAAGCTTTGAAATATACATAGCTGTCGTTTCGCCCTCTACATTCGGATTTGTCGCGAGGATAAGCTCCTTTACCTCGCCATTGCCTATGCGCTTGAGAAGCTCCTTTATACGAAGCTGGTCGGGACCTATCCCATCCATCGGAGAAAGCGCACCGCCCAGCACATGATAGAGTCCCTCATATTCCTTGACTTTCTCTATCGCCATGACAGTTTTGGCATCCTCGACAACGCAGATAAGCGATTTGTCGCGTCTCGGGTCGGAGCATATCGAGCATATCGGCGCATCGGAAAGATTTCCGCATATCTCGCAGTTATGTATATCATGCTTTGCCGAGAGGAGGCATCTTGCAAATTCTTCGACATCGGCTTCGCTCATATCGAGAACGGAAAGCGCATAGCGCACCGCCGTTTTATAGCCTACACCCTTGAGCCTGCCGAATTGCTCTATCAGCTTCTGCAAAGGCAAAATATAATCCATGTTTCCCTCCGAAAAATGCTTTACGCTATGGGTTTATCAGAAAAGACCGGGCATGCCGGAAAGCCCGCCGAAGGCTCCCGTTATCTTCTCCATTTCGGCGTTTGTCGTATCTTCAACGCGCTTTATCGCTTCGTTTACGCCTGCCACGATAATGTCGGAAAGCGTTTCCACATCGTCGGGGTCTACTATTTCGGGATCGATTTTTATGGAGAGTATCTCTTTCTTGCCGTTTATTTTGATCTGAACAACGCCGCCGCCCGCGGAAATATCGTATTCTCTTGTTTCAAGCTCCGCCTGAAGTGCCGCCATATCCTCCTGCATCTTCTGCGCCTGCTTTATCATCTGATTCATGGAGGGACCGCCGCCTCCGGGTATTCTTGCTTTCATATTTCATTCTTCCTTTCCGAATTCTTCAAATTTCTTTATAAGCTCTTCCATCGGCTCGCCGAGCAGGTTTTCAGCCTTTTCCTGCTCGAGGATTTTTTCGGGCGGGAAATTCTTCCCCGTCGCTTCTTTTATCGCAGATGAAACATCGCACTTGCGCTTGTCGTTCATCAGGCTTATGCCGAAGGGCTTGTCAAAAACCACATACAGACATCCGTCGCACTCAAGTGCCGCCGAGCCGCGTATAAACGAGCCGAGCGCCATATCCGAAGCCACGATGCGCTTCACCACATCGCCCCATCGGCGCATCGGAATCTTGCCGGAAGCCGATTCTTTCGCCGTCTCCGCAGGCTTATCATCGGCTGACTTTTCCGCTGTCGGCGCATTTGCTACCGTTTCCGATGTCAGCGGACTCTCCGCCCTCGGTGCTTCTGCCGCGGGTGTAGCGGGAGAAGCAGATGATGCAGATGCTGCGCGCGCCGTCTCCGCTCTCGGCTTCGGCGCCGCCCTTTGCACATATGCCGCTTCCTGTGCGTGAACAGCCGACTCCGGCTCACAGGCGCGTATCAGCGCCATCTCGGCATAGATTTTTGCCGAGGCGGGAATCTTCTGCATATTGCTTTCCGTCGTTATGAATATATCGAGTATGCGGAAAAGTGTTCCCACATCGTAATGCTCCGCATATTCTGCGGCGGGTCTGTCTACCCCGACCTTGCCGCGCGAGCTGATGTAAACAAGCATGTCGCGATAGAAAGCGATAAGCTCGCGCCAGAAAACGGCGATATCGCGCGATGAATTGTATATTTCGTCCGTTATTTCGAGTGCCTTTGCCGCGTCTCCCGAGGAGATTGCCGTGCATATCTCGCCGAGAAGCTTTGATGAAGCCGCGCCGAGCATGGATGAAGCGGATTCGAGCGTTATTCTGCCGCCCGTTCCAGAGCAGTATTCGAGCATATTCAGCGCATCGCGCACAGCGCCCTGCGAAAGCCCCGCGATAAGCTTCAGCGCCTCCGCCTCGGCTTCTATTCCCTCACCCGCGCAGACCTTTTCCATCCGCCTTACCATATCGTCGGGCGAAACGCGGTGAAAATCAAAGCGCTGGCATCTCGAGAGCACCGTCGCGGGGATTTTATGCAGCTCCGTCGTCGCGAGGATGAAAAGCACATGCTCGGGCGGCTCTTCGAGAGTTTTCAGCAGTGCGTTGAAAGCCGAGATAGAGAGCATATGCACCTCGTCGATGATGTAGACGCGGTATTTCAGCTCTGCGGGCGTATAGACCACAGCATCGCGGATATCGCGGATATCGTCGACGCCGTTGTTGCTCGCCGCATCCATTTCTATGACATCGGTACAGTTGCCGCTGTCTATGCTGCGGCAGGCGGCGCACTTGCCGCACGGGTCGCCGTTTACGGGAGAAAGGCAGTTTGCCGCCTTGGCTATTATCTTGGCGCAGGTGGTTTTTCCCGTTCCTCTGGGTCCGCAGAAAAGATATGCATGGGATATCTTGCCTGCCTGCACTTCGCTTTTCAGCACAGAGGTGATATGGTCCTGCCCTACGACATCCTCAAATACCGCAGGGCGCCACTTTCTGTAGAGCGCCTGATACATTTTCCTTCCCTCCCGAAAATAAAAAGCGAGGTATAAAATCAGACCATACACCGAAAACTCGAAATGAACTTCCATGCGCTTTCCGCAGTCTCCGCTCGGAGCAGGCAACCCCACGGCACACCGGTGGCACTGCTTAATGCTGCTTGATTCCTCACCTGACATGGTTCACAGCTACCGATTGCGCGGGACCCACCCGTCATCGCGGAGATTATGCGGTGCAGACCACACAAATCCACCCCTCATAATCGGAAACCATCCCTGCTGTAGCGGATTGCAGGTACAGGGCACCGCTAATTCCCCGACCGGTATGGTCTGATTTTATATCTCGCTTTGCTTATTATAGCAGAAAAGATTGATTTTTGCAATACCAAAATGAAACTTCTGTAAAATTTTTTGCCGCTTGCAGACAAAAATAAGAAAAAAAGCTGTTGACAACGGCTCTTTACCGTATTATAATATAGAATGTATATACCTGCAAATGCAAAGACGGAGAGAGTAGCATCCGAAGAAAGCCCAAAGCGAGCCGAAGACGGTGAGAGTTCGGCGGCAAGTAACCTCATGCGAAAATCACTCCCGAGCATCGCTGCCGAAAGGCTTCTCCGATTAAGCACGCGACGGCATCCCGCCGTAATACGGGAAGCATATAAATGTATGCGAACGGGTGGTTAAGCGACGCTTTTTTGCGCCGTCCCGATTGCGGACGGTGCTTTTTTTGATTTTGCGGTAAAAAAGAAAAATTTATTCGGGAGGAAAAATTTCATGTACGAAAAAGTGCCCGCGAATCTCAATTTCGTGGAAAGAGAAAAAAAGGTCGAGCAGTTCTGGCGTGACAATAAGATATTCGAAAAGAGTATCGAAGCACGCGAGGGTTGCCCGGATTATACATTCTATGACGGACCCCCTACGGCAAACGGAAAGCCGCATATTGGTCATGTACTCACGCGTGTAATCAAAGATATGATTCCCCGCTACCAGACAATGAAGGGAAAGAAGGTTCTCCGCAAGGCAGGCTGGGATACGCACGGACTTCCCGTAGAGCTTGAGGTGGAAAAGCTGCTCGGGCTGGACGGCAAGGATCAGATAGAAAAATACGGCATCGAGCCTTTCATAAAGAAATGCCGCGAGAGCGTATGGAAATACAAGGGCATGTGGGAGGATTTCTCCGGCATAGTCGGCTTCTGGGCTGATATGGAGCATCCCTATATCACATATACAGATGAATATATCGAGTCAGAATGGTGGGCGCTCCGCCAGATATGGGACAAAGGTCTGCTCTATAAGGGCTTCAAGATAGTTCCCTACTGTCCCCGCTGCGGCACGCCGCTATCCAGCGCCGAGGTCGCTCAGGGCTATAAGGATGTCAAGGAACGCTCCGCAGTCGTCCGCTTCAAAGTAAAGGGCGAGGACGCATATTTCCTCGCATGGACGACAACTCCGTGGACTCTTCCCTCCAATGTCGCGCTCTGCGTAAATCCCCGCGAAACATATGTCAAGGTAAAGACGGCAGACGGCTACACCTATTATATGGCAAAGGCTCTGCTCGACAGCGTTCTCGGCAAGCTCGCGCATGACGATACTCCTGCCTATGAGATAATCGAAGAATACAAGGGCAAGGAGCTCGAATATAAAGAATACGAGCCGCTCTTCGATTTCGCGCTCGATATCATAGCTAAGCAGGGCAAAAAGGCATATTATGTCACCTGCGCCGACTATGTAACGCTCACAGACGGTACAGGTATCGTTCATATCGCGCCCGCTTTCGGTGAAGACGACGCAAATGTCGGCAAGGTATACGACCTGCCTTTCGTTCAGCTCGTTGACGGCAAGGGCGAAATGACAAAGGAAACCTCCTATGCGGGACTTTTCGTAAAGAAAGCCGACCCGCTCGTGCTCGCCGACCTCGAGAAGAAAGGGCTTCTCTTCGACGCGCCGAAGTTTGAGCACAGCTATCCGCACTGCTGGAGATGCGACACTCCGCTCATCTACTACGCAAGAGAATCTTGGTATATCCGCGAGAGCGCTGTAAAAGAGGACTTGCTCCGCAACAATGCAACGATAAACTGGATTCCCGAATCCATCGGCACAGGCAGATTCGGAAACTGGCTCGAAAATATTCAGGACTGGGCGATATCGCGTAACCGCTACTGGGGCGCGCCGCTCAATATATGGGAATGCGAATGCGGTCACCGTCACTGCGTCGGCAGTCGCGAGGAGCTCTATGAAATGAGCGGCGACGAGCGCGCAAAGACAGTCGAGCTTCACCGCCCGTATATCGACGAGATAACGATAAAATGTCCGAAATGCGGCAAGCCGATGAAGCGCGTACCCGAAGTGCTCGACTGCTGGTTTGACTCGGGCGCAATGCCTTTTGCGCAGTATCACTATCCCTTTGAAAACAAAGAGCTTTTCTTGAGCCACTTCCCTGCTCAGTTCATTTCCGAGGCAGTGGACCAGACGCGCGGTTGGTTCCATTCACTGCTCGCCGTCTCCACGCTCGTTTTCAATAAGGCTCCTTATGAAAATGTCATCGTTCTCGGTCATGTACAGGATGAAAACGGTCAGAAGATGTCGAAATCCAAGGGTAACGCAGTAGACCCGTTTGAAGCGCTCGCCAAGCACGGCGCCGATGCGATACGCTGGTATTTCTATTCAAACAGCGCTCCGTGGCTTCCCAATAAGTTCCACGATGCGGCGGTGACCGAGGGTCAGCGCAAGTTCATGGGCACGCTCTGGAATACTTATGCTTTCTTCGTTCTCTATGCTAATATCGACGGGTTCGACGCAACAAAATATACGCTTGATTATGAGAAGCTTCCGGTCATGGACAAGTGGGTGCTCTCCAAGCTCAATTCGCTGATAAATGAAGTCGACGACGACCTCGGCAATTACCGCATAACCGAAACGGCGCGTGCGCTCTCCGATTTCGTGGACAAGCTTTCAAACTGGTATGTCCGCCGTTCGCGCGAACGCTTCTGGGTAAGCGATATGACAGAGGACAAGATAAACGCATATATGACGCTCTATACAGTCCTCGTCACATTCTGCAAGCTCGCCGCTCCGATGATTCCTTTCATGACAGAGGATATATATCAGAATCTTGTGCGCAGCATAGACAAGTCCGCACCCGAGAGCATTCATCTCTGCGATTTCCCGCAGGCAAACGAGGCGTATATAGACTCCGAGCTTGAAGCGAGAATGGATGAGGTGCTCGATATAGTTGTTCTCGGCAGAGCCTGCAGAAACAGCGCCTCCATCAAGAACCGTCAGCCTATCGGCGTTATGTATGTCAAGGCGGAAAAGGTGCTTCCCGAATATTTTGTTGAGATAGTAGCAGACGAGCTGAATGTCAAGAAAGTCGAATTTGTTTCCGACGCCGCTTCGTTCACAAGCTATTCTTTCAAGCCGCAGCTTCGTACAGTCGGTCCGAAATACGGCAAATATCTCGGCAAGATTAGAACCATGCTCGCCGAAATAGACGGCAACGCCGCAATGGCGGAGCTTCGCGATACAGGCAAGCTGAAGCTTAACCTCGGCGATACCGTCGCCGAGCTTTCCGAGGATGATTTGCTCATAGAATCCGCGCAGATACCGGGCTATGAGGCTCTCTCAGATAACAATGTGACCGTCGCTCTCGACACAAATCTCACACCCGAGCTTATAGAAGAGGGCTTTGTACGCGAGATAGTCAGCAAGATTCAGACGATGCGCAAGGATTCCGGCTTTGAGGTTATGGATAATATCAATATCTACTGCTCCGGCAACGAGAAGATAGCCGATATCATGGAGCGCAATGCCGACTCCATCAAGAGCGAAACGCTTGCCGTGAATATAGTTTTCGGAAGCGAAACGCATTTCAGCAAAAACTGGAATATCAACGGCGAGGATGTAGTCCTCGGCGTCGAGAAAATAAACAAATAATTTTCGGAGGGAGAAAACATGGGAAAAGGCAAATCAGCATTCTGGGCAGATTTCAAAAAGTTCATCACTCGCGGCAATGTGCTTGATATGGCAGTCGGCGTTGTAGTCGGCGGCGCTTTCGGCAAGATAACGACGGGACTTGTGAACTACATTATCAATCCTTTTGTGGGTCTTTTTCTGAAAAGCGGCAGTCTTGACGGCGTAAAAACAGTCATCACGCCCGCCGTGACAAATACGGAGGGTGTTGTGACAACACCCGAGGTTGCTATCCTCTGGGGTGCATGGCTCCAGACAATAATCGATTTTCTCATCATTGCGCTATGCATTTTCACTGTGCTCCGCGTTATCATGAAGGTGAGAAATACACTTAATGAAAAAGAGATAAAAGCGGCAGAAGAAAAAACCGCAAAGGAAAAGGCGGAAGCCGAAGCCGCAAAAGCGGCGGCAGATGCGGTAGCCGCGCAGAAGGAAGCCGAGGAGCAGAAGCTGAAAGCCGATGTTGCCCGTCAGGCAGAACTGCTCGAAAAGCTTTGCAACATAATGGAAAGCAAGAAATAAACCCGATACTTTCAAAAAAACGGAACCCTCGCGGGTTCCATTTTTTTGTTTTTGCAATGGTTTTGAATAAATGCGGTCAAACATGTCAAAAGGCGGAAATCTCTCGGATTTTCCGCCTTTTCTTCTGTCGTTTAAGTCTCTATTCCCGCAAACTGCGACATATAGAGCCCGTAATATACGCCTTCTGCGGCGATAAGCTCATTATGGTTTCCGGCTTCGACTATCCTGCCGTCGTCGAGAACTATTATCTTATCCGCATCGCGTATGGTTGAGAGTCTGTGCGCTATTATCAGCGTGGTTCTTCCCTGCATCAGATTTATCATCGCGCTCTGGATATCCATCTCCGTGCGCGTATCTACGCTTGAGGTTGCCTCATCGAGAATGAGTATCTTCGGGTCTGCCAGTATCGCGCGGGCAATGGTAAGCAGCTGTTTCTGTCCCTGACTTATATTGCCGCCCGATTCATCGAGCACCGTATCATAGCCCTCGGGCATACGCGTGATGAAATCATGCGCTTTTGCCGCCTTTGCCGCCGCTTCCGTTTCCGCTTCGCTCGCCTCGGGTCTGCCGTAGCGGATATTTGCGCCTACCGTATCCGAGAAAAGCACCGTATCCTGCAAAACTATCGCTATATTCTTGCGCAGCGAAGCCTTGGTTATCTCGCGGATATCCGTGCCGTCCAGCAGTATCTTTCCGCTGTCCGTCTCGTAAAAGCGCGTCAGCAGATTGATTATCGTCGTTTTTCCCGAGCCGGTCTTTCCGACTATGGCTATCTTCTGTCCGCTTGAAATCTCCAGATTGAAATTTTTCAGCACAGGTTCGCTCGGAACATACGAGAAGCAGATATCCCGGAATGAAATATTACCCTTGATATCGTCGGGCGAAAGCACCTTTTTGCCCTCGTCCGTCTCATCATTCTGATCCATTATCTCAAAAACACGCTCCGCGCCCGTTATCGCATTGAGTATCGAGGTATACTGGTTTGCCACCTCGTTTATCGGGCGTGTAAACTGCTTGGAATACTGGATGAAAACATATATTGTAGTGATACCGATAAGCCCCTTCATCGTAAAGAGCGCACCGCATATTACGATAAGCAGAAATCCGACATTGCCGATGATATTCATGAGCGGACCCATGACTCCGCCGAAAATTTCCGCCTTGATACCCGCCGTGCGGAGCTCGTCGCCCGTGCGGTTGAATTCTTCCTTTATTTCGTTTTCGTGACCGAAAGCGACGACTGTCTTATAGCCTGTCACGCTCTCCTCCACCTGCGAGTTTATCGCGCCGAGAAGCTGCTGCTGACGCATGAAATACTTGCGGACATATTTTGTCAGCTTTGTCGTCACAAGCACCGTCAGCGGGATTGTCACGAGAGCGACGAGCGTCATCTGCCAGCTGTGATAAAGCATCAGCGAGAAAGCGCCGATTATCGTTATGATACTGGAGATGAGCGATGTCACCGAGTTGGAGACGGTATTTGAGATATTTTCTATATCGTTTGTCATGCGGCTCATGATATCGCCGTGCGGATGATTGTCGATATATTTTATCGGAAGCTTCTCTATCTTGCGGAAAAGGTCGCCGCGCATACGGTAGACTGTTTTCTGTGAGAGCTTTGCCGAAATATGCCCCTGAATATATGTGAAAAGCGAGGAAAGCAGATATACCGCACCGAGGAGCACGAGCAGCCTTGCCATACCCGCGAAATCGACCTTTACAGTACCGTCCTCGAGGATTATCAGCTTTCCGCCCTCATCTGTCGACGGCGTGAGGAATTTCAGTGCCTCGCCCTGAATGGAAGGACCCGCGAGGTTGAGAAGCGCCGATATAATAACGCTTGCCACGAGCATAATTATCATGAATTTATTCGTGACTATATATTTGAGAAGCCTTGAGAGCGTCTTTTTCATGTTCTTCGGCTTTTCGGCTATCATGTTCATGCCGCGACGCGGACCGCCGCCGGGACGCATATCCATCGGCTTTTTGTCGCCGCCCTGCGGTGCGCCCACGGGTTTTTGCGTATTATTCAATGCTCTCACCTCTCTTCAGCTGTGAATTGTAAATATCGCGATAAACATCGCTTGTTTCGAGCAGCTCGGCGTGCGTGCCTACGGCGGAAATACCGCCACCGTCGAGTACGACTATCCTGTCCGCATTCATGACGCTTGCCACACGCTGCGCTATCGTGATGACCGTTGTATCAGCCATTTCGCTTCGCAGAGCCGCGGAAAGCCTTGCGCTTGTTTTCAGGTCAAGTGCCGACATGCTGTCGTCAAAAATGATTATTTCCGGCTTTTTCAGTATCGCACGGGCGATGGATAGCCTCTGCTTCTGTCCGCCCGAGAGAGACGCACCCTTCTCCGCTATCATTGTGTCGTAGCCTTCGTTAAACGATTCTATGAAGCTGTCCGCCTGAGCTATCCCGGCGGCTTTTTTCAGCTCGGCATCGCTTGCCTCGGGATTGCCCCAGCGCAGATTTTCCGCCACGGTGCCGGAGAAAAGCTCGCTCTTCTGAAGCACGAGTGCCACCTTGCTCCGCAATGCGTCAAAGGAATAATCGCGCACATCCTCTCCGTCGAGCAGGACTCTGCCGCCCGTCACATCGTAAAAGCGCGGTATCAGATTCACAAGCGAGGTCTTGCCCGAGCCTGTGGCTCCGAGTATGGCAACATTTTCGCCCTGCTTTATATCGAGATTGATGCCCGAGAGCACGGGAGCGGAGTTTTCGGGAGAATCGGGATAGCGAAAGCTTACATTTTCAAATGTGACGCAGCCCTTTTCTCCGTTTGCTCCGTCTGCGCCGTGTCCTTCGACAACGGCAGGCTCGGCATCAAGCACCTCTTCTATTCTGCGCGCGGAAGCCGAAGCACGTGAGAAGCTCTGGAATATCATGGATATCATCATCATGCTCATCAGAATCTGCGAAATATATGTCACAGCCGCCATGATATCGCCGACAAGTATGCCGCCGACCTCGGAAACCTGCTTTCCGCCGACGGCGATAAGCGCGATAACGGCAAAGTTCAGCACTATCATCATGAAAGGACTGAGCAGAGCCATAAGCTTCTGGATTTTGAACATCGTTACCGACAAATCCTTGTTTGCCGCGTCAAAACGCTCGTTTTCGTGCTCTTCGCGCACATAAGCCTTGACGACGCGTGCACCCGTGACATTCTCCTGCACCACGGAATTGACCTTATCGAGCTTTTTCTGCACGGCATCGAACATCGGGCGCACCTTTCCGACGACAAAAAGCACCACAATAAGCTGTATCGGTATCGTCACGGCTATGACTATGCCGAATCTGGCATTGAGCGCGAGCGCCTTGATTATGCCGCCGACAAAGAATATCGGCGAGCGGAAAAACATACGCAGTCCCGTCGCCACAAACTGCTGAACCATCGAGATATCGTTTGTCATTCGCGTGACGAGCGAACCCGTGGTGAAATCGTCCGTCTGCTCTATCGAGAGAGACATCACCTTGGCAAAGGCGGATTTGCGCAGACTGTTTCCGAAATTCTGCGAGGCATAGGAGGCGAAAAACGCCGCGCCCACGCCGAATATACCGCCGAGAATGACATATATCAGCATCTTTATGCCCATCGGCAGTATAACATCCATCCCGCCGCCGTTTATTATACCTTCATTTACTATCTGCGCCATCACGGTAGGAAGCTCAAGGTCGATAAGCACCTCACCCACCATAAATAACGGCGACCATATGGCAATAAACCAATATGGCTTCAGATATGATAAAACCTTTTTCATCATTTCTCCCTTTCGCTCATTCCGATTTCGTCTCTTCCGTGGCTTTCAGCATATTGTCACGCATTTTCGTAAGCGTGGCGACGAGCGCGTCAAGCTCTTCCTGCGATATGCCCTCCGTCATTCTGCTGTCGAGCATATGATGTATCTCGCGTATCTTGTCGTCCGTCTGCCTGCCCTTGTCCGTCAGGTAAACATGAATGATGCGCAGGTCGTTTATATCTCCCTTGCGCTCCACGAGTCCGTCCGCCTCCATATTCTTGAGCGTGACGGAAACGGTCGGTGCTTTCAGATGAGTGGCGCGCGCAAGCTCAAGCTGGCTCACGCCGTCCTTTCTCGAAAGGTGAAAAAGGAGCTGCCTGTAGCTGTTCTGCACTCCGAGCTTTTCCACATCGCGGTTTATGATATCGCGGAAAAGCTTGGAAACCTCGTTTGTCATCATGCTCGGCAAAAATTTGCGGTCGCATTTTTTCTCTTCCATAACTACCTCCATATTAGTTAGTTTTCAAACTAACTGTATAATACACCCTTTTTCGTCTTTTGTCAAGAAAAGGCGAAAATATTTTTTTGTAAACAAAATGTTAAGGCACGCCCGCATATGCAGGCGTAAAACGCGGCAAAATATTATAGAAAAAATTTTTGTTTTCCGCTTGACAAAATAAAAATTCGTGCTATAATGTTCGTAGAAAATACCCTCATGGGGTATTTCGGAGGCAATATATGAGAGAGGAAAAATACAGTGTTTCGGGTATGTCGTGTGCCGCCTGCAGCAGTGCCGTCGAGCGTGTCACGCGCAAGCTGGACGGAGTCGAGCGTGCCGATGTCAATCTGACCACAGGCAAGCTCGTCGTCCGCTACGACGAAAGCAAGGTCACGCCCGAAATGATAATCGAAAAGGTCACAAAATGCGGTTTCGGCATAGAAAAAGATTCGCCCGAAGCCGAAACAGCACCGAAAGAGAAAAAAGCGGAGCATGAGGATTACGGGCTGAAAAGGCTCATCACGGCGGCGGTTTTCTCCGTCATTCTCCTGTATGTCAGCATGGGAAAGATGATGATTTCTTCCCTGCCCCTGCCGCCCATCATGGATATGAGCAGTCATCCCGTAAACTATGCACTGACTCAGCTCCTGCTGACGGTTCCCATAATGATAGCGGGCAAGAAATTCTTCATTTCCGGCTTCCGTGCGCTTTTCCATAAGGCGCCGAATATGGATACGCTCGTGGCGATAGGCAGCTCCTGCTCGTTTATCTACAGCGTGGTCATAACATACACGCTTTCCGACCGCCCGCATAATGTCCATGGGCTTTATTTCGAGTCTGCGGCAATAGTGATAACGCTCGTCATGCTCGGCAAATATTTCGAAGCGCGCAGTAAAAAGAAAACGAAAAGCGCCATAGAAAAGCTCATTTCGCTCGCACCCGATACGGCGCTTCTGCGTGATGCCTCGGGCAATATAAAGGAAGTTCCCGCGTCCTCTCTCGTGCGCGATGATATCGTGCTCGTGAAGCCCGGCACGAAAATTCCGCAGGACGGCATTATAACAGAAGGAAGCTCGGGCGTCGACGAATCGATGCTCACGGGCGAATCGATGCCTGTTTTCAAAAATGTCGGCGATAAGGTCATCGGCGGCAGTATAAATACCGACGGTGCGCTCACCGTAAAGGTCACAAACACCGGCGCAGACAGCGTTCTCTCGAAGATAGTTAAGTTTGTCGAAGATGCGCAGGGCAAGAAAGCGCCGATATCAAAAACAGCCGATAAGGTGGCGGGCGTTTTCGTGCCGACAGTCATCTCCATCGCCGTGGTTGCGGCGATAATCTGGGCTATCACGGGCAAGGATATCGCATTTATCCTGAAGGTATTCACTTCTGTGCTCGTCATAGCCTGCCCCTGCGCACTCGGACTTGCCACACCGACAGCCATCATGGTCGGCACGGGTCTCGGCGCTACGCACGGCATACTGATACGCGACGGCGAAACGCTTGAAATAACGCACAAGACAAATGTCGTTATACTCGACAAAACAGGAACGATAACGAAAGGCGAACCCGAAGTCACATCCGTGATATGCGGAGAGGGTATAAGCGAAGCCGAGCTTCTTGCCGTTGCCGGCTCTGCGGAATCGCTCTCCGAGCATCCGCTCGCGCAGGCTATAGTGAAATATGCCGAGGGCAAAAACGCCGCGAAAAAGGATGTTTCGGATTTCCGCGCCATCTCCGGCAAGGGAATTTCCTGCAAGGTTGACGGCAGGGATATCCTGATAGGCAACAGCAGACTGATAGACGAATCCGCGGCAAATAATCCGCTTGAATCCGACGCCGCTTCCCTTGCCGCCAAGGGTCAGACGCCCATGAGCGTCATCGAAAACGGCAAGGTCATAGGTATAATCAGCGTAGCCGATACGATAAAGGAAACGAGCCGCGAAGCCATAGCAAAGCTTCATGAATCGGGCATAAAGACCGTCATGCTCACGGGCGACAACCGCGCCGCCGCAGATTATATCGGCAAGGAAGCGGGCGTTGACGAGGTTATAGCCGAGGCGCTCCCCGAGGATAAAGCAAGAATAGTCGAAGAATACCGCGGCAAAGGCAATACCGTAATGATGGTAGGCGACGGCATAAACGATGCGCCTGCCCTCACGAGCGCCGATGTCGGCTGTGCTATCGGAAACGGAAGCGACATAGCCATAGAATCGGGCGATATCGCGCTGATGAAGAGCGACCTTGCGGATGTATATCGCGCGATAAAGCTGAGCCGCTATACGATAACAAATATCAAGGAAAATCTCTTCTGGGCTTTCTGCTACAATACTATAGGCATACCCGTGGCGGCAGGTCTGCTCTATGCTTTCGGCGGTCCCCTGCTCGATCCCATGATAGCGGGACTGGCGATGTCGCTTTCCTCCGTCTGCGTCGTATGCAATGCCCTGCGCCTGAGAGGTAAAAAATTATGAGTGAAAAAGAAATATGTCCATGTTGCGCGCGGAAAAAGGAGCGCACACCCGAGGAGCACCGTTCTCTGCAAAACCGCCTCAGCCGCATAGAGGGGCAAATCCGCGGACTGCGCAATATGATTGACAATGACGCCTACTGCATCGATGTGCTCACGCAAGCCTGCGCCGCCAAAAGTGCACTTGAAGCCTTTATGCGCGAGATGATAGCAAGCCATATAAAAACCTGCGTGGCGCACGACCTGCGCGAGGGCGATGACAGCAGCATAGACGAGCTGGTAAATATACTGAAAAAAATTTAATTGCCGAAAGGCGGAAAGGAAATAAAAATGACTGTACTTAAGGTGGAGGCAATGCACTGTCCGCATTGCGTGGCAAGAATAGAAAAGGCGCTTTCCGAAGCGGGACTGAAATTCTCCGTTTCGCTCGAAAAAAAGACCGTCACGATAGACGGCTGTGACGGTTGCGTAAAAAAGGCTGTCGGTATACTCGATGACCTCGGTTTCGATGCCGTAAAGGCGTAAAAGAATAAGAAAAGTCCCGCTCATCGCGGGACTTTTCTTATTCAAAAACAGCAAGTTGTTGGGCGTATGTCTTTAGGCAGTATAAAGCAATAAAATTCATTTGGGCAATAACATGTAAAACTCCTCATCCACCGCTACCGCGGTCCCCCTTCTCCCGCAGGAGAAGGCCGGCAAAAAAGCTTACTTTCATCAAAATGAAATGCGCATTGATATATTTGGCAGTCGCTCATCAAACAGCGCAATGTAAAATAGCAAAAGCATTCTATGCAGAACGGTTAAATACGCCTTCTCCAGTGGGAGAAGGTGGCAGCCGTAGGCTGACGGATGAGGTGTCCATAGTTCAATTCTCTATCGCAGACACTGCAAATCTCATTTTCGCTCATTAAAAGCTGACAAAAATAACTTTCACAAGTCCCGCTCATCGCGGGACTTTTTTATTTTCATTCATAATCCAGTTCCCCGCCGAATAAGATTTACCAAAACAAAAAATGCGAAAGCAAAAAGCGGAGGAACAATATGAACACAAATAAGTACAAGCCCGAAGGAATGAATTTCAGCGCGGAGCAAAGCGATTTTTCACTTGCGGCACTCGAAAAAGCAAAAGAAACAGGCAGGATACTCGAGGCTGTGGCAAGCGTTTGCACACCCGAGATGTCGCTGAAAGTAAATCTCGGCTCTGTTATCGGCATCATCCCGAAAGAGGAAGCCGTGCTCACTCAGGAGGACGAAGAGATTAAGGATATCGCCGTCATAACCCGCGTCGGCAAGCCCGTATGCTTCAAAATAACAGGCTTTGAGAAAAGGGGCGGTACGACAGTAGCCCTGCTCTCGCGCAGACTCGCGCAGGAGGAATGTATGCGCGCCTGTCTCATGTGCCTCGAAGCAGGCGATGTTATAAACGCAAAAGTAACGCATCTCGAGCCTTTCGGCGCTTTCTGCGATATCGGCTGCGGCATAGTTTCGCTCCTGCCGATAGATTCCATTTCCGTTTCACGCATATCCCATCCGCGCGACCGCTTCTATACAGGAATGGAGATAAAAGCCATAATAAAAAGCATAGATTACGACAGCGGCAGAATATACCTTTCGCACAAGGAACTGCTCGGCACATGGGAAGAAAATGTCGCCCGCTTCTCCGTAGGTCAGACGGTATCTGGCATCATCCGCAGTACTGAACCGTACGGCATATTCATCGAGCTTGCGCCGAATCTCGCGGGGCTTGCCGAGATAAAAGACGGTGCCGTAACTGGTCAGAGTGCCGCAGTATACATAAAAAACATCATTCCCGAGAAAATGAAAGTCAAGCTTGCCCTCATAGATTCATATTTTCCCGCATCTGCCGCACCCGCGCCGTTTGAATATTTTACCGATGCCACGCATATAGACAGATGGGTTTATTCGCCCGAAAATTCGTCAAAACTCGTAGAAACGGTATTCGACGGCGAAATTCAATAAATATTTATAATTTCTTCTTGAAATATTCTTCTCTTTATGCTTTAATATAAATAATGAAAATATTTTCCGAGGAGAAAATAAAAATGACGGAATATTCCTTTAAAAAAGCCGTTCCTGTTTGGGAAGAAGGCAAAGAAAAAGAAATGAACTATTGGCTCTGCTTCCGCACCGAGACAGGAAAGCATGAAAGCATCACTCTCGCACTGACAGGCTCAAGCGCATACATCGTCAAGGTAAACGGAGCCTTCGTCGCATTCGGTCCCGCGAGATGTGCGCATGGCTACTATCGCGTAGACGAGCTTCCGCTCGCTTCCCTCTGCACGGAGGAGAAAAATATCATTTCAATAACCGCGCTCGGCTATAACTGCACAAGCTTCTATCATCTCTGCCAGCCCTCGTTTCTCTGCGCGGAGCTTATCTGCGACGGCAAGGTGACTGCCGCAACGGGAGACAGCGGCTTCACGGCACGCTATATTGCAGAGCACGAACAGAAGGCGGAAAAATTCAGCTTCCAGCGCACCTTCACCGAGGTTTATAATCTCGATGAGTCATACCGCGATTTTGAGGTAGCTTCCGATGTCTCTTCTTTGGCACAGGTAAAACTCGTGCCAACGGAGAAAAAGGCTTTCATCGCACGAGACAGCGCATTGAACTCATACTATCATGTGCCGGCAAAGAAGATCGTGCGCCGCGGCGCATTTGATGTCGGCGACTACAGCGCAACCATCGGTTACGGCAGGCATATAAAGGAAATCTCATATAAAATGACAGGCTTTACGCTCGATGAGGTGACAACCAATTCCCTGCTCGAGGCAAGAAATATCGAAAATAAGGATATCACTGTAACGGATATCGCCGCCGACTGCGCCGATATCGAAAAAAATCATTTTGCCGTTTTTGAAATGGAAAGAAATACCACGGGGCAGATAGAATTTGATATCGTCTGCGAGGACGATGCCGAGGTGCTTGTAACATTCAGCGAGCTTCTCGAAAAGAGCGGAAGCGAGCCCGTCGATTTTCGCCATGCGGGGCTTGTCTGCTCCATGATATGGCGACTGAAAAAGGGCGAATATCATCTCTCCACCGCCGAGCCGTATACGGCGATGTATATCAAGTTCGCCGCCAAAAAGGCAAATATCCGCGTTTCCCGCGTCGGCATGAATTATTTCGGTGCCGATATGCCGAAAAAGGCATATGCGGGAAGCGACAAGGCACTCGGCGAAATATTCGATGCCGCCATAGAAACATATCGCCAGAATACTTTCACCATATATATGGACTGCCCCTCGCGCGAACGCGCCGGCTGGCTCTGCGACAGCTTCTTTACCTCCCGCGTGGAAAAGGTGCTGACAGGCAAAAGCGAGACAGAAAAGGTTTTTCTCGAGAATTTCCTGTTGCCGGACAGCTTCGAAGCACTCCCGCACGGTATGCTGCCGATGTGCTACCCCGGTGACCACAGAAACGGAAATTTCATCCCGAACTGGGCAATGTGGTATGTACTTGAACTTGAAGAATACCTCGGAAGAACTGGCGACCGCGCGCTCGTAGATACGGCAAAGAAAAAAGTCTATGCTCTGCTTGATTATTTCCGCCGCTTTGAGAACGAATATTCCCTGCTCGAAAAGCTTGACGGCTGGGTTTTCGTTGAGTGGTCAAAATCAAATGAGCTGACACAGGATGTAAATTTCCCGACAAATATGCTCTATGCGCGCATGCTCGAAAGCGTTGCACGCCTATATGACGATGCAAACGCCATGGAAAAGGCACAGAAAATAAAAGATGCCGTAAACAAGCTTTCTTTCACGGGCGAATTTTACTGCGACAATGCCGTGCGCAGCTCCGACGGAAATCTCGTTCTCTCGGATAAATACACCGAGAGCTGCCAGTATTATGCATTCTTCTGCGGCGTGGCAACCTTTGACAGCCGCCCCGGACTCTGGCAGATAATGCGCGACGATTTCGGTCCCGGCAGAGTCGATGTATGGCCGAATTTCCGCGATGATGCCAAGTGGAAGAATGTATATCCTTCAAACGCTTTTATCGGCGATTATCTGCGCCTCGAGCTGATTTACCTCTCGGGCGACTATGATAAGCTGACGGCGGATATCAAGAGTTTCTTTACGAAAATGGCTGAAACGACAGGCACGCTCTGGGAGAACGAAACCTCAAATGCAAGCTGCAATCACGGTTTTGCCTCTCATGTGCTCTATTGGATGGATAAGCTCGACATGGTAAAAAATATATGATTTCATGCGGATGTAAAAAATGAAAGACAGGAAAAAGTTAATCAAATATATCGTCATGGCGGCTGTGATAATCGCCGCCGTGATATACTTTCTCAAAAATCCCGTATCGGCGGATAAGCTCTCTTCCCTGCTTGAAAAGAATAATCCGAAAGCCGCCGCAGTGCTCCTGCTGCTCTTCTCGGTCAAAGGCTTCGTGCCCGTCATACTCTATATGGCACTTGCCGCGGCTTGCGGTCTGCTCTTTGATTTAAAGTATGCCATACCGATAGCCATAGTCGGCACAGTGCTCAATTTCACCGTTTCGTATCTTATCGGCAGAATCGGAAAAAACGATGTCAATGCGATGATAGAACGCCATGAGAAGCTGAAAAAATATTATACCAAGGGCGAAAAATATTCGTTTGTGCTTTCGCTTGCCCTCCATGCCGTGGGACTCCAGAGCGAACTGCTCGGTACATTTTTCGGCTCGCTCGGAATGCCGTATCTGCCATATATAGCGAGCAGTGTCATCGGTACATTCCCCGGCGCCGTGATATGGATAATCCTCGGCGGCAAGAGAGCGCATCTCTCATGGTATGATTTCATTCCCGTCGCTATAGATATCGTGATAATCTGCATTTCACTTTTATATCTCAAGAAAAAGAGCGCAAAAGCGGCGGCAGAGTCAGCCCCTGCAGAAGTCAAAAAGCAAAATAACTGAATATGAAACATCCCGCAAACCGAAATCGGCTTGTGGGATGTTTGTATTTTGTCAAAAGCTTTTCCGCGACTGAAATTACGGATTGCAAATCATCGCCAGAATCGGGACTATATGCATATACTGCTTGTAAATACGGTAGGCATAGCCCCCTTTGTCGCTTTGAACAGATAAATATCCGGAGAGCTTTCCCTCGAGATACTCCGAAACGGTGTTTTCTGAGATTTCTGCGCGCTCGGCTATTTCCTTTATACCCGCATATGCGCTCTCATCCTTTACAGTCAGCGCATAAAGCGCCGCGAATATCTTCATAGCTTGTATATCGCCGAGAGTTTTCATATGACCGCAAAGTTCGGATATCATTTCTGTTCTTTCAAGATGAAAATTTTTATTGTCCGAAAAGAATACCGAGCCATAACGCATACGCGTAGTTATATCCGGCAGTGCCATGCATGACATTCCCCATTCCGCGTTTCCGGCATGTTCTACGGCACTGTCGGCGTCAAAGCCGGGATTTCCGCCGGAACGACGCATAACCTTTGAAAAATATGCTGCGTGGAGCGTGTATGCCAGTTTCAGCACCGTCTTAGCATCATCGCCCGCGGGCATGGTGTCTATAGCCGTGCGAAGCTGCAATACAATGTCGGCGGATGTATCGGCGCCTTTATATCCCATAAGCTCGTCTATGGACACGCCGAAATAATCGGCTATATCGGGAAGAAGCTGAATATCGGGACAGCACTGTGATGATTCCCATTTGCTGACCGCCTGATTTGTCACGCCGAGCGCTTTTGCCAGTTCTTCCTGTGTTGTGCCTTTCGCTTTTCTCAAAAAAGCAATTTGTTCGTTAAGTCTGAAATTTTCCATATTTAACCTCCGTGATTGTTTTTTTGTAGCTACAATCACATTATAAACCGCCTTCCGCAGAAAAGCAATGACGCGTCGGTTTGACAAGCAGCATTTTCATCCAACCGCAGGTTGGAAGATAATTTCGTACAGAGAAGCGACATCACACCACGGTAGCAAGCCTCCATTTGCGCCAGCCTCCCTTTACACAAGGGAGGCTGGCGTATCAATACAAAATTTATCGTTACCCTCTCCCGTTTTATGCCCCGTTTATTTTCCTGTGGAGCCGAAGCCGCCGCTTCCTCTTGCAGTATCGCAAAGCTCGTCCGCTTCCTCAAAATCGGCATAGACATACGGCGCGAAAACTATCTGCGCTATTCTGTCTCCCATGGAAACGGTGCGCGCAACATCACCGTGATTGTGCAGAGCGACGACTATCTCCCCGCGATAATCGCTGTCTATCACGCCGACCTTGTTTGCGGGCGCAAGTCCGCTCTTGCAGGCAAGTCCGCTTCTCGCATAGATAAGCCCGACAAGTCCCTCGGGAATTTCAAGCGAAATGCCCGTATGGACAAATGCGGTCTTCCCCGCTTCTATTGTCATCGGTTCATCGCAGAGCGCATAAATGTCCGCACCTGCGGAAAATTCGCTTCCGTATGAGGGAACTGTCGCCCTCTCGTCAAGTTTTTTTATTCTGAGTTTTGTTTTGTTCATTATAGTATACCTCTGAAAATATTTGCAATGATATTTTATCATAATATCTCCGCGCTTTCAAGCGTTTTATATTAAATACCGATGAAAAAGCGTAAAATATATTGACGGCTGTCGCAGTCGGTGGTAGAATAAAAGCACAAAATACTTTTCGGACGGTAATGAAACTTGAAAAAACTGATTTCTGTTGTCTTAGCGGCAATAATTCTCTTTTGCATCGGATTTTCGCTCTGCACTCATGCGAAGGAAAGCGGAGATTACCTCATTTTCGGCGATTCGATAACCACAGGTTACGGTCTTGCCGATAAAACGATGCGATTTGCCACGCTCGTTTCAAATAAGCTCGGTATTGCCGAGCGGAATTACGGCGTTGACGGTGCGACAAGTGCCGACCTTCTCACAAAAATAAACGGCAGTGAGGAAATAAAGCGCAATATAGCGGGCGCGGAATTTATTTCCGTTTCGATAGGCGGAAACGACCTGCTTGATAAATACAAGTACATACTTCCGCAGGCACTCGGGCTGGATGTTGCCGATCACTCCGCCGAAATCGACGCTACATATGCGGCTTTCGATGAAAATCTCCGCGCGATATTTTCAGCTATCCGCGAGCAAAATCACGATTGCAAGGTGTATATCCAGACGCTCTACAATCCCTACGGCAACCTCACCGTGATGGACAGATACAACGCGGGAACATTGCTTGACCCGTATATCGTCAGGTTAAATAATATAATCCGCACGCGTGCCGCGGAAAAGAACTGCGCTGTAGTCGATGTCGCCGCCGCGCTCAACGGAAATAAGGCTTGCTTCTCTACGGCAAGCAACATTTCGGCGCAGGATATCTGGGCACTCATGAACGGAACGCTCGACTATACAAAGTTTGATTTTCATCCGTCGGCAGTCGGGCATGCGGAGATAGCAAAACTGCTCGAGAGACATATCGCGGCAGATTATCCGCAATTTTCCGAAAGCGAAGCAACTACGGAAACCACCGCAACAACATCTACAACCGCAACAACGACATCTGCAACAACTGCGACCACTTCTACTACGACAACTGCGACAACCACCACTACCGCAACCTCCACGACAGCAACGACTGCCACAACGGCTACGACCACAACCGAAGCGACCACAACCGAAGCGACCACAACCGAAGCGACCACGGCGGAAACAACCGCAACTACTGCAACTACTACAATCGCCACAACCGCTGCTATCACTACAGCCGAAACTACTACAACTGCCGCCAAAGTCACATCAGCCATCGCCACCGTGCAGCCAGCCTCCGGCACTTCTTCCGAAAGCGGAAATGCATTTGCCAAGGTAGGTCTGCCGATAATATGCATTATCGTGCTCCTCGGCGGCGCATATGCTGTTTATGCGGTGAAGAAAAAGAAATAATGATATACAAAAAACGGGAAGCCGCATGGCTTCCCGTTTTTGGTTGATATGGTGGATTTTTGCAGATGCCGCCGTCTTCGGAGTATCTACAAAATAAAATCAAAGTACATACAACAGCCGAAACAAAATTTTAAGTCCTTTATCCGCTTTTTCTTTTGACGAAGCAGGCGCAAAAGAAAAAGCTATAAAAAAGAAAACCGCCGAAAGAAAATTTCGCGCTCTGTGGAGCGCGACAAAGGCTCCGCGCCTTTGAACGCGCCGCCTTTTGAAAAAGGCGGGCGAAAACTTTAATTGTGAGTGCGATTTTCGGCGAGAGAAAAAGTGAATTTAATAAAACGCAGGAAATCCGCTCGCGGATTTCCTGCCATCCTTATAAATCGATATTACTAAAAAATTTAAGCTTTAATAAATGCCTTTATCCAATAAAAGCATTTACCCTTTCACTTTTTCGTTCTGCACTTTTTTAGCATCCCGTTTATTCTTCTATCAACATATTCAGTCCATTAAGCTCCACGCCCTCGTCAGCGCGAATCATTATAAATTTCGCGCCGCCGATAACTTTCGTCTGCACAAGCTCTGGCTTATCGGGTGCTACCTTTATCACAACATCGGGTGTACGGAGTTCAAATTTCTTCGTATTTATCAGATTCTTCGGGTCAAGCTCCGTCATCTCGCCGAAATTTTCCTTGAAACTCTCGGAAAATGCGGCAAGTCCCTCTTCAGATGCGCCGCAGTTTGCCAGTATCTCCTTTATCGCGCCGCCGTCCAGCGTGAGCGGCTCTTCTTCGCCGCTTGCCTTGTGCTCCTCTATCTTCTCTTCTATCTGACGGCGCATTTCCTTTATCGCCGTGAGGTCGCAGGCATCGGCAAGCGTCTCCGATATCAGCGCACGGAAGCTTTCCTCCTGAGCATCGGCAGGCATGGGAATATCATTTCCGAATACAGCACCCGTAAAATCGGAATGCGTATCCTTTGTCGTTCTCGTATAGAAGAGCGCACCGTAAATATTTGTGCGGCGGCAGTCAAAAGCCGGAAACATAAAGCCCATTTCAGGCGCAGAAACGGCGGAAGCGCCAGCATTATTGCGGAAAAGCTTCTCATCGGGGTCGTATGTAAGCGATGCTTTTGAAGCTTTCACAGGACAAACCGAGCAGAATATATGCGAGAAAATCTCGCTCGAATCGTCGGCAAGCGTATTTCCGTCGATATGCTTGAAAGGCACATCATATTTTGCATAGGCGAGCAGTATCACATAATTATCTTTCATGGCGACGCTCTTGGCGATAAGCGCATAGAAAGCATCGAGCGCTTCTTCATCGCCGAGTTCACTTGTGCGCAGGCGCGAAAGCAGCTTGTATTCTTCCCCGCCCGAAACCTGCGCTGTCGAAAAATCCATATTGAAAAGGTTCTTGGAAAGCGAACCCGATATCGTCTTTTTGAAAATGAAGAGATATTTTTCAGCCTCATCCTCTCCCATCAGTCCGAGCGGACGCGAAAATTTTGCTATTATCTCTCCGCTTGCATTGACATAACAGCCGCAAACGGAAGCAATCGTGCTTCTGTCCGGACTGAGCGTCTTTTTGATTTCCGAAATTTCCTTTGTGTTCATTTTTAAACCTCTCTGTAATTTTTGCTCAGGCAAACTGTCCCGAGATGAGCATATCAAAAAGCTCACCTATGCTTTTGCCTTTTATCATCTCTTTCACGGCGGAAAGCTCGTCTACTATCATTTCGTCAAGCACGCGCATGCCGAGAAGCTCGACAGGCGCTTTGTCATCCGTGAAGATATAATCTGATTTTTCCTTTTTCTCGAGCGAATCGCTCACACCGGAGAGAAAGGGACGAAGCTCACCCGAGAGCATCGGCAGATTTTCGCGAAGGCGCTCTGCGCAGTCAAAACCGGAAGAAGCAAAAAGCTCGATATTCGTGCCGCCCGTGGTATATGTGTAGGCGCAATCGAAAACCGAAAGTATCGTCCCGCAGAGATAATCGTTTATTCCGCCGTCAGCCTCGGTATACATATTCATATTGACAACCATGACGCCGTTTTCTTTGAGATGCGAACGCACCTCAAAGAAAAATTCCCTGCTCGACATATGAAAAGGTATCGTTATATCCTGATAGGCATCTACCATGATGACATCATATTTCTTTTCCGTGCGCGAAATAAAAGCCCGCCCGTCCTCGACAAAGACATTCACATTGTCGGAAAGATCAAAATATTCATATGCCAGCTTCACTATCTTCCTGTCTATCTCGACACCGTCCGTATCCGTCACGCCGAAATATTTTTCGCATTGCATGGCAAAGGTACCCGTGCCGAGCCCGAGAATACAGACGGATATTTCATCATCGGGAGAATTTTTTGCCATAGCGGGCGCGGCAAGTGCGCAGTCATAATACATTCCCGTAAGCCCGCCCTGCTTGCGCTTTATGGACTGAACGCCGAAAAGCACATTCGTGGAAAGAATAAGCGAATTATCGTCCTCTTCCACGCGCAGATAATTGTATATGGATTCGCCCTCATAGAGTATATTGCCGTTCCAGAAAGCCACGCCGATATTCATCGAGAGTATGCCGAGAACAAGCGCCACCGCGGCGATAACCGAGCATTTCACTATGAATTTTTTGCGCAGGATGAAATATGTTATCGAAACAATATAAAGCAGTGATGCGAATATAACAAAGGTAAGCGCCGTGCCGATATAAGGAATCGTGACGAAAGTCGGCAGAAATGTTCCGAGTATGCTGCCAACGGTATTGCAGGCTTCGATTATGCCGACCGTGCGTCCGCTTTCTTCAAGGCTGGAAACGGCGAATTTCACAAGATTCGGCGTCACCATGCCGAGCACAAGAAGCGGAAAGACGAAAACGAGTATGCAGGAAACAAGCGCCGCCCAGATGAGATAATTCTTTGTCACAAAAAGCGCCAGTACAACAGCAACACCCGATATCACGAATTTACCGAGAAGCGGGATAAGCATCGTCCATGTAGCCGCGGCAAATATCCATGTAAAAAGCCTGTCCGGATTTTCGCTTTTGTCAGCCATTTTTCCGCCGAGAATATTTCCCAGTGCCATAGCTATCATTATCGTGCCGATGATGATAGTCCATACTATCTGCGAAGAAGAAAAGTACGGTGCCATCAGTCGCGATGCGCCAAGCTCTATCGCCATTACGGAAAGACCCGAAAAAAAGCCCGTGATATAAAACAGATACTTCTTTTTCATTTTTAGCTCCTTTTGATTGCCTTTTTTAAGCCTCGGATGTGATACTATTTTATCACAAGCCGAGGCTTTTTTCAAGAGCTTTGAGGATACTTTTTTATCTGTATTTTTATGGCGTTCGTCGGGTTTTTGCCGCGCTTTTGGTCACACAAAAGTACGATAAAAGAAAAGTTTCTTTATGATTCTTCGCGGGCGAACAATGTTCGCCCCTACCATGC
>ERZ835980.509-NODE-509-length-53139-cov-18.419561_pt1 | contig 53139 bp, 84 predicted proteins | sample MGYA00519943_ERZ835980 | MGnify/ENA primary metagenome ERZ835980 (study PRJEB31850, sample SAMEA3708791) | human gut metagenome | biome: human gut; feature: human-associated habitat; material: faeces | place: China | collected 2014 ... | reverse complement strand
TGCCGCCCTAGTCTGAGTATACGCACCATTAGCCGTTAAAAGTTCGTAAAACAAATATTATACGAACTCAATACCATCCGAGAGATTAACACAGATCAAGAAATCTTGACTAATCTTAATTTAAATCGTCAGACAATTTGAAATCTGATAGTTTCGGGGCTTCTGGCTCTGCATCAATGACTTTTTCCCACTCTTCCGCGGTTATCTGCTTGGCTTCTGGTGCTGCCTCAGCTGATAACCGGAACTCCGATGCGTTGACGTAATCAGAATTATTAGTAAGATCAAAAATTGCAAGCACTGGTGGCATTTTGCCAGTAAATGCAAGCTGCTTCTTGCAAGCTGTTATAACGCCTTTTACCGCGTCTATAGTAGACTTCCAATCACTGCCACGCTTTTCATAGCCCGTGATCATGTGCCGCGTAACTCCCAAAAATGCCGCCCAGGACTCTATATCAGGCACTAGGCGCAGCTTTCCGCCTTCCGTTGGGGTTTTGTTTACGTTCCGGACAAATGTCAGATACTCTTCTGAGTCGTGTTTGAAACTTTTTAGCCCTTCGGGAGAGTTGCTATACATGGGCTGTGAGCCTTTTTCACGTGCCCTGGCTAGCCCCTGCAGAGATACGTCAAGGATAGCGTCCAGTTCGTCTCCGTCCATGGTTTCTGCAATATCCCTATAGCTCGGCATTCGTTTTCCTCCTCTTGGCATTCTGTAGCCCTCCTTTCCCTGCATTTCTTTTTGTCGTGCGTATATGTGGCTATATCTTAGCCTTTCCCCTTCAAACGTCTTCTAGCCGCCTTCTGTGCCCTTCTAGCGCCCTTCTGTGTGCACTCATTGTGTCCAGCTCTCACATGTGTCCGTCCTGGCTGTCTGTCCTGACTGTGTGCCGTCCTCATCTGCCGCCTGTCTGTGTATCTCTCGTCTGTTGGCTGTCTCTGGCTTGATCATCTGTCAGCTGTCAACTGTCAGCTCCTGCACTCTGTATCTGTATATACTTAGATGCACTATACACATACCTACTTACTAGATATCTATATACAGTACATACAGATATACTATACATATACCTTGTACATACTGTATCTATACATACTCACCTTATATATACTGTACATATATACCTTATACAGACATACTTAATATATATTATCAGACAATACATTATATGTACTCTATATACACTGTACATATACAGATATTATATACATATACACCATATAATTATAAATATAATATAAATACACTGATAATATATTAAATATACCGATAATATATTGAATATATATACCATATACATATACAGTAAATATATATACTGTATATATTATATATAAGGAAGCGACACGGAAAAGCTGTAGGCCTGGGGAAAAGAAAAAGCCCACGACCAGAAAAAGAAGCACCGTGTTTTAGCACGGCTTGGAATCTTTTCCGATCATGGGCTATATACTCTATATATCCATATCTAGGCTACATATAAATACTATATATAGTAGCTTGATTACATAATACAACAATATGAGGTATAAATCAAGTTAAATATTTTTAAAAGTACAAGTTGCACAAATTGAATATAACAATTTAAAAGTCAGAAAACATAAAAAAGACAATCCACTTTTGGATTGCCTTAGAAACTATTCTGTAATATAACTATAAACATACTGTTTTAAACGCTTTGTATAGTTGTCGGACTCTGCGAACCACTCTGACAAAAGGTCATTATCTGGGCGAGCATCGCCAGGCTCGGCAGCTGCACGCGCGATTGGTAAAAGATCTTGATTTTTTTGTACAACGGCATCTGAAAACGAGTTGATCAACGTTTCTTTTAAAACTTCTGCATTGTGTGTCTGCTGACGGAGAAAAGAAACAACTTCGTCCCACTCTTGGCGCGTTGGGAGCCTGTAAGTTACTGCTGCAAGCTTTGAAAAAGCTATTCCGCGTGCATATGGGGCGACAAGATCACAAGCAGGAATCGAAAGCGCTTGTGATGGTGTGATTTTAAGGCAAGAAAGACAATCTCCGGAAGAGATTGTTAAAAGTGATAAAATTTCTGCTGTATTTTTGGATTGTGTAAGCTGCTCTAGCTCGTAAGGGGTGATAGGATGATCACCAAGAAAAAGTTCATGCTGGAACACGAACTTTTCAATCTTGCGTTTTAATTGTTTTGGCTTCAACTTATCTTCCTTTCTCCCGGCTCTAACCTTGCCGGGCAGGTGCTTTGGTTAGTCAATCCGCACGTTGATATCAGATTTGAGGATACATACTAAACGCACGTCGTAACAATCCCAAGAGTTGCTTTCTCCAATCATTCCGTTGTAAGTAACAGATGCAACAAAATCTCCGCAATCCTCCCCACTGCGACGTGGTACACTCCAGGCAGTGCAAGTCCAATAACCTTCAATTCTGCTGTCATCGTCAGAGCTGGCAATCAAATTGTTATACTGTCGAGCCTCGTCAAAAGTGATCGGGCGGACCTTGCAGGTCAGTTCTCCATAGTCGTCTTGTCCATCTACCGTTGTTAAGCTTACGGTATGCTCTACAAGATTTTCGGCTCCAACTTGGTCTTCAATCCATCCCTGGTTGTCCCATGATTCTATATCTTTTCTAAGTTCGGAAAGCTTATAGTTAGATTCATGCGCGTCAAATGGTTGCTCCATCATAACCGGCTGAGTGGTCCAAGTGTTCTCAATGATTAGCACCTTTGTGGTACCTTCAAGCTCTCCTTTGCCATGCTCAAGTAAGATACATAAACATTCTCCCACTTGGAATGTATCGCCAGGTTTTAACTCAAACAATTTTTTATCGCTCATATTTTCCTTTCTGCCCTCGTAACCTCCGGGGCGGGTGCTTTGATATTTACCAGATTTCAACGCCGAGCTTGTCAGCTGCTGCGCTTACTACGTCCTCTACGGTGTCACTGTCGGCGTTGTCGTACTCGTTCGCCATGTCGGCCAGTTCACACAGGCGGCGGCAGTCGTCCGGGTTCCACTCTCTGCTAGACTTGATGCGATATGCTACAGCCTCCGGCACGTCTAAATCTTTAAAAAGCTCATGTCCTGCAGCACCCATGCGGCTCCAGTTGAACTCAACGGATTCGATGTACTGGGCGTCTGTGTAGCGGTCTGGCGTTGCTTTTGTCTCTGCGATCAAATCGCCCATTTCTGGGTGATACTCCATCTCCTCAAGCTCTTCTGCTACTTCTTTCATAGTCTTTCCGCCCCACTGGTAAGACTCGAACGGGTCTGCATATGGCCAGTTTTCGCGAGCTGCTGCCAGAACTGACAGCCCTGTTCCTGGGTCAGCCTCGAAACCGCTGAGAACGTTTACAACCTTGCCGCTTTCATCGCGTGTCACTGCCTGGATACCGCCACCGTTGTCCTCATAAAATTTTGTTGTATACTGCTCCTTCTTCATATCTTTTTACCTTTGCCCTTTGGGGCTTCCTTTCTCTCTTTGTGCCTTTAGTATAGCACGCTTTAGCGTGTATGTCAAGAGGCTTTCAAAAGATTTTTTAACTTTTTTTCAGCTCGTGCACTTCCTTATATAATGCAGTGTCTGCCGGCTCCTCTGTATAGCGGATCAAGTCGCGCGGCTGCAACTCCAGGATGCAGCAAAGACGGTTTAAAGTCTCTGCGTCAATGCTTGCATCTCCCTTGCGAAAGCGTGAAAGCGTGGCTTGAGAAAAGATTTTGCTCTTGCGACAGCTTGAAAAAGTAACTCCTACCTCTTTTAATGCTTCTAGCACATCAATTTTGTATTGTAACAACTTTTATACCTCCTCGTGATCAAATGCTTACATATATATAGTAGCTTCTGCAGCGCAAAAAGTCAAGTAAAAAATACACGCTAAAACGTGTAAAAAGTACTTGACATACACGCTAAAGCGTGCTACTATATAGGCATAGCAAAGAAACAAAGCACTTTGACAACAAAATATAAAAAAGAAAAAAGGAAGGTAAAAAGATATGACAAGAAGATTTTTTGAAGGTGTGAAGGATGTACAGGAGTTACGCAAAAAGTATAAAGAACTGCTTAAGCAGTACCACCCAGACAATGGCGGTAGCGTTGAAATCATGCAGGAGATCAACGCAGAGTATGACAAACTTTTTAAGGTACTTCCAAAGGATAGCACAGAGAGCGCAAAGAGCGCCGCAGGTGCTGCAGGTCCTTCTGCATCTGGTGATGGTGTTACTGATGCAATGCGTGCCGTACTTGAAAAGTTGGCAGGGCTTGCAGGCATCACTATAGAGATTTGCGGTTCCTGGGTTTGGGTATCTGGTGATACTTACCCGGTGAAAGATATCATCAAGGCGGCCGGATGCTTCTTCTCAAGCAAGAAAAAAATGTGGTACTGGAGAGAAGAAAAAGAAGGTTGGCACGGTCGCCGCGGCGGTGCAGATATGGCAACAATTAGACTTAAGTACGGCTCACAGAGCTATACAGGAACAGCACAAAAAGAGCTAGCATAAAAAATAAGGTGGGCGAAAATGCCCACCTTTTTATTTGCTCCGTGCCTGATCAAGTAAGCGCTGCGTCTGCTCCTGGCCGTATATATCCATGATATCAAGCTGATACCGTGCATCAGTCAAGAGCCTTTGCAGGTCTACCGCTTCCGGGTCTGGTGTATGGTTCTTGGTCTTCTGGCTGGACGGCTCCGGATCTACCACAGGTGCTGCAGGTCCTTCTGCATCCTCTGCCGCTGATCGGATGCTATCGCGGCTGATTTTTTCGGCTATTGCGGCTTTTATGTAGCCGTTGACTGATAGGCTTGTAGCCGCTGCCGCCTCTTGTAGTCTGGTGTAGTCTTCGTGCCGCAAATCGAGCGGTACGCGCTTATAAGTCTTGCTTGCATATCTTATAGTAGCTTGCTTGTGTGCGTCTGATATTGCCATAGGTTTTTCTTTCCTTTCCATATATTATAGAGGCCCCTTTTCCACCTCTAACATAATTATACACTATAAAAATAAAAATATACACGTACATAATGCACAAAAATATACACGTACATTTATACAGAATTACTATTGAATATACACGTACGTTGTTATATAATACAGTCAGAAACAAAAAACAAAGGCATCAAGGAAAGACTTGAAGAATAGGAGAATGAAATGCTAGTAAAATCAGCAAGACGTTATATCAACACATTAGACAAAATTTTAAAGAATCAGCACAATGATATTATTACAAAGATTACAGAATATAAGGATTATTATATTTCTTATATCAAGTTAAATTTTCACATTGAAGGACGTTATTGTTTTGTTGCCGCTCACAATGATACTGATACTGTTGTATATTATGTTGAGGGAAGTAATGACGTGATTGAATACATCATTTCAGACCGTGAGACACAGAAAGAATCTATGTACAAAATAATAAATAAAATTTATGATTTGGTTGTTACATTATCAACAGAAACAGCAGAAACCTCAGAAACAGCAGAAGCTGAAGAAACCAAAGGCAAAGAAGCAGAAGAATCAGCCGTAAGCGAAGAAACATATTTAACCGAGACTGCAGGAAGTGCAAAAAGAAAAGCTGATAATCAGACATATAATTCCATGTGCTATAACTGCAAGAAATTTTTGAATGGATGTAGAGGAGAAAAAAATAAGATTTACAGTGGCTGCGTTTATAAAGAAAAAATGGAGGTTAGAAACAATGGCTAAATATTTTAAAAAAGTAAAATCATATAGTGATCTTAAATCACAATTTAAGACTCTTTTAAAAGCAAATCATCCAGATAACGGCGGAGACGCCGAGGTTATGAAGGAAATTAACGCTGAATATGACGCTCTTTTTGCAATCTGGAAAGATAAGGAAGAAAAGGAAACTGGCAAAAAAGTAGCAGAAACTGCAGAAGATACCCGTTTTGAATTTTATACCGCTTATGGCTGGGCTGGAAGTAACTACAATGGTAATCTTTCGCTGAAAGAGATTGCAAAAATTGTCCGTACATATATCAAGGAAAAATATCCGCTTTACAAGTTTAGCGTGCGCACTTCTTACGCGTCTATGTGCCAGGAATTGCACGTTGACATTTTGGAAAGCCCTATTGAAATTTACAAGCCGTTTGACGAACTTACAAGCGATGATTTTTCAAAAATTTCCAAATGCCTTTATCCGTGGGATTATGTAATTGATGAACGTTTAAAATTTTTAAATGCTTCAAAAGAAGAAAAAAGAAAAGTTATTGAAGAATCTGAAAGTTCCGGAAAAAATGTTTTAAACGATATTACAAAAGCAGTAATTAATGATGTTGATGCTTTTGTTAATTCTTATAATTATAACGACAGTGACGGAATGATAGACTATTTTGACGTTAACTTCTACTATTTTGGTTGCTGCCAAGACCATGGAAAATATATAAAAATCGTGCCTAAGACACCAAGAATCAAAAATCAGAAAAAAGAAGTTAAGCCAAAGGCAAGCGAAAAGCCAAAAAAGGAAGAAAAGGCAGAACAGGTTGAGGAAAAAGCCAAGGAAGCAAAATATACGTATAAAATTACACGCGGAGAAGATACCCGTGATGGTTCTGACCTGTGGCTTGTAAGAGTTTCTGAGAGCCTGAGCAAAGAACAATATATTGCAGAAAACGAAAAGATGAAAAGGCACGGTGGATATTATAGCAAATTCAAACATGCGTTTATCTTCCGAACTGATCCAACAGAGATTCTAGGAGGTAAAACGGCATGACAGGATGTGAAAAGAACTGCTGCAGGTGTCCAGAACGCGACACCTGCGCGGATAAAAACAAGCAGCTGCTCAACAAGCTATTTGCGCGTTACGGAAACGCCGAAAAGACGAGCGACAAGAAAATATATATCTATGAGAGACACCCGGAAACGCTACACACAGTCAAAACCATATTGAACAGTTTTAACCATGTCGAAAGAACGCTTGAAGATCTGGAAGAAGTCATGGAAGAACTGAAAGCTTACCGCGTCGCATTAACTGAAAGATACAACTATATTACAGCGGCCCCAACCAAGCAAAAAATAAAGTTGTACCGTGAAAAAAAGTATGGAGGAAAAGTGTTTTACTTCATCCAGTTTTACACAGTTAATCTGGTAGATGGCTACGAAGATCTAACCGAGGTTGTACGATACGAAGGCAAGGAACGCAAGAAAGCTATAGAACACTTTGAACAGCTCAAAAAAGAAAAGACAGGCGTTATTTTTGAACAGGATATCGAGCGCGCCCGTTGGGAAAGATAATGAAGCAAAAAAGCGCGGCTGCTGGTGCGGCTTATCCTGGGGTGATTCTGGTTCGATTCCGGGCACGCTCTTCTCTCCTGATCAGGGGAATAAAGAAAGCTAAAAGAGAGGTTAAAACAATGATTTTACAGACAGTATCTATCAGCGCCGCGCCGCGAGAGCTGCATATAAAGCTTTTCAAGGCTCACGGTGATGAGCTGGAGAAGCTTAAGAAAGAGATTGCAAGCCTTAATGCTGTGGCTCTTGTGTCATGGGCGCAAGTATTTGAGGCGGTAAAAGCTCCAGGTGTGGTGGCACACTGGGAAGTACAACACGAGATTGGTGGCAAGACATACACAGAGCAACGCATACTGCACGCATCCGTAAAGAATCCGGGCTGCATTCAGTTTTCTACAGCTCATATCTACCCAGGCGAGTATATCCCAGTGATGGATTCACAGTTTAAAAATGCAGCCGATTTTTTCAGATACGAAGCGCCGACATTAGCGGTTGTTACTATCGAAAAGGTTGCGTGAAACGGAAAGAGGTGATAAGATGAGGGTAATCTGGGAACCAAACCTGCAGATTGAGAAGATGCGCAGCAGTGCAGAGCGTGCCATTCTCTGTCAAAAGTCAAGAGGATTCAAGACAACGATTGAAAAAGGAAAGTACGGAAAAACACTTGATGCAGTAGCAAAGGGCATTGGTGACTTGCTACTCGGCGTGCTGATATTCGGCGGTATGGCGGTTGCACTGTATTTTGGGAGCGTTTGATAGGAGAACATAAAACATGTTTAAGCAGATTAAGAAGGGCGGTATTGTTGCGGTCAACGCAATCGTTAAGGAGTGAAAAAACGGCAAGCATAACACTTGCCGCTCCTCTGTACTCACACGTACAATTACAATTTCATTTCAATCCACACAGACGGTTTGCTGCCTGTGACGACCGAAGCCGGAAGAAGCATCCTCTTTATTTTTAAAGTAGCATAATGACTTGAAAAAGTCAAGAACTTTTTGTATAATATTTGAAACACACATATGTACTGTTATTTTGCAATAGTGCATATTGACAAAGAAAGGAAGGGCAAATATGAATTGGGAAAATTTGCTGAAAGTGTATGAAAATATGGGTGTTGAGGATATTATCCCAATAGCCCATACAAGAATTTTACCACATATAAAGGTATTGCTCGATGAAAATGGAAATTACATAGGGGCGATGTTAAACGGTAAAGACCGCTTTACTATTCCGTGCACCATTGAATCTGAATCAAGGACAAGTGGAAACAATCCACATCCGATTCATGACAATATGCAATATTTGTCGGCAGACTATAACAAAGAAAAACACGATAAATATATGGAACAATTAGAAGCCTACATTTCTGAAGTAGATGACAAATTGGCAAAATCAGTATACAGATTTGTTCAAAAAGGATTGATGAGGGATGTTTTACAAGGATTTCTAAAAAAGATTCCTTATCCAGAAGAAAAAACTGTTGTTTGTTTTGTAATGGCTCCGCAGGAAGAATTGATAAGAGCAAGTTTTAATGGAGAATATGAAAAATATTGCTTGAATCTTCTTCGATCAGGAGACGGGCAAAACAAGCAATGGAAAGACTATTATCTTCGCAGTTTGGAACCGAATGGAATGTGTAGTATTACAGGAAATAATGATTTTATTCCTGTGACTTATCCGAAGGGTATTAGATTTGCAGGTGATGGGGCAAAACTTTTTATTGCGTCATCTCGTAGTATTATGTTGAAAGGAATGCCGGCCCTTGCACCTGGTTACATAGCGTCGCAAAAAATACTGCATACGCTTCAATGTCTGTGCTTTGAGGGACCACAATGGGCAAATCAAGTAATGCGTGACAATTTAAAATCTGTTAAAGAAATTGATTTAACAGCGGATGAAGAGAAAATAGTGGAAAGGTATATAAAAAACATACTTAAAGAAAGTAAGACGTGTCAAATAACTCCTGACCGTAAATAAAGGCTGGAGAATGTAAGAATTACTAATTGAAAAGACCGAAAAGGATGTGAAAATGGCACTGGAAGTGATTCAAAAGCAGAAAATTGAGAGAGGGGGTGAAGATGAATGACTGGTAAATATAATATTCAGATAGGCGATGTTTTTGGGCAATGGGAAGTAATAGGGCAAGGCAGCAAGCCCTATTACTCAAAGTGTAGATGTACTTGCGGTACGATTAGAGATGTAAGCAACAGATCTCTTTGCGCTGGTGATTCTAAATCTTGTGGATGCAATAAGGAATACTTAAAAGCCAGACGAAAAGAATCTTCTGTTAAGACTGGTGATCGTTTCGGAATGTGGAAGGTGATTGGTGAATCAAGTAGACCGTATTCAGTTCTATGCAAATGTGACTGTGGGACAGTTAGAAACGTATATAGTCGTATGCTATTAGCAGGTAAATCTAAATCTTGTGGGTGCAATAAGGAGCATGTAAAAACTACCTCTAAAAAAATATCCGAAACCAACTTGAGAATTGCACAGAAAAAAGTCGGAACTAGTATCAATGGATTTAAAATTGTAAGTATTTTTAAGAAAAAGGGGGAGAATGTTTTTTATTGCAAAGCTATATGCCCAGTTTGCGGAAAAGAAACAGAAACCCAGTTGTCCAGATTGAAAAAAAATTATATGTGTGTAAATTGTAACCGTAATAATGGGGACTTTTTGAAAGAAATGCAGAAAAGCTGCTATGTGGATGGCTCTTGCTTGCCAAGCATTAGATCAAGAGAAAATGGAACTGTCAACAAAAATTCTAGTACAAAAGTAAACGGGGTTTCACTTCAAAAAGACGGAAGCTATAGAGCATATATAACATTTAGACATAAACAATATCATTTGGGAGTATATGTTAGTCTGGAAGAGGCAGCATCAGCACGCAAAGAGGCTGAAAAAAAGCTCTTTGGTGAATACATAAAGAGTCATCAGGGATGGGAAGATGAGCTAAAAGAAATCGGAAAGAGACATAGAAAAAAAACATAATAAAAAGTAGGGATAGAGTCAAATCTATCCCTATTATTTTACAGTTCTTGACAGTATTTTACATTACTTTACATTATTATACATTATTTTACTGTAAAATAATGTCAAAATCTATCGGCTTTTCTTACGGCGTTTCTTCTGCTTCTGCTGTTTGTATTCGGTTCTTATGACTGTGATATTTCCGACAGTTTCCTCGGTTCTGATGCGCTTCAAACTGCCAACATAGGTTATTATGCTGATTTCATGTTTTTTTCCACTTCTACTACCCATATCATCCCCTCAACTTTCTCGTAAGCTGCTGTCCAAACGATTCTCGATACGTGATTTTTACGTCTGTGTCCACATCAATTGGGCGGCCAACGACTAAAATTTCTGCAGGATGGAGTCGGGAACACATTTCTTTGAAGCCCTGTCGATAACACTCCTTGCCTTGATCGGCAAAACAGCCGTTTGTACTGATTGCCAGCGTACTCTCTTCTGGCAGCCCTTCAAAGCAAAAATCAAACGTCTCTGCATTTCCCCAACCTACAGTTGGGATGACGTTACAGCCATTCATAAATAGCCACCATGCCAGGGCACGACTTCTATACACTTGATGCAGCTGCATGACCTTTGGCATAGAGTCATAGAATGAGAAGTCAGGAGCACAGATGTATTTAAAATTTTCGAGTGTCGGAAGATACTTTTGTGGCTGATTCCATAATGGCTCGAACCGTGTGTCGTCAATAAAAAAGTGGCAAAGCGCCTTCTTCGGATTTTTTTCTTTCACCGCCTCACAAAATGATACTGCATTAAGCCCACTCAGAGAAGCGTGTACTGGGAGCAGTTTTGGAAATCCCAGTGGAGTAAGTTCGGATTGATAAAGATATCGCTCACGGAGAACGTCTTTTTGCGTGTGAATCTTTGTGTACATCTGCCTTCCTTTCTGGCACATTGCCTAAAGTCGTGCGTGTATTGTGATCTTTATTTTATGCACAGTACCTAGTTGTATTGTTTCCTAAAAGCTGATATATAAGTTCGTCTGCAACATTTACTATACTCCTGCCAAAAAGACTTATAAAGTCTGCGACAATTTCCTCTGTTTCAATCGGGATAGAGTATCCATATTCCATTGCATGAACGTGTGTCAGCTCATGGCATAGCACTTTATCGATCATCTGGCTTGGCAGATCATTGCACATAAAGACAGTCTTTAAATTGTTGTCGGTTACACCGAGAGTATATGTTCCATCACTGCGCTGCAACTGTGGATCACCAGGATTTACAAAGCAAACTTGCCAAGTGTTGTTATTTACTGTAAAAAACATTTGATACCCCCATTATAGCACATTTATAACAAGTGCGCAATTGAAATAAAACCGGGAGCATCTGCCCCCGGCTGTACCATTGATTATATACGCTGTACCCAGTTTGTCATCTTGGTTTTCATCATTGTTTTTTCGGAAGCTGAAAGCCCTGGCATGATCTCTTTAAGATCTTCGTCAATTACGGCCAGCAAGGACTCAAGCCCTCGCATGTTTGCGTCATTATCTTCTTTAGTGTTAGCTTTGTGCATGTCCTTAGTCTCACTGTATGACCTTCTAGCACGGTCATATCGGCTTTCTGACTTCATTCCCATATCTTCTACGCTTCTACCATCTGACGGCATTTGGGAGCCTCTACGTGGGTCAGAGTAGTACATGCGCCCAAAGCGGAGTCTATCAAGATCACGCATACGCTCTTCTTCTGGCATATCAGCCCATTCATAATACATTTCTGGTGTCATGTGCCAATAAGGTGGTTCGTCATAACCGCGTCTGCCTGTGGTCCTTGTCCCTCTACCCTTTGGGGCAAATCTGCCGTTAGCGTATCTGTAGCGGTCGTAATAGCGGCGTGACGGGTAATCACCGTATTGCTCAACCATTTCCATGATTTCATCATCGTTTTGCAGCTTATCCATTGCCTCAACGATGCGATAATCTTTATCAAAGCAAGCAATGTTCTTAACAATTTCGGTCCAATCTTTTAAATCATCAAGATTCTGACCTTCGAAATTATCAATTCCGATAGCTTTAGCTTTTTCTTTGACACATTCTAAAATCTCTTTAGCCCATTTATGCATAGTCTACCTCCAATCAAGCAACTCTATTCACTATAAGGTTTGCATTGGCAACCTCAATAGCAACGCCACTTGTATTCTCAACTGCAATATTTACGCAGCAGCCACGTGGAACACTGATAAAAATGCCTGAGGACACATTGTTGAATTGAGATACTGCAGCTGGTGTTGAAATCATTTTGGAAGCAGGCACTGGCTCACCACTGATAGCAACGGCTAATGATATAGGAGCCGCAGTTCCACCGGCTGGAAGAGCTATATTTGCGGAGAAGTTTACAAAAAACCGTGCCTGGCACTGATTCGTAAGACCTCTAAGAGTAATGATCCCACTGCCTTCACGGTGCTGTATGCAGTTTGAACCCTTAACAGATGTGTTTGTAAAAGTTACATTTTCATTTGCCGCAACTTCCTGTGTCGCGACTGCAACATATTCTGCCATTTGATACCTCCTTAAAATAAGGGACAGGCTCTATTTTGAGTCTGCCCCTTTGCTGATAGTAATACTGCATTAGTTAGCAGACATAACCGTTTTGGTTAAGATACTGATATTTAATTTTGTCAGCAGCTGCAACCGCTATTGCATCCGCATCCGTAAGCATAGCCATAGAGATTAGATGCTGGGAAAGACGGTACTGGAGTAGGTCTTACAGCGTCAATAATCTGATTGGTCTGCGCAGCCATTGCCGTGGTGAGCAGTGCACTCTGGCGATCCTGCGAAGCAGCTCTGCGGAGATCATTGTTCTCAGCCTGCAAGGTAGCAATCTTGTCCTGGCAAAGGTAGTCAAGGATGCTTCTCACACCTGCATTCTGGTTGTCAATAATATCTCTGGTGTTGTTGTTCATAGTGTTCTGCAATGCGCAAGTGTTAGTTGCCATATTGTAATTTACACCCTGAATAGCTTCGCGTGTCTCGCAGCAGCAGTTAGCTAACTGTGCCTGCAGAGCATTTGTATTTTGCATATTAGCTACGGTATCAGCGTTGATAGCCTGCTGAATGCCATATCCAGTCTGCATGATGTTTGTGTTGATTCCATTAAATCCGGTTAACATGCTATTGTTAACTGCGTAGAATCCATCACAAATACCATTGTTGATTCCGTCTAACTTTCCAACGATCGCTTGGTGATCAAAACCACGCTGAATTGCGCTATCTGTGTAGGCTGCCGCGGTAGAACCCATGCCACCACCGTTATTGCCCCAACCGCCGAAGCCATTACCCCAGCCGAAAATGGCAAAAATCAAAATGATCCAGATCCATCCCCAACCGTCGTTGCCCCAGCCACCGCTGTTGTTACCGTTACCATCAATGCTAGCCACTAATGGTACACTACAGTTTCCTGAGTTAAACATACTATTTACCTCCGTAATATTTTTTATCCAGTTCTCCGCAGAAAACCTCGTCCGACATAGTCGGGCGGGGATGAATGCGGCATAAAAAATAAATCAATATCAAGTGCAATGGTATTTTCACATTTTCTTTGCTTGTCTTTTGGTATATTTTCGTTTTGGTTTTTCAATCCCTTGGTCTTGGATATATCTTTCTAGTGTTTCAATGTTTGCGCCTCCGGTAGTGGTAATGAAATAACTGTCTGACCAGAAGCTATCCTTCCAGAGCTTATCTTTGATCTCATCCCAGAATTTTGCTCGAACTTCTTTTGAAAGTTGGGTCTTAAGACTGCACACAACAACGGATGGTGCTGCTGTTGCTGGAAGTTCAAACAGGATATGGATGTGATCGGGTTCTCCATTTAATTCGAGAAGCTTTCCCTGATAACACTGTTCAATCAGATGAGTAGCATACTGTCTCATGTGTGTAATAATGGGTTCTGTCATTACCTTTCTGCGATACTTAATGACAAACACTGCATGATAAGTGAGCTTGTAAACGGCATGTCGTTTTCTGTTTAGATCGTCCATAAAAACCTCCATTCATTTTACAATCGATACTTGCAATATCCTTTTAAATGTGTTATAATAATAGCATATTTAAAAGGATATTGCAACAGTTAACCTATTTTTCAACCGAGGTAATTTGCATGGAGCTAACAAGGACAATTAATTCTGATAAGCGTTACTATTTAGATGAAAAAAACATCGAAAATGCTGCATCGTTTCTGGAGACGATGCGTGTATTTAATGATGCCAAAATGTATCTGTACAATGCACTCTATGATCAGAAATACTTAAATGCAGGGCCGTTACTTGATCATGCCTATCCTGTCTTTTTAAAAGAAAAATACAAAACCAACGATTACTATAATGCAGCAATCTATACGGCAGCTTCTGGACAGATTTCTTCACAGAAGGAACTAAAAAAGTATTATAAAACGACAATCGCTGCAGATTTAAAGACTCGTGATGAAAAGATTCAGTCTGTGAAAGAACAACTGGATAAAAAGAAAGCAATTAAAAACTCTATTCGTCTCTATATAAAAACGAAAAAATGGATTAAACCATATCCGAAATGCCAGTCGAAGGTTAGAGGATTTAAGATCATTTTGTTTAATAAGACGATGGTGAATCTGGATGAGTATGAGCGTAAGATTGAAGCTGATATTCGTAAGTTAAAGACACGTTTGGCTCTGGTAACAGAAGCAAGAAAACGCAAAGCGAAGAAACTGGAGAACCTTGAAAAACTTCCACCAGAGCGGATTGTGTTTGGTGGAAAGAAGTTGTATTCTGAGAAAGATGTAGTTGAAGTTACAAAATCCGATGATTCATCAAATGATAAGGACCAGAAAACTTCGAAAAAGGCATCTAATAAATGGAGACAAGAGTTTTTTGAAAAGCGCCACCAGAGTATGTCACTTCCAGGCAGACATACGTCAAAGTATGGAAACTTCCTGTGTAAATATGATGGGAAAGATCTGTCTGTTACCTGCATAGATGGTTCTGTTACGATCTTTCATGATTTTAAGCTTCCAAGAAACGAAGAAAGTTTTCAGAAAAACTTTACCTGCAAGCCAGAAGAGCGACAGTCACTTTGCTACAATTTCATTTTGAAGCGTGATAAGGAAAATAAGCAGTATCTGATCATCTCCGTTACTATGAAGCTAAAAGCATATGAAAACAGTTATTACGGAAATGGTGCAATTTCTATGGATATTAATTATGATCATTTTGCATTGGCAGAACTGGATGAAACCGGAAAACTGCTTGACCAGAAGTTAATTCGATTTGACCTTATGAACAAATCTACTGGTCAGGTTACAAATATTTTGGGAGCAGCAGTGAAGGATATATTTGATTGGTGTGCAGAAAAGGATAAACGTCTCATTGTGGAAGACATTGATTTGACGATCAAACTGGCATCCAGAAAATACGGAAATCGAAAAGGAAATCATCATATGACCTTATTTGCTTATCAGAGGATTGCATCAAGCATTGAAAATCAGAGCTTAAAACGAGAAATTGCCTTTTACAAGATTGATCCGGCTTATACCAGTCAAATGGGGAAGTTTCTATTCATGCGAAAGTATGGAATTTCCATTCATCAAGCCGCGGCATATACGATTGGTCTGGTAGGTCTCGGTTTGTATGAGAAACTGGTACCAGACTCGCGGATGTTAAATTTGTTGAAAACAAAAGAAGGTACTGTACCAGAGTTTTCACAAGAAACCTACAAGAATATCTGGGCAAGGATCACAAATACATTTTCAGGTATTCGAAAACATTTCTTCTACCGAAGCATTCCGTATGAGGTGCTAGAAGAAAGAAAGCGACCAAGTTTAAGAACTTTAGCCGCTGAAATGAAAATACGGTATATGCCAGTATTTGAGTAATCTATAAACTTTTTAATCAAGGTAACCCGAAAACAATATAGAATTGTAACTGTAAATCTTGCCCTTTTGTCACCACTTTCTGGATGTGTATCAATCGTATGATACAATGTGGGGGTGGACGGACGGCACTAGGGCAATCCTGTTCCTGACTTACAAAGCACCGCAAGATGTCGGCGAAGTTAGGAAAAGCGTAACTCTGGACTAAATCGCGGTTCCAATGCATCCCAATGTGAGAAATCCTGACGGCTGCAACGGAATCCTCGTCCGACCCGTCGGGCGGGGTTGTTCAATTGCCATATCCATAGCATTTTTTAAAATAGGATTGCTCATAGCTTGGCTGTTTCCAGCCATCTGCTGCAAAAACTGCTGCGGATTCCTCATGGCTTGAAATAGCTGAAATGGATTATTCATTCTCATTTGCCTCCTTCTTTAAGCCTCCGGACCTTTTAGGCGCTATTTTAGGCATCAGTTCATCAAACTTCTTTTCAAGGCTATCAAATCTTGCCATAAATGCCTCTGTAGCCTCGTCAGACAGCCCCATTTTCATTTTGGACATGTCAGCTGAACTATTCGCCGCATTTGGCTGTGAAGCTGTGTACGGCTTATATACAATCGTTCTAATGGTTCCATCTGCATTCCATGATTTTGTATAGATCTCTGACATGTCTTGCTTTGGGAATACGGCAACTGAGCCGTCCATAGGTACATCGTTCGCAGTAATTTGTTCGACAGCTTGCACGACCTTTCCGTTCAATCCAGCTTGCTGCTGTGGCTGAATGTTTTGCTGTTGATTAAAAAGCGGTTGGTTTTGCTGCAGATCATAACGCGGCTGCTGATATTGATACGGGTAATAACTATTATATTGGCCATACATTGTCTGTTGGTTGTACGGTTGATACATCTGATTTGGTATCGGCATCGTCAATTATCACTCCTTCCTCGTCAAGGACCTCTCCAATAGCTTGAATCATTGCTGATTGATACTGCATTGGAATCATACATACATCTGGTCTTTCAAATATTTTAGTCAAAAATGATTCGGGAAACATCATTCACACCTTCCTTCCTCTTATTCTGACTGTATTGTGCCATAAAAATAAGATGTAAAAACGACAGGGATACGACATATTAACGACAAAAAGAGCTGCCAGATAAACTGACAACTCTTTCAAAGAATATTTTACTGTAAATAAATGTCAAATATTGTTAAATAAAGTTAAATAATGTAAAGAAATGTAAAATACACTATTACAACATCTGCAATTCCTCTCCGGTGTCCTTTGATGTAAGCTTGATAGAAACGTCATATCCTAATGCTTCGGATATCTGACGTATATCACTTTCTCTAAAATTATTTAATCTAAGCTTTTTGGACACATTGGACTGAGAACATCCTAATAGTTTTGCAAGCTGAACTCCGTCCATCTCTTTTTTAAACATTATCGTTTTTACAATGTTTGAAAATGTGTTTTTGCTTTCCATTTACTCACCTTCCTCCTTCGGTTTAAGATCTGCCTTGTAAGAGCTTAAATGTTCTTCTATAGTTTCAAGACTATTGGATTCCTCTGGAATCAATCGGTTGAGATAATATAAAAAAGAATTATAAGCCTTTGCTGTGCAATAATACTTTTCCTTGCCATTCACCGTAACTATTCGACCTCTAAATGATGTCGGGGATGCATTATCAATTAAAGATTTAGAAAAGTCCAGTGCAGACTGCTTGACCATTCTTAGAAAATATTCAAATGCGGTGGCGCTTGATGAAAGAAATCTGGGCCAAATCAAATCTAGGTTACTAGAAAACTCATATTTTTTAAGTTCAGTCGGATTCTGCTTGCCACTAGCCATCTGAATGTTGTAGGATAATACACCAATTTCATTTGTGATATAACGGCACAGTTCAATGCCAACAGATATGTAATCTGCAAAGTTAGGATCGAGATTTGCTGTAAATCTTTTTGAACATTCATCGACAAACTTCATTGCCTTAGAGTCATACATCATTCCACAAGTTTGAAAGCCTGCGTTGCTAATTCCGATTAAGTGCAACCATGTAACAGTGTCTTGGTTGCTGTAAAGTATCTTGTCGAGTAGTTGCCACAATGGAACATCGTTAAATAAGCGAAGTGGTTTAGCGCTGTTACTATTTAAAATGTAAAGTGCCATGGTTTCAGCTACAACACGTTGTTTATCAAAAAACTCCCCACCTAATGCATTAAATCCGGTTATGACCCCATTTTCACGCTTGAGAAATATCCTACGCGATTGGTGCGTGAATAATTCCGCTGGGTTAGAAGGTGAATCAATCTTTTTGCGCTCATCGGATCGCGGTGAGCATTCCCATATCGGGCAAGGCTTAGGCCACAATTTCCCATTACCATTCTGTAAAGGAACTAGGTTCATCATAAGTGTTTCAAAAAGATTTTGCCCGATTGCGTAAACAATAGTATTTTGCCCCAACCATCCAATACTGATTGACGGCAAGCCTGCTTTACTCGGCTTTACAGAAACATCATCATACCCGTTGATAAAAAGAAGCCATCTAGCCGCTTCTGCATATGTTAGTTGCATTTTTGCTTCTCCGCTTCTTGTTGCAAAAATTCGTACCTTGTTGTTGCTTTCAGAAATTTCTCCGTTTAACTTTGCAGCACCAAAAGCAGTTCCTTTTTTAGCTTCGTTTGCCTGATAGAATGGAGCATCAGGATGAAAAAGCCAGAAACGTTCTCTGTATTCCTCTAAATATTTTAAAAACGCTTCTGGGAAATGACCGAGATTCCAATAGCTTTTCCAACGGCTGATTGCTTCATCCCTGTTTGAAAGTGGAATTTCATCACCGTTTGAGTCGAATCTTGCAAATCCAGAATGAGCAATTGCAAGAAGCAGCCGTATCATTGCGACATTTTGAGTATCTGTTTCACCTGCCAAATCCATGTATTCATGACTGTGGGTGAAAACATCTTTGAGTGAAATTTCTTTAACAGTATAATTTGGAAGTAATACACGCACCCAGTTTTCATCAAGCAAATTAAATTCTTTCTTCATATATATCCTTCTTTCTGCAGTTCTTTACTTTATTTAACGGTTCTTTACATTATTAAACCTTTTTTAAATGTCAAATAATGTAAAGAATTATAGATCATGTGTCCGCATGTATTCCTCAATGGCGAAGCAAGCAAATCCTGCTAGGGTGCGGCCTGACTTGCGAGCAGCTTCTGAAAAGGCTGCCTTTTGTGATTCAGTGCACGATACACTGAACTGAATCTTACGCTCAGCTGCAGGGACTTCTCTGCGGCCTACATATCCACCATTTGGACCAATCTTCGGAGTTGGATTATATCCAGGCGTATACACTCTGTTTGGATCAACCGGAGCGGAGACAAATACCGATTTTTTTCCCACCGGCTGGATGCTTGGAATTTCAGTTTCGCCAGTATCTGTAAAATCAATGCCGGCTGTCACATCAAAAGAAGTAGTAGTGGTGTTATCTTTCTTTCTCATCTCAAATTACTCCTTAGTTAGTTCTTTTGCGAACTGTACATAGTCAATGGCAGCGTTGCACTTCGGTTCAAAATTCATGAGAGTTGTTCTAGTTGCCTGTGCCTTTTGCACGGCAATACTTTCACGAATAGTTGTGCAAAAGACCTTCGTATTGAGCTGCTTCGCGATTTCTTCCAAAGAATTTTTAACTTCCTGAGCGAGAAGTTGACGGCTCTTATATTTCACCAACAAGAGTCCTGCAACCTCTAGGTTAGGATTATTTCTTTTCTTTACGCCCGTGATAGTTCTATTCAGTTCTGACAGACCTTGAATGGCATAACGGTCTGCAGTGACAGGAATGATGACCTTGTCAGAAGCAATAAGACAGTTCTTTAGGAGCTTATTGTCAGCCGGAGCTGTATCAATAATAACGTAGTCATAGCCAGTTAATTCAGAAAGAGCGTCTTTTAGTCTAAAATACTCATTCCCATCACTTGGGAATCTTTGATCTGCTGTTTTCAGCTCTGGATCGGACGCAACTATGTCGCCTATTTCTGTTTTTTGAATAGCTTCCGCGATTGGAAGCGGATCTTCAATGTCTAAAATAACATCGTAGAGAGTCGCCGTATCTTTGGACACTGCTCTATAAGTATCAGAGCTGTTGCCCTGCGGATCAGCGTCAACCAGTAAGACCTTCTTGCCTTGCGACATTAAAATTGACGCAAGTGTAGTGGCTGTTGTGGTTTTTGCAATGCCGCCTTTTTGATTTGCAATGCATATTACTTTCATGGTGAAACCTCCTTTGTGATTACATTATTTTACAATTCTTAACCTAATTTGACATTTCTTTACAGTAAAATAATGTTTTTTCTTTCTCGGTTATAGGATACATTATTAGAACTAAAAAGTCAATAGTTAGAACTAAAAAGTTATAAAAAATATCTTTAAGGTTATATGTGTGACATTTCTTTACAGTAAAATAATGTTAAAAAATGTTGTAAAAATCCCCTAGCATCATAAATACCAGGGGACTATTTATAGTTGGTTTATTTTTAATTTTATGTCAGCAATCCTGCGGTCAACCGTCCTAGTCGACACAGATAACCGGGTTGCTATTTCGCTAATAGATTTGCCTTTAGACAACATGTCGAATGTTATCTCTTCGTCCTCCGTGAAATTACTTCTAAGCTTGTAATCATCAAGCTTAGACTGGGTAAGTTTGTGTAATTTCACGGATCACATCACGATTCCTTAATTGTTAGTTCCTTAGAATCAGTTCTTTTTAGAACAATAAGCTGCCTGTCTACATCTGGTATTTTCCAGCCATCAACAGACTCCGAGTCATCTACGATGATAGGAAGGGTAGTAGCGTATTTTTTTTGAAATGCTTTGCAGACATCCATTTCGATTAAGATTTTTGCACCGTGATTAAGGTTTCTAGCGTATGGTTCACCGTTTACACAGAAATCACACGTTTCTTCCAGATCACCATTCACAAGCTGTCTGAAAAATTTCACCTGGCAGTACTCTAAATACTCGTTTACCTTGCTTTCTAAAAGCTCATGCTTGCGGATATTGAAGCGTTTCAACAAGTCGAGTTGTGCCTGCGTATCTGCAATTAGCTGCTCATTCTTTCGGCGCTCGATGTTAAGCTCTGCAACCCTTGCGTCAATCTTGACGTTAATTTCAGTTTTTGCAAGTTCTGCTTTTAGACTAGATAACTGATGTTGAAGGTTATTTTCTTCTGCCTTGAGCTGTGCAAACGTTGCATTTGCAGTATTTGCTTCTAATTGGCTTTCAAGCTTTGCAATTTCTGCAGATCTGGTTTTTGCTGTCTCGTCTGGCTCTGCTGGAGGTACAGTGGATATAACTTTTTTCTGAGCAACTAAATCATCGACAACTCTTGACTTTTTATTGGATTCTTCACGAAGGGTAGAAAGCTCTGCATCTGCAGCATTGAACTTTTCGCGTAAAGCATCAATAACTTCTTTACATTTCATTCCATCGTCTGTGATTTCCTGCAACTTTTCTTCCTTTGATTCTTCAAAATGCTTTCGCATTTCATCCTGCTGATCAGATGGGTATTCACGCTTGCAATACGGGCAAATCAGCAAATTTTCATCAAACTGCATATCTTTATTGCTTTTCCAGTCACTTGAAAGCTTCAAACGCTTAGTTTCAAGATCTCGAATTTCAGAGTCAATCTGGTACAATTCATGTTCCTTGGCGTTTAAATTGTTATTTGATAGGAAAAGTTCTTCCTTTGCTGCCATAATCTGAGCATCTAAATCGGCAATTCTTTTCCTGTTTTCAGCATTAGCGTCATCAGCGGCCTTTAATTGCTCCTGCTTCAACTTATAAATTTGTGCCTGAATTGCACGCTGCTCATCAAATGCCTTTTGCACATCGGCTTGTTTACTCTGGTTATCTTTGATTTTGCTTTCGATATCTGCAATTTGACTGTTTATCAAGCCTTCATCAATGACAATTTTCTGCTTTTCCACCTCATCAATGCGGCTTGGAAACTCTTTGCGAATATCAAGCAGTCCTTTAGTACCATTCCTTCCACGTCTGCCATTCAACATAGTGTTAAATTTTGACTTCAATTCATCAACACTGCCATCATCCAGCAGTGGGAGAAGAGGGGAGAACTCTGGAAAACGTTCACAAACCTCTGCATTGGAACATGTTCCAAAGGTGGATTCCAAGATTGATCTGCAGTCAGCAGCACTTTTTGACAAGAGTGTTTTAGCGTTGATCAAGTTCGAAAGTTCGCTCACAGGAACCAATTTTTCTGCAATAAATTCTTCATAGTCGCACTTCTTTTTAGGGATATTATTGATATAATAGTCAATAACATTACCTATGAAGTCACCTTTTTTATTGTAGTTCTGACGAGAGACCTTTTTAAATGTCTTGCTGGAACCGTTAAGTTCTACGGTCATCTCGACTGTAACCTCAATATCGTTAATCTCGTTACCTGATTTATCGTGTGGCCTGATTCCAGTAATTTCTTCGCCGTTCTCACCCCTGCAATTCAGTACCCAAAAAATAGCTCTCTTAACTGTGCTTTTTCCAGATTCATTACATCCAGATACCTCTGTCTTATTGTATAAATCTGTGTCTACAACTTTTCCGTTGTAAAAACTGCAAAAATTATCTAACTTTAAATGCTTAATTCTCATCGTTTCCCCTCTTTCCTTCGTCATCGGTTTCATTTGCGCTTGATGCAGCACACAAAGCAACTGCAAGCACACCAGTAATTCCGCCGAATAATAGTCCTGCTATTAAACCAATTAAAAAATCCATATTATTCATCCTTTCCACTTACAGAATCTATCTCAAATGAGAATCCGGTTCTATCTTCAAGTTCTTTCATAAAACGTTCAATGTCTCCGTCGTATTCCTTCGAGAATTTTTCAACGTAGTCCATTGTTTTCTGTATTCGTTTGGCGATTGCCTCGGCTTTCCAATTAGGACAAGTATCTGCCAAAGCAAGTCCAAATGATGTTAATATGATGCTGTATATGTTGTCCACAGCGTCTTTATTTGCCTTTTGGTAGTATTTGTCATAAAGCTTGCGATCAACGTCTCGTGCAATATTTTCTTTTAACAAAGCAATTCTTATGCTTTGTTCCACACCTGTGATTCGCTGTTCTACGACTTTGTTTCCTTTTTTTGCTTCTCTTTCAGCCCGTCTCCTTTGTGCTCGTGTCATCTGCGCACTCCTTCCTATATACTTATTTCAAACTCTGGCAAGCAAGGTTGCTTGCCAGTTGAGCTGATTCCTTGAATCTTTTGAATTTCTTTTTGCTTCGTCAAAACTGTTGCATACGTTCTTAAAAAGTTACTCTGGACCACTGTTTCAAGATCTGTTTGTTCTGTTTTAGCCCATTTTTCCAGATTGCCAGGACTTCCAACAGCTCTTTGAACACATGATGGCAGTTTTTCAAATTCCTCTTCTGCATGATATGTACTATTGGAAGCAGCAGTGCGAACCATAGCCCATGCTTCCAAACCTGTTGGAATTTCTGGTTGGTTTAATAATGCTATTTTTTCAACAATTTGCCCTATTGTTGGGGCGAATCCTTTACTCTCAGTGAGAATATAGGCTCTCAGTGCTGCGTCAACCTGTGCATACGTGTAGTCTGATAGTAGCCTAGCCCAAATTTGAGCGGTAGCATCAATATCTGCGACTTTATAGTTTGGATATGCTACAGTCATCACTAGCATTATTTTTTTTGCATCATTCTCAGTCATCGGATATACTGCCTAAAATGGCATCAAACTGTGAACGCTGTGGATTTTGTAGCTTTCTTTCGAATGTTTTTTCTGCCCTTAACGGGAAAATGCCTATCCAACAGTTATCAGTGGACTGATTAAGCAGCTGAATCTTTAAGTCCTTATCTCCATGAGACAAAAACTCAAGCTTGATCATTGCTCTTTCAAGAGCTTTTGAAGTCAGCGGTTTCTTTATCTTTGTTCTCATCGAAGCATAATCACTTAACGCCTCGTCAAGTTCTGGATCATCTGAGTACTTTCCAGATGCTTTTGCAGTAACAGTCAGTGCCTTTGCATCAGTGTATAATTCCTGCATGGTTCTTGCTGCTTCTTCATAGCCTAGTCCGTGTAATGCTTTAATCGTATTTATTACGTTTTCTTCATACGGCTTGCTTTTGACTTTTGCTATCAATTCTTTCCTTGTCATTCTCGCCATTCCTTTCTGATTCGTTAAATGCCAGATAACACATGATTCCGCAATCCTGCATTATTTCTTCGCTCATTCTTCCTCTGTTCGGGTCCAATTCGTCCAGGAATACACCATTGATGCAACTGTGTCCGATGTCTCGTTCAAGCTTCGCACGTGCTGCAAACACCTCTGGAAAATCTTTTCTGATCTTGTTCCAATAGCCCATGCCGCCTTTTACGCAGCCAATACAGTTATTGTTATTGTAGCCCATATCGTACATTACAGGGCGCTTTATACCCAAGCGATCAGCAAAAGCATGGCAATCTTGCTTGGACATTTTCTCCCTAATAAGTGGAAATTTATGCTTAAATTCAGGAAAATTTTGTACCATTTGCCTAGCTCTATGTTTTTCGTTCAAGTCCATTCCCCATACATACGTTAATTGGTATTGTAAGTGCTCATTTTCCCACTTTTTACGAACTGCTTTCTTTAACATTCCTGTACAAGGTGCTCCTTGCTTAGAATTTATAAACCTGAATTTTCTGGCTACATCTTCCACACAGTTAAACTCGGAAGATTTTAAAATTGTTACTTTCTTTCCAATTATTTTTTCTACATCGTGTATAAATCTCAGACTGTCTGGGTGCTGATCAGCGATATCTATATATATCCATTCGTCAACATCCTTTTCCAAATATCCAGCAACAAAACTAGAGATTCCTGCTGATAACCAGCACACTTTGTATTTTTGCATAACACCACGCTACAAATGCATGTATCGTGGATCATAATTCGTTTGCTATCAATTGCGTGTGCAGCGTTTCCACTGCACACCTTTTCAGCCACGGTGTTTAAATTTTCTGATACGCCACCACAAGTCACTGCGCACCAACCTGGTTTACCAGGCATTCGTTATTCCTTTCTCGTATTATTTACGTTTGCTAAATCAATTAGTCGCATTCTCTTTCCCTTCCGACTGTTCGAAATTTGGTTTCCATGCTTCTGGTTTTGGCATCCACGTCACAACCTTACTCATTACTTTCATCTTTCTGCCGTTTGTTCCGAATGTATACCAACCAATCGTAGTTTTCCACATGCTGTCTGTATATTCTGTCTTTCTACAAATCGCTAGGAAAATTTCTTCTCTCTTTGTTTGTACGATAACTGGGTCTGAATCATACTCAATGGAAAATGAATTTTTAGCAGCTGCTTTCTTCATTTCTGGCAATCTCTCTTCACATGTCACCCATGTCTGTGCTGTGGGTTCGTTATCAATTTCTGTAAATAGCGCATTCTTTAAACCCTCCGCCATCATTACCATATTGGATTGTACAAAATCCGAACACTCATATCCTTCCTTGCTCTCGTCACAAATCTTTCCGATTCTTTCTTTTAATGCGTCTGCATCAATCAGTCTCATTTTCTTCCTCCTCTCTTACTGGGTAACTTACGTTTTCTCACTGGTGAAACATTGCTGCTTTCTTTTGTAATCCATGTTTAACGTAGCAAGAGCGAGGCCGCTGCACTACTTTTAATTCCATATTCACGCCTACTTCTCCTCCCAGTAGAGTCTCTGTCCGCACTGATCACAATATTTTGTTGCGTTTGGGACGCACGCAATGAGATAACTGCAAGATTTGCATTTGTAAATTCCATTTGCTGTGATCTTGATTGGCTTTATTGGAATTTGTTTTTTGATTGCTTTAATCGCAATTTCGCATGTAGCCTTATGCTTAAAATACTCAATCGCTTGCGCTTTTAATCCATCTTTCCAACACTGCTTTCCCAGCTCGTTTTCTGCCTCTCCGATATCCTTCAAAATGTCAAATGTCTCATCGGAATCCAACTCAAATTTAATTTGTTCAGCCGTTTTCTCATTCCTCCTTATGCACTAAAGCAGATCACCGACATCTGTTCCTTAATTGTCTTGATAGCCGTTTTAAGTGCGCGTTCATTTCTAAAATGTTCCATTGCCTCGTCTTGTAGCCCACAATTTTGAAATTTGATTGCAATTTCCTCTTCTGCTTTGCTGAGTCCCTTCAATGCGTAAATCGCCTCATCTAAATCCACGGTAATTCTTATTTGTTCACTCATTTTCTTTCTATTATTTGGCCTCCTCCCAGTCAATCTTCTGCCCACAATCTGAGCAATATGACAATTTCTTCGCAATGCTTATGTTGCTCCATACTGTGTTTCCACAGCACGGGCATTCCCACACCTCACACTCGATTTTTCTCCATGTGTGCGGTTGATCGCCTCTGTTTTCATGGACGACAGACTTGTGAATTGCTTTAACTGGCGGCTGAGAAAGCTGCTCCTTTAAGCATTCTACTGCTGTTTCGTAAGCATTTTTTTCTTTCGCAAGCTGCAAAGTTGTTAGAAAACTGCTATCACTAACTTGGTGCTTTCTACATTCCAATTCATGGTTAAAATAATCAATAGACTCCTTGACGCGTTCATTGTACTTATTCATCTTTTAAATATTTTCTCCTTTCTTCTTGATCCGGAATGTCGGCAAAACGATATGTGGAAAAAGTATTTGCATCCATTGCTGTCCAACTGCTTCTACCCAAACTAAAAACAGTTACAAGATTGCCTTGTGCTGTGGCAAAGTGAGCTTTGATCCAGCGACCATTCATAGAATCTCTTACTAAAATTTTAGTATCTACAGGAACCTTGTTCCAATCAATCTTTCCTGGCTCGCAAGGACTTTCAGCCCAATGCGTAAAAGCTTCGTCACAAGAATATTTTGTATGAGCGAATTTACAATGCCTGCATTCTTTGTGACACTCGACTATTTGCTCATTTATTAGAGCTGGATGCATTCCTGTTTTGAATAGAATTTTCATTATTTCTTCTGAATACTTTTCTCTATTTGTCATGCTATCTCCTTATGCGAATTTAAATTGTCCAGTTTCTTCTTCTCTAACCTTCATGTTTGGCATTCTCTGTCGCAAACACATCTCCGGGAGATTTGCTCTTACCAGTGCTGCAGGAATTGGCGGACACACCGCATTTCCACACCTTTTAACTTGCTCTGACCGAGGATATGACTTGCCAGAGTAATCATGGTCGATGATATAATCATCGGGAAACCCCTGACATCCATATAACTCACGCGGTTCTAACATGCGAAGCCCTATGTCTACGATTTGGTAATCTACGCCTTTGATTGTAACAAGCCCAAATCTATCATGTGTTGTTACGGTGTCTAGGGGCTGTTTAATATTTTGACCATCATTGCTGCCATAATATTTAATCAAGAAAGCTCTGACCTCCCCAAAATGACCAGCTGACGTTGTTACAGTATGTAGTGGCTCTCGCTCATCCTGCCCGATACCAGTCTTGTAGAATTTGCTCAAGAAAGATGTTACAAGTCCATATCTGTTTGAACTATCTACAGTCATTATTGGTTTACTGATGCCCTGACCACGAATACTGTCATTTTCATATGAATGATACTGAACCAAGATCGGAGCTACCAGGAAATTCTTGTCCTTTGCAACAATAGTATGCAAAGGCTTTTCTACACTGTATGCTCTTGGGCTTTTTTGATTTTTAGATTCACCATATCCGATTTCAACAATGAATGGATCAGCATTATCAACAACAAATTTCTGAATGCCTCGCGCAATCCGCTGCATTGTTTTTGGAGCTAATGGTCTGACTGCACGAACACCATACTTCTTTTTAATCTCTTCCGATGTGTCAAAAATGCTTGGACATGGAATTGAAAAGTCTAATTGTGTGTATGCCCCTACATATGGCTTTAAAATACCCTTTTTAACCGCTTCACTATCTAATGGAGCATGTGTAGGCTCAGGCCATAATATTGGCTTATTATCGCATCTGGCAATTAAGAAGAATCTTTTACGCATTGTAGGCGCACCGTAATCAGCTGCGACTAGTTCACGAAACTCTACAGTATATCCTAAATCTGTAAGTTGCTTGATAAAACGTTTGAACGTTTCTCCTGACCTTGATTTTATAGGGTGATGCCGTCTATTAAGCGGCCCCCATGTTTTAAATTCCTCGACATTCTCAAGCATTATCACTCTAGGTCTAACTAGTCCAGCCCACCTGCAAGCCACCCAAGCAAGGCCGCGGATGAATTTATCCTTCGGCTTTCCGCCTTTAGCCTTGCTGAAATGTTTGCAGTTATGTACAACGATACTTTCAGCAATGTAAGTTTCATCGTCTTCCACACTGATATTGTAAAAGGTTTCGACTGTACCTGTCTTCTCAACTTTTTTAACAGCCGTCCACAAATATCCATCTTCCGTAAATGTTTGTGCATGTTTGTCGTCAATGGCTATCTTCCACTTCACGATATAAATATCATGAGTTTTTACAGTTCTGCCTTCAATCTTGTCTCCCTGATGATTCGTGTAGATAGTGGGCGAGTACCCCATTGTGACCGCCAATGTACGAAGCCCATAGGCAAGCTTTTTGGAAATGGTTGTGCACTCAACCTTATTTCCACTTGTCCAGCCATCTGCGCTCAAATAGCCCGACATAAATGCTTCCTTATACGGCTCTGGTGCGCCGTATAGCCATGCCGGAATCGTTTTTTGCAATGCTAAGTGGCCAAAATTACTTCTCAACCACTTAACAAGTGCTCGATTGTTGGCAGTGAATTGTCCACCTGTACGAACATCGCGATAGTACCAACTTAATTCACCATCTTTGCATCGCACTCCTTTACGTGACCACATGTTTAGTTTCTCTCTTAGAAACTCCACATCCTGCATCCCACTAGCAATTGTAATTTCCGCACGAGTATCCGTTAATCTGGTCCAACCATCTCCCACATATCTTCCAGCTAACCACAGCAATCTCTCATCCACTGGCAGAAAAACTGATTTCGTATTCGGCTTTTCCGGCTGTGGGATAGGCATAGGATCTACGCTTATTCTGGATGCCCAGTACATATCCCCTTGGATATCCTTTGCTCTGACCCATTGCATATCATTGTGGACTCTTTTGTACTGCCTAACTTGGTTATTCCATAAATGAGGACAATTTTTGATTAAAAATGGATGATCCTCACTACAGAGCATTCCAACATTACCGTACCCTACGATTCTCACCGCTTTTTTGTGAGACATCATAGTTGCAGTAATGGGTTTCCATGATCCGTTGTGCGTCAGTACCTTGTCACCAACTCGCAAGGTTTCTATCGGCTGATATCCAGTTTCCGTTAGAACCAAAGTTCCTTTTGCAAAGCAATCTGGCGAAAACCATGCAAGCCCGACTGGGTGTCCGTCGCAAGCCTTTACTGGATCTACCTGCCAAACGTCCTCACAATAATGTTTTGTAGTTGGATGGTTAGTTCGATGCATTCTGATAGCTTCTGGATCATGGTTGATTGCAATATCAACACTTACCCCTGTTGCCATCTCTATTCCTGTTGAAGCTCCGCCACCACCTGCAAAGTTGTCTACCACTAATTCACCGTTTATCATAATCTCTCCTGCCAACATGTGAGTATCTGTATTTTCTCTTTTGGTTTTTTACAACTCGTTCCTATAAAAACAATAACGTTATAAAAGAATCAAAGCCCACAAAAGTATCAGTGAGATAATCCACAATGCTCCAAATGATGCTCTAGTCCTTTTGGGTCCTATGTAGTGCAGAAGCATAGCTAAAAGCATAACCACACATAAAACAATCTTAATTATTTGCATAATATTCAACTCCTCTCATTCTTTACGTTTTACAAAGGATTCGCATTCTGTATTCAGCAAGCATCCATAATCACGACCTATGGTATAGCTCGGTATCTCGTATCCATTCTCACAAACGCGACAATATTCGCCACATTTATACTTGCTATTTACAGCTTTTTCTGCTTTAAGCTGATCCAGTTTATCTTCAAGATTTACCTTTGCATTTTTAAGTTCTGTGTTCTCCCTGATTAGGCTATCGTATTTATTTTGGCTCATTATTTTGAACATTCGTGCCACCTCACCCCATAATATTTAAAACTATGATTGCTATGTTGCACAGCAGTATAACGATAAGCGCTAAAATATTCACAATTTTGGCAGTTTCTCCGTACTTTAACGGAGATTTGTATGCAGCTCTAGCCATTATGAGTTGAACTGCAAGAAATACAAACTCAATGCATAAGATAATATGCTTAATACTCATTTATTGCTCCCTTCTGATACCTTATTATCATTTTCTTGTGCATCCTCGAAGAATGATTTGATATCAAACCACTTATCATTGATTATATTTCCAATAATTTTTAATCTTCTATCTCCAGTTACTGCGGTTCGTATATATCTTCCCTCTAAATCACTCAACTTTGTAACTCCGACTGTATCCATTATTCTAGCAATGGATTCCATTCCCGGACCATAGCCACTAAATTCTTTCGCCCCCAGATAACCGTGTCCGAGACTATATCCGCCAAAAGCGCATCCCCAACCTGCACCTTCAACAACGACATCAAACGATATGCAACCGTGATTTTCCATTGTCAGCTCCGCACCTTTGATTTGTGCGTTTCGGATATCGTAGCCTTCTTCAATAAGCTTTTTTTCTGTCCAGATCTTCATGTGTTCTCTCCTTCCCCACTTAGATACTTATTTCAAGGAAGTTAGCTGCTACAGCAGCCAACCCCACAGCACTTCTTACAATTAAATCATGCTTTCATCCTAAGCCATTCAGCTTCTTGATTTTGTTGATACAATCATAATATCCAGCAACATAACCATGGCTGAAATCATCTTTACTTTCATCATGGTTGCAGCCCTCTTCTGGCAGCTTGATTGAATCTACCCAATCCATAGAATAAATCAGGCGTTTGACTTTGTTTCGCGCCTCCGGCATGTCTCTTAACTGTTCATTGATCTTTCTCAGTAAAACTTGTTCGTTAATCATTACTTCTCTCCTCAACCGTTGGAATTGTGTACCCCACTTTCACTTTTTCTGGATTAAATACACAAGCAGGGAGAATTCCATCCATTTCATTCACCTCTTCAGAGTACAAGTAACCAGTTTCACTCACGCTACGAGCACTGTTCAAATATGTAGTAGTTGAGGCGCCCCAAGGCGTGCAAGTCCACATCCATTCATGGATCAATGGAACGTGCTTGCGGTACTTTCTGTATTCATCACAGCTCAGGATAAACACTTTATCAGAAATCTTTCCGTAACCGTCATCGCCATTATCAGCTACTAAATCAATCTCATGAGGAATAAGATTGTCCTCGCCCAGTACTGGAAGTAGTTCATCTCGTAGCTTTTTGCGCAAACTTGATTCTGCATAGTTGTTGCAATAGTCCTCATCAAAACGATACCTTTCCCCGTTCCAACTGGATGCCATAACTGCTAGAACGCCACCGTCTACGTTATTGTCCAACGCAATCCACTTAAATCCTTTAAAGTAAAAATGACTTCCATCTGGAAGTGTTCTAATATCATTTTCTCTCATTTGACATTTCCTTTCCTGGTTTAGAATCAAACAAATTCCCCACTACTTCGCACTTATTTGACTAGTTTCCTCATAGTTCTCAACACTGATAAGCTCCATAAACTTATCTCTCTGACGCTCTGAAACTTTGTTGCCCTGTTTTTCGGGTTTGACAGCGATTGTAAGGTGTTTCTCAGCAATAGATGATAATTCCTTAGCTAGCGATTTCTTACCTTGCTGTATGCCCTCCAAATAGGTTTTGGGCTGCTTTCTGTCTCCTATAGATCCGCTTGAACGATTTTCACCTTGTCCGCCCAGGCTAACATTCCGAAGCTGATAGCCATTTTCTGCATAAAATCTGATGTAATACTTTTCCTGTTCATCGAGCTGATCAAGAGGAACATTCATGTGTTCAACTTTCCATCCATAAGGATTACTTTCCGAGTACAGTTTGTGTTTTCTCAGGCTTAGGTCTATGTGCTGTTTGTAGCCAACCATATGGCTAGCTAACCTGCTAAGTATGTGCATGGCTTGCCCGACATACGCAAACTGGAAACCGTTCTCATCCTTTCTGGTCAAAATGTAGATTCCGCTTTCATCGTTCAGCTGGGGATTGATTTTCAGCAGTCGCTTTTTGTTCTCCTGCTCTATGGCTTTTGTCTTTGCAATGTTGCTGTATTTATTCATCAAGAACCTCTATTTTCTTGATATGGCTCTTACGAAATCTCCAGTTATCGACTCTGTATTTCCCATCAAAATCGCGTTCAAGCTTTCCAACTGACTGTGTACCTTCAAAAAATGTCACCCTTACATTTTTTCCCATTAAACTATTTAGTTTTGCATCGTCATGACTATTTTTCATTGATCTTCTCCTATAAACTTAATCTTTCTGCCACAGCATGGACAGTACTTGATTTTGCTCAACAAATCAGTCCCGATAGATATAGCATCGCTACTGCAATTGGTTTTGATATGAAATACATCTTTCTCTTGTTCCCACTTGCAATATGTTCTTTTCTTTTTCCTTTCAAATCTTTCAATTTCTTTCTTAATTTCTCCAAAGTGAAATTTCCCGCTCGCAATGTCTTCATAGCGTAAATTTTCGAAAAGAGTGTAAAAACTCCCATCCCATATAGGCTTATCTTTCAACTCTTTTTCTAAATCCTCTACGGTATCACCCTGTATAATGTAATCCACTTCTGTTAGGATATCATCAAAGAGGTTTTTTAGATATTTTCGAAAAGATTCCTCATCACGTGGAATGCGGTATACTGCAATTGTATACAGCGGATTTTCAAACTGTTTTTTCTCGTTATTCAGTTCGTATTCTGTAGGCATGTGAACTGCAACTGATCCTTCACTACGGGCAATTTCATATCCCCAACCAATTCGAAAACGAATGGTGCGAAATGCTTTGTTTGCCATTTCTTCCGAACTGTATTCTTCAACCACATCACAAATGTGCACTTTATTTCCAATTAGATATAGACAATCGACTTCACTATAGCAATGAATTTCTCTTTTATCTTTTTCAAATACAAAAATCATTCTTCCTCACATCCTCCTTCCGTGCTTTTTTACATATCCAATACGACCATTTGAAGCAAAATATGATTGTGCCGCTATCTGATCCGCGTTGCCAGAATCAATATGGCTCTGGTAGCACTGATCTGCTCTCCTTCTAGCTTCTTGCTCACCATATACTTTTGCATCCCAACCAGTACCGCAAATATTGCAACGGATTACTTTACAAATCTCTATTTGATGATCGTATCGAAAATGTCTTTCTGCCTCCTTTCTATCCGTAAAGGCCATTCCACAAGCTGGGCAGCAATAATAATCTACACTTCTGATTCGTTCAAACTTCATTTTTGTCTTCGTTTTTTTAGCTCCCTTCCAAGTTCTTCTAAGCAAAAGCAGAATGCTTCACAACTCAACTTTCCTAAAGCAGAAACTGATTTTTGCAGTCCATCTTTAATTCTTTCAAGGCAACTCCCCAAATCTGCAAATGTAGTTGTTTCTGAATCCATAATTTTTTTCGATGGTTCTTCAAGCGATACCAGTTGCACAGCTTGTTGATACTGCTTTGGATTCATACCATAAAGTTTCTTGAATCGCTTCTTTTTCTGCCTTTTATTCATTTGACTGTCCCCACCACTCTCTACAAATTTCCCAAGTTTTGCCATCTTTTTTTGCATAACAGTCTGATCATTTTACTTGAATTAACGAAAGCTATAACTGTATTCGAAACATTTTCGCTTTTCATGAAATAATCCCTTGGATTCATGCCGTGAATCTTCTTGAACTGTTTCTTTCTCTGCCGTTTATTCATCGTTTACACCTCCTTCCAGTGCTGCTCAAAATCTTCTGCTGCGACCCGGAGCAAAATGTGCCGTTTTTCACTAAAAATGGTAACTTCACCTTCTTCCTTGCGTTTAAACTGCCATTTTTGCTGTGGTAAGCAGCTTATCCAGCATTGATCACCACCAAATACATACTGGCGCCATACTTTAGGTCTGCACCATCCTTCTTTATCCATTGGATTTTTTCTCAAAGGCTTCTTCCATGGCTGCTGTAAGCTCGTTTGCATCGTGGAGTGCCACTTCTGCTTCACTGAATTTTCCTTTTTCCAACCTGCTGCTAGCCACCCTGATAAGGAAGTCACGAAGAATTACAGCTGCGTCAGTGCTATAAATATTTACCGAAATGCACTTCTTATCCTTTAATGCATAACTTGATACCATTGACATTTTTATACCTCATTAGCCTCCTTCGGTTCAAATTTTGGAAACGGCATCCAGTAAGCAACATACATTCTGTCTTTAAGTAGCATTGGTACTGTCGCCCACTCACCGTTAATGGTTTTGCCTGTTCCAACTACAAAATTATCTTCATCATGATTATTGACTAGTACTACTAAAACGGTGTTCGAATTTTTTTCCCAAAACGAATTGCACCACTTGTCAGTCCCTTTGAACTTTGCAAATATACTGTCGTGTTCTTCTGGCATTGCTTCTTCAGTGGAAATCCATCTGTCTTTCTTGATTTCATCCGCAAGTGCCGATAAAGTCTGTTCACAGCTAGAAGCAATCTTCAAGGCAAGTTTTTCGTACTCACTTTTAGGTACAAATATATTGCACTCATCTATGTACTTTTGGCAAAGTGTAGCTTCTTCTTTTATTTCTTTTAAATATTTTTTCAATTGCTATTTCTGTCCTCCTGGTGAATACTGTTCTCAATTTCTTCATCGGTTGGCACAACGGCATATGGAGCCTTTTCTAAAATGTTCTCTATAAGTTTCTCGAATGCAGCCCCGGCATTTTCTGTGTTCTTATATTTGCCAATTGGGTAATCAGTCGACGCGTTTGAGCCTTTAACGTGTTTTAATAATATTTCTGTTTTTGAAAGTCCGTTAATGTAAATGTCAACTACATTGTCCCAGTTGTAAAAAGCATTTCTATCCTGCCTTACAATAATCATCTCAAACCTCTCCCTTCTTTTTAGTTAAACGGCAGTCCTTCATCTTCCACATTATCTGGAATATTCATAAACCCTTCATATCCGCCTGCAGGTGCCGGTTCCGGAGCTGGCTGCGTATTCTTCTTGCTTTCCACAAACTCCTGCTCATCCACAACTACATCCGTTGTATACACCTTCTGTCCATCCTTATTTGTGTAGCTACCTGTCTGGATGCGTCCGGTAACAGCAATCTTTGTTCCTTTGTGCAGAAATTTCTCTGCAAGCTCTGCATTCTTTTTGAAACTGATGCAGTTAATGAAGTCTGCATTCTGACCGTTATCCTGCTTACGGTTTCTGTCTACAGCCAGTGTATATCTGGCTACCGCCATTGTCTCCTGACCCTGTGTATAACGCACTTCTGGGTCTTTGGTTAATCTTCCGATTAGAATTACTTTGTTCATACTGAACCTCCTAAATTTATTTGATATGCTTTTCAGCATAATCTCTGGCTTTATCTTTTTAAGGTGGTTTCCAAAATGAAAATATCCACTCCGTGCAGCAATCGAACCTGCATACCCATCAGGTAATCTGTGCAAAGCTGTAATTTAATTAAATTTCATAGCCATTAAACATTTCAAGAGCTGCTTCGAATTGGTCTTTTTGCAATTCTCCATTATCATAAATTTTAAAATTTCCGATAGTGATAGACTCTATGCCACTAATATAAGGCTGTCCGTTACAATCAATGTTAGTGCTAGTAAAAACAAGTGCATCAGTCAACGTGTATATTTTGATTAAGTTGGTGTAGGCAAGAAGATTGCCTAATTTCAACGTTTCTGTAATCGTTGGTGGGAAATTATTTTTGCTCTCTTCAATCAGCACTACTTCTGCAATTTCGTGTAAAATGTTAGTTACTTTCATTTCTTACCTCCAACCTTGTATTTCATCAGCAGATACTTATAGCCATCAATCATCCTCTGGATATCTTCGCTATTTCTTTCCTGCCCTCTGGCTGCCTTTTCTTTCATCCACTCTGGCTCTACACCAGAATATGTAACTTCTTGCACCAGATCACAATCATCTGATGATGCGAAATACTGCACAAATGTCTTGCACCCGTAGAAGCCTTCAAGGCACAACGTTAATCTGGTAATTTTGTCCATAATCTCAGTGAAATCATACGGAACATGCTTTCTTGGCTTGTATAATCTGATGATCTTACCGTCTGTAAGCTCTACAATGTAGCCACATCTTCTTTTTGAAAACTCCTGCATTTCTCTGCTACACGGATATACCTCAGTTTTAATGATCTGCATGTACTTCTTTCTCAGCTCCTTCTGTTTCATTTTCACGTCTTCCTTTCTTCTTTGATTTTTACGCCTAAAAGCATATTGATCAGAACTGGAACACCTCTTTTCTTTAAAGTTTGATTCTTTTCTTTCTTCTGCCTAGTTCCCTCTGCCTTGTAAGGGTGTACATAAGTTCTTCCTCTGGTCTTATTTCCTTAATCTTCGGTTTAAACATTGTTTGTATAGATTCAAGAAAATCTTTTTTTCTCTTTTTCTGTCATGGCCTGATAAAAAAATAAGCTTTTTAGCCAGTAAGACTTGCTGATTTTTCTTCATGTTTTATTCTCCTAAAAAGATATATTCAAGTGATCCAGTCCTTTTAGCTGTTCCATCACTTCTTGAAGACGTTTGATATCATCTGTCGTTTCGGCTTCCTTTTGCAGGCTGTGACGCTTTAAGCGGATCACACATTCACGTATTCCTCTTGTTTTGTGTGATCCCGACTCATCTTGAAGCAATTCTGCATCAAAGATTTTTTCAAATTCCTGATATTCGCTTTTATCAAAATGCGTAATAAGAAGTTCTGGAACAACATGTCCCCAATACTCAATCTGGCGATACATAACGCTAGCGACCTCTTGATAAGGAGAAGTAGAAAAATCTTCTGGCATGATAATACTTTTTAATTGTGGTAGCTTGTCTGGGTTACAGTTAAGCCATGTCAAGATGCAACGCTGTGCTGCTTTTAAGCCCTCATCCTTATCCCTCTTTCTTACTCTAGGGATCAAATTCAAGACTGCATTGATAATTGCATTATCAATAAAATCATTTGCAGATTCTTTATTATCTACAACACAAATAAAGTCGTTCTTAATTGAAGCATCGTAAACTTCACCCTTTTCACATATCCATTTCCCACCCCAAAGCTGTATAATATATCCAGTACTTGTAGGCGACTCGTTTTTGTATGATTTGGTTTTTGAGCCAGTTCTTACAAAATAGTAAGGACGACTTGCGCACATGTTTTTATAAATTTTCATTAAGCCCCTCTCTTCTAATACTGGAACACTCCTGCATCTATTCTTTCGTTGTACCTTTTCTCTGCATAGTATCTGAATGTGTAATATTCAAGACCGCATTTCTTTGCAGCTTCACTGCATCCAATACAGCCCTGTTCCCATTCAAGATATACGTCTGTGAAGTTTGGTGGAAGAATCACTCCTCTCTGGATTCCCTTCCTCTGCTCTCCAATCTCTTTCAGACGGATATTTGCATACTTGCGAAATGTTGTATGCGACATCCCACATTGTCTAGCTGCCTTTTCGTCTGAGAGTAATCCGAGCTTCCATTGTTCAAAACAATCATCAAACATTGGCGGCAAAGGCTTTGGTGGCACTTTATTGCCAGTTTTGACGGTATGCCTATCACCTCTCTTCGCAAGCTCTTCTCTCGCGTACCTTTCAAAAGTTGTAACGCAAACACCTATCTTCTTTGCACCTTCTGGTCCGGTTAACTTTCCGTCCCTCCAGGCAATGTAAAGTTCCTCTGGAAGTGTGGTTTTTTTCGCAACAAAGTTTGATCTATGACCTGTTTGCTTTTTAGGTGCCTTTGCCTTAGCTGCATCTTGCCAATGTAGCCAATTCTTATACATTGGGCGCTGACTAAACTTTGAACAGTGATATCCTAACTGGATATTATGCGCACGGTTATCAGCTTCTTCCGCAGCTTCTTCTTTACTCAGAAATACTGACCTTCCAAGCGCTAATCTCTCCCAATGATGTATATTATTCGTATTGCTTCCGATGTCACGTTTTTTAGTTATCGTATCAAAATGTGTGCCTGTCACGGCTATAACAACCGATTCAACAACTTCAAGTCCGTAGTTGTCGAACCCTTCGAATCCTTTTTGCTTTAACTCATAGTTGCTTAATCGGTATTCCTCTACGTGATAGACAGGAGTTCCGATCTTAATCTCATCCATCTTGTACCTCCTTTATCAGTTTTAGATCATATCCACCCTGCACAAATTCTTTGGTGAGCTTGTGCCTGATACCGTTGCCTAAGTACTGGTATATATCAAGCATGTCATCATCAGAGAAATTCGTCTGCAAATACTGGTTTATACCCTTTCGGGTTCTATTCCAGAATCTTACGTTCCTTATGTGTTGCTGATAAACCATTGTTTTGCAAGCGTCCCTTGACACATATTCCAGCAATTTACATTTAAGATCTTCTTCACTCTCAATATCAGCTATGGAAAAACCAGAACGCTGTTTGTTTAATAGCAAGTATGCGTCGCTATTGATACTGCTACCTGGAAAGCATTTCATAAGCTTTAAAATTTCATTCAGAATCATAATTGCTCCAATCTATCTTCTGTCCGCAGTACGGACAGTGTACGCAAACTCCTGCTTCTGATTCATACCGTGTGCCACATGTCGGGCAATACCATTCGTATACATTTTCGTTTGATGCACAGATGACTGGTTCTTCTGCAATTGTTTTATGCATGTCTCTGTTTTCGAGAATGTTGTTGACTATTTCACATGCCGTTTGTAGGGGTACTACACGGCAATAGGTATGTGGATATGCTGTCGTAACCATCAATTCACTATTGCTAACCAAAAGGTTTTTGATTTCATCACTTTTTGCAATAGACATTTATCATTCCTCCCAATCAATTCGCTGTCCACAATTTGAACAATAGGAATCAGCGCATTCATTGATGATGCTTCCACAAACAGGACAGTCACATCCCTCACCTAATCGGATAACTGGCTTTTGTGGAATCTGCTTTTTAAGAGCACGATGTCCCTTCATGAATGCAAATGCGGTTCTCATTGACTTTTCAACTGCCTTGTAATTCTTTTCCTTTAAGGCTTGTTCAATTGCTTTAGTGCAAGCATCAAGGCTCTTTTTTAATATCTTTGCTGCTTCTTTATTGCTCATTTGCTTTTTCCTTTCTTACAGGAACGGACATGTTTCGTAATTAAACAATTGCCAGGTCTTACCTGCTTCTGCAACGTCCACATTTGCCATTCCTGCGACTTCTTTTATTCTTGTAACAATTTCTTCCGGCACTGCGTTATTTGCGCTTAAATGGCAAATAATGACGTTCTGGAGTGCGTTTGTTGTGTTAGCTTCTATGAAGCCTGCACACGTTTCTAACTCCATATGCCCCTTAATGACATGCAATCGTTTACCAGTGACATCCTCTGAAATGTACTTCTTTTGGTAATTGCAAGACACCAACATGTGGTCAATATCCTTAAATCGCCACCTTACAAACTCTGCATCAGTAATGTAGAGCATTCGCCCCATCTCTGGATGCTCGATGATGAATCCATAGCACGGACACTCTGTACCGTCTGCATCGGTATGTTTGAAGTGTCCATGCACATCATTCATTGGAACTGATACAATTCTAAATTCACCATAGCCACCGATATAGGAGTTATCTTCATAAGGTTTGTAGACTGGGATTCCCATTTCTTCCAGATCACTGACTGCTTCCGAGTGATCTCCGTGTTTATGGGTTACAACGCATCCAACAATATCAGATACCTTCCAATCGCATCCCTTTTTGATCTTCATGATTGGGATTCCTGCATCAAGAAGAAGCATCTTGCCTTTGTTATCCTTTAAAACATAGCAATTACCAGAACTGCCGCTGGCTAAGCATGTTAGAATCATCCAAAAACTCCTCTCTCAAGTTCTATGTCATTTATCCCTCAACGCTTTCAATGTGGTAACGACCGTAACCACTTGTTCTTCTGCTTCCAATTCCGTTTCCAAAACCTGCAAGACGAATAATATTTAATATCTGTTCCAAGGAATACGCATTCTCTGTATACTGAATGGTGAATGTTGCACTCCATCCGCTGAATCTATTCAGTCGTACAAGTACCGGAGCGCCCTTCTTTGGCGACATAAGCTTTTCGTCAATAAAATGCTCTGCAAACTTGATTGGAACCAGATTGCCCTTCGCAATGACATTTACAGCGGCATTGAACTTAGTTGCGTAAGTATCAATCTTGTTCTGTACAACAGCCTGTCCAAACGACTTTTTCAAGCCAAATGCCGTAATGCACGGTGCATTGTTGGTCAGTGCTTCTCTCAAACCTTCCTCTGTGAAGTCTGTAGGCTTTCCGCCATACCAGTGCATGGCGGTGATCACTTCTTCCCATACATTTGTAGCTGCTGTGTCCTTAGCCTTGTTCTTTCTCTCGTCAGTAAGCTTCCTGGCGCTACAATCATTCATTTTGTTAAGCACCAAATCCCCATCGCCTGCAATAGTAATTCTTGCCTGCTTGATGCTTAACGGCTTTAATTCGATAACCTGTGTTTCTTCCTTCTTTGTCATAATTTGTTTTCTCCTTTTTGTTTTGGTCTAAGCTTCCGCTCGAGGCGCGTCATGAACGTTGTGATGCAATGTTATGTGCTATTTTGTGCTGCTGTGTGGTATGCTGTACTGTCATGTGCTATTTTCTGCGGCTCATGCCGCATCTCGAGTGAAAGTTTTAAGTGTTCTGGTAACACTTGCAGACAACATGAAATGTGATGTTGTGTGTTGTATTGTATTGTTCTATGCTGTACTGTTCTATCCTGCGATAGGCAACTCATGCTGCCTGCAAATGCTACCAGTTTGTTTTGTTGGTATCCACTCGGTACATAGCATAAACTATGCATAATTATGTATATTGTTGTATTCTGTGATGTTTTAAACTATCCTGTACTTTGTTATGACATATTGCTTATGCCACATATAGAATGGATACCTTTTGCGTCGTGTTATGTACTATTCTGTCTTTTATTATTCTGTCTTGTACTGTTTTGCTTTGTTCTGTTGTATTCTGTTCTGCCCTGACTTATGGGCTAGCATAAAGCAACAAATAATCTGTTTTGTAGTGTAGTGTATTGTTGTGTTCTGTCCTGTCATATCACTTTTTGTTATATAATTGAGGCTTACTTGCTGCCTCGTGCTAGCTCATAAAATTTGCTTAACTCGAATGCTCTGTGAATGATGCAATGTTTTGTGTTGTTGTGTCGTGTTATGTTCTGTCCTGTGCTGTTATGTTTTTGACATATGAGCCATTTCTTTTCTCAGATGGTGCATACCGTTACACCATCCACAGAACACTCGAATTAAGCATTGAAACTGTTTAAACAGCTATCTTGTCGATTTCTTCAAAGACACTCTCTAACTCAGAAAGTGACTTATACCGATTTTGAAAACTTCTCAGCTCTGCGTAAGCCCTCTGCAGCAACTTCCGATACTCGTCAGGTTGTGTTGTAAAATGCGTTGTTGGCATATACACATTTCTCTGGCTTGTGATCTGGAAGTGCCTAATAGGTGGTTTGTTGTCCTGCTTTGGGACAACTACAAAGAACTGAATAAGCTGTCTTGCCTGCTGCAAGCGATATTTCTCCGCCGCTATGCTATCGTTCCATTCAAAGCACTTATGAAGCTCTGACTGTTCGTCTCTCGCTTTCTCAAGTACTTGTTCTGGCGTTATCTCTGTATCTCTTCCGATTTCGTCCAGGCACTTTGCAGCGTTGGCTTTGAAAATCCCTTCTATTCTCCATTTGATTTCATCCATAGGCTATCTCCCGATCAGGCAGACATAAAAGGTGGCAAAGCATCTTTGTTTGCTTCCTTATTCTGCTCATTTGGTTCTTCAAATACCTGTGAATTTGCGTTTTCTGCAATTTCCTGCTGTACCTGCTCCTGCATGTTCTCTATTGGATATTCCTTAAAATCGTCGTCCTGCATTTCTTCTCTTGTGTACAGACCCATGGTCAATTCTGGACAGTTAAGGCTAGAGAAGAACGAAGCTGCTCTGTATCTCAGCATTAGCTGTGGCATTGTTTTCCACTTGCTACCATTTTTGCTCAACCAGCCTTCTTCTTTTGCTATATCCATGTCAACGGTCATTCCGTTGACTTTTCTTCCGTTTTTTGTTGTCCATGCCGTACAAGAAAACGGCTTTCCATCCTTATCCTGTGTCTCTTCAAATTGTAATTCCATATCGAATTTTCCAGAATTGTTAATCGCAGCGATCAAGAACTTTGAACTCCAAGACGGTCTACCCTGAATTACGTGTAAATTCTGCATAACCATCATTGGACTTACTCGTAATCGCTGAGCCTGTTCAATGGCGATCAAGCAATTTGCTTCATTCTTTTGAAATGTCTGTGGAACAATCGTTGAGCTTGCCAGTGCCTTTGCCATCTGCATAGCCATAATGAAATTATCGCTTGTTCCGAAAATCCCAAGACTATAGTCAGTTACTCTCTTTGTTGACTGCTGCACAGCCTGCTTTCCACTCTCTACAATTGCTGTATCTGCCATTATTCCTTGTCCTCCTTGACTTCCTTAACCTTGATATGTATCTTGTTCAATAACTCGCTCAATTCCTCAAATGATTTAAGTGTAAAACTGCCAAACATCACGAGTGCGACAGCGTCTTTTGCTAAATCGCCTGAAAAATATGATATTTTGCCTTGTACCACTTTAAACTTCAACCCTATTGGGAAAAGCTTGTCATCACCTTTTACAACTTCTACTGTGCCATTGTAAGGAACTGGCTGTTTTTTCTCTTCCTGCTCTGGCTCTGTGCCCTCTGCACTGTCTGTGTCATTATTCTTGTCAGCCTTTAATACATCTAGTAATTCCTGCGCAGCGTCTCTGAGTGCTTCCAAAAAACTAAGATCATCTCTACTTTTGAAAAATCCCAATCCCGCTTCTTTGGTTTGATTGTCTTTAATAACAATCATTCCTATACGTTCTCCAGCACACATCTCAAATCTCTCACTCATAATTATTCTCCTTGTTCAATTTTATTTTTTTCTGGCACTTTTTTAAGTGTCTTGATATTACTTCTTCCATAGGCTTCTATCCATGAAAGGTCTACTGGTTCATCTACTACTGTGACTTTTGTGCCGTTTGAAGTTACTGCTTCGTCTCCAGGCTTTAAATCTTCCTCTGCTGCAAAGCAATAGCTTCTTTTACTGCCCTCGTATCGGGCTTTTACATAATTGCTCATTAGCTTTCTCCTTTTAATAATTTTTACTGTTTGATTTCTTTTGCAAATATTGATGGAGAAAAGATACAAACTGGACGAACGCCGAAGCTGTTGCGGCAAACGCCGTAGACGACGTTGCCGGATGGAACAGCAACGGCCATCCATTTATAATATCCGTTGTGCGGCGTACTCCATGGAGTAAGTAACCACCAGTAATACTCTTCGTTTGGGATCAGGCTTCTGTATTTTCTGTACTCGTCAAGAGTAAGCAGCGAAACCTTGTCTTTACATGCTCTGTATTGATTCTGTCCATCAACAGACAGTAAATCCCTCTCAAACCCAATAACATTCTCCTCTCCAATTTCATTTTCTATTTTTTCAAGGAGATCACTATTCAGATGCTGACGTAGTTCACTGATTCTCCAGTCATTTATGTCTGGATCAAATCTCATCAACTCTGATTTTTCTGCAAGGCACATGCAACCCAAATCAAGAACATCAATGATTTTCCATTTTAGCCCTGCAAGTTCGAACTGATTGCCTGCTTTAGGCTCAACATCAATTTTTCTTTTTGAATTACCTTCTAAAATATTTACTCTTTTCTTTAGATCATTGAACTGTTGTTGCAGTTCTTCTAATGTCAATTCAGCCATTTATTTTCCTTTCGATACAAAGATGTTGGATTTTAGGATAAAAGCCGGGCGAACATTATTGCCTTCACAGCAGTAGCTGCTGTTGACATAGCCAGATGGGCGAACAACTGCTATAGAATTATTGTAGTCACAATGCAGACCGCTCCATGCTGTACAAGTCCACCACTGTCTACTCAACTTTTTGTTAACAAGCAAATTGATATACGCTCTAACCTCACCAAAGGTCAGCGGTCTTACTTTACAGGTAAGCGCTCCGTAGTCATCCTGACCGTTTACAGTTGTTAGATTTACGCAATGTTCTACAAGATTCTCGGCTCCGATTTCGGATTCAATAGCCGGTTGGATTTCACCCTCAATATAATTTTTTAACTCGGATGCCTTGTAATCTGCTGTGTCATATGCAAATCTTCTCACTTTCGCTAGATAGCCCTTTGTGATAACTTTGGTTATTCCTTCACATTGTTCAAGAACAATGCATTCCCTTTCTCCGACAAGGAATGTCTCTCCAGGCATTAAGCTAGCCAATTCAACCTTGTTACTCTGCTCTCTTTCTTCAAGCATTTTTACCAATGCTCTTGCAGCTTCAAGTTCTTTACTCATCTGTCTCCTTTCTACAGCCGCGGTGACTTGACTAAATCACGCACAACTCTATATTTCGAAATGTTTTCTCCATCTTTCTCAACAAAGTAGAACGCTCCATCATTCGGCTCTCTGAAACCGCTGTAATACTTTGTATTTACCATTACCGCATCCTGCTCCTTGCAGCGGCTGCACCATTCGCGGATCTCTGCGCCGAGGTAACTTTCTCCGCTGTTCACTACAACCATTTGCTCTCTCCTTTCTTTTCTTCTCTGGTGGATTGTAGCAATCTATGAACTCGTGCAAGTCATATAAGCTGCATCCTCTAAATTTCAATGTTTCATTTTGTTTCCATAAGTGTTCTACTCTCACACCAAATTCATCTGAAAAGCTCTGTATCAACCCTTTCATGGCTTTCTGCCTAGCTCTTTTAATTTCTGTTGCCGTCCTTCCAGACCTTGGTGCTATTGCATTCACCCTTCTGTAAATATGTCCAATCAGCTCTAACCGCTGCTCCTCTGTTAGCTTCATAAGTTTATTGGAGTTGGCGATAAATCGCCTGAATGATCTTGGCATCATACAATGCATTGTGTTTTACCCCTTTGGGAAGTGGCTTTCCCAGCTTTGTTAAAAGTTCTTCACGTGACAAATCGAAAGCTTCCTTGTCAGAAATTCTTAGCACTCTTGCAATATCCTGATTGATGTCGTGGCAACTTGCTGATATGTAATCAGGAAGCTCTAATGCGGAACTTGCCAGAAGATCAACCAGTAAAACGAAATCGTAATGAGATACATCTGACACGAACTGAATATCACTCTCAAAATGTTTAAGCCATTCAAGAAGTGATTCTCGTACCTCATATTTGCTACCAACCACAAATATGGTGTTTTCCTTGTCTAGTAACTCTGCAAGTTCTTTGTTCTCACTCTTTACCACTGTATTTGACAATACGTTTTCCTCAATCCAAGGTGTGATCTGATAGTCTGCAAAATCATTAAGTTCTGCGTAAAAGGATTCACCGCTTGCGGATACAATTCCGATACTTATTAGGGTTGTGTCTTTATGAAACCCTGTAAACTCTGCATCAAAGTACAGATTTATCATTTTCTTTCGCTCCTTCCTTTTCTTTATATTCCTCTGCCTGCTCCATTCCAATGATGTAGGCAAGCTGCTCTTCCGTTAAACATGGAAGCAACCGTGTTGCTGTTTCAAGCAATTGCTTTTTGCTTTCCCCATGGTAAATAAAAATTGTTGATCACTCTCCTTCTTCATTATCTTCAATACTGTTTGGATTTAGCATTATCATTAACAGCTTCTTCCAAGCAAATGATGTGTTTACTACATATCCCTTTGCGGTTTGATACTGCATATGTACCACATGTGGGTACTTCGCTTTAATTACCGCATTGACCGTTACCGGCGTTCCGTCTGGCATTTTTACATTCAGCGCAACGGTGTCGCCCTTCTTTGCCGTTTCTTTCAGCAATTCTACGTCTCTGCTCATTTCTCCGCTCAAATGCGGCAATATTTCTCTTAGATTCATACATTTCCTTTCTATATGGCTCAGGCATTCTAGCCCAAGCCACAATTTCATAACCAGAATCTTCAAATCCGCCGTCTGGCAAATTCGCCTGGCAAGCTTCTTTCGAAACCCACCATCTAAATCTGCCCTTTGGGTCTGGTCCCCAATAATACTCATGGGTAAGTCTAGTCTCACCCCATCTGATTGTGCACAGCAGATAGCCTGCGGTCTTATCTGGCATCTTTTTAGTCATCCAGAACATCTTTTATCACCTCTCTTAATTTATATTTGCAACATTTCTTTTTTTGCTTACGATGTTGTTGTGGCCATGTTCTCTATCAAGCCGAGCAAATAGTTATTCTGGATGCTGGAGCAGCTATTTGTCACTTCACTCAGCTTCTTCAAAGTGCGCTTTTTCTGCTCTGTCAAAAAACGGTATGTTGTTGTCTTAGGCTTTTCCTCTTTATCTGTCATCACGCCTGCACCTCCTTTCTACATGTTTCCATTCTTTCGATATAGCTAATCATGTCAGCAAAGCTTTCTGCTCTGTACAAGATTGCTCTGTTTGTGTCAGCAAGTAGTGTGTATGTACTATCAAACTGGAATATGTAATACTTATGCATTCCCTCGTAGTACATGCAATCTTTAAGTACTACAAACTTATTGATATCCATTGTTTGTTCCTTTCTTTCTTATGTAACTTCTGCTATCATTTCTGCCTTCATCTTGGCGAACTTGTTGATAAAATGGATTTGCCCTTTACCAGTTACAAGTGTTGTTCTTGTGATTCTGACGCTTCCGTCCGGATTCACAACGGTACGTTCTTTAACTTCAAAGAGTTTCTGTTCCATCGCCTTCTGTGTCGGCATGTTTTTACTACCGCCACATTTAATTAGGTAGTCATTTTGACGCATCCACTCAAAGAGTCTGTTTTGCCCGATCTCATGACCATTCTGACAAATCAGTTTAGCCATGTCTCCAATCAGGATTGAGGTCCTGCTAGACTCCACTGCATCCGCAAAGATTTCTTTAGGCTTCATGCGCTCTGTGTCTGCAATTAGTACCTTGTTATCTGCCTTGAGCCTATCAATCTCGTTATTGGCAATCTTTAAGGCTCGCGCCATCACCTGTTCTGGTGTGTTCCATGCCTTTTCGAGATCAATGAAGTACTGGCGGTACTGCTTGCCCTTGTCGGTACGCTGAATCATACAAATTTGCTTCGCCATGTCGATGGAGATTTGATGTTCTGTGTAAGTTGTTTCATTTCCTTGAGCTGTTAGTCTTTTTTGACTAATAGCTCTGTAGTCTACATTCTCAGAAAAGCCATACTCGCACATGCGGTCAAACCACTTAGTATACTGCGTGCCAATTCCTAATCTCTCATGCAACTCTCTTGCCGACACAGTAGGCTGCTCTGACTCGTAGTTAATTCTCAAAAGTTCCATGCTTTGGCTCCTTTCTGTTTAATTTTCAATGTCCGTTTGTTTGTTACACTTACAGTATAGTTTATTAAGAATACTTTGTCAATAGTTTTTTGATTGCTTAGTAAACTTTTTTGTTGACTTAGTAAACAATACTTGCTATAATAATAGTGGAAGGAGGTGATAAGATGGAAACTACAATAGGTGAGAGAATAGCAATGGTGCGAAAAAGTCGAGGCTACACCTTAGAGAAATTTGGAGAAGCTATTGGAATAAAAAAAGGTTCAGTTAGTCTACTAGAGCGCGGTATCAATACTCCAGCTGACAGAACGATTTTTATGATTTGCAACAGATTTAGCGTAAGCGAACAATGGCTCCGCACTGGAGAAGGTGATATGCTCAAGAATATTACACCATCAGAGGAGATTGGATCATTTCTTGGCACACTTGCAATAGCAGGTGATGAAAATTTCAAAAAGCGTTTAATCCTTTATCTTGCGCAAATGAAGGATTCAGACTGGGAGAAATTGGAACAAGTGCTTGATACTCTTCTTGCAGGAAAAGACATCATCTTTCCACCAGACACCAGTAACAAACAAAACTAATTAACTAGGCAGTGGGTATCCGCAATGCGGATACCCATTTGTTTTGTATGCAAGGTGAATTTCTAGTTGCTATTTTGTGAAAACCTGTTTATACTATTTACATAGTGCAACACAAGCGCAAAAAGAAAGGAAGAAAAGGACATGAAAAAGAAATTTGTAGCTGTACTGTGTAGTTGTATGGCATTGCAAGCAGTGCCAGTATTTGCAGAAAGCGAAGTGGAGACAGAAACGGAAACTTCTATTGATTATGAAGCAAAGCGTAACGAATTGCTCAAAAACTACAACGATCTTCTTAAACTATATAATGAATTGTTTGAGGGTGATGAGGAAGAGAGTTCTGAGGCAGAAACTGAGGCAGAACTCCCAGACGGTGATATCCTATTCAAGGATATTCCGTGGGGAACAAATTTTGCAAGTGTGCAGAGCTTAGCACCAGAACTTAATCTTCAAGCATCTATAGATCAGGCACTTCCTGTCTATTCAGTTGATGATATTATCTATGGTGGAATTACTGGTGTTGATTATGATTCGACTGGTTTCATGGCAAGTGCTTTCGCTTCAAATTATCAGCAACCAGCCTTTGGATATACAACATCTTCTGTGTATGCGTATTTTGTTTGCCCTTCGGCAGATGGTGTAATTGATTATAATGTAGCAAATGCTATGCTGTACGGTGTTACATATGAATTTAATACAAATGATGTTAGCCCAATGGCAAATGATTTAAAAGAGCAATTAACAGCTACTTATGGCGAACCTTCACAGGATTATGACGAAGATTCTTTCTCAACTAAAGGCGACTCATTTATATTTAATCTCTATGATGGTCATTTTACTATTTGGGAAACAAAGACCTGCATCTTATCAATCCACTCTTGCGATTATGGTAAGGATGCTGCCGCTCCAAGCACAATCCAGATTAACTATGCATGGAAAGATGCATCTGATATCTTAGAGCAGAATGATAAAATTGTTTCAGCCCAGTAAAACATTAAGAGGACACCCATTACTGGATGCCCTCTTTTTATTTTGTCAAGATATAATAGACAACTTTGAGTGTGCTTAGTCTTTCCTCATTCCTCAAGATCTCTCTGATTTTTTTCTTATAACACCATATCGTTGCTTCTTCAGCATCTTTTTCAATCTCCTTTTCAGTTCTGCTTTCTGCCATTCATTGCCCTCTCTTTCCTCTATTCTCTCGTCATTGCCTGTGCGATCAGCTCACAGCGATATTCCTTTACATCGTCTCTGCTTGTTAACTGATATAAGAAATCAAGCAATTCCATTTCGTTACGTTTTCCTTCCGGAATAAAAGTAGATATATATGTAATCGCTCTTTTTACATATTCATTGCCTTTTAATTCCACGATACTATCTAAAAAACGTCTAACTACATCACACATATAATCACCTCTCCTTTGCAATTGCATCCACAGAAATTTCGTGTGCAACTTTAACTGTTTCTGTTTCATGCTCTCTTTTGATGTAAGTTCTGCTCTGGATTCTTCCAGACAGCCTAATTTTGTCCCCGACCTTTAAATTTGATGCTTTTCGAGCAAGTTGATTCCAAGCAATACAATGCAAATAATCGCTCTTGCCATATGAACGATTTACAGCAACTATAAGCTCACATAACTCCTTTTTTAATGGTGTTGTGCGATATATCGGTTTGCTGCATAAATACCCAGTCAATGTAATTTGGTTTCGATGTTCCCCACTTTCCGCTTTGATTTCACGAACTAAAAAGTACTGCTGTACATGTCTCTTGCCATCAATGGTGTAATAATTCTTGCTTCGCCACTCTCCAATCACTGTCACTTCATCCTGGCGCTTTAAAGCACCGATTCTATCCTTTGCAACAGCGATTGGTATTTCATCCTTTACTCCACTCAGGCGGCTTGTCTCGATGGTGTTTGAACAAAAATCACTCTCCAAGCAGTCTAATGTTGTAAAATTGTCTAGTAATTTGCCATGAATAATGGCAAAATTAACCATTGACTCTGTTGCTTTGCAGTTGTAAACTGTCATCATTAGTAGCCTCCTTTCTTTTTTCTGCTATGGTATAGATAATAGCACTGGTGACTACAATTGTATTGACTTTGTTCACATTTTTTTCAGTCAAAGTTTTTTGGCTATTTTCCAAACTTTTAAGTGCCAGAAAACTTTGACTTTACCTTTTGTTTGATGTAGCCAATAAATTATACTTTTTATTTTTGCCAAAGTACAATTTATTGTAAAAATGACATTTTGAACGAATATGAAGGGTGGTTTTTGACATGAGAAATCGAGTAGCTGATACTGAACGACTTATAAAAGTTATAATTTATATGCGTAAAAATGCAGGATTGTCACAAATGGATTTGGCAAAAGCACTTGGAAAGAGCGTAGGAACAATAAAAAACTGGGAGAACGGTCTTGGTGCGCCAGACTTCCCAGCGTTGCTAGAGTGGTTTGATAGATGTGGTGCCGATGTAGAAAAATGTCTTATGGCTATCTATGATCCGGATAAATATGAACGCATTTATCATCCTAAAAAAGACAACGAGACACTGTCTGCTCTGCAGGAATACCTAAAGCACGAAGATGCTGCGTATCTGAAACGTCTGTATTACAATGTCTTTTGTGATACTGGGTCTGATTGGCACGCACAACTTGATATGCTTACGGCATTAAACAAATTGCCGCTTGCTGACCGTATAACGTCAGCTCAAGCATATCTCGACAATTTTTTAATTCGGCAGGCACGCGGTGAGGTAAAAGATGCTTTTATAGAGCCTGACTTAAAGCATTTAAAAGAATCAATACAGCAAGCAAAGCAATCTGTTTGTGAGAGAAAGGATTCTTACTTAAATTTTAAGCAGTAAAAATAGGGTGCATCATCACTGATACACCCTTTAAGCTTAAATAAAATATGTGATTGAAAATGAAATTGCTCCACTTGCATTATATGAACTTCCACCAGATGCAGTCTGAAGAAGCTTAATTGCTCCGTCTGTTCCAATTGCAATTGCAGTAGTCGGAGAATTATAATATCTAGCTGCTAAGTTAATTTCTTTCGATGGTCTGTAGCCTTGAGTGAGAGTTCCGAGCGTTTGAAATGCTGCTGTAGCTCCTGTAACTCCCATAACGACATTGACTATGTTTCCTATCTTTCTGACACGTGCTCCAATATAGCTTACAGCAGTGATTCCGCTACCTAATGTTATGTTTACCCATCCGCTATCTGCCATTAAAGGTAAATCATTCTCATCAAGTATTCTGTACGCAGTGCCTGATGTATTCCAACGATACAAACTCGAATTTTGAGCATTAAAGCCTACACTTCCGAGTCGCTTTCCACTACCGTAGAATCTTAGTGTACTCATTGTTCCTGATGTGCAATTAAGTCCTAACACATCCACGTTCGAATTGTCGATTGTTCCTCCACTTTTTGGAAGATAATCAACATTTATTTTTTTCTTTTCGTCTGCACTAATTAGGCCCGATGCAGATGTTGTTGCTAATGGAACGTAAAAATCAGTCACGCTTGAACCTTGCGTTATTGAACCGATTTTGAGTCCTGTTTTATAGCTTGCTGATGAGCCAAAATTACCCTCATGATAAATCTTGAAAGCACCAGCATCACTTTTTACGTAGACTGGCGGATTAGGGGAATTTAGTCCCTGAACTTCCAGATTTATCTGGCCTTCTGAATCTGTTCTGATTGTCAGTATATCGTTAGCCCATATACGCATTGGACCAGTTCCACATCTTATATCAAGTCCCTCATTTCCCAAAAACATTCTATTGTCGTTTGTGCTTGCGACAACACCTTTTGTTCTTGTTGCGATAGTTACTCCGTTAGAGCTTGACTCAATGATAAAACTGTCCGTATCAGAATATGGACTGTCCACTTTAAACGAACGGTTGAAGATCGCATCAAGACCAGTTATGGTTCCTGTTGTAATACTACCAGCATCGAGGTTTATCAAAGTTACCTTTTTTGCATCGAGAGTGCCTGTTGTAATTTTACTTGCAGAGATATTATCCAATGCGTTGTTACCAAATACCTTTTTAACCCATAATTTCCCATCGAAGTAGTACATGGCATTTTCGTTTCCAGTATCGTACCAAACATCATTTGTCTTTCTTCCTGTAGCAGATGGTTGGTTTGGTTGATAAAACACAGCATTTTTTCCGTCTGCTGTCGATAATGCAGTGTTGGCAACACTGTTTGCCGTATTTAGTGCATTTGCCAATATTGGCGTTGTTGTTGTAATCGTATCATCACTCCATACAATATAGCTTCTTGTCCAAATATAAGAGCCTTCCGTCCAAGTTGGTTGCGTATCGCTCCATGTTCCACCCACCAAACTGATTTTTGAACTCGATAAATAATATTGCCCCTTTATGCTTTTTATACCTTTGCCTTGAACACCCTGATCACCTTTGTCACCTTTAGCGCCAGTATTACCATAGACAGCTAACAAAAGTACGCTCGTTTGCGTCTGACTGTTTGTGTATGTTATTACTTCTTTTTGCCATAAATACTTGTTCGTAGAATCAATTTGTGGCATTGTTGTAGCAGTAATGCTATTTGCTGATGGCGCTGTTTGTGTGGTAGTCTTTGCGTAGTAGTAAGTGATTGACTTGATTCCGTTACCTGTTGCACCAGTATCACCTTTCACGCCCTGAGAACCAGTATCGCCTTTAATCAGTGACCACGCATAGTCTGAATAATTTGTACTCTCTGTCGCTGTGCTTTTATTGTATGCAAAGCCAATATATTTTTTCCCAGTTGGATTATCACTCATTCCACTTGTTGCGGAATCAGCATATTTTATCCAAGTATAGTATGTTTTACCATCTTTTCCCTGTGCGCCTTGAACACCCTGATCACCTTTGTCACCTTTAGCGCCAGTATTACCATAGACA
>ERZ835980.507-NODE-507-length-53242-cov-12.950909_pt1 | contig 53242 bp, 47 predicted proteins | sample MGYA00519943_ERZ835980 | MGnify/ENA primary metagenome ERZ835980 (study PRJEB31850, sample SAMEA3708791) | human gut metagenome | biome: human gut; feature: human-associated habitat; material: faeces | place: China | collected 2014 ... | reverse complement strand
ACCGAAGCAATTTGCAGCAGATTTACAGTCTGTCCCCTTTGGCCACTCGGGAATCCATCCATGTCAGGCAAAGTGCCCTAACAATGTGAAATTGTAGCATATGTTCACACAAATTGCAATATGTTTTTTCTATTTTAGTGTAAAAGTTCAGCCATAGGATGACAAAAGCAACGATTGGGTGCTCGCGCTCAAAGCGTGTTAACGCGACTTTGCGAATGACGCAGGCTGAACTGCTTCAATATAGTACAGATAAAAAGGATACTGCGCCAGCTGCATCTGCCCGTAATCGCTCACCTGATATCCATCCTGCTGTAATCCGGCAACAGCTTCATCGCTCATGGCATCCGGTGTAAAGTACCAGAATCTGTCGGATTCTGCCTGGTTGTAATCGCCGTTTACAATCTCATTATCGGGGTAATAATAATACAATACTGTCCATCCCAGATGTTTCACCCCGTTGGTGACCATCTGCACATCCTCTTCGGGCGTGCCGATCAGATCCAGGGTCTTGTCAGTCTCTACCTTCTGCTGTTCATAACTGCCATAAGATTCCCGGTAATTCTGTATTCCCATGCCAAACATTACAAGCAGTAACAGCACAAGCAGCAATCGGGCTGACAGCCCCAAACCCTTCCAGGACCGTTTCTCCAGCTCCGTCACCTGTTCCAGCAGACGGCTGCTGCCGATGACTAACATCATGATCGCCACTGCACTTAACGGATATAAATATCTCTGTGCCAGCATCGGTGCCATTACAACACTCAGCAGATACGCAAATGCCAGCGTTCCCAGGATTGTGCAGGCACCTACTACCATGGCGTAAGTTTTGTCAGACCATCTTTTCGCTGACGGCTTTTGCAGACGAATACCCTCTTCTCCCATGGAAAACAGGGACGAATCCGCCACCAGCGTTACTATCAACAGTACTAACAGCAACGGAAATACAATTACATTCATCCGTCTGCCGCCCATGACGATCTCCAGGCTCTTATCCAGCCCGAGGATCTCCGTCATCCACCAGCCTCTGCTGACATTTTTCAATCCCGCATAGAAAAAATACAGCCAGGGAGCATAGCCGATCAAAAATGCCACGATTGCCAATACACCTTTTGTCCAGGTCTTACCGCGGTATTTGATCCACACTGCCACTCCGGTGAAAAACATCATAATGCCCACGGCTACCAGAGCATAATAGTGAGAATATGCCGCGCCCAGTGCCCACAATACCATTCCGGTCCAGGTCTTCCTGGTGCCATCCGCTATTACACGGTAAGAACAGTAAAAGCAACCCATTACACACAAAAAGGCAAGTGCATACATACGAACTTCCAGATTATATTCCAGGCACGCCTGTCCCAGACCCGATATCATCACGAAAAATGTGGTCGGGAGCATACCGAAATGTTTCCGTATCACTGTCAGTGCCAGCACGATACCAATGGCAAACGGTACCAATGAAGCCAGATGGAATACCGGAACGCTGAATCCGAACAGGGTTCCAAACAGTTTCAGCCAGTAATAATACAGCGGCGGATGATTATCCCAGTAATACAGCACCTGCAAGATACCACCGACGCTCTTATGTGCAGTATTTGCAGAAAAAGCTTCATCTCCCCACAGCACCCGGTCGGACATCATGCTGAAATTGAGACAGATCACCAGCACACTGAATGCCAGTACCACGACCGGTCCTATGTATCTGTATACAATGTTCCATCCTTTGCTGCCGGCGATTTTAGTCATAACACTGTGAATCTTCTCATGTTTACCGGCTTTCGCCTCTTCCACGAACAGTTCACAAATGGTATATGCCAGCATGATGCAGATTTCCAGGCTCAGCACTTTGACTGCATATTCCCGGGATTCTACGAGTTTTCGCAAAATTGTATTGTCGTCATTGCCGGTCAGGGAAAGCAATACCCACGGCACAAAAAGCATGATCATCAGACAGGTTGCATAACGAAGAACATACGCTCCCTTACTTCCGGTCACCGTCTTCCCGGTGCTTCCATTATTTTTCAAAACATATTGCCGCCAGATCCCTAAGGATACCAGCGGCAACAGCAGGGTTATGATGATGGTAAACATCTGAAATCCTCTCTGTCTTTGGTAAATTATATTTTTTTCTACACGTTATTCCTGCACATACTTCAGGATTGTCGCGGAAGTCTGGGGCATCTCGATCAGGATCTTCCCTGCCTTGATCTCATACTCCGCGCCTTCCATGCAATATCCGTCATCTCTGGACTGCAGGATCACTTTCATCTTACCTGTCTTAGGAACCCCGATCTCCCATACATGGATCTCCTTGGTGATGGGATGATTGTTATTGTTGATCAGGATCGCACACTGTCCCTTGCGGTTAAAACGCCCGTAGGAGATGAAGTTATAATCATTCTCCAGCATTTTCAGGGAACCGGTACGCAGTTCCTCGTTTTCACGGCGCAGGCGGATAATATCCTTGTGAAACGACAGCAGCACCTGATCCTCATGTCCCCAGGGATAGGTTCTCCGGTTGTCGGGATCTGTGAATCCGCAGACGCCCGCTTCATCTCCGTAGTAGATCGTCGGTGCGCCCGTCCAGGTCATCTGGATCACAACGCCCTCCCTGAACACTGCCTTATTGATGCCCTGTTCCGCAGCCTGCGGTCCCAGTGTATTGGTACGTCCCACCTTATGGTTCGTTCTCGTCAGGAAACGGGAATGATCATGGTTGGACAGTTCATTCATAGCCACCTGCCAGCTGGGCATGGAAAAGCTGGAGGTATGATGCCGCATGGCTCCCCAGAAGCTCTCTGCATTACCGAGCAGGTCCTCTCTGTAGTCATCGCTGTGCTTCTCCATACCGGTGAGGAACCAGGTCACAGGCTCCATGAACGCATCGTAGTTCATGACAGTATCCCATTCGTTGCCCTGCAGCCAGTCTCTGGTATTGCCGTAATGCTCTGCCAGAATGATCGCCTCCGGATTGGCCTCTTTTACCGCTTTCCGGAATTCCTGCCAGAAATGATGATTGAACTCCTGGCTATGACCTAAGTCTGCCGCCACATCCAGTCTCCAGCCGTCCACATTATAGGGCGGAGATACCCATTTTTTTGCAACATGAAGAACGTAATCCATCAGTTCCTGAGAACCTTCGTAATTCAGCTTCGGCAGGGTATCATGTCCCCACCATCCGTCATAGGAATTGTTATAGGGCCATGCTGCCTGATTATGAAAATCAAAATAATTCCGGTAAGGGCTGTCTGCGCTGACATAAGCACCCTTGTCATAGCCTTCCGCATTCTCGTAAATACGTTCTCTGTCCATCCATTTATTAAAGGATCCGCAGTGGTTGAACACACCGTCCAATATGACTCTCATGCCTCTGCGGTGCACCTCTGCCACTACCTGGGCAAACATCTCGTTGCTCGCCTCTAAGTTCGCCTTATTGGTCACGCGGTCGATATAGCGGGAAGCGAAACGGTTCTCCCGCTGTCCATCCGGAAGTAGCTCTCCCTCATCACTGACGATCTTACCCAGATGGGGATCAATATTATCATAGTCCTGAATATCGTATTTATGGTTGGACGGGGATACGAACAGAGGGTTAAAATAGATCACCTCAACCCCCAGCTCCTGCAGGTAGTCCATCTTGTCCAATACGCCCTGCAGGTCTCCTCCGTAGAACTCACGGACATCCATCTGTGCAGGATACCGTCCCCAGTCCTCTACACGGTGCACCGGCTCCCCGATATAGCAGTATTCATTGGTCAGCACATCATTGGAGGGATCGCCATTGCAGAAACGATCGGTATAGATCTGGTACATTACCGCACCTTTTGCCCAGTCGGGAGTATGGAAGCCGGGAATGATGATAAAGTCATAATACTCGTTGACCTCCTGCACCAATCCTCTCATATCAAAAATACCCGTGATCCTGCCGGTCTGTACCTCAAAATAGTAAGATACCTTCTGGTCATCCAGACGCATCACATAAGCATAATAATCAAAATCATTATCGCCCTCCACTCGTACCATGAGATGCTTCTGCCCACCGCTTACGAGGAATATCCTGTCCACGTTATTCCTGGCGGTACGGAAACGGATCGTCACCTCGGAATAAGGTTCCGGCTCTTCCGGAATCACATACTCCGCACTTGTATCTGTAAAAAGAGCTCTTCTGTTAAATACGGGTCTCATGGCAGCAATATACTGCTGGTTATATTCTGTTCGACGTAATCGCTCCAGATCCATAGTATCTATCCTTTCTGAGACTAATGTCTTACTATCTATATTATGCTCCTGCTATTCTTACCTGTGCAGCACACACATATGTAATTATACCCTTTTTCCGTACATCTGACAACAGCCTGCCTTGTTTTTGAACGGTAAAAAGGACAGTCTTGGGAGGACTGTCCTTTTTAGAGAAGGTATTTCTTTCTTATGGGGTATAGCAAAAAACTATATAATGTATTGGGGGGGTTACGAGTATTATAATAGCATGCACTACTAGTTTTTACTATTCTCAAAATTCACAAATATTACAAAAATGAATATTTGTTTTTGTATATTTTTCACAAAAGCGGTTTGTACAATACTACCAAATCTACGAAACACCCTCGAAAACCTTTTCCTATACAAAAAGTGCTTCAAACTCTTCTCGGTTGATCTTTTCTTTTTCTAGCAGCAGCGTAGCACAACTGTGAAGTACATTCTCATGCTGCATAATAATGTCTTTTGCCTTGGTATAGCAGTCATCTATGATCCTCTTGACTTCCTTATCGATCTCACCGGAAATCTCCTCACTGTGAGCCTTGGCATGTGCCAGATCCTTACCGATGAAGACTTCATCATCGTCATCATCATAGCAGATGACTCCGATATTATCAGACATTCCGTAACGGGTTACCATACGGCGGGCTGTCTTGGTGGCTTTCTTAATGTCACTGGATGCTCCGGTGGTAATATCTCCGAAGATGATCTCCTCTGCGATACGTCCGCCCAAAGATACCATGATATCCTGGAGCATGCGGCTCTTGGTGGCGAACATCTCATCCTTTTCCGGCAGAGGCATGGTGTAACCGGCTGCCCCTACGCCGGTAGGAATAATGGATACGCTGTAGACAGGTCCCACATCCGGCAGCACATGGAACAGGATCGCATGACCTGCTTCGTGATATGCCGTGATCTTCTTCTCCTTGTCGGAAATAATACGGCTCTTCTTCTCCGCACCGATTCCTACTTTGATAAACGCCCTCTTAACATCTTTATTCGCGATAAAGGAGCGGTTCTCCTTCGCTGCGATGATCGCTGCCTCGTTCAACAGATTCTCCAGATCCGCTCCGGTGAATCCTGCGGTAGTCTGTGCGAGCTGCTGTAGATTTACATCATCTCCCAGGGGCTTATTCTTCGCATGTACCTTCAGTATTTCTTCTCTGCCACCCACATCCGGAGTCCCTACCGCTACCTTACGGTCAAATCGTCCGGGACGCAGGATCGCAGGATCGAGAATATCCACACGGTTCGTAGCTGCCATGACGATAATGCCTTCGTTGACACCGAAACCGTCCATCTCTACCAGTAACTGGTTCAGGGTCTGCTCTCTCTCATCGTGTCCGCCGCCCATACCGGTACCACGGCGTCTTGCCACGGCATCGATCTCATCAATGAACACGATACAGGGCGCATTGTGCTTCGCCTCTTCAAACAGATCGCGCACACGGGATGCGCCGACACCGACGAACATTTCCACGAAATCAGATCCGGAGATGCTGAAAAAAGGTACTCCGGCTTCGCCTGCCACGGCTTTCGCCAGCAGAGTCTTACCGGTTCCGGGAGGTCCCTCCAACAGAACACCCTTGGGAATCCTCGCACCGACGCCAGTGTATTTTCCGGGTTCTTTCAGAAAATCGACGATTTCCTCCAGTTCCTCTTTTTCCTCCTTCAGGCCTGCTACCTGTGCAAAGGTGACGCTCTTGTCACCCATGGACATTTTGGCCCGGCTCTTACCAAAGTTCATCATTTTACCGTTACCGCCACCGGCCTGCTGGGCATTCATCATCATGAAAAGGAATACACCTACAGCCAGTACTGCCAGCATCGGCAGCATATAAGTAAGGAACCAGTTCTCTCTCTCAATGTCATTCACTACGGGGTCAAATCCGTACTCGCGGACCAGTGTCTCCAGCTCGGTGATATCCGTAGCATACAGCTTATGGTTCAGTCCGTTCTTCATCTGGATCTCCAGATAGCCGGTAGGGGCTTCTCCATTCGGCTGTATTACGATCTCAGATACATTTCCGGCATCCAGATCTGCAATGAATTCTGCTCTGGTATAGTCCTCTTCCCGGTTGCTCAACAGATTGAGTCCTACGATCACCATGACCAGAAGTATGATAAAAATAAAATAAGAATTAATTGTTCTGCCGTTTTGTTTCAACTTCACGGGCCTCCTACATCTTCGTATTGCTTAATCGAATTCTACCACACCGATGTAAGGCAGATTACGATATCTCTGATCATAATCCAGACCGTAGCCCACTACAAATTCATCGGGAATATTAAATCCGGTATAATCTACATGAACATCGATGACTCTTCTCTCCGGCTTGTCCAACAGAGTGCACAGACGTAAAGAAGCCGGTCCTCTGTCACGAAGCATCTCTAACAGATAACTTAAGGTTCTTCCACTGTCTACGATATCCTCTACTACGATAACATCCTTATCCTTCAGAGATTCATCCAGGTCTTTTACGATCTTCACCACACCGCTGGACTTGGTATCGCTGCCATAGCTGGATACAGACATGAAATCCAGGGATACGGGAACGGTGATACGCTTTGCCAGCTCACACATGAAGAAGCTGCCGCCCTTCAGTACACATACAAGGTGTACCTGCTTACCTGCATAGTCCTTACTGATCTGTTCTCCGATCTCCTGAATTCTCTTATCTACTTCCTCTTCTGTCAACAGTACTCTGATATGTTCTGCCATTTTCTTTTGTCTCTTCGCTCTTAGGCGAACTCCTTTCTTATTAATTGTACCTTTAAAATACGTTTTGTATTCTCCGTTACTTTATAATATTCGCTGATGCGGTATCCCATGACCCACAGCACGTGATCATCTTCTGCCAGGATCGGCAGTCTGTCGCGCTCCTTGCGAGGAATTTTCTGATCGACAAAATAGCTTTTTAATGATTTACGGATCATTCCGCCTCTGCCGTCTGCAATGGTCAGATAGTCCCCTGTCTGCCGTGTTCGTATCATCGGACATTTTTTTATTTTATCATAATCAAACCATTTCGTATACTGATTTGTAGGAACTTCTTGGTTTTTTTCAAGTCCATGGGGCACCTCACACACAGAATATTTCAATGTTCCCAGGGCACATTCCACTGTTTTCATCTGTCCCGGAACCATATCCGGATCCCACTGCTGCCAGAGCGGCATTGCAGCAACATTCTGTCTGTCACTGTCCGCAGCTTTCGTTGTCTGGCTCGTCTGTATTGTCAGGATGACCTGTTCATATTGCCGTCTGCCGCGGATTCCGAAGGGAAGGCAGATCGTCCGGTTTCCTTCCTGCGTAAACAATGTCAGAAGCTCTACAATATGCTGATAGGTGATGTCTTTCTGCCCGGGGGAAAGTCTTTTTACCTCTTCATACAAAAGTCTTTTACGGATCACCGGATGCAGCGTCAGAAAAGGTTCCACCGCGATATGCTCCTCTTGTGCCTGACTGCTCACATCCGGCTGCAGCGCACTGCCCGGAGCCTTTATGCTCCGTATGCATCTGTTCACTGCCTCCACCGTCTGCAGCTCCAGATATTCCTCCGTCTCCGCCAGCATCTCCGCTGTCTGGTTCATGTGCGCCACACAGCCCCGCGCAATGTTTTGCTCCGCATAGGGTAAAATATGATGCCGTATCCGGTTCCTGGTGTAATCGTCCTCATCGTTGGTAGCATCCTTACAGTAAAAAATTCCCTGTTGTGTTAAAAAGTCCTCGATCTCCCATCTCTCCAGGCACAGGATCGGCCGTATGATCCGACCTCTCACCGGGAGGATGCTTGCCAGTCCCCGGATGCCGCTGCCCCGGAACAGATGAAACAGCTGCGTCTCGCTGCGGTCATTGCTGTTATGCGCTACCGCGATCTTCGTGGCTCCCCATTCCTCCGCAGCTTTGTCAAAAGCTTCATATCTTGTTCTGCGGCCGGCTTCCTCTTCGGAACATTTTTCCAGAATTGACCGCTGCCGCACATCAGCTTCCGTCAGGAAAAATGGGATTCTATGTTCTCCACACAATTTTTCCACATACCGGGCATCCTCACCGGCTTCCGGCCGGATCCCGTGATTGACATGGACCACCGCAATGTCCAGCGGGAATTCTCTCCTCCATTCCAGTAACAAAAATAAGAGGCAAACCGAGTCTGCCCCTCCGGAAACCCCGGCCACCACACGGTCACCGGGTTGCAGCATTTGATGCTCTTTTATATATGCAAATACTTTTTCTCGTGTATCCATCCATGTATTCATGATTTAACTCTATCCTAATTATGCGAAAAAATCAAGGCAGCAATCACGCATTCTCCCACAAGCACAGCACAAACACCGTCATATCATCCCGGATCCTGCCCCCACAGCTGCATATGGCATAAGAAAGTATCTTCTCTGCGATCTCCTGCGGATTCTGTTCTTCCAATGTCTCTATCATATCCCGCATCCGCTCCTCACATTCATCCTCCAGTGCATCCAGCACACCGTCCGTCATCATGATGAGCAGGTCACCCGCTACCAGCTGCCGCACCCGGACTTCCGTCTGCGCTTTCTGGAAAATCCCCAGCGGCAGACTTTCTCCCCCGATACACTCTGTTCCGACGCTTTCTTTCAGAAAAGTGGCCGCACCTCCGACTTTGCAGATCTCGCACTCTCCGCTGTACAGATCCAGGCTACAGATATCCACCGTCGGATGATCTTCCTCCTCATTCTGCGCATACAATGCGGAGTTCAGCATATTTACGGATTCTTCGATGTCAAATCCCGCCTCCAGCATTTTTTCCATGAGATCCAATACTCTGCCGCTGCCCCGGCTGGCATCTTCTCCCGCACCGGTTCCGTCGGATAACAACAATAACAGTCTTCCTTTTTCCGATTCCAGCATGGCATACTGATCCCCGGATATTTTCTCTCCCTCTTTTACTGCCCGGCTCACTCCGGTAAGGGCCACATATTTCGGTTCTTCTGTAAACTGAAAACAGTGTGGTTCCCTCTCTATGAGATAGGGACTTCCCGGCGACGGCTGCAGATGCTTCCCCAAAAGTACGGTAAGCATATCTGCTGCCTGCGATGCCTTACAGCCGGATCTCTCCGTGGAAAGTATCATGCTGATACCGTTTGCGGCAGCACCTTTTTTTCGAATATAACATAACTCTGCTGCCGCAATCCCCTCACTATGCAATGCCTGGACGAGGTTTTTTCTTCGCTTTTCCTCTACCGGCCGGTAACACATCTCTTCTCCGGCCACTTGTTCCATGATCCGTGCGACCGTCTGCAGATGATCCCCCATGACCTGCCTGCTCTGCTGCAGCAGGCATTTCTCCAGAATACTCTGTCTGTCATCTCCAACAATCCTCGTTTCGTCGTGAAAACTTCTCCCCAATTCCTCAAAACTCTCCGCATACCCCAACAGCTTCTGCCGGCACAGCATGGATACCTGTGCACATAACTTCTGTTCCGGATTTTTCTGTTCCCGTTTCCCTATCACCATGACTATTCCCCTTTCTGTCTTCACGATTATAGAGCCACTGTTTCTTTCTTTTTGTCAAATTCGGGGGAATGTTACCTTCATTTTTTGCGACAAAAAAAGCAGGTCCACTGTTGAGAATCAGTCTCCCTGCTTAATTGTCCTCTTTAAAAAGGATCTCACCTTCATACACCAGTCCCAGCTTATCCTTCGCCACTTCCTCCACATAAGCCTTGGTCTGCGTATACTTGCGATACTCCTCGATCTCTTCCGCTCTGGCGGTCTCCGCATCGATCTGCGCGCTCAAGCTTGCGATCTGGGTATCATATCCTGCGATCTTCCGTTGTAATTCCACGCTTCGCACCGCAACGACTACCATGATCATCAATACGACCAGGCTCACCAGGAACAGGCTGAACCGGTTCTGATGTCTCCTGCGGTAGGCTACTCTTCTTTTTCCCCTTGCCATACGCGCATCTCCTTTCTATAAATATTCTAAGCATTTTCCGAAGTCTCGTCAACTTCTTTTTTACCCATCTTACGGCTATCCGCAATGCCTTACGAATCGGGTTTAAGAGCATGTTGAGAAATCCGGAGACATATTTTACCAGGAGGGGACTTAGCGTCCTGTGATACAGATACATTCCCAATACCGCCCCCAGCACGGCGAACCATCTCAGGTTCCCATTGCTCTCCCGGAACATCAGTAAAAACACTTTTCCCGCACAATAGATCCAGAAGGCAATATCCTCCAGTGACACCATGCCGTTGCCATGTGTAAAAACCCTCCGCAAAATCCGCAGTATATCATACAGAAAAGTAATCTCTATTCCCAGGAGAAACGCATGCAGCAGAAAAACATTTTCATTCATTAACGGAACAGCCTGGCGAAAAATGACTCCTGCTTCTCCCCGGATGCTGCGGTATCCGAATATACGAAGCTGTCGATCCGGCCGTCAATGTCTACTTCCCCTTTATCCAGGGTCAGCCGATTCACATGCAGTTCATTTCCGCGGATCATCAGCATCCCCTGTTCCGTCTCCAGCAGAATCTCCCGCAGATCAAAAGAAAGCACATCATTGACACCGTTCACCGTGCAGGTTCGTCTGTTGGTCATAATTATTTTATGCATACGCCCTGTTGTGTTTAAATCTTCCATACTTCCTCCCATCTGTGTCACATTGCAATTTATCATAACTATTCAAAGCTACAATTCATCTTATGGGAGTCATTGGAAATTTATACATATTTATACATAACGAAAGAGTTCTTTTGCTTCTTCTTTTTTCACTGTCTCCTGAACATCCAGCACTTCTACCTTTACTTCCTTGTTACCGAAAGAGATCGTGATGATGTCTCCCTCTTTTACATTGGCAGATGCCTTTGCCGGTTTGTCGTTGATCAATACTCTGCCGCTGTCGCAGGCTTCGTTGGCCACAGTACGGCGTTTGATCAGGCGGGACACCTTTAAATATTTATCCAGTCTCATGGGTTTCCTCTCCTTCTGAAAACTATTTCTCATAACGAAAGAGACCCGAAAGGTTGTCCTCTCGAGTCTCTGAAAAATCAGCTTCTATTATGCGTTCAGCATATCCTTTAATGCTTTACCAGCCTTGAACTTAGGAGCCTTAGAAGCAGCGATCTTCATGGGCTTGCCGCTCTGAGGATTTCTACCTTCTCTTGCTGCTCTGCTGGATACTTCGAAAGTACCGAAGCCAACTAACTGAACCTTACCATCCTTCTTTAACTCTTCAGCAACAACATCTGTGAAAGCCTTTAATGCCTTCTCTGCGTCCTTCTTGGAAAGACCAGCCTGATCAGCCATAGCTGCAACTAATTCTGTTTTGTTCATATTGAACTCCTCCTATAATGAGTTTTCGTGATTAAATTTACGCTCGAAAATAGTTCTTTTGAAACGTCTATAAATATATATATCTGTTTTTATCCCTTTTGTCAAGGCATTTCCGCATATTTACGGCATTTCCTGTGCCTTTTCAAAGATTATTTTGAAGTTTGAGAGCTAACTGTCAGATCCACAAAAGAATACGATACATCCTTCTGTTCATCGTCCACCTGAACCGTATAACTCCTGGTCTCATATCCGGACTTTCGCAGTGTGATCACATGACTTCCCGATGTCTTTTTGAAGCTACAGGGTGAGATTCCCACATAGTTACCGTCCAGATATACTTCCACGTTTTCCGGTGCATCAATGTGTACCCGATAGTAGGTGGTTGTGGTGTCTGCCGTCGCAGAAGTACTGCCGGAAGCAGTACCGGTGGAAGAGCTGCCTGCAGACGACGAGCTTTGTGTACTTCCTGTGCTTTCCTCACTGTCGGAATCCACTTTATCTAATTGCACATCCACTCCGGCAGATTCCTGTCCTACCCGGAGATACTGTGTCAGAGATTTATAGCCGTCCGCTTTTGCTATGATCTGGTGGATTCCGTACTCCAGTGAGACCGGCTGGGAAGGATCCACCTGACTTCCGTCAATATACAGCTCCGCATCGGCCGGGCTCATGGAAAACAGCACCATACCGTACTTCGCCTCCGCAACCTCCAGATCTCCGATATCCAGGGTTGTCTCTTCGTTACGGTTGATCACTACATACTTCGTACCGCCTCCGCCGCTACAGCTGATATCCACCTGATAACTGCCTTCCGGCACCGTCACCAGCATGTCCTCCGTGATCCTCACGATCTGTGTCTGTCCGATCTCCAGCCATCCACCCACGAAATTCTCATCATTGACCAGCCGGAGATATCCATGACCCTTTTCCACGACCACGCTGAGCACCGTACTGTCAATTCCATGGAATGTAAGAATATCGGATGGATTCAGATCGATCTCTTCTATACTGTGCCCCTGGGAAAAATACTGCGTGTCTTTGGACAGCTTATAGGTTTCTCCGCCGATGCTTACCTCGTGCCTCACCGCATTCAACTCATAGCGCTCCACACTATCATACTGCCATGCCGTCTGTGCCAGCTGCATGGATGTCAGGTGTTTCTGTGTCTTCAGAAAAGTCACATCCACAATATCACCCTCCTGCAGCTGATCCAGCGAGATCGCCTTGCCGTATTTATCCCCGAAACGGGTGGTTCCGTCCATGGATAGCGTATATCGCCTGCAGATATCCAGATTCAACAAAGTGACAGTTTTGTCAACTTCGTTAATATCCACCAGTACAGCAGTATCCGCAGAATCATAACTGTCCGGATTCGTCACCACGAATCCGGTATCCACATGCTCCGCTTCCGTCTGTGTCTGCGTCTCTGTATTTCCCTCCGTGGCAGCTTTCTGCCCGCAGCCAGTTATTGACAATATTGTCATAAGCCAAATGCATGTTACTGCCTTCATCAGATATCTTTTGTTCATGCTTTTGTCTCCTCTCCGGTACCTTAGTGTCTATCCGATCTTATGATCTTATGGTCTCAGAATCCGTAGGAATTTTTTTCGGGCGGTCTCCTGTTCCAGCAGCCGGTCCAGTTTTTCCTGATTTTTTTCCGGAATCCATGCTTTTCCCGAATTGTAATAGAAATTCACGATCTTCCATAATTTTTCGGGATAAGACAATCTGTAGAACAGATCCTGTCTCTCGAAGGGATTCAGCGGTCTGACAGATTCATAAGCTGCCAGCAGGGCTTCCCCCCGGTTACAGTCCCAATCACTTTTCTCCAACAGTTTACGCAGCAACAGATAAAGATCCCTTATGGGACCGTCTGCCTGACATTTTTCAAAATTCACCAGGAAAAATCCTCTGTCCTGGCGCAAAATATTGTGATATTGATAATCACCGTGACAAAAGCAGAAGGTTTCTCCCGCTTCTACGTCATGTGAATTTTCTATCTTTTTCCATTCCTCACAGATCTGCCCGGCCTCTTCCAAAAAAGGATCCATCACGGCAGCCAGCCGGATCTCGAACCAGGTCTTCTGGCTCCGCTGTTTTAAGAATCTCCGGGCCCTCTTCAATTCTTTGTTATGCTTCTCATACTCTCGACTCGGAAGGAATCTACGGATGACCGGTGTGGGTATCCCTTCCATCTCGGGAAACGTGGGAATAAATTCCAGATCCTTGTGAAGTCCGGCCAGCAGGCACATGGCTTCCATGCATTCTTCCCTGTCACGGATGTTACATTCTCTGCCTTCCCACCAGGTCTTCAGAATATATCTGACACCATCCCTGTCCGTGACCGACAGTGCACCATCTCTGGTGGCGAGCAGTCTCTCCGCAGAGATATTCCCACAAGCCTCCAAATGCTTAAGCACCTGTTCCTGCAGACGCAGCTGTTCCTCGCGTCCTGTATATTCCTTGAAGATCAGGCAGCCCTGCTGTGTATCGCACAGAATCGCCCCCCGCCCTTTTCGGGTACGCAATACCTCTATCTCATACTGCTCCAGCAGTGCCACCGCTCTGTCATTCACTTACAACCCCTCCTAAGATATGTACTTAACCGGTTTGACGGTTCCTACGCTATCTTATGAGAGATCTTATAAAAGTATGCTCACTCTTTGCCTGCTGCCAGTTCGCCCGCCTTTTCCAGCAGCTGTTCTCTGGTATTCTGCTCCGGGTGCTCTAAGACCAGTTCCAACAGTTTCTGCAGCATATCGCCCAGCTCTCTGCCGGGCTTCATTCCCATAGCAATGAGATCTCTGCCGGTGACAGCCAGCGTTTTCAAGGATACGCACTGCTTTTTCTCCAGCATCTCTTCATATAACTTCTTCCAGAGCTCCAGGTTCTTAAGCTTCTCTGCCCGCAGATAATCGCTCTGTGCCAGGATATCCGCCTGTCTCACCGGGAACAATAGCGGGAAGATATCTTCCCCGATCTTATTCACAGCTCTCCGCACGATCCGCAGGTCAGGTGTCACATCATTACCATAATCATGGTATCTTACCAGACGGGTCACCACTGCCACTGTATCATTATCAAATCTGAGTCTCCTCAGGATCCTGCGTGCCATCTCCTCACCCACTGCAGGATGTCCGTGAAAATGGGTGGTGCCGTCTTCATCCACGGTAAGTGTCTCAGGCTTGCCGATATCATGAAGCAGTATAGCATACCGCAGATTCTTCTCAGGTGCGATCTCTATGAGGGCATGTAAGGTATGCTCTCCCACGTTATATTTATGGTGCTTATGCTTCTGAGGAGTCTTCATCATGGCATCGAATTCCGGCAGGATCACCTTCGTGACACCCATGTCATAAGCATCCCGCAAGGTGTCAGGATGAGGGGAGATCAGCAGCTTGGTCAATTCCACCTGGATCCGCTCCGCACTGATCTTCTGCAAAGTGGGTGCCAGCTTCCGGATCGCCGCTTCGGTATCTTCATGAATCTCGTAGCCTAACTGCGCAGAGAAACGGATGGCACGCATGATACGCAGGGCATCCTCTCCGAAACGTTCCTCCGGATTGCCCACGCAGCGAATCAGCTTCGCCCCGATGTCCTGTAAACCACCGAAGATATCGATCAGCCCCTCTGTTTCATTATATGCCATGGCGTTGATCGTGAAATCCCGGCGTTTTAAGTCTTCCTCCAGATTCGGCGTAAATGTCACTTCCTTGGGATGTCTGCTGTCTTCGTATTTTCCGTCCACGCGGTAAGTGGTGACCTCGAAGCCCTCTTTGTCCAACATGACCGTCACGGTACCGTGCTGGATCCCGGTGTCGATGGTACGACGGAACAGCGCCTTCACCTGCTCCGGTCTCGCCGAAGTAGTAATGTCCCAGTCCTCCGGGCATCTGCCCAGGATGGAATCCCGCACGCAGCCGCCTACCACATAGGCTTCAAACCCGGCATTCTGTATAGTCTCTATGATATATTTCGCTTTTTCAGGTATTTGTATCTGAATCATATATATCCTCTTTTGCAAAAATCACACACGCTCATTGCTCTGTGATTTTTCGCTTGTTACTGCTTTGTGTCTATTGTTTGTTTCTAAGAAAGGCTATTCCTGCTCCGGTTTCATGATAAATTTATCGATGACCTCCACCAGCCCGTCCTCATCGTTAGTACCGGTGATGTAATCTGCAGCTTCCTTGACCGCCGACTGGGCATTCCCCATTGCTACGCCGGTTCCCGCATATTCGATCATGGAGATGTCGTTGTAGCCATCGCCGCAGCAGATCGCATTTTCTCTGGTCAGTCCCATGCCCTCCAGCATGTGATCGAGAGAAGTTGCTTTATTCACATCCTTGGGCATGATCTCAATGAAATAAGGCTCGGAACGGTAGATGCTTGCCACATCGCTGTATTTTTCCTGCAGCTGTTTCTCCAGTTCGGGGGCAACCTCTTCCGGCGCCGTCATCAGACATTTGTTGATATCAAAATCTACATAGGATACAAAATCATCCACCACTTGAATGGGGATTCCGTTAATCCTTGCTTCTAACTGCACATATTTATCCGGCTCAAATGCAGAGATGACTCCCTCTCCCTGATAAGTGATCAGTCCGCAGCCATTCGCTTTGGCGAATTCATACAATCCGGGTACAATGGACAGGGGAAGTGTTCTCTGATAGACCACTTCTCCCGATTTACATTCCACGATACGGGCTCCATTAAAGGACAGAAGATATCCGCCGTATTTTTTCAACTCCAGTTCCTCTTCACACTTCCGCATACCGGGCGTGGGACGTCCGGAAGCCAGGATCACCTTGTGTCCATGCTGTAAAATATTCCAGATTCCCTGTTTTGTAGCTTCTGTAATCTCTTTTTTTGAATTGGTCAGTGTTCCGTCAATATCCAGTACCAGAACTTTTTCCTGCATTTCTTTTCTCCTCTAATCTAACAGTACCTGTCTCTTCTGCTTGCGCAGTGAAACAGGTACTTGTCTGTTGTCTATGTTCTGTTCCCCGGCAAGCCTTACTGTGCCTGTGTTGCGGTCTCTTCGGTAGCAGCGGTCTGCTCCTCGGTGATCTCCTGGGTCTCTGCTGTTGCAGTCTCAGTCTCAGCAGCCGCGGATTCCTCTGCCTGCACCTTCAGATAATTCAACTTACCCTTGGGATCCTCTACCGTTACATCTGCGGTAATATCCTGCACATGCTGACTCATTGTATCGGATACCAGCGTATTCTTGATGTTGATCTTCCACTCGGGCTGATCCTGTCCGATGTAGTAAAGTACATAAGTGGTGTCACTGACAGTGATGGCTACGGTATCTCCTGCCTGACGGCTGCTGTCGAAGATCCAGTTGCTCAGCTCCTCTGTCATACCGGTCTTGGTTACCTGCTCGAACAGACCGCCGTTCTCTACTGCGGAAGTATCCTGTGTATACTTCTTGCACAATTCTGCGAAGCTGTCCTCGGTAGCTGCACCATTCTTCCACTCCTCCAGGATCTCTTCACCGGTCTTATCCTCGGTGGGAATGATCACACGTACATCTGCGGAAGGAGTCTCATCCAGATATCTCTTCTCAAATGCCACGACATAGTAGCAATGGCTGTTGTCGTTGGTAATGACGGTGGTGTCTCCTGCCTTTCTGGCATCATCGAACAGCCAGTCGGAGATCAGGTAGTTCACGGAAGACTTCTTCTCATTCTCGTGTGCTTCGCCGTCTTTTGCCACGGTCTGCTCCGCATCGTCAGCCAGTACCTTGGCATCTTCCATGGCCTTGGCGATCTCAGTATCGGAAGGCTGGTAAGCGGTATCCTGTGTGCTGTCAGTAGCTGCGGTTCCATCGGTGGTACCTGTGGTATCGGCAGCAGTCTCCTCTACGGGATCTGCCAGTTCGGTAGGCTCGGTGGGCAGATCAGCTTCGATCGTGGTCAGGCGGTAGTCTACGGAATCGTAGGTTGCCTTATTTTCCTCATAATAGCTCTGGATCTCATCATCACTGGGAGCATTGTCCTCCTGCAGCTTCTGATAATAAGCGTTCATTACCATGTCATTCTTCACATATTCTTCGATACGACCCATGGTTGCATAGCTTCCGTAGATGGAACGTACATATTCCTTATCAGATACGCCTGCGGCTGCAGCGGAGGTTTTGATGGTCTCCTTGAAAGTGTTATACTCATCCGTGGTATCGTAGGTGAAGCCGGCTGCTTTGGCTTCTGCCATCAGCGCCCTATTCTGCTTCAGGCTCTCTACAGCATTCTGCTCAAAATAGTCCTGCCAGGTCAGAGTATCGGAATACATCTGGGTGGACAGATCCTTGCTGGTATCCAGTCCGAAATAGCTTAAATAGCTTCCGTACTGTGTAATGTAGTTGTTCTTGGAGGTGTTGTAGACATAATCAAATTCTACCTTATTCACCTCTTCACCATTGATCACTACATAAGTCTCATGGGTTGCCAGATAGGTCCGGATCGGGAAAGATGCCACCAGGCATACCAGAGCAACGAGGAATACGATCCCGACTGCCGTGCTGATGCGCTCTTCCTTTTTCTCCTTTTCCTTCTCCTCTTTACGCTTCTGTACCTTACGGTCATATTTTGTCATGACCTTCTGTTCTGTTTGTTCTTTTTGTTCCTTATTTTCTGTAACTTTTTCATTCTTAGACATCGCTTACATGTCTCCTTCCTAGCGTCTTAAGTCCAATGACTCCTTATTTTACCGTATTTTAGCGGAAAAAGAAAGCTATTTCACATATTTTTCAAGTTTTTCCACGATATTTTTCACACATCCGGGCTCAAAAGGACTGTCCAGTCCGACTTTTTTAATCATATTGGTGTAAAAATCGCTGGCGGACAATCTGCACAGCTTCAGATAGCTCTTCCACGCCTCTGTAAAATCGGCATCCATCTTCACCTTGTACTGTAGTGCACAGGTCTGTGCCAGGCAGTAATCGATATAATACAGCGGGTAGTCGTAAATGTGCAGCTGCTTCTGCCAGAAGCCTCCCTGTCCGAAGAAAGGATCTCCCTCGTAGTCCAGATGAGGCTTGTACTCCCGTTCCAGACGGCTCCATGCCTGTTTCCGCTCTGCCGGGGTCAGCTCCGGGTGCTCATAGACGATATGCTGGAACTCATCCACCATACAGCCGTAAGGGATAAACGCAGCCGCATCCTCCAGATGCATTTCCACGTAATCCTGCGCTCTGTCACCGAAGAACAGGTTCATCCACTTTTCCGTGAAAAATTCCATGGACATAGAGTGGATCTCTGCAGTCTCCATGCCGATATCCGCATGCTCTCTGATGGGATCCTGTGCAGCGAGATACCCCTGGAACGCATGGCCACACTCATGCGTGATGACGTCCACATCACCGCTGGTACCGTTAAAGTTTGCGAAGATAAAAGGTGCATGATAGAGGGGCAGATAGGTCATGTAACCGCCTGCCTTCTTCGTCTTGCGTCCCAGGACATCAAATAACTGGTTCTCCATCATGAAGTCAAAAAATTCTGCAGTCTCCGGGGACAGCTCACGGTACATCTTCTGTCCGGCTGCCATGATCTCTTCGGGGGTTCCGGTGGGTGCCGGGTTGCCGTCCTTAAAATATACCTGCTCGTCGATATAGCTGAGCTTCTCCAGACCCAGACGCTGTCTTCTGCGGTCATGCAGTTTCTCTGCGAAGGGTACGAAATACTCCTTGATCTGCCTGCGGAAAGCCTCTACCTCGTCCTTGCCGTAGCAGTTGCGGTTCATCCGGTAATATCCCAGCTCCAGGTAATTTTCATAGCCCATTGCCCTTGCTTGCGCGGTACGGTTTTTCACCAGTTTGTCGTAAATGCTGTCCAGTTTTTCCTCATTTTCCATGAAAAAGGCACTCATCTTCTCCCATGCCTGTCTGCGGACATTGCGGTCGGAATTCACCAGATAGGGCCGTAACAGGGACAGGTTCAGTTCCTTGCCGTCGAAGTCGATCTTCGCACCGGCAATGAGCTTGTCATACTCCATGGTCAGGGAATTCTCCTCCTGCATCAGCGGGATCAGTGCCTCGCTCATGGACTTTTGTGCCAGCTCCATATTCTTGAACGCTACCGGACCGATCTTCTCCTCCAGATAAGCTCTGTAGGGGGATTCATATAATTTCTTCTGATAAGCCAGCACCAGATTACTGAATACCGGGCCCTGCTCATCATAGTATTTATGCTCTTCCTCGTAGAATTTATCGGAGGTATCGATGTCGAAGCGGATATTCGCGATCGTCATCAGCGTCATGACACGGTCCGTCAGCGCATAGTACTTCTTATGCACCTCGAACTGCTCCTCTCCGCTCTTCGCCGCACCCAGCTCCCGGATCAGCTCTCCCATCTCCTCCTGCACTTTGGTAAAATCTATTCTCTCGTAAGGCATGTCCTGAAATCTCATAATTATAGTAACCCTCTCTTTCTGTGTCTTTACGAACCTTTACTGCTTATCTTACCCCAAAATGCCGGGAAAGTAAAACTTTAGAAGCGTTCTGTAACATTTTTCTTTCGTTTTAACAGCATAATTGTAACATTTTTCTGCTTGTCATTATAAGGACCTTATGATATGGTGGTATTGAAAGTAATTTTTCTTTTTTCATAAATTCTTATAGATCCGTCAGTGGTCAAAGTTTTCCCTTATTATTTATTTTATATGGAAAATATTTGTTTTTTTGTGTCGTTTTATTTTATTTTTACATTTATTTTGCAACAGAAAGGAGATTTATGGAGTTAAAGCAAAATAATATGACCAGCAACTATTTTTCGGAGGAATCTTTGATGAATACGGTGTCAAGATTCTGGAAAAAATGACCTGCTTTACTCCAACAAGTTACAGATGCTGGATACTCCGCATTTTGTAGTGTTTTATAACGGGACGGATCCTCTCCCGGAATACAGTACCCTGAAGCTATCCAGTGCCTACCGGAATAAGGAAGAGACTCCTCAGCTTGAATTACAGGTACAGGTAATCAATATCAATCTCGGATTCAACGCCGAACTGATGGATGCCTGCCAGATTTTAAAAGAGTATGCTCAGTTCGTCGCAGAAGTCCGCAAGCAGGCAAAGTTATATCCAAATCGACAGGCCATCGTTCAAGCAGTGGATGTGTGTATTAAGAAAGATATTTTGAAGGAATTTTTGCTTGAGAATAAGAAGGAGGTTATTGATATGGTTTTATTCGAGTATGACGCTGAGGCGGAAAAGAGGGTCATTTACAAAGACGGTCGAGCAGATGGAAAAGAAGAAGGAAAAGCAGAGGAAATTGTTCGTTTGTGTAAAAAATTTCATGTATCAAAGGAAGATACGATCCGGGAATTAGAAACCGAGCTTTCTATTTCTACACAGGCAGCCCTAGATTACTATGATAATTTTTCGAAAGAATTGGAAAAGAAATCTTTGGATGATCAAAAGGTCTTATAAGAACCCAAAAAGGGCAGCCCATCATGGACTGCCCTTTGGTTCTTACATAACTCTTACAGATATGGTTCGTTCCTCTTAGGAAACAACCTGATCTCAGCTTAAGCTTACTGTAACAGAGACAGTACGCCCTGGTTAGCCTGATTGGACTGAGCCAGCATAGCCTGACCTGCCTGAGCCAGGATGTTGTTGTTGGAGTACTTAACCATCTCAGTAGCCATATCGGTATCACGGATCTGGCTTTCTGCGCTCGTGGTATTCTCTACAACGTTATCCAGGTTGTTGATGGTGTGCTCAAGTCTGTTCTGAACAGCACCGAGTGCGGAACGCTGGGTGGATACTTTCTGAATAGCATCTGCAATGGTATTGATTGCTGCAGTAGCATTGGATGCATCACTACCATTTACCTTTAATCCGGTAACATGGAGACCGGATGCACTCATAGAATCAATGCTAAGATTAATTCTATTGTTTGCAGTAGAATCAGCGCCTACATGCAGACTTAAATCAATTGCCGCTGCATGAGTGTACGTCTGTTTCATAGCTGCAGTCGATGTCATATCGAATGCATCACCATTATCAGGTGCAGTACCTTCGACCTGCTTTGTGGCTTTTATTGCATCATTTAACGCTTTTAATTCAGCAGTTTTAGCAGCCGTCAATGTTATTTCATCACCTGTAGCAGTTGCACTATCAGCAACAATTCTTTTTCCATCCCATGTACCACCTTCGGTAAGGCCGGAAGTAAACTTAAGCTTAAACTTTCCGGTAGTTGAATCAAAATCATTGCTTTCACTGATCTTAGATGTATCACTGATCACGCTATTGAGTGTAGATACATCAAACTTTTTATACACACCTTCTGTAACTGCAGCCTTTGTATCATCGCCCTTAAGCAAATAGGTTTCATTGAATTTTGTGGTTTCTGCGACACGATCAATCTCAGTCACCAACTGATCAACTTCGTTCTGAACATATTCTCTATCATCCTTAGACATAGTTCCGTTAGAAGCCTTAACTGCCAGTTCGTTCATTCTCTGCAGCATATCATGTACTTCGGTCAGGGCACCTTCAGCGGTCTGTACTGCACTGATACCATCCTGTGCGTTCAGGGATGCCTGTGTCAGACCTCTGATCTGCTTTCTCATCTTTTCACTGATGGACAGGCCTGCTGCATCATCAGCTGCACGGTTGATCTTGTATCCGGAAGACAGTTTCTCGGTGGACTTTGCCTGAGAAGCGGTGGTTAAGCCTAACATTCTGTTAGAGTTCATAGCTGTAAGATTGTGTTGTACTACCATAATAATTTACCTCCTTGTATTACTGCCCAATTCCTTTTGCGGCAGTGTGCGTATCTGTATTGTTATTGAGAAATCCTTTTCTCCCAGATACTTGTTGTTAGTTTTTATAGTAACCGGAGTAGGAGCTTCCCTGTCGGGCCCTGACAGAGCCGCTCTTCCTCCGGTTATTACCGTATGAAATTATTTGTCCGCATTTCCCTTTGTGATGATCACGTTGGATTTTTTGCGGTACTTCTCCGGGTGCTCTTCTTCCGCATAATATTTAGGAAGCTTCGCTCTCTCCTCCGGATCTGTGATCTGGTTTTCTAATACCGTGCTCCGCACGATGTTCACCTCTTTCGGTGCATCGATCATGATGCGGAGATGATTCTTGGTTCCTCCCAGGAACACGATCTTGATATTGTCATTGATCATCAGGTATTCTTCCGGACTAACGGTCAGACGCAGCATAATTGATAACCTCCCTGTTTTTATTCAGCCTTCCTTGCCTGCTGGTTCTCACTGATGCAACATTTTGTTATGGAATGTTGCATTTTGTCTTGCACTACATATTTCGGCTGACCATGGGAAAACTTTAGTCCTTTTTATAAAAATCGTTATCACGAACTATATATATCGTTATAATGATTTTACGTAACATATATCATAGCTGTATATCGCGGAATACGGCATCTTTGTCATCCTGTTCAATCCCCAGATAATGCTTGGTGATCTGAAAAGAAGAATGATTGTAGATTTCCATCAGCAATGCGGGCGGCGTTCCCATTTTCCAGGCATGGTAGCCGAAGGTCTTCCGCAGGGAATGGCATCGCACGACATCATCGATCCCAACCTGCTCCGCGGCTCTGCGGACAATGCGGTAGGCCTGATACCTGGAGAGAGGGGAAGTTGTTTTTCTGGGACTGGGAAAAAGGTAGTCTGTGTCGGTTACGAAAGACTGTGTTGTCCGGTAGGACTGTAGTGTTTTCTGAAGTTCTCTGTTGATCAGGATTCGGGTCTCTTTTCCTGTTTTCTTTTCTGTGATCAGAAGATGGGTGTAAAAGCGGCGGTGTTCTGTGCAATAGACATCTCCCCAGGTGAGATGAAGAATGTCGTTGATACGGAGAGCAGTGTTCAGACCGATCAGGATGAGAGTGTAATTCCGGAAGTTAGGCTGTTTGATAAGGTAGTAATCTTTGAAATCATGTAAAAGTTGTTTGCTGCGGATAGGTTGTGTCGTGCTCATAATAGCCTCCTTGAAAGTATTAATAAATAAGGAAAATGCAACATTCCATAACAGAATGTTGCATTTTCTATTTTAATCTATTCATTTCTGTGGTATTCTTTTAAAGACTGCATATCGCTTTTTTTCGACAAATATTTCTCTTTTATTGAAACATATACAGTCAGAATCAGGAGTACACATGAAAAGCTTTATATGTCAAATGTTCTATAAGCAGCGGGCGGCATTCGAGCAAAGTTACGCTTCCAGGGGCAAAGAGTATCCTCTTCCGGAAGACGTTTTCCTACAATCGGATATTTTCTATGATGAGAAGCATGTTCCGGCCCATCGTCTGGATGTCTACCGTCCCAGGGGACGGGACGGAGAGATTCTTCCGGTCATCGTCAACGTACATGGCGGAGGCCTCCTCATAGGGAACAAGGAATTCAACCGTCCCTTTTGTGCCTCCCTTTGTGAGGCGGGGTATCTGATATTCAGCATTGAGTACCGGCTGATACCGGACTGTCTCTTCTATGACCAGCTGGCTGACCTGCATCTGGCACTGGATTTTATCCGGGATCATCTGACGGAATACGGCGGTGACATTTCCCACATATATGCCTGCGGCGACAGCGGCGGTGCCTGTCTGTTGACTTATGGAATCGCCATGCAGCGAAGCACTGCACTGGCACAGGCTGCCGGAGTAACCCCTTCTGACCTGCCAGTCCGAGCACTTGGCCTGGTCAGCGGAATGTTCTATACGAACCGCCTGGATCAGATCGGACTTTTCCTCCCCAGATATCTCTACGGCCGGCATTATAAAAAAAGTGCTTTTGCCCCCTATGTATCTCCGGAGCACCCGGACATCGTGACCAGCCTGCCACCCAGTCTCCTGATCACCAGTGACAACGATAATCTTCAGAGTTATACTCTGAATTTTGAAAAGGCTCTGCGCAGACATCAGATGCCCCATAAACTGATCAACTACCCGAAGGATCCCCGCCTGACCCATGCGTTCAGCGCTTTTTACCCGGAGCTTCCGGAAAGCAGGGAAGTGATCCACCATTTGATTCATTTTTTTGAACATACCGGAGAGGACTGTAAAGGAGGATATGTATCATGACATACGACGAAAATGTTTTCAAAGAAAAAGCTAATCGGAAAGCCCGTAAGATCTGGATCGTTTTTGCTGTTTTACTGAGTGCCAACTATGGCTCCGATGCGTCCGGGGGATTATATCCCACCACTTCTTACCTTATTTTTCTGGCATTATGCTGGCTGCCTCTGATCTTTGGCGAAGTTCTGTTACGTGTAAAAGGCTGGGCAACGGAGCTCTACCGCTACGATCTGGTCATCGGTTACGGTATCTTCTACACTTTTGTCATCTGTACTACAGCTTCCCCGATCGCTTTCACTTATATCCTGCCGGTGACGAGCCTGCTGGTACTGTATAAGAACCGGAAATTCATGATCAACTGCGGTATCGCCAATGCCCTGATCATCGTCGGTGCAGCCGTCTATCGCTATATGCTGGGCTTCAACAGCGCTTCCGATATGAAAAATTATCAGCTGCAATTGTCCTGTATCATCCTCTGCTACATCTGCTATGTCATGTCCATCCGTCATCTGAATGAATCCGACGGTGCCATGACCGACAGCATCAGGGCTGACCTGCACAGAGTCGTAACTACTGTAGAACAGGTAAAGTCTTCGAGTAATATCATTCTCGATGGCATCACTGTCGTAAGAGAGCTGGCTTCCGAGAATAAGCATGGCTCCGATATCGTCATGCTGGGTATGAACGAGCTGACTGACAACAACAATATGCTGCAGGATCGTACCACGTCATCCACACAGATGACCTCCGATATCCGCGCCCAGGTAGAAAATGTGGTAGCTCTGATCGGAGAAATGATCACGCTCGTCGAAAAAACGCAATCCCATTCCGGCGTCAGCGCAGAAGACCTGAAGAGTCTGGTGAATACCGCTGCTACCATGTCACAGCTGTCTACTGAGCTGGAAAATGTTCTGGAGAATTTCCGTCAGGAATTCGAAATGGTAAAACAGGAGACCGGTACCATAGAGAAGATCACGAATCAGACAAATCTGCTGGCATTAAATGCTTCCATCGAAGCTGCCAGAGCCGGAGAAGCCGGCAAGGGCTTCGCTGTTGTGGCAGATCAGATCCGTACCTTAAGCACCGAGACCCACGCTTCCTCTGATCAGATCAGGGATGCTCTCTCCCGACTGGATGCTACCTCTGCAAAGATGACCTCTTCCATTGAAGAGACATTAAAGCTGATCCAGATCACTCTGGAAAAAGTAACGCAGACCGGAGATAACGTAAATCAGATTGCTTCTGATTCCGTGCAGCTGGGCAATCACATTCAGGTTGTAGATAATGCCATTAAAGAAGTAGAGAACTCCAACACCCAGCTGGTATCCAACATGGAACAGGTATCTAACATCGTGGATACCATCACAACCTGTATCACACACTCCAGCCGGACCAGTGAACGGATGCTCAGCAAGTATCAGGAAACAGCAGACAATATCAATACCATCGAAGATGTCATGGAGAACATGATGTGTGATCTGGGTATCGGTGGTTTCATGGGTATTGAAGACATCAAGCCCGGAATGAAGATTGACTTACAGCTGGTCGGTCAGGAGGATGTCCAATATCTTGGGGAACTGATCGAGCAACTTCCGGAGGGACTGCTGGTATCCTGTCAGAAGAAGCTGACCGTTAACGGGTCTGCTTCCTGTATGCTGCAGGTCACCGCAGGTAATATCCTGTACTGTTGGGACAAAGCCACCATTTCTCCTGCTCCCGAAAGCGGTGAACATGCTTTCAGGATTACCATTACTACCAGACCCAGGATCAACAATAGACGCAAATACCCTCGTATGGATCTGAATAATACCTGTACTATTAAGTTCAAAAATTCCGATACGGAATATGCGGCTACCATGGAAAATATCAGTGCCAACGGATTCGCTTTCCTGGCTACAGACAAGATATTCACTCAAAGCAAAAATGCAGAAGTCATTATCACGATCCATGATTTTGCTCTGCCGAATCATAATGAGCTGGAAGGTCGCATCATCCGCTGTTCCGACGACAACGGACTGTATATCGTCGGATGCCAGATGCCGGAGGATAATTTCTATATCCTGGAATATGTAGAAAATAACTTAAATAAATAGAATTCCTGTATAAAACCAAGGCACCAAAAATGCCCATTCATATTCAAATGAATGGGCATTTTTAATGTTGTTCTTTACGGTTTCAATAGCCGGGCGATCAGCCCCTCGACCTCCTGGAGCTGTTCTTTTGTGCTCTCTTTGTGGCTTTCCTTGCGATATTTTGACGGAGACATGCCCTTCATGGCATGGAACGCCTTGGTAAATACCAGCGCATCACTATATCCACAGGACAGGGCAATACTCTCAATCGGATAATTGGTGGATTCCAGCAGCTCTCTCGCCTTGGTGATACGGAAGGTGGTGAGGAACTGCTGAGGCGACATTCCCAGATAATTTTGGAACAACGTATATAAATAACTGCGGTTGATACACACATAATCCGCCACATCCGTTACCTTGATCGGGTTACAGTAGTTACTCTGGATAAAAGATACCGCTTTTTTCACATACTGGTTCCCCTTATCCTCTTCCTCTCTGGCTACCACACCGGCGCTGTCCGCGATCACAGACAGGAATACTCCCAGCAGTCCGTTCCGGCGCAGATCATCCGCGATTCCAAAGGTATTGTGTTCCATCATATCACGGACAATCGAATACAGCTCCTCTGATTTATCACAGGAAAAAATAGGATGCCTGTCTGACAGTCCCATGCTATGTAAATACTCTTCCGCGCGGCTCCCGGCAAATCCCACCCACAGATAACTCCAGGGGTCCTTCGCATCCGCCTGATAGAAAGCCAGCTCGTTGGGCTGGATCAGAAATCCGTACCCTGCTTCCAGCCGGTATTCCTTGTCATGGAACCGGAAATGCCCCTTGCCGCTTAAGACATAGTGGATCAGGTAGTGCGGCTTGGATGCCGGTCCGAAGCTGTGCAGAGCTTCCGTCTGAGAGCACCCGCAGCAATTCACATACAGACTTCCTGTTTTGTCATTGATAAAGTCCAGCTTAAATGCTTTTTCCATGGCAATTCCTATCCTTTCCCATCGGTCAATTCACTATAATCCCGCCGTCCTCATCAAACGCCACACAAAAAGCACTGCTGTATTCGTTCATACGCTGCAGGATCCTCTGCTTATCCTCCCCCGTTGCCGGCGTCGGTCGGAAATCATTCCTTGTTTTGACAGAGCTGACCAGACAAGGGATGATCCTGGCATTCTGATCCTCTTTCTTTTGTCCGTTTTCAAAGGTAAAGGTCTGTTGGAAGATCATAGTGTCCTTGTCCTCTGGATTCCGGTTGGCTCCGAAGCAGAAATTTGCCAGGCTGTAAATGATATATCTGCCCTTGTATTCCTCGATTCCCTGCAGGACATGAGGATGATGGCCGATGACCAGATCCACTCCCCAGTCAATGCATTTCCTGCCAAGCTGTTGCTGATAATTTTCCGGATAATTGTCTTTTTCGATACCCCAGTGACAACAGGCGAGGATCAGATCCACGTTCTGTTCCCGCAAGACTTCGATATTATTCTGAATCAGTTTCTCCGCCTGTGCGCCCCATTCCACTTCATTAACGGAGATAATGCCGATCTTCAGATTCCGCTCTCCGCCGTGGGCTTCCGCACTGTCCGGGATCTCATAGATGCCTACATTTTTATCATAGGCATAGACAATACCCTCCTGCTCCAATGCTGCCACTGTATCCCGGCTGCCCTGCTCTCCGTAGTCCAGTCGATGGTTGTTCGCAAAGCTGACGGCTTCGATATCCCCCAAGGTCAGTAGATGGGCATACGCCGGATCTCCCTTGATGCAGTAGGTCTGCCCCTCCCGCATCTGCTCCGATGTGGTCAGCGGCCCTTCGAGATTCACGATGGTCATATCGTCCGCCTCGAAAATATCTCTCACATTCTCGAAAAAATATCCCTCATCCTCCGCCTGATCGTACACCTGACGGAAGGAATAGCTGTAATCCTGTTCCTGATGATTGCCCAAAGTCACATCCCCTGCTGCGGAGATCGTGATCGTGCAGCGTTCCCCCATCAAAGTATCCGAAGCTCCGGACTGTCCTGATTCCGGCAATGCAGTATTGTCACCGTCCGTCCCACCTGGCAGAACGATCTCCCCGATATTATCCCCGGGCTGATTGTCCTGCGGTCCGGTATGGTAACCGCCGATCGGCTGCGCCAGTTCTTCCACCCCGGGAATACAGACCTGCTGTGTCAGATCATCCCCACAGCCGCTAAGCGCTATTACACTGACCGCACAAACCAGTGCCACAAACCGCTTTTTCCTCTGCCCCATAAACACTCTCCCTCTGTTACAAAGAAATCCCTTAGCCCTCTCCTAAATCGATCTTAATTTTCAGAAGCCGCTGTCGCAGTGCTGTCTCCCGTTCCATACAGATTCTCCTGCAGGAATTTCTTATTTGCCTCGAAATCCACCTCCAGCACGGACATTTTACGATGGGTCGCATCCTTATACGTGCCTTCAATGGGAATACTGTTCTGTATAATATCGTATGTCAGAATCTTCGGTGCCATGAGGCTTAACCGGTAACACTCCGCCTGGGTCAGGTTCGTGGTCAGATTCGGCATCAGACCGTCAATCAGACCCTTCGGATTCGTGAGTACACCCTTAGGCAGCTTATGAATGACCTCTGTCAGCACTTTTCTCTGTCGCTCAGTTCTGCCGAAATCCGTACCGATATAACGGTTTCTGCAATATGCCAGCGCCTGAGGTCCGTTCAGATGAACCATGCCTCCGGACAAGTCATCGAAATAGTCCGTTCCCTCCGGTCTGCCCAGCAGGATATTATATTCTACTAGGTAGCCGTTCACGTACTCCACTTCCTTGCCGGTCAGCTCCAGATCCACGCCGCCCACGGCATCTACCAGATTCGCAAATGCTTCAAAATTCACCAGCACATAGCGGCTGATATGAATGTCAAAATTCTGCTCGATGGTCTCCATCAGCAGCTCCGCGCCGCCGTAGGAATATGCCGCATTCAGACGATTATCCTTATGTCCCGGTATCTCTACATACATGTCACGGAGCAGAGATGTCATATATATCTTTTTCGTCTTGTTGCTGATAGACAGCAGGATCATGGCATCGGATCTGCCATCCTCCCCGTTCTCACGGGAATCGTTACCGATCAGGAGAATATTTGTAACTCCTTCTTCCTTCATGGGAGAGCTTGCCACAGATTCGATCTCTTCATAATTCATCTCCGCATAGACCTTGCCCACCAGGACGTACAACCCTGCTGCCAGAAATACGAGGATCAGCGCCACTGCGATCAGGAAGCGCTTGAAGCCGGATTTTTTCTTTTTTCTGCCGCTCCCGGCTTCCTTTTTGTTTCCTTTTCTGCTCTTCTTATCCGTTTTCGTGTCTATCTCCTCACGCTTCCCTGCTTTTCTTCCGGAGCGATTTTTTTCTCTATGATCTTCGTAGTCCTCGTATTCGTCCGCATAGTCCTCCCTTCTGCTACGCCGAGGTCTATCGGATGCCGCCTGTCTGCGACGATCTGCATTACTGTTACTACGGTCACCACTATTACGATTCTCTGAAGTCTTACGCGTCGTCTCTCTGCGAGCCACCTGTCTCTTACGATACGCGGGATCATCCCAATCTTCCGCGTAATCATCCGCTCTTGCTCGTCTTCCGGATCCGATCACATCCAGTTCCTCCTCATCCTCGTCATTCTCAGTCATGTCAAACATCTGTGGAGCCGGACGCTCTGCTGTCCGCCTTCCGGTCCCGGACTTCCCACTGCCGGAGCCGGACGTCTGCATTTCCTGCATCTCCTGCTGTAAAAAGGCTTCCAGCCCTTTCTGTATATCTTCCATCTCCTGAATGGAATCTCGTTCTCTGTCACTCATATTGTACCTCATTTCCACATACCGGCACCGGTACGTTCCTTAAGCCTCTTTCCTATTTGTCTCCTAGGATACCACACTCCTTTGTATTTGTCGCGGCAGAAATCCTTAATATTTGCTTAAATGTTGTCCGGCATTTTTTAAGACACACTTTCTATGGCAATAAAAAGAAACTGTCTACGGCATCCACAAGATTTTATCTTGTACATTTTCCACAGACAGTCTCTGCATTTTTGTTATCTTATATCATTCTATTTATGAGCGATTCTCGCATCTATGTAATTCTTCAGAGATTCCACGGTCTCCTCCACACCCAGCCTGCTACTGTTGATGGACAGATCGTAGTTCCGGGAGTCGCCCCATTTTACCTTACAATGGCTGTTGTGGTAAGATTTTCTGCGACGGTCCTTCTCGATCATGCGCTCCTCCGCATGTCTCGCATCCAGCTCATAGATCTGCATAACACGCTCGATCTTGGCTTCTCTGTCTCCTAATACAAAGATGGAGATCAGATTCGGATTATCCTTCAGCACGATCTCAGAACAGCGTCCTACGATCACAAAGGATTCTCCTGCCTCTGCCTTTTTCTTGATATAGTCGAACTGCATTCTCGCCACATTATCTGCAGGAGAGCTGTTCATTCCCATCACGCTTCTGTACAGGAATTTGTTACGTCTCTTTTCATCGAACTCTGCCAGCTCCTTGCTGCTCACATTCATGCTTGCAGCCACCTCGTCTAACAGGTTATGATCGTACATTGGCAGCTTGTAATATTCTGCCAGCTTCTGTGCGATCTCATGTCCGCCGCTGCCGTACTCACGGCTGACGGAGATAATCAGTTGTTCACTCATGGGTCTGCCCTCCTTATAGTCTTACAGATATCTCGCATAGATCATTACCATGGAGATTACTATTACTATTATAGTCGCAGGAGCCATAATTTTGCAATATTTTCCCCACTTGATCATATGACCTGCCTTTGCTGCGGTAGCGATACCCACGACATTTGCAGATGCACCGATAGGAGTTGCGCTTCCACCGATATCAGTTCCCATGGCTAACGCCCATGCCAGGATAGAGAGATCCACACCCTGGGTCGCGGACAGACTGCTGATGATAGGGATCATCGTCGCCGCAAAAGGAATATTATCCACGAACGCGCTGGCGATTGCGGAGATCCATAAAATAATCGCGATCATCAGCATCAGATTACCATTACTGATGTCACCGATGAAGTTCGCCATGACTTTCAGGATACCTGTCTGCTCCAGACCGCCTACCACCATGAACAATCCGATGAAGAACAGCAGCGTCTTATAGTCGATCTGCTTGATCAGCTTCAGGGCATCTCTGCCTGCGGCGATCAGCGTCACGATAGTGATAAACACACCAATGCAGGATACGGTCAGACCGGTCTGTGCATGGGTTACCAGCAATGCTACTGCACACAGGAAAATAACGGTACTGATAATGAATCCCTTTTTATCGGTAATCGCCTCGGAAGGATCCGGGTAAGTCTGATTGCTGCCGGCTGCTGCCGCCTCGCTGGCACGCAGCTCCTTGTGGAATACCAGGTAAAAATACAATACAACTACGACCAGAGAAATACCTGCGATCAATCCGGTATTGGTCAGGAAATCCGTGAAGGAATATCCCAGGGAAGTACCGATGATAATGTTGGGGGGATCTCCACACATGGTAGCGGATCCGCCCAGGTTCGCACAGAATACCTCTGCCAGGATCATAGGCACCGGATTGAATTTCAACAGCTGTGACAGTTCAATCGTGACTGCTGCCAGGAACAGAATTACGGTGATACTGTCAATGAACATTGCCAGAATACCGGATAATACCATAAAAGTCACGAACAGCGGCACTACCTTATACTTAACCATTTTAGCAAGGCGCATGCAGAGCCAGCGGAAAAATCCGACTCTCGCCATTCCCTCTACCATGATCATCATTCCCGCTACGAATACGATCGTCTCCCAGTTAATGCCGCTGGAAGTCTCCGCGGACTGTCCCGCCGTATACCAAAAATGACTTGTAAAAAAGCTGCCTAAATTCAAGGTCTCCCACACTGCACCCATACTGTGCATTCCCAGTCCGAATACCAGCACCAGCGTCAACAGACCGCAGCCCAGTGTAATAACGTGTCTCTCCCATACTTCCAAAACGATCAGGACAAACATCGCTATAAATATAACTACTGCAAGTATCTGTGCTATCACTTTTCCTGCCTCCTCGTTAGTTTTTCTTATAAACGTACAAGAGTAGATTGTATCTGAAAAAGCAGGGGAAGTCAATCATTCTTTGGGAGGCTATGCATAAATATTCCGTTAAAGTTTTCCGGATCATTCATTCCGGAAGCTTTCGATATCGTTCTTACCCACATAGCGTAAGAACATGCGGCGCATGTCGATACCGCTCTCTCCAAAATATAATTTCATGTATTTCTCACCGTCCTGACGAATGGGCAGTGTTACAACACGTTCCATGGTCTGACCTTCCGTGCCGTTAAGGGTCACGGTCTGTTGTAATGTATTGTTCAGGAACACGGAGATCGGCAGCTGCGCCAATTCTCCTAACGCAGAACTCATCCGGAATACCAGTTCATATCTTCCGATCCTGGAGAAATGCAACTGGTATACCGCACTTGTGCCCTTCTTCGTGGACAGCTTCTCCAACGGAAGCTCTATGTCCGCTAAAATCTTCGGCTCCGGCAGCTCCAGACGTGCCAGCACCTGTCCGCTGTCTCCTGCGCCCTCGGTGCTTATCGGATTGTGAAGCTCCGTGCATTCCTCTTCCTCTCTGTCCAGAAACCGTTCCATAGCAACGGAACGTAACAGGAAACCACAGATATTTGCCGCATTCCGTGTAAGCTGTGCTCTGGTCAGTCTGCCATCTGCCAACCCCTCCGCGGTATTGTCCCTCGCGGAGTTGGATGCCGCATCCGCTACGACCATATAGATATCGTTCTGTGCCCGCACCATGGGAATCGTCTGTCTGCCAGAGCCGGGCTCACCCTCCTCGTTGATCTTCGCCCACCAGTCAGTCATCACAATGCCCTGATATCCCCATTCCTTACGGAGAATAGTCGTCAGGAGATCATAATTGCCCGCTGTCCACAGTCCGTTCACCGGACCGTAAGTGGACATGATACTATAAGCGCCGCCCTGTTTCACCGCGATCTCAAAGCCCCTCAGATAGATCTCCCGCAGTGCTCTCTCCGATACAATGCTGTTGGCATCATGACGCTTAAATTCCTGATTGTTACATGCAAAATGCTTGATGGTGCCGGTGACACCGTATTTTCCCATGCCGGTCAGCTGTGCTGCTGCCATGATACCGGTGAGATACGGGTCTTCCGAAAAATACTCAAAGTTACGACCGTTCAATGGATTCCTGTGGATATTGATGCCGGGTCCTAAAAGCGTATCGATCTTGTTCTTCCGCAGCTCCATGCCCTCCATCTCATACAGCTCCTCCACCAGCTCCGGATCAAAGGTGCAGGCAAGCAGGGTGCCGTTAGGCAGGGCATATGCCATGGTGCCGCAATCCATACGGATACCGGAGGGTCCGTCCGAACAACAGGCTATAGGAATCCCAAATCTCTTCAGTCCTTCTGTCACTCCGCCGAAGGCTGCTGCCGTACCCGGAGTCACTTTCGGGGAACACATTCCCTCTCCGCGGGTCATACAGATCAGATCTTCATCCGACAGCTGTGTCAGAAACTGTTCTAACGTAATTTTTCCATCCTGCACATCCGACAGCTTCCAGCCATGATCCCCCTCATATTTACTCTGTGTCGGTCTCTCTGTCCGAATGCGCTCCGCCAGGTCTATCGTTCGTAAAGGTACATCTTCCCAGTTTGCAATGGCATGATCCTTTTCCTCGAAAAAGAAAGGTTTCAGACGCTTAAACTCCTGTACCGGTGCCATTGCTTCCGTCACCATCCGCACTACCCGAAGCTCTGTCAGGGTCGCCTTGCCAGCCTCTACTGCGCTTCGCACATCGGTTCCTGCATAGAAAATATAGTCTCCCTCTTCCAGTACATAGCAGGATTTATGTCCGGTGACACCACTGTCATCATAGGATGCATACTCCGCCAGCTCTGTTTTCAGCAGCAGTTCTTCTGTCTCACCCGGCTTCAGTTCTTCTGTCTTCGCAAATGCAGTCAGCTGGCGCAGAGGCTTTCCTAATTTCCCCTGAGGTGCTTCCAGATACAGCTGCACGGTCTCTCTGCCGGATACTCCCCCGACATTGGTTACTTTTGCAACTGCCGTGACTGCCGTGCCCTGTACGGAGAATCCCAATATCTCTGTCTGGAACTTCGTATAGGATAATCCAAATCCGAAAGGATATTTCACCTTATCTTTCGCAAAGGTCTCAAAATAACGATATCCTACATAAATATCCTCCGTATAGAAATTCTCCACCGGATCTCCGAAATTTTCTGTGGAAGGATAATCTTCAATGTCTTCTGCGATCGTGTCACTTAATTTACCCCCGGGATTTACTTTGCCGGTCAGAACGTCTACACAGGCTCTGCCGCCCTCCTGGCCTCCCTGCCAGATATAGAGTACTGCCTGCGGCTGATACCGGTCTACCCACTTCATATCTATAATATTACCGACATTCAGTACCACGATCGTATGCTCAAAAGCATGACATACATTACGAAGGAGCTCCTCCTCCAATGCTGTCAGCAGATAGCTTCCCTCCGCCGCACTGTTATCCTTATCTTCCCCGGCAGTACGCCCGATGACCACGATCGCTGCATCCGATTGTTCAGCTGCCCGCACCGCCAGTTCTTCATCTACGGGCATCTCCTCCTGATTCCAGGGTTCCATGGCCCAGCCTTCTCCCACATCAAAGGGATGCTCCTTCAGCCACTCACGGTACACCTGCTCCAGCGCTTCATTTACCTGTATGGTTCCGTCTTCCTTCAGGCTGTCAATGATATTCGTGACATAAGGAGCATTGACCATGCCGCCGGAGCCTGTGCCGCTCTTGTAATGCTCAAACTGTGTTCTTCCGAATACAGATACTCTCTGTCCCCTGCGTAACGGTAAGGTATCCTCTTCATTCCGCAGCAGCACACTTCCTTCTGCCGCCACGCGTCTTGCCAGCTCCGCATACTTCTGATAATCCAGTGTATATTTCATTCGTTCAATGACTCCTTCCTGCAAACAACCTGTTATTGTTGACATCATTATACCGAAAGGAAGAAGTTTTCTCAATAGAAAAAGACACTGGAGAAAGTCTCCAGTGTGCTCAGAAGATAAGCCGGACTACAAATTCCTCGTCTTCCATCCGGAACTGATACTGTCCGTTGAGTTTTTCCACATAGTATACGATACTCCGAACCCCCAGACCATGTCCGGAACGCTCTGTGACCGGAATTCCATCCGTGAATACCGGCATTATCTGCACCGGATTTTTCACCATGAGCAGCAGATGCCCTGCCTTCTCCGACAGAGACAGTTCAATCCTCCGTCTCCTCTCCGGCAGCTCCTGTACTGCATGCATAGCATTTTCCAGCACATTGGACAGGATCGCGCAGAACATCATTTCTGAACAGGGAAGCTTTTCTCCGATCGTGACCTGTGTATCCCAGGGAATCTTCTGCTCCTCAAATCGGGTATTATATGTAGATAGCACCGAATTGACCATTTCATTCCTACAATATGCCTTAATGACAGTATCATCATAGGTCTGGCTGACCTCATTAAGATATTCCAGCGCTTTTTCACAATCTCCCTGCTGGATCAGAGTCCTCAGGACGGCCATATGATGTCTCGTATCATGCCGCAGGATTGACATCTTTTTCTCGCTTTTCCTTGTATTGTCCATCTCCGCCTGAAAAGAATTCATCTGCATACGGATCAGCTCATTATACTGCTCTGCCTTGCTCTTCATCTCGTATTCCCGGAAATACACCAGCAAAAAAATCAGATACGACAGACAGATGGCAAATCCGAGAAATTCCGGCACCGCCCTGTTGCCGGTATAAAGCAGACTGGAAAACTTCGTCGTGGCATAGTCAAAAATATAATATATCAGCGGCAGACTTCCAATCAGCAGTAATTCCCGATTCGTCTTGGCAAACAGCATCGCCGTCGTCTGGCAGACATAGCGGCACAATACCCAGAATACCACCAGCGTCACCACAATACGACAAACGTAATAGCACCACTCTTTTCCCGTTACCGACAGCACGAACAACCCCATCCAGTTACTGCACTGGCAGCACAGATAGGCAGTGAAGATAGAGATCAGGGACGGCAATATTCTGAATTTATAATAGAGCACCAGCATCAGCAATAGCGGCACGTGAACGATCAGTGGGTATATCTGATCCACCATCTCCGGACCCAGCACAGATACGCAGACCATATATAAGCCCCCGGAAATCACTGCCAATAGCAACAACTTCCCTACATTCGTTTTGTCCTTCTTCACACCCAGAAAAAAAGCCGACAGGAAGATGCCGAACAGCATAGTCGTAATATTATGTGTATATGTCAGAATTTCCAGTATCATAGGAGCTCCTCACTTTTATTTCGTAAGTTCATAGATGCTTTTTACAGCTTTACTTTTACAAAATCATGTTCCATGGCGGGAAGCACCTTTTCGATCAGATCCGCCGTCCGCATACGAAGGCTGGAGGTATTGATGCAGGGATGGCATCCGAAATATTCGCTGTCCAGCACCTCCTCATCGATCAGCAGCTTCACCTGATGTTCCTTATCGTTCATCAGTCCCAGCACGCTGACAGAACCGGGGGTGATATCCAGGAATTTCTCCATGTATTCCGGCTTGGCAAAAGAAAGCCTCGCCGAGCCGATCTGTGCCGACAGATCCTTGGTATGGAACACCTTGGTATCCGGGATCATCAGCAGATAAAAGGCAGTCTCCTGGCGGTTGCACAGGAACAGATTCTTGCAGACCATGGATTCCAGAATCTCATCCACTTCCTTACAGTCCTCCATGGTCATCGCCGGTGCGTGATCCACGCGGTCATATTCTACACCCAGGCTATCCAGCAGGTCATAGGTGCGGACTTCTTTGTCCAGTCTGCCGGTGGTGTCGACAGGTCTTCCTTTTTGTAATACTAATGTCATTGTCTTTTCCCCTTTGTTGTCTAATAACCGATGGTGTCGTTTACGAGGATCACATGGATCCGGTCCGTATGTCTGGAATATCTCGTGATCAGGAACTGACAGCAGATGGTATCCGGAGACTTGCAGTCGAAGCATTTTCCGGTTTCTTTACAGGGAGTCTTGATGTCGAATCTTTGGGCGTTGATAGGTGCAGCCACATTTCTCGCGCGCTTCATGGCGCTGTCTAAGTCTGCGCAGACCTTGTTCATGCCGACGATGAAGATTACTTTCCTCGGTCCCTGGGCTATGCAGGAGACACGGTTGGAATTGCCGTCGATATTGACCATGACACCGTCGCTGGTGATGGCATTGGCACTGGAGAGGAAGATATCCGCATCGTAAGCTGCCATAAGTCCTGCTCTGGCATCCATCTTAGAGCGGTCGATATAGTGGTAATTGCCTGCTTCCAGAGCGGAGATCAGTCCGATCTCTCCGGCACTCATGCATCCGCCCATGGCGATGGTGCTTCCCTCCGGGATCAGCTCCAAAGCTTTTTTCAAAGCTTCTTCTTTATCTGCTGCATAATAGCCGGACATGTTACGGGACTGTAATCCCTTGATCACTGTTTTGGCCAGCTGTTCATTTCTTTTTCTGATCATTTCGTTCATCTCTTAACCTTCCTGCCTTTCCGTAATCTGCAAATTTTATTCCTGAAAACCAGACTGTTTTTGACCCTATTTTATCAAAAAAATAATTCTGTGTATAGCAACCATTTTATATTTGACAATACTTTTCGCATATGCTAGGATATTTCCAATATTAGGGAGTAGTTCACATCGGATAACCGATGTTGTGTTGGTCGTCATCACGTTAGTGAAGCCACAGGCAGTCGCTAACCGGGCAGTACACTTCTACAGAAATGGAACGAGACTTTTATTGTATGTTTATCATGCAATAAAAGTCTTTTTTTGCGTGATAAACAAAGGATCCGGGTACATTATTTAAGAAGGAGGATTTGTATATGACACAAAAAAACATCTGGAATATTTCTGTAAAAGAGCTCATGGAAAAATATCAGGTGACAGAACAGGGGCTTACTACTGCCCGCGCGGAGGAACTTCGCCTGGAAAAAGGTGAAAATATCCTGCAAGAGAGCAGGCGCAAAAGTATACCGGAAGTATTTATCAGTCAGTTTGCTGATCTGCTGGTAGTAATCCTGATCATTGCGGCTGCGATCTCCATGTTTTCCGGCAATGCGGAGAGTACCATTGTAATCCTGCTGGTACTGGTGATCAATGCCATCCTGGGCACCCTGCAGCATGTAAAGGCCCAGCGTTCTCTGGATAGTCTCAGGCAGTTATCTTCGCCCGGTGCAAAAGTCATAAGAGACGGTGTAAAACGGGAATTTCCATCGAAGGATATCGTGCCGGGAGACATTGTCGTATTGGAAGCGGGTGACATGATCGTGGCCGATGGCCGTATCCTGCACAGCTATTCGCTGCAGGTCAATTTTTGATTCCGACAGAAAGTTGATGAGTACGAAATATATGCTGCATGGTGTACCCACGATCCTCACCAAAGGTGCTGTGGATGTTCTCTTAGACCGCTGTGACTATGTGCGCTGCAGCGACGGTATCCGTCCTATGACGGAAGCTGAAAAAGACAAGATCCGTATGCAGAATCAGCTTTTTTCAGAAAATGGCCTGCGTGTATTGTCTTTTGCTTACAAGGAATCGGAGGAAAATCTCGACATCCATGCGGAGTATGGTTATACCTTCCTGTGCCTTTTACACCCGTACATCTGCTGTTCATCAACCTGCTGACCGATTCTCTTCCGGCCCTGGCAATCGGCATGGAACCGGCAGATGACGACCTTCTGAAGGAAAAGCCCAGGAATCCACGGGAAGGAATCCTCACCAGAGGCTTTATGATTACGATGATAACACAGGGTCTGCTGATCGCAGCAGCCTCCATGACAGCTTATCACATCGGACTGACCGTCAGTTCGGCTATGGCCTCCACTATGGCTTTTGCCACACTGACACTGGCCAGATTGTTCCATGGTTTTAACTGCCGTGGCAGCGAATCCATCTTCCGGCTGGGACTGACCTCGAACCGATATAGCCTCTATGCTTTCACTGCGGGAGTCTCTTTACTGGCACTGGTAATCTTCATCCCGGGACTGCACAGTGTATTCAGCGTAGCCGATCTGCCTATGACAGCACTCGGTCAGATCGTAGGGGTCGCTTTCATGCCGACAGTGCTGATACAGATAATGAAAATTATCCGGCATATATAATTGGTTTAATCAATATCTTCCACAGACTGCAATCTTTCCTTTTTTACCATCAGATATTCTTCTGCATAATGTGTCTCTTCGTCGGTCGTCAGAATGACCTCCTGCCCCTGCGGCATATCAATATCTGTTGCCACAAGCAGGAGGGAATCCTCCTTCAGCCAGCTTTCCAGCCCTGTGAAAAACTGCGGGTCGTAGTGATCTGCCCCTTTCAGCTCATTATGATATCTGTCAAAGGAATAGTTCACGGGAGACAGTACATTATAGTCATAATAGCAGACACCCTGCCCCGACCAAAGGCTTGTCGTTACCAGATAATCGTAACCATCCTTTTGTGTGAGGAATATCTGTACGTTCCCCGCATGGGCAATGGCGAATTCCTGCGACCACAGAGGAATGATTCCATATTGTCCGTCTCCCAGATATTCGTAGACCGCTACCGTTCCCCAGTTTCCGGCCTTCCGCAATGCTTCTGTGAGATTTTCGTTTTCTTCCCCCAAATGAACCTTCGTTACAATCTTTTCCTTGTAACCGTTATGGGTCAGATCATAATATCCGGTATAGACTTCTGTCATATCCGGTTCTTCTTTGTCGATATTCTCCTCTTCCAAATAACGAGAATATGTTTTTTGTACCGAAAAATCTCCCAGAGAAAAATTACCATCTTTTTGCATGGATACCGGTGCCGTTATATTAAAGCCAGTCTCATAAACCAGGTCCGCCATCTCGTTCATATTTATGCCAACCCCTACATTTGCAAAGGGCTGTCCTCCACGAAAATCATACCGGATCTGCGCTCCCACACCGATGCTTTTATAAGTGTATCCTTCCAGTTTCTGCAACAGACGGGTCTGATCCAGATCAATACTCTTCTGAGCATCTATCTTTCCGTTTTTATCCAGAAAATCCACATGAAGTGTATGGAACTGTTCATCCAGCGTATCCGCCGCAAGGATCCGTCTGTCAAAATCTTCAACCACATTTGTATATTCGGAGACCTTCGGGGTTCCTTTCTGTACATCTACATAATACAGTCCTTCCACATGGACACCGGTTCCTGTCCCCTGTATGGTAGAAATGTAGTACTCCTTGTCGCCATCCCCATCATAATCTGCGGCTTCTATCGCAGGTGGTGCCGAATACATGTTTCGCCAGGGGATCTCCACCCGATATTCCTCGTCTCCGTCGTGGATCACCAGACAGTCTTCTGCACCGTTGCCCCAAACACTGACTGTCTCATCATAAGAGTATGACAGCACACCATACTCTCCTTCCGGCAGCTCCCGGGCAGCATCCACCGAGACTTGATCTGCCCGGGTTTTCTCCTGATATAGTCCGGTCTGGCAGGTAAGTTTCTCCGGCTCAGGTTCCGTTGTCGTCTCCGGGATTGTCTGTGAGGTGGCTGTAGCAGTTTCCTGACCGACTTCCTCTGCCTGAGCAGATTCGGTATCAGAGATTTCCAAAGCGTCCCTACTGCTGCCGCAGCCTGTCAGAGAAAATGCCACGATCAATACCAGTAATCCGCTGCTTATTTTACCTGCTTTTTCAGATATAGAAGAAACAAGCTCCAACATTCTATTTGAAATCGTATATGGCGGTTCATTTTTTCCCATTTATGTCACTCCATCTTGTTTATTATCTTACTCGTTTGGAATATCATTAGCAATCTTTTTATTTCAGGAATTGCATAAATAAAGCACTTCCGCAAGATCCGCATTGATTCCCACCGCCTTATTTTCGATCTCCTTGGGAACATAGGCATCACCCTTGTTGATGCAGACGTAAAATGCATTCCGCCAGTTGTGCGCATACTGCCAGAAATTATATTTGATGATACCGGGTGTGTTGTAACCGACACCCAGCTCCAGAAATACGACGTTTTGTCCTCTATGATCTTCCATGAACTTCTCATAACGCTTCGCGGCAGCATCCCATCCCGCATCCTGGACGAAGGTATTGTCCGCGCGGAGATTCATGCTCATGGGGCGGCCGCACTTCGGACACCTAGGCACCAGTTCGGTGGGCACAGTACGCCGGATCTGTGTGCCTTCCGGTATTGTCAGTTTTCCTGCTTCGATCCGATACCCCTGGCTTACTACCATCTTTTTCACGGTTTCCTCGTTATCGTAAGTCTCATGATGGCAGGGCTTGCTACACTGGAACAGACCGTAATCTCCCTGGGTGTAAAACATCCTGTTTTTATCAAATCCCGCCTTTTGAAAACAATGATCTACATTTGTGGTGAGGACGAAATAGTCCTTGTTTTCCACCAGCTGAAAGAGTTGTTTGTATAAATCTGTGGGCGGATCCATGTAGCGGTTCACGTAAATGTATCTGCTCCAGTAAGCCCAGTATTCTTCCAACGTGTCATAATTGTAAAAGCCGCCGGAATACATATCGAAAAAACCGTATTTCTCTCCAAAATCAGCAAAGTACTTTTCAAAACGCTCGCCACTGTAAGTAAATCCCGCTGCTGTGGAAAGTCCTGCTCCCGCCCCGATCACAATGGCATCCGCCTGCTGTATTTTCTCTCTGATCAGAGCTGTTTTATCCAAGGAACCGCCTGTAAATTCGTTCATCTTCTTCTTTGAAAACATTAAATATCACCTTTATCTTCGACTTTGTTCTATCTTTATACTGTTTTACGGTCTGTACGGCCAGTTCCGCTGCCCTTTCATTGGGAAACATAAACACCCCTGTGGAAATACAGCAGAATGCGATGCTTTCCACGTTAATTTCCTCTGCAATACGCAGGCAGGCTTCATAACAGGACATCAGCAGGCGTTCATGCTCTGCTGTAAGCTTTCCCCGTACAATGGGGCCCACGGTATGTATCACATAATCACAGGGCAGATTAAATGCCGGGGTGATCTTCGCCTGTCCTGTGGGCTCCGCATATCCCTGACGTTGCATAATATCATTGCAATAATTTCGCAGCTCTATTCCGGCGTAGGTATGAATGCAATTATCGATGCAGTTGTGACAGGGTTGATAACATCCGGTCATACCACTGTTGGCCGCATTTACGATGGCTCCCACCTGTAGTCTCGTGATATCCCCTTTCCACAGATAAATCTCCGGGGACAGTTCCTCCATATCCGCCGGTGTTACCACGCCTTTGGCCGCATTTTCCTCTGCAAGATAGGTATCCTGAATCTGCAGAAATTCCTCCGAAAGTTCACCCGGCATACGGATGTTCATAAGTGATCTCAGAAGCGTCTTCTGTTCCTCACATCTCCCCGGAATCTGCATTCTGGCATACTGTGGCTGCTCTTCCAACAGCTTTTGGATTAAATAGTTTCTTCTTTCACTCTGGTTCATTCTCTTACGATCGCTTTCACCGGACAGTTTTCATAACAGTTGCCGCAATGCAGGCAATGGTTCTGTTGTATCCGGTACGGTTTTCCTTCCTCGATACACCGTTGGGGACATTTTGTGCGACATTTTCCACAGCCAATGCATTTTTCGGTAATGTTATAACCCTTTTTTGTTATTGTACCACCCCCCAGTGTATAAGTGTCCCGGAAAATAGGGTTCACACCGAGATTAAAATATTCCGCCTCCGCCACTGCGTAGGCCCGCCCAGACATCCTGATCATTTCTTTATATTTTGTATAGCAGAGGATCTGCACTCTGCCGTCTTCCTGCAGTTCCCTACAAAAGTTCTTGCCCCTTGCCGTGAAAAAATAAATGGCATCCGGCTCATAATGGATGGCACTGATATTTCGGATCTGCGGTGCACCGTCACTGTCCACTGTGGCAAATGCCAGCACTCCCACCAGTTCCATTTTTTTCATACATGTTGCTAAGTCCATCTTACAGCTCCTCTCCCGTGATCTCATTCCTCGTCTTCCAGCATTGAGGATCCGCACCGTAGAAGTCTCCGGTAGTGCCGTTTGCCACGGCGGGACATCCCCTGCACCATGCCTTCAGTTCACATTTGCTGCATTTCTTGAATTTATCGTAATCTCTGTATTTTTCCATCTGGCAGACCCAGACGTCCGCCAGCCGGTCCTCCCAGATATTCGCCACTCTGCTGTCGGTGACTCTGCGGCACGCCATGATATCCCCGTTGGAGGAAATGGTAATATGGCAGTTGCCGCAGTTACAGCCCCCATAGATCATGCCGTCGCATGCGTTCTCCGGCAGCTTGAACTGGCCGGTCTCATATTCGTACAACGTCCACAGATGATCTTTTCTATTAAAATAGGTCTCACATCCCGCTGCTTCGTATGCCTTAAATTTTGCGTCGCAGACCTCCAGAAGTCTGCGATATTCCTGCGGAGTCATGCTGGTATCCACCTCACCACCGGTGGGCACATACCGCGAAAATGCATACACCTTAACTTTCGCTTTCACTACTTCATCAATAATATCCGGTATCTCATTCCTATTTGTCTTTGACACCGTACTCATAATAATACTTTTGATTCCTGCCCGGTTGAGACAGCCGACCTTTTCCAGTGTCAGGTCGAAGCTGCCGGGCTTGCGGAACCAGTCATGGGTTTCACGCATACCGTCCAGCGACATCTGGTATTTCTCACAGCCGCAGGCTTTCAACATCCGGCAGATCTGATCATTCAGATGGAACGGATTGCCCATCAGGGTAAACGGAATGTCCTTGCTTTTCAGCAGAACCATCAGTTTCCAGAAATCCGGATGAAGGATAGGATCGCCGCCGGTGATATAGAAATACGGAACTCTGTTGTATACCTTGCAGAAGCCCTCGCAGTTCGCCACGACCTCCTGCATCTGCTTCCAGGTCATTGTCTTTAACTCCTTACAGCCTTCCCCGGAAAAAATAATGCCATTTTACTTACCTCCTGTAATCTGTGTATTTTCAGGCTCTCGCCACGTTACATTTACAGAATAGCAAGACCAAAACGGCAAAAAAAGTACGCACTTTTTTATTACATAGGCACCTTTTTGTAACCTATGGACGAATGCGCACCGGTATGTTACATTGTAATTGATACTTACATCACATTTTACACTTTTGAGAGGTGATCCTATGTTGACGAAGGACGAATTGCCGGAATGCCCGGTGGCAACCACGGTACAATTGATCGGAAGTAAATGGAAATTATTGATATTGAGAAATTTAATGATGCGCCCCTGGAGATTCAATGAATTGAAGAAAAGTCTGGAGGGCATCAGCCAGAAGGTTCTGACCGACTCCCTCCGCTCCATGGAAGAGGACGGACTGATCACGCGGACCGTCTACCCGGAAGTGCCGCCCCGCGTGGAATACGCGCTGAGCGACCTCGGGGAAACCATGCGTCCGATCCTGGATGCCATGCAGGAATGGGGAACGAATTATAAAAACGGAACCATATAAACAGGTATGCAGAAAATATCCTGCTCCTTGCTAATATCCTTTGTATAAACCAAATATCTGCACAAAATTCTGTCGGAAAATTTTTCCGTAAATATATCGAGTGATTTGTGAGTCTTATAACCGGAAGATTTTACTTCTATGGGAATGATCTTATTCTTTTTTGCTAACAAAAAATCAATTTCATAATTATGCTTTGATGTTTCATTCATTATAGTATGATAAAAAAGTTCATTCCCATTTACGGCAAGGCAACAAGCTACCGCATTTTCATATAAATATCCCAGGTTGACACTAAGCTTATCACTAAGCAGTTTTTCATATATTTCATTTTCTGTAAAATCTCTGTCTTTAAACATTAATGTTACAAATAATCCGGTATCACACAAAAACAGTTTAAATCTGGATAAGTCCTTAGTATTCGACATTCCGGCATTTGGATCATTAACATTGTACGACACCAATACTGTCTTAGAATCTTTTAATTCAGCAATCAACTCAAGTACTTTCTCAATCTTCTCTCCTCCCAGGACAGAATTAACCTGATACCTTGCTGCATTTTTATTTAGTTCTGCCGGAATTGCATCAAAAAGCATTGCCAGTCTTCCGGTTGCATCAATTTTGGCAAAATCTGACTCATACAAATTTAGTATATCTCTTTTTATTTCATCCACTTTTCTAAAATTATTAGTTTCTATATAAGTCTGAACTGCCTGCGGCATTCCTCCTACGAGCATATACAACCGAAACTGTCTTAATTGCTTACGATTTCCATTATCACCCAATCCAGTCTTTGCTTCATAACATTTTGCCAAGAGCGAAAAAGTAGTCTGATCCCCCACTGCCCAAAGAAATTCCTCATAATCCATAGGATACATATTAAGTCTTCTTTCCTCGCTGGGTATCAAAATATCTTTGACATTTTTCTTGATAGATATCAAAGAGCCTGTCTCAATATAATCATATCTATGATCTTCTACTAATGCTTTTATTGCCTGCCGTGCTTTAGGACATAATTGCACTTCATCAAATATAATAACGGATTTTCTTTCATGGAGATCCACTCTATACTGTAATTGAAGCTGCAAAAATAAATAATTCAAATCAGATATATCATCAAAAAGAACTTTGACATCCGATGATGCTTTTGCGAAATCAATTAGAATATAAGATTCATATTCTTTTTTTGCAAACTCTTCTACAACCGTTGATTTTCCTATACGACGAGCACCTTCTATTAGCAATGCTGTTTTTCCATCCGACTCTTGTTTCCAGTTTAACATTTTACTATATATTTTTCGCTTAAACATTTTCTTTCTCCTTTCCGCATTTTTCTATTTTAATATTTTCCTTGTTTCCGCATTTTTTATACATAAATAATAGCATGTTTCCGCATTTTTTTCAACATATCTTGTAATAATCAGGAAAAGTAGCTATTAAATAAAAATAAGTATTCATGTATAATTTATGATATACTATTTAAAATTATCATTCTGAGAGAAAGGAATTCCGACTATGGGAATCAGATTAATCTGCAGTGACCTCGATGGTACACTTTTACAATATGGAAAAAAAGAATTAGAGGGGGAAATTTTTGACCAGATCCGTGCGCTGCATGACAAAGGAATCTTGTTCTGTCCGGCTTCGGGAAGACAGTATACCAGTCTGCGGAAGCTGTTTGCACCGGTGGCGGATTGCTGTATTTTCCTGTGTGAAAACGGTGGCGTGATCTACAAGGACGAGCAGTGCATTGCGAAAAATCCCATGCCCCGTGCCCTGGCAGAAGAGATTGCGGAGGATCTGTGGAGCCGGAGTGACGGGCAGGGCGAAGTCATGCTCTCCGGACAGAATACGGCGTATCTGATGGAACGTGGGCTGGGAATGCTGGACAGAATAAAGTTTATCGGCAACAACTATCAGGTCATTCAGGATCCCTCCGAAATTCCGGAAGACATCGTAAAGGTCTCTGTATATCTCCATGAAGGCGTAGCGGCTTATGCTGACCGCTTCGTCCCCCGCTGGGAGCAGGCGAACTGTGCAGTGGCGGGACCTTACTGGATCGATACTACCCTTGCCAACAAAGGCATCGGTGTGCAATCCATTTGTAAAATTCTTGGCTTTGACCTCGCGGATGTCATGGCGTTCGGTGACAATTATAACGATGTATCCATGCTGGATATCGTGGGACATCCTTATATTATGGACGGAGCTGCCGGTCCGTTGAGAGAAAAATATCCGCAGCACACTCCCCGGCCCGAGGAAGTACTACGGAATCTTCTCTAATCCTGAGCATCCGCAGTATCTGCAATTATGCCCAGCTTTATTTTCATTTTCAAAATACGCAGGACCGATTCGTTGAGGCGTTCCTCGGTAATCTCACCGGTTTCGACCGCCTTAATGACTGCGGGTACCTGTACTTCAAAATCGGTGCAGCACAGCATATCGTTTCCCGCCTGTACCGCCCTTACGGCAATCTCCGCATCCCCGGCGAACTGCCGTACTCCTTCCATGACCAGATCATCGGTAATGATCACGCCGTCAAACCCTAATTCATTACGCAAAATATTATGTACCGGTAGAGAAATAGATGCCGGTACCTGATCATCCATGCAGGAGACAACATTGTGGGCTACCAGCACCATATCCGCCCCTGCATCGATGCCTGCCTGAAACGGCAGAAAATCAGAATTTACAAACCTCTCTATGGGACGTTCATCATAAGCGATCCCTGTGTGCGTGTCCGAGTTATTGCCATATCCCGGGAAATGCTTTAATACACTTCCCATCTGTTCCTGCGACATGGTCTGCACGACGGTCCTCACATACTCCGTCGTCTGTTCCGCATCCTGCCCGAAACTGCGGGCATAAATAAAATCCTGCGGATCCTGTGATACATCGCATACCGGAGCAAAATTCAGATTAATTCCCAGGCTCTGCAGTAATTGACATTTTTCCTGCGTATCACTTCGGATCATATCCCATCCGCCTGCGGTATACAATTCCTGCGGTGATGCAAAGGGGGTCTTCCGCAGATTCGTATTTTTGCTGACACGGTTTACCGTGCCGCCTTCCTCATCCACACCGATCAGCAGAGGTATTTCCGCAGCATTCTGATAGCTTTGAATGGATGCTGTTACTTCCTCTTTTGTTTTACCGGTAAAATCCCGGGCAAATAAGATATAGCCGCCGAGATGATACTGTGTCACCTTGGATGCTGCATCCGTCTCCGGGCACCGGGCGATGAACATCTGTCCAACTTTTTCCTCTAAGGTCATTCCTGCCAGGAGTTCTTCTGCCTTCTGCTCTACAAGATCCACCGGTTCCACTGGTTCACTTTCTTCCGTCTCCGGCAATTCCGTAGGATCTCCACTGTTCTCTGCGCTGTTGCCGCTCACATCAGAATCCGATACACTCTGTTCCGACACAGGCTCCGGCTGAACTTCCGGTATTATTTCCTGTGCAAACTCTTCTGTACTTCTTAAATTCCACAACAAAAAAACCAGAATTCCAACACATATGACAGATAACACGATCACTACGATATTCCGCACCTTCTTCATTTCGCATTTCTCCATAACCATATTATTAAGACGCCAGGGTCAAAAGGCCCCACTCTTCGGCTGATACTTCATACTCGATACATTATATACGGTAATAAACGCCTTGGGGTCCAGTTCATTGATGAATTTCATTAATTTCTGGTACTCACTTTTGTCCACAATGGTGATGATCTCGTTGTGTTTTTCAAAATGATAGGCACCGATGGCTTCATAGATCGTGGCACCGCTGTGCAGATCTCTTGTAATAAACTGGCGCAGTTCTTCCTCTTTCTTCGTAATAATACAGACACGCCGCTTGATATTATTATCAAAAATAAAATGATCCAGAATGATTCCGTTGAAATAGGTACCCAGAATACTCAGCACCACAGTCTTCTTATCATATACCAATGCTGCGGACAGCGCCACACACATACCGGAGAGAGACATAGCCTTACCCAGTTCCATATGGAGATATTTATTCATGATCTTCGCCACAATATCCAGTCCTCCGGAAGATGCATTCCGGTTGAACAGAATGCTGAGTCCCACGCTGACCACCAGAATATAGCACAGTACATCCAGTTCCTGACTGTCCGTCATGGAACCGAAATTTGGAAACAGCATCTCGAAAAGCCCTAAGAATACCGGCAGCATCACACTGGTATACACCGTCTTTACCCCGAATTCTTTCCCGCAGGTGACAAAACCGATGAGCAGAAGCACTACATTCAGGATCATCGTAATGACCGACAGCGGAAGTGGTATAAAGTTAGACAGCACGATGCCGAGACCGGAAATGCTGCTGACCGACGCGTGACTTGGCACCAGGAAAAAGTAGACTGCTGCCGCTATGATGGCTACCGCCACAGTCAGGATTCCTGTCTCCTTCATAATTTCTGCATAATTTATTTTTTTCTTCATAATAACATTTTCTCCAGCGATATATTTTAATTTGTTTCTATACTTTTCTCATCTTATCACACCTCATCTTTTTTGCAAATGAAAAGCATCACCTCCGCATATGCCCGAATGACCTCTTCTGCATTACAGCTTAAAGTACTATTACAGCGGCATCAAGCCCCGCTATTTTTCCATCAAAGGGTTTCTCTCTAAGTAAATCATATTTTTGCGCGTACTCATTAAACACTCTTGCACTGCTACTGCAGTTGAAGATCAAAGCGAGTGTCTCTTCTCCATTTTTTCTGGTCAGGACGATCGTCTCTTCCTCGTCCCTTGCAGCTATTTCAATTGGTTCACCCTCTACGATACATGCATGGTTTTTTCGCACCTTCAACAGCTGCTTATACCATTCAAACATCTCTTTATCCTGGTATTCTTCATCCCAGTACATGCCACGTCTGCAATCCGGATCATTTGCTCCGGGCATCGCAAATTCATCTCCGTAATAAATCATGGGCATTCCCGGTAATAACAATTGAAAAGCTGCTGCCAAATGCTGCTTTTTCTTATTATCATTGCATAGATGTAAAAATCTTGCTGTATCATGGCTGTCGATCAGATTCCACATTAGAGGATAGCATTTTTTGTTTAAGCGCCCCTTTAAATATCCAAGATTCTGTATAAACTGACTGACATTGATTTTTTCATCTGCAAGCAGATCTATGAGATTCAGGTAAAATGGATAATTCATGACTGTATCCCATTCATCTCCCTCAAGAAAATCTCCTGCATAATGCCAGATTTCCCCAATGATCAGCAGATCCTTTTTTACTGTCTTAACAGCCTTTCTAAATCGCTTCCAGAAGAAATGACTGATTTCGTCACCTACATCCATTCTCCATCCATCGATATCGCATTCCTTAATCCAATAACATGCAACATCTGTAACGAATTTTTCAACCTCCGGATTTTTCAGATTTAACTTTGGCATTCCATCATAATAACCAAAACATTTGAAGTTAGGAGCTTCTCCTTTTTCACCCTTCAGCGGAAATCTCTCGATAAAATACCAGTCCAGATATCTGGATTTATCTTCTTTTTCTATAATATCCTTAAAGGCAAAAAAATCTCTTCCTGTATGGTTGAATACCGCATCCATCACTACTTTCATTCCACACTCATGCGCTTTTTGTACCAGTTCCTTAAGATCCTCTGTTGTTCCGAAGGAAGGATCAATCTGGTAATAATCAGTGGTATCATATTTATGGCAGGAATCCGATTTAAAAATAGGTGTTAAATACACAACATCTATTCCCAGCTTCTGAATATGATCCAAATGATCAATAATTCCTCTGAGATCACCATGCAGATTATCCTTAGATGTGATGGGGGCTTTATACCACAGTTCCTTGTCTATTGGCTGTGATGCTGCAAAGCGAGATGGAAAAATCTGATACACAACCTTGTTTGCTGCCCACTCCGGCACCTCAAACATTTCTTCCTCACGAAGGTTTTGCGGACAGTCGAACATTCTGTCCCTGTTTGTAATGCATTCCCGGCTAAACTCATAGTTGCCGTAATATACCTTTTCTCCCTGCATATCCGTAAATTCAAAATAATAGCGCAGACATATCAAATGCATCTGAAGCTGTGCCTCATAAAAGTCATGAAACTGTGATGTGGCAACCTTCTTCATCGGAATCGTCTTTCGCGTATCCTTCCATTCCAATGGTATGTACTTATCCTCATAATGGAGAATGATCTCTTTTATATCATCTTTTTTTACCTGCACACGTATCACAAATAAATCCTTATCGATTGCATAGCAGAATCTTTTATCCATATCATGAAGAATTGCCGAATATTCCATAATTTTTTCCTTCCTTTTATTTAAGATACTCAGTTATCACATTCCATCAACTTAAAAATATCTCCATCATTTTGCCACCGAATGATGGAGATTTCAATAGGTATGATGGAGATAAACTCCCCATATCCACAAGGAATATAGGATAAAGTTCTTTTTTTGTGAAAATTTTATGTACATTGGTTTTTTTGAAAATGGTGATACTATAAAATAAGCTACATAAAAGAATTTTTAACTCTCGCGGAAAGGTGTAATTATAATAAAGCATCAAACGAATTTTTGTTCATAAATTCGAATTATTTATTTTTAAATTTGGAATGACTTTAGTTGTTTTTACCAATTTCATATAGGTTCTTTTAATATGTTTTGCACAAATACGGAACCGTCCTCTTCAACCTCTTCCGACAGAATTTTATATTTTGTCCTCTCTCTGTCCAATCTGTGCTTATATCTGGTGATTTCCTCCTGCACTTTACGTTTTGAATACTCACTTTTCGTAATATCCTTGTTAATAAAATGAATCGTCTGTGTAATACATGCCGCTTTGATTCGTTTCATATTTTTTTATGTATCTTCTCTTTTCCAACGGCGAAAAGCAGCAAGGATTTCCTCTATGTCATTCCAACGTTTATAATACTTCCAGTTCATCCTTTTCGACTCTGCAGGCAAGATTCAATACTTTCACTCCCGCTGCCTGTGCTTCATAAAATGCTTCCGCAAACTCCTTGTCCATCGCGGCATTGGGATACACCATCTTCACACCCTCCATGGGAATGACAAATGCGATATAACAATTATATCCTTCCGAAACCGCCTTTATAAGTTCACGAAGATGCTTTGTCCCTCTCTCCGTCGGTGCATCCGGAAAATACCCTGCGCCGTCTATCTCAAGTGTACAGCCTTTTACCTCCATGAGATATTTCTTTGCACCCTTTTCCATGTAAAAATCTATTCTGGAATTTCCATACACATACTCCGGCTTTACATAATCATACTCCTGTTTCTCAAGCCATTCCCCTACCACCTTATTCGGTGCCTGACTATCAATATTTACCCAACCGGACCCTTTTTTATATACCGATATCAGATCATACTTTGTTTTACGGGCCTCATTGTCCGACCTTTGAATACCAACGGTATTTCCCGGCAGCAAAAGCTCCCGACACCGCCCTGTATTTTTTACGTGTACCGTTTCCATCCTGTCTGCGACCTCCACATAGGCGATAAATCTGTTAGGTCTGTTGATAAATTTGCCTTCCACAATATTTTCATACTTCATAATATATACCTTCCTCAGATATCCTATTTACAGTACACTCAGACAATTCCCGGAAAACTGTCGGTGTCAAACATACAATTTATAGTGCCATTATAGAGCAATCCATCTATTTCAACAACCAAGGAGTCTCCTCGAAATCTTTGTACCTGCCGATTACATGATTTTGATTTTTCCGGGCATTTATGATAGTGTTGGTTAGTGAAGACTAACATAAAATTATCGATAGCTGCCAATGCCGGCATCGAAAAATATTTACACATACAAGGGAGAATCTATATGAGCGAAAAAATCAAACTTGTCACTGAAATTGCAATTCTGCACAAAAAAAGCGGTAATGAAACAATCTTCATTACCGCTAAAAATGAGCGTCTCCTATAGGAATCGAACCTACAATAGA
>ERZ835980.488-NODE-488-length-54435-cov-10.582346_pt1 | contig 54435 bp, 38 predicted proteins | sample MGYA00519943_ERZ835980 | MGnify/ENA primary metagenome ERZ835980 (study PRJEB31850, sample SAMEA3708791) | human gut metagenome | biome: human gut; feature: human-associated habitat; material: faeces | place: China | collected 2014 ... | reverse complement strand
TTTGCGGTTGCAAAGGTAGATACTTTTTTCTTTCCCACCAAATATTTTCCAAAGAATTTTTCAAGGGGAAATCTTTGCAAAGATAGAAAAACATACCGAATCTACCAAATAACATGCTGTAAAACATACTTTTAACAAATCGATTTGCAGGAGAAAAAAATCTTCAAAAAAAATTGTTTTTTATGCGTCTTTTTGCAGTTACGGGACAAAATATGCGCTTTTTCGGTTCTTAAGAGACATTTTTCTGTATCCTCGCAAGTATGAAATCTTAAAATCAAAATTCATAATCCGCCTATAAGTTCTCATTTTACTAACGAATTTAACCTTTTCTTCTTTTTATAGGAGCCTGATGGCCTAAAAACAAGCCACCAATTCCTTAAAGCAACTCTGAAGAATCATCCCAGAGAAGAAGATCAACTCCTATTTGTTTCAAAGTATTCCCTGCAACCACTATAGAGAACATGATGCCCCACAGTCGGCAATCTCATAATCATACCCCGGATGGCGCTCCAGCCAAACCTGAGCATAAGCACATGTTGCCCTGATCTTATATCCTTGGGCATGGGCATAATCACACGCAATCTGCACCAATTGTGCTGCGATTCCTCTTCCGGAAACAGCCTTTGGGACTATAGTATGCTGCAAATCCAACATTTTTTCTCCTATCATTTCATAAGAGACATAAGACTTTACTCCTTCTGTCAGCAAATAAAACTCCCGGTTTTTCTCATCATGTATCACATTTGTTTCCATCATTCCTCCTTTTATTATTCAAACGGATGGTAAGATAAGCATTTTTCTTCTGTTCAAAGAAACTTTCGCAAGATTCTTTATTTCCCCAAAAACATATTTATAAAAGTCCTCCTCCCCAAAAGAGTCATATCCAGAATCAAGAAAGATACAAAAGGCCGTTTTCAGGACGATGGAATAAAACAAAAGAATAGCCGCCCAAAAAATTGGACGGCTATTCCTATTACTTATCCACTATAGTGGAGGAGTGTACCCTTGTCTTCAAGTTTAAATCCGTTCGATTTATTTTTGCAGTTTGTGTACACGCACCTGCTTTTCAGCTTTCACTGTAACCAAGTAAGTACCCAAAGGCTGTCCCTTCAAAGAAAGGCTCAACTGACCGTTATCGCTTGTATTGATTTCCTTTGCCAAAACAACACCGCCCAGATTTGTAATCTGCACAAGGGCATTTTCCGGCAATCCGTTACATACAACGGCATCAGCAGCACGATTATAAACAATCTGTGCCTGATTTACATCTGCAGTCACCTCTTCACAGATTCCGGTAGGAACTTTGAAGCCTCTTAAAGAGAAACGCAACTTGTTCGTATAAGAACCTGATGACGGACAGAAATATTTCTCAATAGTACCCGGGCCACAGCTTGCATTACCCAAGCCACGCTGCATGTAATCGAAATGAGCATAGCTTTCGGCTCTCTTAGTCAGATTCCACGGATGCCACGGTGTGTATTCTCCCTTAGAGAACTGGTTATCCTCATAATGCAGGATAGAGAATGCCACCTGACCCTCTGTCTGGATCTGCAATGTGTCCTTAGTGCCGTTAACCAGCAACAGTTCGCGCAATGCCATACGGTTACCCATACTTTGTGGACGTGAATAATTCTCGAACATATCGGAAATGGTTGTCGTATAGCGTCCCAGATAAGAACCGCTCTGACGGTCGATATAATTCTCCCACGGCCCCTTGGCATAATACTCAATTCCTTCCCAGTTGCTATCGAACTGCATATACATACCGATACGACGCAAGTCGGCTTTAGCCGGACGATAAGTTGTCTCCATATCAACGACACCGGCAGCATATACCGTATAGACCACGGTATAAGGACAAGTGTTGCCATTCACGGTTACTTCAACTGCGCAAGACTGCTTGTCATCGGCCAACGTATAGTTTACATTTACTCCGGTTGCACCGGTAGACAGGTCATTGTTGCGGTCATTCTCGATATAAAGGAAGTTAGAATATTGCGGACCACCGTTAGCAGCAATCACATCCACACCTCCTACTCTCCAAGTCTTCACCACTCCGGTTGTCTTGTTGATTATAAACTGAATATTCTCATTCTTCACATTCAGGTCAGAACCCATAGAGAAGCAGAGCAGATCCGAGGTAGCAGGCAAAACCGGCTGCGGCAAAGTTTCCGGACGCTCCTGCAGTACATACTGGTTGCTGGCCATCATATAGCCGGCATCGGCCCAAGCTGTTTTCTCTTTCAGATTCACCTGGAACGTAATGGCATATTCGGCACCCTCTTCAAACTTGGTATCGAATGGCGTCTGCACCTGAGCGGTAGCATCCGGAGCCACAGAAGGAAGTTCCACTTCTTTCTGCTCTACCACAATACCATCCTTCAGAATATCATAAGAAAGAACGAACTTGTTCAAGTCTGTAAAGTCGTACTTATTCTCCAAAGTAAGTGTCTGGGTTGCAGCATCAAAGTTCTTGAACTTAACATACTGATATACACGCTTCACCTCTGTCAGTTTTGCGGTCCATGCTCTGTCGGCAGTAACCAGACCATTGTTCACGAAGTTACCCTGATGAGGACCCGGATAGTCATAACCGGACATATAATAGTTGAAACCATTCTTGGTCAGCTCACCGTCCTTGATAGACTGTGCATCGTAAATAGACTGATCCACCCAGTCCCAGATACAGCCACCGATTCCATAACGGCTGCCTTCGATGATGTCCCAATATTCCTGCAGATTACCCACGGCATTACCCATAGCATGTGCATACTCACACATGAAATAAGGCTTACCATCTGAATTTACAGTCGCATTTTGTGTTACCTCCGACAAAGAAGGATACATCACAGAGTAAATTTCCGTGTTGTCACGACCGCGACCACTAAAGCGTGTAGCTCCCTCATAATGGATGATACGGTTATCCAATGCCTTCATGGCAGCGAATGCCTTGGCAAAGTTTCTGCCATTCTGAGACTCGTTACCCATAGACCAGAAAATCACTGAAGGATGATTGCGGTCACGGTATACCATACGGGTGGTACGGTCTACATACTGTCCCTCCCAGGTTGGATCTTCGGTAATGGTTCCGTCGCCATAGAAATGATCATCCCAGTTCTTATGACACTCCAGATCAGCCTCATCCATCACATACAGACCATAATAGTCGAACATGGCATTCATCTTGGCCTGACGCGGATAATGACTGGTGCGCACGGTATTCATATTGGCCTGCTTCATCATGGTAATATCCTTCAGCATGGTCGGCACATCGATAGAACGTCCATATAAAGGATGAGTATCCTGATTGTTCACACCCTTGAAATAGATCTGCTGGCCATTGATATATACCAATGCATTCTTGATTTCAATATGACGGAAACCGTATTTGGTAGAGAATACAGACTCTTCTACTCCGTTTTCATCCTTCTGACTTACCTCTACGGTATAAAGGTTCGGAGTTTCGGCAGTCCACGGCAACAGATTGCTCAATCCGGCAAACTCCAGATTTATGACCTGCTCTTCTGTATCCGCAGAGAAGTTCACCGCCTTGTTCTGTGTAGCAACCACGGAACCGTCCGGGGCAATCAAATCCACCTGCAAAGTCTTGGTGCCCGATGCCTTGTCACGATTGTTCAGAGTCAGAGCCACATTCATCTTACCGGCTTTGTACTGTGCACCGGCATCCAGTTCACTGGTAATATAGTGGTCGCGTACATAAGTTTTCGGAGTTGCGAAAAGATATACATCACGGTGGATACCGCTCATGTGGAACATATCCTGTCCTTCCAGATAAGAACCGTCAGACCAACGGAATACCTGAACGGAAATGTTATTCTCACCAGGACGCACAAACTTAGTCAAATCAAATTCAGCCGCATTGTTTGCACCCTGAGTATAACCCACATACTGACCGTTCACCCATACAAAAGCGGCACTGTAAATACCGTCGAAATGAACGAAGACACGTTTGTCGGCCCAATCTTCCGGCAAGTTAAAGGTGCAGCGATAGGAACCAACCGGATTCTTTCCTACTCCATTAATACTGGTACTTACATAAGGAGGATTATCCGGGAAGGCATACTGCACGTTGATATACATCGGTTTGTCGTAGCCCTTCATTTCCCAGCATGAAGGAACAGAAATCGTATCCCATTCCGACACGTCAGCCTTGTCTCCGTAGAAAGTATCCTCACCCGGTCTTTCTTCAGGAGCACCGACGAAGTTAAATTTCCACACACCGTTCAGGCTCAACACACGGCTGCTCTTCGGAGTTGTCCACGGAGTCTGATAAAACTCATCGGCGCGCATCTCGGCAGCAGAAGCATACGGCATGTAAGTAGCATGTCCCGGCTCCTTGTTTTCTTCATAAACAGACTGGTCTTCCCAATAGTTAGAAGGAGACTTTTCAGTAAACTGTAATGTAAAATAAGTAGCCTCATCGGCAGCGTCCGTAGTCAGTTCCATATTTCCGGACTCCACTCCCTTGAGATAATAAACTGTTTTATCTGAAGCCTTTGCAGACAACTGATAATATCCGTCGTGCCCTTCAACCTTAGAGAAAGTCAGATTCTGGTTGACATTATTGGTAGAAACCGTCCAAAGCAAAGGATATTTCTTGCCATCGGTTGAAAAGTCTATAGCCAATCCCCCGAAAGTAGGATTCATGACTATCAAACCGGTATTTCCGGAAAGCAGTTTCCACACCTGTTCATAACTTCCTTTTTCGTAAGGCTCGGAAATCACACGTGCATTCGTCGAACTGCTTCCGCCATTGCTGACCACCTGTCCGGTCTTTACATTAGTGATGATATAATATTTTCCGGCAAGCGGAATGGCAGGTGCCTCCTTGTCCAAAGCCTTAAAGGTAAAATAAGTATCTTCAGCCTGGCTTCCGGCCTGCATCCGCAACTGCCATTTTCCGTTCGATTCAAACGGGACTGCCATCTGACTGGTATTTCCGGAATTGAGCAGCTGATACACACCGTTCTCTTCGTCTACGGCTGCAATCTGAATCGCCTGATTGTCATTAGTCAGATTCACATCCCACTGAAGCAAATAGTTTTTGGAAGTCAAAGCCATGTCAATCGCCTTGTTATAATTCGGATTGACAAAAACATATATTTTCTGTTTGGCATCACGCTCTACCAACATCCACTCCTGCCCCAGACTGTTCTCGTCCTCCTTTTCCAGAATAATCGGAGCATCATTCTCTGCCTTGCTTCCATTGGAAACAGCCAGATTTTTCGCCTTGTTCAACACACGGTACATCTTTCCATCCTCTAATCCTTGCGCCCGCATTCCGCCACTCCACGTGCCGAGAAGGAAAAGGAAAAGAAGAGAAAAGACCGATCTCGATAAGTCTTTTTTTCTCATAAATAACGTCCCTTTGATTTTGTTTTCGATTGTTTTTTAGGTATTAAATCTCAAAATGATTCTTGCAAATATAGTCATTGAGTAAATAAAAATGGGCTCAAATCTGAAAAAAAAACAATTATTTTCATTTTGACAGATTTCTTCTCATTTCATTTGCCACATATTTTCATGCAAAAAGAAAACATTTAAGGCTGATTATTTATACCTTTGCAAGCAACAAGTCTGATTACATCGTCAAAAAACGAACACTTTATGAAAATACTAGTTACCGGAGCCGCTGGTTTTATCGGATCAAAATTAAGCTATATGCTGGCCCAGAGAGGCAATGAGGTTATTGGAATAGACAATATAAACGACTATTACGACGTGCGTATGAAATACGGCCGCCTGAAAGAATGCGGCATCACAGCGCCGGACAACAACTTTGAATGGCATAAAGTGTATTCAAGCAGCCGCTTTGAACATCTTCAGTTCATCCGTATGGGAATTGAAGACCGCCCTCAAATGGAAGCTCTGTTCCGCGAGCACTCTTTTGACAAGGTGGTCAATCTTGCCGCCCAGGCCGGTGTACGCTATTCAATTGTAAATCCTTATGCTTATCTGGAAAGCAACCTGCAAGGTTTTCTGGTGTTGCTGGAATGCTGCCGCAATTTTCAGGTGCCTCATCTGATCTTTGCCTCCAGCAGTTCTGTCTATGGCCTGAACCAGAAGGTTCCTTATCAGGAAGAGGATCAGGTGGACAATCCGGTAAGCCTTTATGCGGCAACCAAGAAGAGCAACGAGCTTATGGCACATTGTTACAGCAAACTGTATGGCTTTGCCGTAACGGGGCTGCGCTATTTCACCGTCTATGGTCCGTGGGGACGCCCGGATATGGCTCCCATGCTCTTTACCAAGGCCATCCGTGCCGGCGAACCCATCAAGATTTTCAATCAGGGCAATCTGAGCCGCGACTTCACTTATATCGATGACATTGTTGAAGGCACCATTCGCGTAATAGACTGTCCGCCGGTTGCCGAGGAATGTCCCAACCAGATTGCCTACAAAATTTACAATATCGGCTGTTCACAACCGGTGCAACTTATGGACTTCATTCACGAACTGGAAAAGAACCTGCAATGTGAAGCCGTCAAAGAATATCTGCCCATGCAGCCGGGCGATGTGTATCAGACTTATGCCGATACCCATAAACTGAAAACGGACACCGGATATCAGCCTCAGGTTTCGCTTCAGGAAGGCATCCGCCGATTCGTCAACTGGTATTTGAGCGAAGACAATCCTTTGAAATAAGAAGTAAATGGTTTCAGCGGGCACTTTTCAACAGATAAAAAGTGCCGCTGCAACAAAAATTCCGTAACCAGGGCAGCCGTGCTATCAGCGAAGGCAATGCCACAGGATGCAGCCCGAATTTGATCTGATAGTGCGGATTAATCAAAAACAGGGTGCGTTGCTGCACCCGAAAGCCACTCTCCTGCACCACATGCTGAAAGTGTTCTATCGTGCACCGGGTGTCGCGGATGGCCAACAGTTCCCGCACCGTTTCATCGGTCTCTCCGGCCTTATAGAGCAGTTTCTGATAAACCGATGCCGGCAACAGATGTATCCAGGGACAAAGAGACAAACGGCTGCGCGCAATCTGCTGATGCCCGCCAAAAGGCATCTGCCAGGCCGGAAAGCCCACAAAAGCCACTCCTCCAGGAGCCAACAGATCGTGCATCTTCCGTAAAAGCCCTTTCTTGTCCGCCACATGCTCGATGACATCGTGCAGCAAAATCAGATCGAAACGCTCTTCCCCCCAATTATAGGTTACGGCATCTCCAACCCACAAATGAGGTCTTAAACCGCGTTTCCGAAAAAACTGCTCGGCCTGTCTGATTCTCTGTCGGCAAAGGTCCATACCATAGACCTCGCAACCGGCTTGGGCAAAAGGCAACAGATTTCCCCCTTCGCCACAACCTATTTCCAACACTTTACGGGGCTTTATTATTCCATATTGCTGCAAATAAGGCCAATAATACTGTGAAGCCGTCCGGCTTTGCTCCTCAAAATACATTTCTCTGTCTGTATGTCTTTTCTGCATCTTTCTATTCTGTTTGCGTGAAACATGAATAAATGATGCAGCAAAGCAGCAAAACACTGCTTCGAAAATTCTTTTTAATAAGTCCATCGGATGCCAACCGGCACACTGAACTCAAAAGGACGGTCGGTATGAATGGTTTTCACTCCCCCACCGGTCGGCAGATAATAATTCACCTGTGGCCCCAGATGCAGACTGAAATGCCGGTTCAACGGCACCTCTATCCCGACACCGCCAAACACCGAACCCTGCACTCGAGGACGAATTTCATTGGTTTCCGAATAGAACGACCGTCCCTCAAAGACATAATCCGTGCGCGATGACCAGAATACGGGAATATCCAAAGCAGCTCCCACGGTGGCCTGCAAACTGAAACGACGTCCTTGCCACCAGGTCCATCCCAGCCCGGATGACAATCCAACATAATGCACTGTTTGTCGCGTAAGCAAAAGGGAATCCGTTCCAAGTTTGAACCGGGCCCCGAGTTTCTTGTACTGAATGCCCATATCTACCTGCCACCGCTCGTTCCACCGGTAGCTTGCCACAAGTTTAAAGACAAAAGGCTGGTCATAATATGCGGTTTCCCGAATTTGCTGACCTTTATTCTGATTCGCAATATCAATCAGATTCAGCACTTTCTCGGGATCTTCAAAAGAAGGGAAATAAGTTGTCAGGTATTCATAATACTCATCCCATGAAGTTGTCATCTCCGGTATCAGCACCGTACCGCCGGAACCGACAGTCCGTTTCAGGATAGGCATGGCCTTAGGAGCAACGGTCTCCAGTCCGCGGTTCTGACTGTATGCCAAAGATACCGCCCACCGGTTTCTGCGCTGTACCTTCTTTTTCCAGGATTCTGCCATAGGAAGACGCCCGTTTGGATATCTCACCGGAAATCTTTCCGATTTGCCTTCATCGTTTTTCCGTTCGTGCTGCGGTTCTTCCTGATGCCGGTCGGATGCTGGAATCTCCCGACGAAGCGTATCCGAACAGACTGTGGTATCTGACTCCGACGAGCGGACAGCTGCCGTTCCATGAGAACCAGGGATATTTTGAGAGTCTGCAGAACGGAGAGTAGGAACAGAATACAGCCCCGGTTCCTGAGGAATTGCAGGAACATGCTTGAAAGATTCATATCCCTCCGGATTCTGCGCCAGCCAGAGCCAGAACAACAAGACGGAAGTTCCTATACCATATTCTTTCAGAAGCTTGCGAAACAAGGCTCGTGCCCGCGCCAGCTGCGAAGAAGAGGTGTGCGGACGAATGCCCAGAATCTGCGCGATTTCTCCATGACTCATTCCCTGAAAATAGGCCAGACGGAACACCCTTCGGTAACCTTCAGGTAAACGTCCGGACAGACGATACAATTCTTCCAGAGTAAGAGGAGCGGCAACATCTGCTCCACCCGGTTTCCTTTCGGGCAGCTCACCGGGAAAAGATATATGCCGGGCATACCAGCTACGCAAATATTGCAAGGCAACCCGCCGCAAAGTCAGACTCATCCAAGGCTCCAGCCGGGAAGCATCTTTCAGTTCTCCGATATGTTCCAGAATCAAGATAAAGGTATCGTGCACCAGGTCTTCGGCCAAAGCCTCATCCTCCACAAGCGGCAGCACGCTCCGTTTCATCCGGGGGGCATAACGAACATAGAGATCCGATTGAGCCTTCGGATCTCTATGACGACAACCTTCAATGCATTCTTGCAACTCCTTTTCCATGCTATTTTTCAAAAACAAATATTAGAAAGATGCATCAAAAAGCAGAAAGACTGCGCAATAATAAAGGTTTAACTTATTTTTATATTAATATTAACGTGAGCCTGACATAAAATCAGAAATTTCTTCAATCATATCAAACCCAGTTAAATGAAACAAACGGTCAAAATCTGTTGGGGAAGCTGCCGCCCAACGACTCATCTACTGCAATCGGAAAGTTATCGGTAAGGTAAATTGCAGATCAACATTCTGCCCGTTGCGCTTCGCCGGTACCCAATCGGGCATGGAACGAATCGCCCGCAAAGCTTCTGTTTCAAGCAACGGATCTACAGGACGGACAACTTCCGCATTCGTAATCTTTCCGTTTTTTGTCACGACAAATCTAACAATGACTCTCCCTTCTATCCCCTTTTCCATGGCTTCTTTCGGATAGTTGATGTTGTTTGTCAGCCATTTCATGCATGCAACATCACCTCCCGGGAAAGACGGATCCTGATCCCCAAGGTTCTCATGAGCATCCTTTCCAGAAGATTTCTTCACCGGTTCTTTGACAGGTGTTGTAGTGGCAACACACTGATCCTTCTCTTCTTGGAATGGCGCAACGGAGTCACGGGGCTGCTCCTTAACAGGAGCTTCTTGAGGTTTTGCTGATTGAGCCTCTACCGGCTGAGTTTCCATCGGCTGGGACTCTTGTACGGACGGCTTCTTTCCGTCGGTGCAAGCAAACAAAGACAATACGAATCCGCCAAGCGGCAGGACATACAGACTCTTAGCCTGCGTCCAGAATCTTGATTTACGTTTCATCATCATCGTAATACGTTTTTTAAGTGAATAATTATTGAAACTGTGGACCATATTGTAGAGCTTTGGTCCGACAGATTTTCTGATTAACAATAACTGGTAGGTGCATGCGTCAAAGCCGGAAGAAAGTACATACCGGTCGGCTTCATACTCATGAACCAGCCTCAGATCTTTCTTCAACCACCATACCGCCGGATTGAACCATTGAAAGCAAAGGAACAATTCAATCAACAATAAATCCAAGGAATGCCCTAATAAGACATGCGCTCTTTCGTGAGCCAGAATACAACTAGTCAAAGCCCCGTCATCTGCCGACGAAAGCACCACACGCCCTAACCAGCTGAATGGGCCGATCTGATCCGGATACCGGTAATATACCTGTCCGTCAGCGGTCTGTTCCCGACGGCATCGTTTCAACAACCGGCGTAAATAAACAAAAACAAATAAATTCTTCAGCAGCAACAGCACAACACCTGTCAAATAGATTCCCCAAAGCACAGTACTCACAGTCATACCGTTGCGATTCGATAATGCCACAGCTTTCTGTTCAACAACCAGTTCTTGCAGTGAGCCGGTCAGCTCTGTCAAAGGAAGAGCTCTATTCTGTTCGGTAGTAGCAAACCATTCCGATACATCGAACAGCGGAAGCAATAAAGACAAGATCAGCGACATCAATAACACAATCCGGTTCAAACGGTGAAAAGTCTCTCCCCGTAAAAACAATCGGTAGAACAGTTCATAAAGCAGAATGCAAACCGATGATTTGATCAGATAAACAAAGAAGGTTTCCATAAGTCAGATTTTAGAGTATGAAAAGCAGAAAACACATGAAACTCATCGGGCCTCTGCGATTTTTAACAACAATCTCTATGCTGCCAGAAAATCTATTCGTACCTTTGTTCCATGCATCATCGTAATACGTTTTTATTTATAACAGATGCATCCGCTGCCGGCAAAAGAGTAGAGCCTTGAGCCGGCAGTTTTTATATGGATGATTTTCCTTTTTTCACTTGACGGATCAGATCATTCAATTCATCAATTGAAATCTCCTCTTCCTCAACCAAAGAAGAAACAGCACCGAGCACAGATTTATTGAAATATTTATCAATCACAGCACGAAGCGTCCCTTTCTTGAACTCATCCTCCGATATCACCGGATAATACTCATATGTGTTCCCATATGCTTTATGGGCAAGAAAACCTTTCTCCTCCAGTCCGCGGACAATCGTAGACAGGGTATTGAAATGTGGTCTGGGCTCGGAATAAAACGGAAGCAGTTGCTTCACAAACATGGGACCTTCCTTCCAAAAGAAGCCCATGATTTCTTCTTCTTTAGCAGTCAGTCGTTTCATGATATTCAAGTTGTTTTCGACAAATAACGAGATTTTATAGTTTATAAACTAATTCTTTACGTTAATAAATTCTAAACACCTGAGATTTTATTGGAACATCACCGAATATCTTGACATGAACTTGATATAAGCAAGAAGATATTTACCTGAAAAAAAAGAAAACCGCCATTGATGTAAATTTATCAATGACGGTGTAACTCAGTATTTTCTGATTTTATATCGGACTCATATTCTTTTAAATAAGATCAGAACTGGAAGTAAATGAAAGGCTGTATATCGCTTGACTTAATCTGTATCACGCAATAAATCAGAGCAACCAGAAGCAAAGCCTGACCAATCAACGGCAAACGGATCATGCCACGCTCGGCCCACTGTTGCCAGCGGTCGGGACAGAAATGAAGCAGATATCCCAAAAGCATGAGTATGAACACGCCTTTATATCCCTGAATCATCTGTACAAAGACTTCCGGATGGAAGGCTGTAAAAATACGCCCGATCATGACCCAGGAGTTCTCGAAACTCTGGTTGCGGAAAAAAATCCAGCAGAAGCAGACAAAATGGAACGTGAGGAACACGGCCATCGCCTTTTTCCATCCATGACTTTCTTCTCCCTTTTTGCGTCCCAGCAGCAAACGGAATCCCTTGTGCAGCGCCAAAGCCACACCGTGCAGACCGCCCCACATCACAAAGTTCCAGCTGGCTCCGTGCCACAGGCCACCCAGCAGCATAGTCATAAACAGATTGAAATAGGTTCGGATCTTTCCCTTCCGGTTTCCGCCCATAGAGATATAAAGATAGTCGCGCAACCAGGTGGACAGACTGATGTGCCAGCGATGCCAGAACTCGGTGACACTCCAGGCCTTGTACGGAGAGTTGAAGTTCTGCGGGAAATGGAAGCCCAGCAGCAGAGCCAGTCCGATGGCCATATCGCTATAACCGGAGAAGTCGCAATAGATTTGCAAGGCATAACCATACACACCGAAAAGATTCTCCACACCGGAATAGAGCGACGGATTGTCAAAGATACGCTCCACGAAATTGACACTGATATAGTCCGAGATAATGGCTTTCTTGAAAAGTCCCGCAAAAATCAGGAACACTCCCTGCCCGAACATTACAGAATCCACCGCCAGCGGCTTACGGATCTGCGGAATAAAGTCGCGGGCACGCACAATAGGACCGGCCACCAGCTGCGGGAAGAACGATACATAAAAAGCGTAATCCAACAGGTTGTGCAGCGGTTTCAGCTCGCGACGGTACACGTCGATGGTGTAGGACATACTCTGAAAGGTAAAGAAAGAAATACCCACAGGCAGAAAAATGTCCCAGGTAATCCAGTTCTTTCCGGACAGAGAGGCCCAGATATCGGAAAAGAAATGTGCATACTTGAAATAGGCCAGCAGTCCCAGGTCGATGAGCAGACTCAGGAACATGAAAAAACGTGCCGACCAGGGCTTGCGACCTGTTTCGGCATATCGGGTTGAACGGTTAAAAGACCAGTCCACGGCCAAAGCCAGCAGAAAATCGGACACGGTGACCACCGCCAGCAGGAAAAAATAGAAACCGCTGCTCTTATAATAGAAATAATAAGAGAACAGAGTTATGAAAAGCAAGCGTGCTGTCACTTTCTTGTCCAGCGCCGTATAAACCAGCGCCACCCCTAAAAACAGGAAAAGAAACAGCGAAGTGCTGAATATCATCGGCGAAGCCGGATCGTACAGCAGATTTGCCCGAAGCCCGTCGAGAAAATCAAAGAGTATTTGTTTCATAAGAATAATAAGCCTTTAGGATGGCTTCGGCCAGAAGCTTTCCTTGTAAGATATACCCCTCTGGGGTGTAATGAATATAGTCTGAACGCTGCAAGCCGGCGCTGCGCCAGTTACGGCAGGCATAGTCGGCTCCGCCCACTACGTGATACAGGTCCCACACCGGAATGCCGTGCTCGGCACCGTAGGCCACCTGTGTCAGGGCCACCTGCTCCACCTGTTCGTTCAGGATATGACGGGTCACATAAGTTTTTCTTCCGTTCTTCAGCGTGGTCTTCACCCGTTTACGCCAGTAAGATCCCGGCGGTGTGGTCAGCAGGAAATCCGCTTCGGGAAAGCGCTCTCTCAGAGTGGCCAGCAGGGCATCCATTTCCTGAATCTGCCATTCTTCGGTATAATTGCGTCCGTGAGCTTCATTCGTTCCGAAGGAAAGAATGATCAGGTCCGGATTCAGATCATCGAACTTGCTCAGGGTCTGTTCGTTATTAAACTGGGCATACGTGGCTCCGTTGATGCCGTAGGCATGGTACACCAAACCGGCCTTACCGGTTTCGCGGGCCAGAGCCGAAGTCTTATAGGTGATTTTATCATCATAGACAGCCGAGTCGCCCCAAGCCTGCTCCAGGCACTGGCGGGTTTCTACGGTAAAGACATGCCCCCGCACGTGTGAATCGCCCAGATGCAGGACACGTACCGGACGGTCGGCCTTTTTGATTTTCTCGAAGAAAGGGGTCAGCAGATCAGAACTGAGAATCTGATTTACCTGCGTCTGACGGAATGTTGGCGGCATGGAGGCGGTCATTTCCGGCACCTGTCTGGCCATAAGCGTCAGTTGCATTCCCAAAAACAATCCTAATATCCCTAAAAAACATCTTTTAATCCTCATATTGATTTTCTTTTGTATAATTCTTCACGGCATTCACCAATGCCTCATACAGTTTTTCTGCCAATACTTTTCCTCCCCGGAAATTCAGATGGGTATAATCTTTGTTGGCCAGTGCCGGCTTCTGCTCGGCCATACGCTTGATGCTGGCCGTACCTCCCATCGCCTCGAACAGATTCCAGAAAGCCACTCCATTACGGACAGCTGCCTGCTGCTGCTCGTTCACCAGATAACGGATTCCGCCGATTGTCGTAATCTTTCCGTCCTTATCGCGGCTGTTCCGATCGCTCACGCTCACCACCAGAATCGGTGTACCCGGCTGCAAAGCCTGGAACTTGCGAATCATGCGGTCCAGAATGCGGCCGTAATTATCCGCAGCCTTCTTGCCGCTACCCGGTCCTACCACATTCAGTCCGTAGTGCAATACGATCAGATCGTAGGGACGATAGTCAAAGAACTGTTTCAGGTTCTCATCGGGGATAGACAGCAAGACTCCGCCGCCGCTACCGCGCAAAGAGAAGTTGTCCACCACCACGCCCTGCTCGTTGTCCATTGTGGCTCCATAGAGCACCACACGGCGGCGCGCCAGCGAATCGGCATAGAAGGACCATTTTACCTGACTGATGGCTCCAGTGGTTGTCAGACACTGAATGCGGTCGGCTCCTTTCAAATCAAAGGTCTGTTGCTGACCGTCGTTTACCTCGGCCGTAACCTGCAACGGAACTTCGGTCTTCAGGAACAGCTGCGACTTCTGGGCCTTTTGTGTATTCTTGCCGTATCCCGTACCTTTCAGCGTCAGGCTCACCTGTCCACCCAACGGGAAGAAATAACGGCAGTTGATGCCCAGAAAAGCATTCTTATGCACGGAATCCATCACGCTGTGCGACTCCACATTCTGCGAATAGGCACGCACTGTCTGCCGGAATCCGGCTGTCTGCGATGCCATATCGACAAAACCCACCCCAGCACCGCCGAAACGGGACTGGAGCAGATCACGCAGATCGGCCGTAAAGATATCTCCTTCGATAAAGGAGTCGCCGAAATAGGCAATGCGAACCGGTTTTTTCCGGGTATTCAGTTCCATCAGACGACGATAAAACACATCCATGCTTCTCTTCTCGTCTGTGGCATAATCTTCAATGCAGACCATTCCCTTGGGACAGTCGTTCGTTTTCCGATGCGCCGGATGCGGGCGCTGCTGCTTCATGGCCTCAGCCAGCTCCTTTTCCGATACATCGGGGGTGTCCGGAAAAAGGTCTGAAAGCAAGTCCACACGACGCAGCTCCATGCCAAAGATTTCCATCCGTGGCAGAAAATGTAACCCCATCAATGCGGCAACAATCATGAGGCACAGAATCCATGTTCTCTTGTAGTATTCCATAAATCGGCTGCAAAAGTACTCATTTTTAAGCAATAAGGCAAAGTCTTCAAGAACATGTTTTCATATATTGACTTAAATCAAGCCGATATAACAAAAAATGACAAGAAAAAATCATCTCGATGAAAATGAGAAAGCATCTCGATGGTTTTTGAAAAACATCACAATGATTTTTAAAGGACATCACAGGGCCGGAAAAAACAAAGAGTCACAACAAATCCCACCAGGGATTTGCCATGACTCTTGTCGCTACAGCTAGAAAATATCAGATGCACTGTTCCACGTTCCAGACAAAGGCACGCAGACCGAGCATCTCGGTTTCCTGATCCATTTCGTGCAGCTTGTCCAGCAGAGGCTGCACCTTATGGTCGTCCACCACCGTCATGATGGCCGAGCACATGGAAGGCCAGGCATGCGAACCGTAGTGTGGTTCTCCAGTTTTCGAACCACGGCCCTGCACCTGCTCCCAGCGGGTAAACCCACGGCAGTTCATGCGGTCCAGCAGTTCCACGATCCGCTCATTATAGGCCTGATCGAAAGTTATCATAATTGACTTCATATCGCATTCTTATTTTTCCGGTTCATGCTCGTGTGTGTGATGTATCTTTCCCGAAGCCTTGACACGAGTCATCTTATCTTTATGTTTCAAATAGTAATCGTTCAGTGCACGCTGTTTCTTCAGCTTACGGCGCTTGAAGAACACTCCGTTACCGGCAAACATACAGTAGGCCACCGGCACCAGAATCAGGGTCAGCACGGTAGATACCGTCAGACCACCGATCACAGCCACACCCAGCGGACGCCACATCTCGGCACCGACACCCTGGCCCACCGCCATAGGCACCATACCCAGAATGGTAGTCAGCGTGGTCATCAGTACCGGGCGCAGACGGCTTCGTCCGGCCGTAATTACCGAGCGGATAATACCCATGCCGCGCTCCCGACAAAGCAGGATATAGTCAATGAGCACAATACCGTTCTTTACTACGATACCGATCAGCATGATTCCTCCCAACATGGACATCACGCTCAACGGAGTGTCGGAAAGGAACAAAGCCAGAATCACACCGCTGAAGGCAAACGGAATGGAGAACATGATGATGAACGGATAGGTCATGGACTCAAACTGAGCCGCCATCACAATGAACACCAGAATCAGGATCAGCACGGCCAGCGTACCCAAATCCTTGTTGGAATCCTGCTGGTCTTCATACGAACCGGCCACCTTCACCATAATGCCCTGCGGCAAATCCATCTTTTCGATAATGGCATTACCGGCAGCCACACCCTCACTCAGGGCAATGCCCGAAAGCACGGCATCTACGGTTACAATACGCTCACGGTCCTTACGCTCAATCGTTGGCGGAGAGAAGCGCTCTACTACCGTACCGACATCCTTCACGCGGACACCCTGTCCGGCAGCATTATAGATCATCACGTTTTCCAAAGCTTCGATACTCTGGCGCTGGTCAGGCTCGTAACGCACTTTAATGTCGTACTCATCACCGTCCTCACGATAATAGGAAGCAGTGGCTCCGTTGATACGGTTACGCAAATAGGTAGCTGCGGTAGTCAGATTCAGTCCGTGCAACGCCAGTTTCTCACGGTCGAAATCCACCTGATACTCCGGCTGATAGTCGCTTCGGCTGATATTCACCTGGCCGACACCCTGCACCTTTTCAAGTTGTTCCTTGAGCTGCTGGGCCACGCGGTCGGTCGCATCGAAATCATAACCATAAATCTCAAATGATGCCATAGACTGTCCGCCCATACCTCCGTGTCCGCCACCGAGCATTACGTCGGTTTTCACAAATTCCGGATATTGGGCCAGATCGGCACGCATTTCATCACAGATCTGCGCCAGTCCCTTGTCACGTTCGTTCGAAGGTACCATGGAGATATTGAACTCAATGATGTGCGGACCGTTATCCGACAAAGAACTGTAAGTATCATCATCGCTGGCCTGACCGACCTTGAAGTTGATGGCCTCCATATCTTTGCCATAGCGTTTCTGCCACTTGTCTGTCAGTTCGAGAGAAAGGCGCTCGGCCTCTTCCACACGGGTACCGACCGGCAACTCCAACTTGATGCCGACACGACCGCTATCGTTGGCCGGGAAGAACTCGGACTGAATTCCGCTGCAGCATCCCAAACTGAGAACAAACAGACCAATACAACCGAAAAGGATGGTCTTGCGATGGCGCACACCCCAGTCCAGACGGGCGGCATACCACAAATCCAGACGGTCGAGCGCTTTCTGTATCGGAGTGAAGAGCATCAGGAACAGCTTGCTCTGCTTCTTCTGCAAACGCAACAGCTGTGAACACATCATCGGCGTGAAGGTCAGCGCCGAAATGGTAGAGATGGTCATAATCACACACATCATCCAACCCAACTGCTTGAACAGCACTCCGGACATACCGGTCACCATGGTCAACGGGAAGAATACGGCAATCATGGTCAGTGTAGAAGCCACTACGGAAATGGCCACCTCGTTGGTACCATGCACCGCGGCCTGTTTCGGATCTGAGCCGCGCTCAATATGGGTGGTGACATTCTCCAGCACCACAATGGCATCGTCCACCACATTACCAATCGCGATACTCAGACACGACAGAGAAATCATGTTCAACGAACCGTCGGCCACGAACAGATAAATGAATGAGGCAATCAACGACATCGGGATGGTGATACAGATAATCACCGTGGCACGCCAACGACCCAGGAAGACAAACACCACCAGCACCACAAAGAGGATGGCATAAAGGATGGTTTCTACCAGAGAGTCGATGGTGTTCAGGATGTTGTCCGAGGTGTCGGTAATCACACCCAGTTTCACATCGGTAGGAAGCTGTTTCTGCAAGGTGGGCAGCATCTTCTTGACATCCTGCGCAATCTGCACGGAATTGGCACCACTCTGCTTCTGAACCACAATCATGGCTCCCTGCTTTCCGCCGTTATAGGCTTTCTGGGCACGCTCCTGCACTCCGTCCACAATGCGCGCAATGTCGCGCAGATAAACGGGGGCTCCGTTGTGCGTTCCCACAATGATATTCAGCATCTGCTGCGGGTCCTTGAACTCACCTTCCACACGCAGGGCGTAGGTGTTGTTTCCCACATCAAACGATCCTCCGGGCACATTCTTGTTTTCCTGAGCGATAATCTGGGTGACCGTCTCCACCGGAATGCCATAGGCTTCCATCTTGCGGGCATCCATATAGATGTTGATTTCACGCTCCGGCGCACCGGAAATGGATACGGTTCCCACACCGTCAATACGGGCCAGCGGATTGGCCACATTGTCATCCAGAATCTTATACAGCGCATTCTGGCTCTCATCGGCCTGAACGGACAGGATGACAATAGGAATCATATCGGTGGAGAACTTGAAGATAATCGGGGTGTTCGACTCGTCCGGAAGCATGGAGCTGACCATGTCCAGCTTGTCGCGCACATCGTTGGTAATCACCTCAATGTCATTTCCATATTCAAACTCCAGAGTAATCACCGAGGTGTTTTCACGCGACTGCGAAGTGATGTGCTTCAGATGCTCCACAGAGTTCAGGGTATTCTCCAGGGGGCGGGTCACATTGTTCTCGATATCCGAAGCCGAAGCACCGGGATAGGTGGTAATCACCATAATGGTGTTGGTGTCAATATCCGGATAAAGGTCTACCGGAAGTTTGGACAGCGAGAACAGACCCAGGATCATCACGGCCACAAAACAGAGTGTGGTCATAATCGGTTTCTTTACCGCTCCTTCATATAAACTCATAACAATTGGTTTTCAGTGTTAATCAAATTCGGCAAAATCATTTTACCAGTTCCACGGCGGCGCCGTCGGCCAGCTTGTTCTGTCCGGCAATGACAACCTGCTGACCGGCCTCTACTCCGCTCAGGATTTCATATTCCGTACCCAGACGACGACCGATCTCCACTTTCTTGCGGCTCACCGTTCCATTCTTCTCATAGACATAGACATAATGATCGCCGGCTCCCATCTGCTTGACTACAGCCTGATCGGGCACCAGAGTGTGGCGCTCCACACCGAAAGTCAATGTGGCACGGGCAAACATTCCGGGACGCACGCGGCTGTCCTGATTGCTCAAAGTAATCTCCACGGGGAAAGTATGGGTGTTCGGATCAATCGTCGGATAAACGATGCTTACCTTTCCGGGGAATTCCTCTTCACCATAGGTATCGACACGCACGGCTACCGACATGCCTTTCTTCACCTGCGGATAGTAGGTCTCGGAAACATGAATCAGCATCTTTACCGGCGACAGTGTTTCGATGGTCAGAATCGGATTGGCTCCGGCCATATCCCCGTTATCGTAGTTGCGGGCAGTGACCACACCGCTCACCGGACTGGTCAGGCGGGTGTTTTCCTGCATGTTGCGATAGGCCGTTTCGTTAATGTCCAACTGCATCTTGGCATTGTCCCACTCGGCCTTGCTGGCTCCGCCCACCTTATACAACTGGTCAGTACGGTTAAATTCCACCTTCTGATTCTCAATCTGCAACTTCAATTGCTGCAAAGACGACTCGTCCATCTGCACCAAAAGCTGTCCGCGACGCACCACATCGCCTACATCTACCAGAATATTCTTGATACGCAGTGCCGCATTCGAAGAGATATTGTTCTTCACATCACTCTCCACAGTGGCCGTATATTCCTCGATCTGTTCTACATCACGCTCAGAAGACATGGCAATCTTTACCTTCGGCTTCTCCTCAGCCTCCTGCTGCTGTTCTTTGTTTTCCTTGTTTCCGGAGCAGGCCGGCAGACAACACAAGGCCAGCAGGAACGCTCCCATTTGCACTAATTTTCTCATATTCTCTATTCTTTGTTTTTATTCTTTTTATTGGTCATTGCCGATCAGACAATCCAAATCGGCACGTGCGGTAAGATAATCATAGATAGCCTGATTGTAAGTCAGCTCTGCCTGAGTCAAGGCCACTTCACTGCTGTTCAGTTCCAGAATCGTGCCGCGGCCCACATCATATCGTTTCTGGGCGATAAGAAGTCCTTTTTCGGCCTGTGCCACAGACTCCTTGTTGCTGGCCATCTGTTCGTTGCTGGCCTGCATATTGTCCAGATAAGTCTGCACCTGCATGTTCAACTGACGCTCCGTATTCAGGCGGTTTTCGGCCAGTTGCTGCATCTGGATGCGTGTGGTCTTCATCTTCGTAAAATTATCTGCATGGAACAGCGGAATGCTCAGCGTGAGCGCCAAAGTGGAGCTCGGCGTCCAGTTGTAGTTCCAGAACTGGAAATTCTGATTAAACAGAGCCTGATATTGGTACTGGTAATTCAAAGCCAGTGTCGGAATAAAGGCTGACTTCTGAATGCGCAGACTGTGATCCAGCAGTTTCTCGTTGAACGTGAACTGACGCAAAGTGGTGTTCTGCTCCAGAGAAACCTGCTCCAGCGGGTCGTGTTCATGTACCGCCTGCTCGTAATTTTTCAGGTTATCCTGAATCTGGATTTCCAGTTCGGGATCGCCGATGCCGAGCAGTACCTTCATCTGGGTTTTGGCCAGATTCACGGCATTGGCGGCCGCCACAACATTCGGCTTGATGTTGCGCATCTGCACCTCGGCCGAAATCTTGTCGTACTCGCTGACACTGCCCTGCTCAAACTTGGCCTTGACCACATTATAGTTCTCCTCACTATAATTATAGCTTTTCTGCAACACAGCGTAACTGTCCTGCGCCAGCATGAGCTGATAATAAGCCTTGGTCACCTGATTGATCAGATCCAGACGTGAAGCCCGGCTCTTTTCTGCCGCCAAAGCAATATCGTCCTTGGTCATCTTCATGGTACGATAGACAGCAGGCGCATAAACCGGCAGACTGATATTCAGGGCTCCATTCCAGGTGTTTGATGCATCGTTACCCATCTTCACCTGGTTACCGCCGATATTCATGGTGGCCGTCTTGATGGTGTAGGTGATGGTACCATTCAAATCCACAGTCGGCAACAGACTTTGCCAGGCCTCCTTTGCCGAGACCTTTTTCAGCTCGATGTCCTGATCGGCCACCTTGATGGTCGGGTTGTCGCTCAGAGCAATCTTCAAAGCCTCATCCAGTGTAAGCTGCAATACTTCTCCGGCATACGCACGGTGCACCCGGGCCCCGAAGCATAAAGCCAACAACAGCAATACTCCTTTTCTTAAACTCATCTTCATCATTCTATATTATGGTTACATTATATATATAGTCTAGAATTCCATTTCCTCCTTCATGTAAGTGTCAATAATCCGGCCTCCCTCTTCGGTGGAAATGCCACGAAGCCATACCAGCAAAATCAGGCGAAACACTTCCTGTGGGGTATATTTGCGCCAGACTCCTTCTTCGTAAAGCAGACGCAACTGGGCCGTAAGGAACTCTTCAAACAATTCAAAGCGGATGTCGCCGCGCATCAGTCCCTGCTCCACCCTAGTTTCAAGGCAGCTATAAACTCACGCGAAGAATTCTTGTTATAAAGTTGCACGTATTCCGTCACACGCCGGTAACGCATGATATCCCGGGTAAAACCCGGATAAGTGTTGCGACAGGCTGCCAGCTTCTGGTTGAAAGAAAAAAGTATCAGTTCCAGCACATTGTGCGTACCACTTTCGGCATACTCCATCAAGGTTTTCTGTTCTTGCGCCCAATGATATTTCAGGCATTCAATAAGCAATTGTTCCTTATCGCCGAACTGTTCGTATAAGGTACGTTTTGAAATACCGGCATGAGCAGCAATCTCATCCATGGTAACTGAGCGGACTCCCTTTTCTCTGAAGCGATGCAATACCCAGGCTAAGATAGCTTCTTTTTGTTCTTTTTCCACAAGATTCTGATTTTAGATAGATCACATTTCAGAGGTCTTCCTTTACAGAAAACTTCTGATACTGATACAAAAGTATAAAAGAAAACTTTACGAGGCTAAAAAGTTTTCTAGCAATCCCTCTTAGTTAATATTAATTAAGGAGAAAGCCTTATTTGCGACTCAAAAAACCAAGATAATGTTATGCATCAAGAGGTTGATCAGATGTCCAAAATGGCTTTTTGGTGATAAAAAAAGGGTAATTTGGCGAAAAAAACGTTCTTTTTTTGGCTTTTTCCATGATTTTATAGCATCTTTGTAAAATAAACATACGTGTTATGCAAAACAGACTTCTAACTTTAAGCCTGATTTTTTTATTGGGCGGCGGCATTCTGTTCGCACAAACCAAAGGCAGGGCATCTTATTATTCGGATAAGCTGCACGGCAATTTTATGAGTAACGGGGAACGCTATAACAAAGACAGCATGACCTGTGCACACTTAAAATACCCCTTAGGGACACTGCTGAAAGTACGCAACCTAAGCAATGGCAGAGAGGTCATTGTCAAGGTAACCGACCGCGGGCCGCATACACGGCGTTTTGTTATTGACCTATCCAAGGCCGCGGCCAAAAAACTAGACATCATACGCTCTGGACACAGTATGGTGGAAATCACTCCCTATCACGAACGTAGAGTACCTTATCGCTGGACAGATGATGATCCGGACGACAAGGAAGTGGACATCAGCTTCATCCCGGCTGCCGGTTTCTCTACTCCATTCTGGCAGACCGACTCGGCTTTCCTTGCAAAGAAAAAACAACCGCACAAAATCAAACACTTGCAAAAGAAAGTAAATAAGATATTACACGAGGATTTAAAGAAAAACATCAAAAAATAAACACTGAAAAAACTCAAAAACACAATGGAAAAGAAAACAAGCAGGGCCTCTTTATGCGTACAGGCCGGATGGAATCCCAAGAAAGGGGAAGCACGCGTATTACCCATCTATCAGAGTACGACTTTCAAATATGAAAACAGTGACCAGATGGCCCGCCTGTTTGATTTAAAAGACAGTGGTTTCTTCTATACTCGCCTTCAAAACCCGACAACCGAGGCCGTGGCCGAAAAGATCGCCAAACTGGAAGGCGGTGTGGCTGCCATGCTGACTTCTTCGGGTCAGGCTGCCAACTTTTATGCAGTATTCAATATCTGCGAGGCCGGCGATCACCTGATCTGCTCCAATACTGTTTACGGCGGTACCTTTAATCTCTTTGGAGTAACTCTGAAGAAACTGGGTATTGAATGTACTTTCATCGACACCAACTGGAGCGATGAGGAAATCGAGGCTGCTTTCCGTCCAAACACGAAGTGCGTCTTCGGAGAGACCATCTCTAATCCTGGAGGTAATGTCTTTGACATTGAGCGCTTTGCCAAGATGGCTCACAAGCATGGTGTACCTCTGATCGTAGACAATACGTTTGCCACTCCTATTAATTGCCGTCCTTTTGAATGGGGCGCTGACATCGTAACCCACTCTACCAGCAAATATATGGACGGACACGCCGTATCTCTGGGCGGTGCTGTTGTAGACAGCGGAAACTTTGACTGGGAAAAATATCACGATAAGTTCCCGGGACTCTGCGAGCCGGATGAGAGCTATCATGGACTGACTTATACCAAAGCATTCGGCAAGATGGCTTTCATTACCAAAGCTACCGTACAGTTGATGCGCGACTTAGGCTCTACTCCTAGCCCGATGAACGCCTTCCTGCTGAATCTGGGATTGGAAACTCTTCACCTGCGTATGCCTCAGCACTGCAAAAATGCACAGACTGTAGCCGAGTACCTGCAAAAGAACGAGCGCGTGGCTTGGGTAAACTACTGCGGACTGGAAGGAAACGCTTATCACGAACTGGCCAAGAAATATCTGCCAAACGGTTCATCCGGCGTTATTGCCTTTGGTTTGAAAGGAAGCAAAGAGGATGCCATCCGCTTTATGGACAGCCTGAAGATGATCAGCATCGTAACCCACGTTGCCGACGCACGTACCTGCGTACTGCATCCGGCCAGCCATACCCACCGTCAGCTGAGCGACGAACAGTTGAAAGAAGCCGGTATTGCTCCTGACCTGATCCGTCTGTCAGTAGGTATCGAAGATGTAAATGACATCATCGCAGACATCGAGCAGGCTTTGGAAGCATCCAAGTAAGCGACATACCAGATACGGAATGTTCTCAGATATCATACATAAGAATCGGCAGGGCCAGCAGGCCCTGCCGATTTTGTTTTTCCAGACAACACACAAAAAGCCCTCCGGCATGAAACCGGAGGGCACGCAAAACTTGATTAAATCAGAATAGATTGAAATTATTTGATACGTTGGTATCCATAAACAGGCAACTGCTGCAATTCCTCTTCAATGCGAAGCAGTTGGTTATACTTGGCCATACGGTCGGAACGGCTCAAGGAACCGGTCTTGATCTGACCGCTGTTTGTAGCTACGGCAATATCGGCAATCGTAGCATCTTCTGTCTCACCGGAACGGTGTGAAGTCACCGTGGTATAACCGTGACGATGGGCCATTTCAATGGCATCCAGTGTCTCACTCAACGAACCAATCTGATTTACTTTGATCAGAATCGAGTTGGCACAACCCTGAGCAATGCCTTTGGCCAGGAAGTCTACATTAGTTACGAACAAATCGTCGCCCACCAGCTGACAGCGTGAACCGATACGGTCGGTCAACTTTTTCCAGCCCTCCCAGTCATTCTCGCTCATACCGTCCTCAATGGAATCAATCGGATATTTGGTAATGAGCTCTTCCAGATAGTCCACCTGCTCGTCGGAAGTACGCTTGCGTCCCTTCTCACCCTCAAATTTGGTGTAATCGTAAATGCCATCGTGATAGAACTCCGAAGAGGCACAGTCCATTCCGATCTTCACATCCTTACCCGGAACATATCCGGCCAGTTCAATGGCAGCGAGAATTGAATCCAGGGCATCTTCCGTACCATTCAGTGCCGGAGCAAAACCGCCCTCATCCCCCACAGCCGTACTCAGACCGCGGTCGTGAAGAACTTTCTTCAAGGCATGAAAGACCTCAGCACCCATACGCAATCCTTCGCGGAAAGAAGACGCACCCACCGGGCGGATCATAAATTCCTGAAAAGCAATCGGCGCATCCGAGTGCGAACCGCCATTAATGATATTCATCATCGGTACCGGCATGACATAAGTATTCACGCCACCGATGTAACGGTACAACGGAATGTTCAGATAGGCTGCCGCAGCATGAGCCACAGCCAATGAAACGCCGAGAATGGCGTTGGCGCCCAGATTTGATTTTGTCTTGGTTCCGTCCAGTTCGAGCATCTTATGATCGATGGCACGCTGCTCCAAGACCGACCATCCAACCAAAGCCGGAGCGATAATCCGGTTAATATTCTCCACGGCCTTCAGCACGCCTTTACCTCCGTAACGGCCTTTGTCGCCGTCACGCAACTCCAGAGCCTCATGCTCACCGGTTGAAGCCCCCGAAGGCACTGATGCACGTCCGTGCACACCACTCTCCAGAATCACTTCGACCTCTACCGTCGGATTACCTCTTGAGTCCAGAATCTCTCTTCCTTTTATTTCCTTAATTTTCATCTTGTCATTCATTTTTAAAAGTGTTTCTAACTTTATTTTCCAAAGGCAAATATAGAGCGAATCTCTGACGCTGTCAATACCCGAAAACGGGTATTCTGCAATACCTGAAAAACTGAGAACTGACTTTTTCTGAATTATTTTTGTAATTTCCATTCCTCACTTTCCATGAAATGAAAAAACAAGAACAAAAAAACGAGAAAAAACATCTTATTTTCCTTAATAACCACTAACTTTATAAAGACTAATGAATCAATCATCAGAAATATAAAAGAAAAGAAATATGCCAAAGGATTTGAATTCTAAGAACAGCAAGACTTATTTGCCCAGAGACATCAGTTGGATGTATTTTAATCACCGTATTCTGCAGGAAGCACAAAAGGAGCAGGTACCTCTGCTGGAACGACTGAGCTTTCTGGGAATATACTCAAATAACTTAGATGAGTTCTTCCGCGTGCGTGTCGCCTCTCAAAACCGTGTGGCCGAATGCGAGGATAAAGAAGCCAAGACCGACCGCGAGGAAGCTATTTACATTCTGAAAGAAATCAACAAACTGAATGCAGCCTATTCGAAAGAATTCGAAAAGACCATCAAGAGCATCAACCAGAAACTGAGAGAAGAAAACATTTATCTGTTGCAGGAAGATGAACTGGATGAAGAACAGCGTGCTTTCATCAAAGACTTTTATTATCAGAAACTGTGCGGCTATGTGCTGCCCACCTGGTTTCCAGCCACCAAACAGCTCAAGTCAAGTACTGACGAAAGCATTTATCTGGCCGTAAAGATGCGCCGCAAGGATCTAAGCAGCAAAAAGGCGGAATATGCCTTTCTGGAACTCCCTGTATCGATCAGCGGACGCTTTGTGCGCCTCAACGACAAAGACGGAAAGTGCTATCTGACTTATCTGGATGATGTCATCCGATGCTGCCTGCCGCTTATTTTCAGCGGTCAGAACTATACAGACTTCGAGGCTTATTCCTTCAAGTTTACCCGTGATGCGGAAATGGAAATCGACAATGACTTGCGCAACGGTATGCTGCAAAAGATCTCCAAGGGAGTAAAGAGCCGCAAAAAGGGTGCGCCGATGCGTATCGTCTATGATGCCGCCATGCCGAAAGTACTCCTGAAGCATATTATGAATACGCTTTATGTAGACAAACTGGATACGGTGCTCGCCGGAGGACGCTATCAGAATCATAAAGACCTGATGAAATTCCCCGACTGCGGCCGCAAGGACCTGAAGTATCCGGCATGGCCGCCTATCCTGAAAAAGGAACTGGCCAGCCCGGAAGAAAGCATTCTGGAACTGATCCGCCAAAAGGACCGTTACATTCACGTGCCCTATCACAGCTTTGATTCCTACCTGCGTGTGCTGCAGGAAGCAGCCATCAACCGCGAGGTGAAGAGCATTAAGACCACACTGTACCGACTGGCCAAAGACTCCAAAGTAATCGAAGCCCTGATTGCCGCCGCACACAACGGCAAGAAAGTTACCGTAATCATCGAATTGCTGGCCCGCTTCGACGAAGCCTCAAACATCGTTTGGTCCAAGAAAATGCAGGATGCCGGCATTGAAGTGATTTTCGGTGTAGAGGGTCTGAAGGTCCATTCCAAGATTACCCTGATTCACATGAAGAGCGGTGCCGATCTGGCTTGTATCAGTAGCGGTAACTTCCACGAAGGGAACGCACGCATGTATACTGACTTCATGCTGATGACGGCATCTCGCCCTATTGTTAAAGATGTTGAAAATGTTTTCAATTTTATTGAGAAGCCATATACAATGATTAAATTCAAGGAATTATTGGTTTCTCCTAACGAAATGAAACAGAAATTCATTCGTCTGATCAACGAGGAAATCAAAAACAAAAAGGCCGGTAAAGAAGCTTACATCAAAGTAAAAATAAATCACATCACCGACGAGCTGATGGTGAAAAAGCTTTATGAAGCTGCCGAAGCCGGCGTGCAGGTGGACTTGCTGGTTCGCGGCAACTGTTCCCTGAAACCGAATCTGAAGAGCCTGAACGGAAACATGAAGGTAGTAGGTATCATTGACCGCTATTTGGAGCATGCCCGTATCTTTATCTTTGCGGCAGGCGGCCTGAACAAGACCTTCCTCGGCTCGGCCGACTGGATGCCACGTAATCTGGATCACCGCGTTGAAGTGATTACTCCGGTTTATGACGAGGACATCAAGGCCAACTTACGGAAAGTGGTTGAATACGGACTGAAGGACACTCTTCAAGGAAGAATCGTTGACGGGTTGGGAACCAATCTTGAAAATACCGGTGACGAGGCGTTCCGCTCTCAGGAAACCTTATACCGGGAATATCTTGAGGAAAACCAAAACGAAAAATAATATCAGAATGGAAAACAAGAATTATGCAGCGATTGACATCGGTTCAAATGCCGTGCGACTGCTGATCAAGAAAGTAACTACTCAAGACAATGGCGAGGCCAAGTTTGCCAAGAACATTCTGTTACGTGTGCCGCTGCGACTGGGTTTTGACGTGTTCGAGAAAGGCGAAATCAGTCCGGCCAAAGAAGAACGGATGTGCCGCCTGATGAAAGCTTACAGTCACCTGATGAAAATCTATGATGTAAACGGCTACCGTGCCTGTGCCACTTCGGCCATGCGCGACGCCCGCAACGGAAAGGATATCATCAAAAAGATAAAGAAATCCACCGGCATCAAAATCGAGATTATCGACGGAAAGGAAGAGGCACAGATTATCTACAACAACCATGTGGAATGTATGGAAGACCGTAACGGTAACTATATGTATGTCGATGTGGGTGGTGGTAGTACAGAAGTGAACCTGCTCATTAACGGAGAACTGAAATTTTCCAAATCCTATAATATCGGAACCGTCCGTATTCTTACCGGAGGAGTAACCGAAGCAGCCTGGGAGCTGATGCGCGACGAGATTGCCAAGGAGGCCAAAGCCTACGGAGTGGTAAATATCATCGGTTCGGGAGGTAATATCAACAAACTGTACCGACTGGTGGACAACAAAGACAAGAAAAACAAACGGATTCCGATTGCCTCTCTGAAGGAAGTCTATGACAAACTGGAGCCGATGTCTCCGGAAGAGAGAATGGAAGCCTTCAGCCTGAAGCCGGACCGCGCAGATGTAATCGTACCGGCAGGAAGAATCTTCCTGACCATAGCCGACACCTTGGGCTCCGACTTTATTTACGTTCCCGAAATCGGTCTCTCCGACGGAATCATAGACAGCCTTTATACAGCTGATAAGGAGAAAGAAGAACGCAAACAGAAAGAAAAATAAATCCATGACAACCATATCCCGTACACCGCAAAACCGGGATATGGTTATTTTTTTACGTCACCCAAGCATGCTCCATCCCCCTATTTATCGTATATTTGCAACCGTTTGGCGGAGAGGGCCACTTCTCCGCTTCATACCATAGACCTAACTTTAGAAATACCTTATACAGAAAATGAAATTGAAATCGCTTATTTTTGCGGCCCTGCTGGCAGGAAGCTATCAGGCAATGGCACAGGAAATTTCCCTGATTCCCCAACCCAAAGAGATGCAGGAAACAACCGGAAAGAAATTTGTCTTCAAATCCAAAATGAAGGTTGCAGCCGACGCTTATCCCGGCGACAGCATTGAATGGGTTTTTGAGAATTTCGAAAAGGAAATCGCACCGGCCACCGGCATCCAGTTCAAGAACAGCAAGCCGAAGAAGGCTGATATCCGTCTGGTGCTGAACAAGGAGCTTGGCAACGAAGCCTACAAGCTGAACATCACCGACCGGAACATCACCATCGAGGCTGCGCGCCCGGCAGGTTTCCATTATGCCCTGACCACCCTGAAACAGCTTATGCCCGGCGAAGTGTTCAGCACTACAGCCGTAACGGACATCACCGAGTGGAGCGTGCCGCAGGTAAGCATCGAGGACGAGCCGGAGTTCGGATGGCGCGGATTCATGCTCGACGAAGGCCGCCACTTCTTTGGCAAGGAAGCCGTGAAGAGAGTAATCGACATGATGGCCCTTTACAAGATGAACCGTTTCCACTGGCATCTCACCGAGGACCAGGGCTGGAGAATCGAAATCAAGAAATACCCCAAACTGACCGAAGTGGGTGCCTGGCGTAACAGCATGGGACTGGGCTGGGGCGACCACAAGCCGGACGGACAGCACTACGGCGGTTTCTATACTCAGGACGATATCCGTGAAATCGTAAAATATGCCCAGGACCGGTTCATCGAAATTGTGCCCGAAGTGGATATACCGGGACACTCACAGGCGGCCGTAGCTTCTTATCCCGAACTGCTGGCCTGCGATCCGGAAAACAAGCACGAAGTATGGCTCTGGCAGGGAGTGTCTACCGACGTGATCAATGTAGCCAAGCCCGAAGCCGTACAGTTTGCCAAAGATATCATTGACGAAATCAGCGATCTGTTCCCCTTCGGATATATTCATCTGGGCGGCGACGAGTGCCCCACAACCAAATGGGAGCAGAATGATGCGTGCAAGAAGCTGTTGGCAGAAATCGGTTCCAAGAACTTCAGAGACTTGCAGATTCATTTCTACAAGCAGTTGCAGGATCATATTGCCGGTAAAGAAAGCAGCAAGCAGAAGCGCCTCATCTTCTGGAACGAGGTGCTCCACGGAAACACAGCGCCATTGGGTACCGACATTACCATCATGGCTTGGGTAGGCGCCAACTCCGCAGCCAAGGATGCCGCCCAAAGAGGTATGGAAACCATCCTGTCGCCGCAGATACCTTATTATATCAACCGCAAGCAGTCTAACCTGCCTACCGAACCGATGTCACAGGGTAACGGTTCTGAAACCGTAGAGGCCGTCTATGCTTATCAGCCTATGAACGGAGTACCGGAAAATCTACAGCCGAAATACAAAGGAGTGCAGGCCAATTTCTGGACCGAATGGGTTTGCGAAGCCGACACCGTGGAATATCTAATTCTGCCCCGACTGGCAGCTGTAGCCGAGGCCGGTTGGACTCCACAGGCAAAGAGAGACTATACCAGCTTTGAGAACCGTCTGCAGAGCCAGCAGAAAGTATACAATCTGAAGGACTGGTGCTACGGCAAGCATGTTTTCAAAAAGAAATAATCCATAAACACGGACTGAAACCATTTCTCCCTTATTCTTCCGGAAAAATTGCATTCCGGCAGAATAAGGGATTTTTCGTATCACAATATTTTAGGAAAAACAAGTGTTTTCATGATGGAGGGATATGGCTTTTTGATTAAATTTGTATCCACAAGAATCATTTATCGAATTGAAGACTTATGAAGAATTTCAGCTTTTGCAATCCCGTAAAACTGATTATGGGAAAAGGTATGATTGCTTCTCTGAAAGAAGAAATCCCGACTGACAAGAAAATCATGATTACTTTTGGCGGCGGCAGCGTCAAGAAGAACGGTGTATATGAGCAGGTAAAAGAAGCTCTGTCCGGTCATCAGACCATCGAGTTCTGGGGCATCGAGCCGAATCCGGCCATCGAAACCCTGCGTCAGGCCATCGAGCTGGGCAAGAAAGAGAAGGTAGACTTTCTGCTGGCCGTAGGTGGCGGTTCTGTTATCGACGGCACCAAGCTGATTGCCGCCGGACTGAAATACGAAGGCGACGCCTGGGATCTGGTACTTAAAGGAGCCTCTTACGACTGCGTTCCGCTCGGCACAGTGCTGACTCTGCCGGCTACCGGTTCGGAGATGAACAACGGTGCCGTCATCTCACGCAAGGAAACCAAGGAAAAATATGCCTTCTACAGCAACTATCCGGTATTCTCTATCCTTGATCCGGAAGTGACTTTCAGCCTGCCGGCACATCAGGTGGCCTGCGGACTGGCCGACACCTTCGTTCACGTTATGGAACAGTATCTCACCAAGTGCGGACAGTCACGCATCATGGACCGCTGGGCCGAAGGTATCTTGCAGACCCTGATTGAGATTGCTCCCAAAATCAAGGAGAACCAGATGGATTACGACCTGATGGCAGACTTCATGATGTCGGCCACTATGGGCCTCAACGGATTTATCGCCATGGGTGTAGAGCAGGATTGGGCCACTCACATGATCGGCCACGAGCTGACCGCCCTGCATGGCATCACTCACGGGGAGACGCTGGCTATGGTATTGCCGGGCACTATGGATGTGCTGCGCGAACAGAAAGGTGACAAGATTCTCCAGTTCGGAACCCGTGTGATGGGTATCAACTCCGGTATCCGCGATGCCCGCATCACCGAGATTATCCGCAAAACCGAGGAGTTCTTCCGCTCTCTGGGCTTGCGCACCCGTCTGAGCGAAGCCGGAGTAACGATGGAGACCATCGACGAAATCGAGCGTCGCTTCAACGAGCGTAACGTTCACTTCGGTGAGGACGGTCTGGTGGACGGTGCTACTGCCCGCAAGATTCTGCTCCGCGTATTCGAATAATATCGGGAAAGCAACGGAGACATCCTCCCAAAAAACTTTTGCTCTCCTGATCGTAAATGATTAACATCACATTGATAATAAATTATCATTGGGAAGATAATAGATTACCATCGGGGAGATAAAAACAAAAAAAGCCAAGGGCCGCCGCATTTCTCTACAAAAGAGTTTGCGGTGGCCCTTGCCCTTTGTTTATCCGAGCCTTGTCGTCAGATCAACACCCGACGGCGCAGCTGCGACAGGGTTACTTGGGAAATACCTAAATAAGAAGCAATATATCCTAGATTCACACGCTGAAACAATTGGGGATTCTTATTCAGCAGTTCTACATAACGCTCTTCGGCCGAGTGATACAATAAAGAAATCAACCGGTGCACACTGCCGATGTGCGCATCCTGATGCAGGCAACGCGACCAGTTGGCCACCTCCAGATTCCGCGTATATAATTCTTCGAGCCAGGCAATCGGCACGGCATAAATCAAAGAAGGTTCAAGCACCTGAACCGTTTCTGTTTCATATCCCTCCAGAACGCCATAAAAACTGAGCGAAGAGAAAGTGATGTCTCCCTCCATGCTGAACCAGGAAGTAACTTCATGCCCGTCGATGATGCTGTACGACCGCGTAATGCCCTGCTCTATCAGATAGAAATAAGGGTCTTTCGCCGCCGTAGAGGTGAGAATCTCACGCTTGGCATAACGACGCGGAACTGCATACAAAAGCAACTCCTCGATGGAGGAGTCGCTCATGTTGTTCTTCTTCAGGGAAGCGATAATATGGTCCATTCCCAATTGTTCTTTCATCAGAAAATGCTTATTTAATGCGAATCATTTCAACAGGCTGTTCCGTAACCTGATCCAGCGGATAGGCCTGGAACTTCACCTTCTGGAAATTAATGGTTTTCAAATCAATGCACCGTATGGCCGAATTCCAGGCCGTGCGGTAGTAAATGCGCAAGGTCTCCAGATCGGTTGCCGTGGTCCACTGAGTGGCACTGGGCAGTCCTTCAGGCAGATGTTCCGTACCGGAATGCTCGATTCCAATTGGAATATCAAAGTTGTTCATAATCTGGAAAGCCTGCAGCACAGCGGCGTGTGTGGTTTCCTGCAGCGGAGCCGTGGCCTGATAGAAGGCAGCCCGCACAAAGCGCGACGGCGGTGTGACATCGCCCGGCAATCCCAGTTGGGCGCTGCCCGCACCAAAGGAATTCAGGGTGAGTGTACCCAGCTTGTTCTGCGGTGCCGTGCCCGGCAGCAGGTTCACATAATTATTCAGGTTTGTACACTGCCAGTCGAATCCCGGCGAGTTGGTCAGCACTCCGATTTCGTTCTCATACAGTCGGATTTCTCCTCCGTTCACAATCTCCAGCACCACCTGACGGCCGCTCTTGTCGGCAATGCGCCAGTGGACGGTAGAGGCCCGCGGATCAATGGAAGTCACCCGCACATCAGGCAAAGCCTGCTTTACCTCATCCACTGTGGCAAAGGAAGACAGCATCCACGATACCAGCTGAAAATCAGAAATCGTGATGTCGTTCTTGGCCGGATCATAAGCCGGATAACCTCCGTAACCCGGGAAATAGAACAGACCGGCCGACAGACCGCATTCGTTAATCCCCTCGGTCACAAACTCTTTCTGCTCCACACTCAAGCCCACATAGCCATAACGAGCCTTAAAGCGCATGCCCTGCACTCCGTTCGGAGTGTATGACTGCTGTTCATAACCGCGCGGCACCACCACATACTGGCTGTTGAGCAAGCTTCCGCCCCACTCTATGGTGCGCGAAAGAACGGTTGCTCCCGTCTTGGTCTTCAATGTAATACCGGTACAGGCCTGCGACTCCATCGTCGGAAAGAAGGCCATCAGGGCCATCAGCCCCAGAGCTTTCAAAAAACTTTTTCTCATTTTTTCATAATTTGGGTTAGTACGTAAAATTAAGAGCATCGGCAAAGCTGATGCTCTCATGCGAATATACACATTTCGCGATTGACTCCCAAATAATTAAACCGATATTATAGAAAAAAGGAAGGTCAGCGTTCCCATCCTCCGCCCAAAGCCTTGTAGAGCTGTACCAGTGCCAGCTGCTTGCCCAAAACGGCATCGCTCATGCTCAGCTGGGCATCGAAATATCCACGCTGGGCATCCAGCACATCCAGATAACTGATGTAGCCGTTCAGATATTGCAGATTGGCCAGTTTGTTGTTGCTGTAGGCAGCCTCTTCGAGTTTCTTGCGCGAAGCGAATACCTCCTTGCTCTTATTGAAACCGATCAGGGCATTACGCACTTCCTTAAAGGCAATGATGACCTGCTTTTCGTATTGGTACACCTGCTGCTCATAAACTGCTTTCTTGGCTTTGAGCTGCGCCCGGTTGCGCCCCATGGCAAAGATAGGCGTCAGTAGATTGGCACTCAGGAAATGCGCCGGTGAACGGAAGAAATCTTTCAGTTCACCACTCTCCACTCCAAACTGGGCTGTCAGTGTCAAACGGGGAAACAGGTTCGTAAAGGCCACTCCTACATCGGCATTGGCCGCCATCAAGGCTTTCTCGGCTGCCCGCACATCAGGGCGGCGCTCCAACAGGGCCGAGGACAAGCCGGTGGGGATTTCCTCATTGGCCCAAACCTCTACGATATGCTCCAGCTCCACCCGAGGAATCTGATACGGGAAATCGCCGGTGAGCAGTGCTATTTCATTCTCTTTTTCAGAGATGGAACGCTCCAGATCGGGCACCAGAGTGGCCGTACGCGCCAACTCCACCTGTGCCTGCTGATACGAGGTTTCTGAAGTCAAACCGCCCTCGAAACGGATTTTGGCCAGCCGCACACCTTCTTCACGGGCCCGCAAGGTCTGGCGCACAATCTTCAAACGGTGGTCCAACGCCACCAGTTCGAAATAGGACTGGGCCATCTGTGCCACCAGACTCACCTGCAATGCCTGCTGGTTGTCCATCGCTCCCAACAACTGTGCCCGGCTTTTCTCTACTCCCCAGCGCAGATTTCCCCAAAGGTCAAGTTCCCAGGACAACAGGAAACGGGCCATATTCTTAGGTGTGGACTTATAATGATCACCTCCATAGTTCTTGGCATCTTTCTCGGCATAGATTTTTCCATCCAACTGCGGAAAGAGTTTGCTCAGGTCTACACGCTTCAGCGCTGCCAGCTCCTTGATCTTGGCCTGCGCCGTGAGCATATCCTTGTTCTCTTCCAGAGTTTTGCGGATCAATCCTTGCAGAATGGTGTCTCCATACACTTCCCACCACTGCATGTCGGCAAAGGACGTTGTGTCGGCAGCAGCTACCGTATCGGTCTTCAGCTCCGGCAGCTTCATTTCGGGGCGTACATATTCCTTGCCCAGCTTGCACGAAGCCAGCAGCACCGCCGCCAAACAGCAAACTATATATGTACTTATCTTATAGGACTTCATGACTTCTTGAACTTTAATGTGAGTTTATTTTTCATTTTGTTGATGTAAACAAAGAAGAAAGGTACCAGCAGAATACCAATCACCACGGCCACAATCATTCCGAAGAACACTCCGGTACCGATGGCACGACGGCTGGCCGATCCCGGTCCGGCAGCCATTACCATGGGCAGCATACCCAGAATGAATGCCAGAGAGGTCATCAAAATCGGTCGGAAACGAAGGCTGGCAGCATGCAGGGTGGCTTCGATCAGTCCCTTTCCGGCGTCTACCTGCTCCTTGGCGAACTCTACAATCAAAATAGCGTTCTTGGCAGCCAGACCCATCAGCATCACCAGACCGATCTGGAAATAGACATCGTTTTCCAGTCCGCACAGCCATACACCCAGATAGGCTCCCAATGCCGCTACCGGCAGAGAAAGAAGCACGGCCACCGGAATGAGCCAGCTTTCATACAGCGCTGCCAGGAACAGGAACACGAAGACGAATACCAGCGTCAGCACCAGACCGGTCTGTCCGCCGGCCTGCTTCTCCTGATAGGAAAGACCGCTCCATTCCAGACCGATATTCTCGGGCAGATGCTTCTGGGCAATCTCTTCCAGAATGGCCATAGCCTGACCGGTGGAGTATCCTTTCGCCGCCTCACCGCGAATTACGGATGAAGTAAACATGTTGAAGCGCTTGATGCTTCCCGGACCAGTCGTATAGGTGGCATCGCCAAACGAGGTCAGCGGAATCATGGCGTTGTTCTCACCGCGCACAAAGAACAGATTGATGTTTTCCTTGTGCTCCCGATAAGGAGCCTCTGCCTGAATATATACCTTATAAACTCGGTTGAACATATTGAAGTCGTTCACATACAGCGAACCGGTATAAGCCTTCATGGTCGAGAATACATCTGCCAACGGCACTCCCGAGAATTTCACCTTGTCACGGTCCACATCGAAATACAACTGTGGAATCTCTGCCTGAAGTGAAGAAGACAAACCGGTCAGTTCCTTACGCTGCGACGCATAATGCATCAGTGTGTCTACCGCCTGTACCAGTGTCTCGAACGAAGCGTCGCCACGCGCCTCCAGCTGCATTTCAAAACCTCCGGAAGCACCAAGTCCCGGAATAACAGGCGGCGTGGAAAGATAGACCTTACACTCGGGATAAGTGGAAAGTTCCCGACGGATATTGGCCATGATATCTTCGATCGTTTCGTCTTCGCGCTCCTGCCACGGTTTCAGAATCACCGTCAGCTCGCTGCGGCTCTGATTGGTTCCCACACGGGGACTGCTACCGGTGACATTCTGCACATAGGCTACCGACGGCTGTTTCATGATGAAATCAATAGCCCGGTCGGTCACTTTACGGGTACGCTCCAAAGTAGCTCCTTCGGGCAATTCCAACTCTACCTTGAAGTAACCCTGGTCCTCTACCGGCAGGAAGCTGGTCGGAATCAACTGGTGCAACACCAGAATCAATACTATGGCAGTACCGAAGGAAGCCATCACACGGCGGGGATTGCCGATAAATCCGCGGATACCCCGCTCATAGCTTCGGTTACCGATACCGAGCCAGTGGTTAATCTTACGAAATACTATATTCTTTTTCTTTCCGGGAACTGAAGGCTTCAAGATCAGCGAACACATCACCGGACTCAGAGTCAGGGCCACCACCGTAGAGATAATTACGGAAACGGCAATGGTTATGGTAAACTGACGGTAGAGCATTCCCGTGATTCCGGAAAGGAAACTTACCGGAACAAATACGGCAACAAGCACCAATGAAGTGGCAATCAAAGCGCCGCAAAGTCCGTCCATCGCCTTCTTGGTAGCTTCATAGGCACCCAGATGTTCTTCTTCCATGATGCGCTCCACATTCTCCACCACCACAATGGCATCGTCCACCACAATACCGATGGCCAATACGAGTCCCAACAGGGTGAGCATATTCAGCGAGAAGCCGAAAATCAGCATGAAGCCGAAGGTTCCGATCAAGGAAATAGGCACAGCCACAATCGGAATCAAAGTTGCCCGCCAGCTCTGCAAAGAAAGGAACACCACGAAAATCACCAGCACCAAGGCCTCGAACAAGGTTTTATACACTTCGTGAATGGACTCCGAAATGTAAGTGGTCATATCAAACGGCACCTCATAGGAAACTCCCTCGGGGAAGTTCTTGCTCAACTCGTCCATGGTCTGCTTCACGCGGTTTGCCACTTCCATGGCATTGGCTCCCGGCAACATATAGATGCCCAGCACTGCCGCATTTCCTCCATTGATACCACTCTCGGTATTATAGGATGAAGCCTCGAGTGATACCCGTGCCACATCGCGCAAACGGATAATCGAACCGTCGGCATTGGCCCGAATTACAATATCTTCAAACTGACTGACCGTAGACAAACGGCCTTTGGTGGTAATCGGAATGGTGATATCCAGTCCATCCACCGGCTGCTGTCCCAGAACACCGGCAGCCGCCTCACTGTTCTGGTCTTTCAAGGCCGTCTGCAAATCCTTTACAGTCAGCCCGAAATTGGCCAGTTTGTCCGGCTGCACCCAGATCTGCATGGCATAATATCGTCCTCCCACACTGGAAACGCGTCCCACTCCGGGAATACGGCGCAGCAGGTCCTGCACATTCAGCGTGGCAAAGTTACTCAGATAAATCTCATCGAATTTCGGATCGGTCGAAGTCAGACAGATAGTCATCAGCTGACTGGCCGCCTGCTTCTCCACAGAAATACCGTTCTGTACCACCTCGGCAGGCAGACGGGATTCGGCCAGCTTCAGACGGTTCTGGATTTCTACGGCTGCCAAATCCGGATCGCTTGATACATCAAAAGTCACCGTTGCCGAGAATCCTCCCGAGTTGGAACTGCTTGACTCCATGTAAAGCATGCCCGGAGTACCGTTCAGCTCCTGCTCGATGGGAGTGGCCACTGCCTGCGACACCGTCATGGCACTGGCTCCCGGATAAGAAGCGCTGATTTTTACTACAGGAGGTGTTATCTGTGGATACTGGTCCACTGGGAGCATGGTCAGTCCGATCATACCCACAATGACAATAACTATGGAAACCACCGCCGAAAATACCGGGTGGTCTATAAAGAAGTTTACTTTCATAATTGAGATTCCGGTTTAGTTCTACTTACTTGGTTTGAGAAGTTGCCGCTGCCGGCTGGGCATTCACGGCCTTGGTCGGCTGATTGGTGATCTGTACTTTCATTCCCGGAGACAACTTGTGATAACCCTCAATGACAATCTCTTCACCCGGAGCCAGTCCGCGCTCCACGACCACCTGATTATCCTGCTCCGGCCCCAGTTCGATGAATCGCTTTTCTACCGTCTGGTTCTTGCGCACCACATAGATATAAGCACCGCCCTTTTCGATGATGACTGCCTTCATCGGAACCGAAACGGCATCCTCTCTTACATCCAGCAAAAGTTTTACTTTGGTAAACTGTCCCGGCAAAAGTGTGTTTTCGGGATTCGGCATCTCCGCACGTACCGAGAAGGTTCCGGTGCGCGGATCTACCTGCGGTTCCGCAAAGTCAACCAGTCCTTTATACGGATACTGAGTATTGTCTGCCAAAGTAATCGTGATATAAGGCTGCCAGGAACGGTTTTCCACCTGACGTCCCAGATTTACATTGCGCTCCTTGCTCTTCAGATAATCCAAAGCCGTCATGCTGAAATCCACCAGTACGGTGTCACTTTTCATCACTGTAGCCAGTTTGGATTTACCACCGGAACCGACCAGAGTTCCCAAATCCACCAGTCGCTCACTGATGTTACCGGAAATCGGCGAACGCACCACCGTATATCCCAATTCCATTTCGGCCTGATCCAGATCGGCCTGACTCATGCTCACCGAGGCCTTTGCACTCTCATACGCCGCTACGGCATTGTCCAGATCCAGCTGGCTGGCTGCATTCTGCTCATACAGCGGACGGATACGGTTCAGGTCATGCTGCGCCTTGCGCTCCTGAGCCTTGTCCTTGTTCAGCTGGGCACGCGCCTTATCCACCTTGGCCTTATACTGACGCTGGTCAATCACGAACAGCGTCTGCCCCTTCTTCACATGCGTTCCTTCTTCAAACAACATCTGCTCTAGGAATCCTTCTACTCGGGCATGAACCTCGACAAACTGCTGGGCACGGATGCGTCCCACATACTCTCCATACACACTGACATCACGCTTGCCTACCTTCATCACCGACACGATGGCACTCTCCTCACGGATCACTTCCTTGCGGGTGAAGTAATAATAAGCAGCCACTCCGGCGGCTATCAACAGACAGATAAGAGCCAGATTTCTCTTTTTAATAAAAAAATAAGCACGCACATTACGAAACGGGATTTTCATAAGAAACAATGGTTTTGATATTAATATTCTATTTTTACCTCTTTGTGTATTGATCTACGGCAAATCTCATGCCACGGATTCGGACAGAGACAGCAAATGCCGGCTCCGGAAACACATTTCCGGGGTCAACTCCATGCCGCTCAATGCATTAGACATAACCGGCATTTTTTTTCAGATCCAGATTTATAAAAGGATAAGGTCAAGAAACGGGTTGTGGAAAGTGTGGACAATCTCCACAACCCGTTGGGGTCGCAAAGATACAGCATCACTCCGGTACACACAATAGATGACCGCCGGTTCTAAATGCTTACTATCATCTTTTTCAAAATTTTAAGTACCAACTCTTGTTTTATCCGTAAACAATATCTACCTTTGCCGCACAATTCAGTTTATGACTTATGAGCGCATATAACAATTACATTCACAACCTTTTGTTGAAGCATAGCCGCACTTTGGTATGCTTCATGGCGGTGTGTGCTCATTGGTTTACCGGTTTTTCTTCCTTATAAATAATATACCTTTTTATAAATTCAAGAACCGTACGGACATATCAGCTCGTGCTGTTATGCGTACGCGCGTACCATAGTATATTATTTTAAAGAAGATCATTTTATGTTCAGCATACTTTTATTCATGTTGACGGGAATAGCCTTAGGCTATCGCTTCCGTCGCGTGGTCTTGTTTCATAAGACCGAGAAAACCATCAGCATCACCATTCTGTTCCTTTTATTCTTCTTCGGATTGAATATTGGTTCCAATCAAAGTCTGATTCACAACTTCAGTTCCTTTGGCCTTCAGGCACTGTTACTGGCTGTAGCCGGTCTGGCCGGAAGCCTCATCATGTCGTGGATCACTTACCGGTTATTTTTCAGAAAGGAGGAAGAACATGAAAAATAGTATTTTTGTTCTCTTGGTTCTGGGTATGGGAGTGATTCTGGGGTTAAGTTTTCCCATTCCCGATGCTCTGCTCGACAAAAGTCTGAGTACTTACATCCTTTACGCCCTGATGCTTCAGGTCGGTATCAGTCTGGGATGCAGCGACAGTCTGAAAAAGCTGATTCGCAATTTTGATTTCCGCCTGCTGCTCATCCCTCTCTCAACAATTGTAGGCACCCTGATCTTTTCAGCGGCAGCCAGCCTGATTCTGACGAAATGGACTGCAGCCGACTGTATGGCAGTAGGAAGCGGATTTGCTTACTACTCTCTGTCCTCACTGCTCATTACGCAGCTCAAGGAAGCCAGCGTGGGAATTCAGATCGCCAGTGAATTAGGTACCATAGCCCTGCTGACCAACATTTTCCGAGAGTTGCTCTCACTGGTCGGCGCGCCCTGGTTCCGCAAATATTTCGGTAGTCTGGCACCGGTATCGGCAGCCGGCGTCAATTCCATGGATGTGGTGCTACCAACCATCACCCGCTTTTCGGGTAAGGAAATGATTCCGGTGGCCATTCTGCACGGTATCCTGCTCGACATGAGCGTTCCGTTTTTCGTAACCCTCTTCTGCCAGATGTAACTTACAAGCCTATGCAAAAAAGTTCTTTCTTTTTTCGCATAGGCTCTTTCTTTTATCAATTCGGCTCACCCGTAACAAATTCATACAGAAGCTATTCTGTTCTTCATTGAAAATAACAAAAAGGAGGATTCTCCTTAACCTAATTTATGGGTTTTTCTTCTATAAAAAGCCGGGTATGCAAATACCTTTGCAAAAATTACCAAGTTTCGAGAACTAAACCAATTAAAACAGACAAACTAAAACCTTTATGAAAAAATTATTTGTTTTAGGAGGCCTTATTGCGGCTTCCGCAATGCAAGCACAGCCTGTCGGCAAAACCATTTATTATTGGCCTAACGAGCGAGTAACGGAAATCACAAGCGGAACACAGTATTTCATTTATAATGCCGCTTACGACCCAGGTAGCAACCCCAACGACCGCGGCTGCTTTCTGTATGCCAACGGAAACAGCAACTTCGGCACATTGAATCCCAAGCAGTATGCAAATGCATTCACAACATCCAATGCGGCCTATCTGTTCCAGATTTACAAAAAGGCAGGTACAGAAAACGTGTACCAAATCAAGAACTCGTCAAACTCCTGGATTAACTTTACAGGAGCCGCAACAGCGAATGCTGTAGATTTCTACATCAAGCCTTGGGCCACTTCGGATGCTCAAAAAGGAAACCTGCAAGCCAAGATGGACAACGGCACTCTGAGTTCCGACCTGAACAATGCAAAGGTATGGACCGTTACCAATAACAGTTCAAACTCTTCGGCCTGGAACGGAAACGGCGGTTTCACAACGTGGAACACGGCACACCCTTATGCCTTCTATACGGTTGCATCCAAGGAAATCAGTAATCAGACATTAAACAATTACCAGGAAGTGACAAACCGTACCGGATTAATCAGTGACGTGGCCTTCAAACTGCAACAAATTTATGGTCTGGTAAAGGATGGCAGCAAACTCTACAGTAACTATCCGGAAACCAATACCTCGGAAAACAGTGCATACGCCAACCTGATAGACGGCAACGACAACAGCATATTCCATTCTTCGTGGAGTGCTTCCGGAGGAGCTGACGATCCGAAACATTATCTGCGTGCCGAACTGGAGACACCTCAGAGCAGTTTCTACCTGATCACCAAACGCCGAGTAAACAATAACAACAACCGTCCGACCAGTATCTTGATAGAAGGCAGCAACGAAGCAGAAGGCAGTTATACTGCAATCACCACCCTCACCGGCCTGCCAACTGCAGAAAACGAATATTTCTATTTTTCGGACAAAATCAGCACAACATCCTATAAATACATTCGCTTTACCCCATTAACAAACAATTCAAACACCCGTTACTTTACTTATTCTGAGTTTTATCTGATTGGAGCCAACACAGAAACAGATGCTGCCATCAGCAAAATCAAAGCCTTCTATGGCAGCAGAAATCTCAGCGTAAAAGATGCCGATTTTGAGACAAACGTTCTGAACGGGTACACTTCTGTCAAAAATGTGCAGACAACACTGAATCTGAATCTGTATCGCACAGAGGCACAAGCATTATTGAAGGCAAACGAAAGCAACCATGCAACCGACCCGGCTTTAGGACAATATCCCACCGAAGCTTATCAGACTTTTAAAGCAGCAGTTGAAAACCCTGCAATCACAGGAGATGAACTGGCAGCAGCCGTACAGACTTTCAAGTTCTCCATCAACGCTCCGGTATTCACCATTAACGGTATATTCGCCGGTGCTTATACCACTACCGGATACTCCATCTACTACAAAGCCGGTGATGCGACTCCTTTATGGTGGAACAAGGAAACAAACAAGTATGACAGAACGATGCTCTGGAAATTTACCGGCTTGACAAGCAACACGGTAGAAACCGGAAAAACCTATTCTGTGATGAACCTGTCAGACAATATTTATTTTTGGAACACAGACTCATTAACTGTGAGCCAGACCTCTCCGGAAAACCAGAACAACATTGTACTGCTCAAAACAAAAGGTAACGGAACGCCCGTTCATGCCGACCGAAACGGAAGCATTGTCAGATGGAACAGCACAGCCTCAAACTCGGCTTCCGCATGGACACTCACCTATGTCGGAGAAAGTAAAGACATCGATCAGATAGAGCGTGAGCAACTAGCCTCTTATGCCACTCTGAAAACATTGATTTCCGAATGCCAGCCATACCGCACACTTATCGGCAACGGCTTGAACCAGTATTCTTGCATCGGGCACAATTTTACAGAAGCACTTAGAGCCGGCGAAGAGCTCCTTGCGCAAGACATTTACAAACACTCCGACCTGAATATTGCTCCCGTGAAAGATGAGTTGCAGGCTGCCAAAAATGCATTAACTCTCAATCAGCCGGAAACCGGGAAGTTCTACCGTTTCAGAAGTGCGGTCCAGAACAATTATATAGCAGCAAACGGAAGCGGCGACAAACCATTGATGACAGCCAATGCCCAAGAAGCCGTATTCTATCTGACAGCAGACATGAGACTCATCACCGGTTCTCTGCGAGCAATGGACAATTATAACACAGTGGCCGATTTAGGAAAAGCAACGACTTTCAAGGCTTCCAATGCCAAGACCGGATGCTATACAATCCGAAACAACAACGGTACTTATTTTGCACGGACAACGGGTCAAAATCTGGATCGACACAGTGATGAGACTACTGGATTGAATACACCTGAATGTGCCTGGTTCATCGAAGAAGTAACAGATGCTGCCCAGCAGCCCAAACTGACCAAGATCATGAACGCGGAATATGCCACTCTTGCAGCTCCCGTAGCCCTGAACATTCCGGAAGGAATCAAGGCTTACACTGTAACCGTTGATGCCACCAAGCAAAAGGCCGTCATGGAAGAAGTCAGAAACACGATTCCAGCCGGAGTAGCTGTTGTTCTGAAAAAAGAAGGAACAGAAAGCAGCTTTGATTTCTTGTTTGCAGCGGAAGGAGAAACGACTCTTACCAATAATCTGACCGGAGTCTATAGTGCGACCAATATCAGCACTGACATCAACGCCTATATCCTGGCCAACGGCAACAATGGCATCGGATTCTATCAGATGAAGACTGACGACCGCACGTTGGGAGCCAACAAGGCTTATCTGACTTTACCGGCATCGGCCAGCGGCATCCGCTCTATCACCATCGGCGGACCTACAACCGGTATTGAATCCAGCATTGCCGAAGGTGCTCAACCTGAAGAGTATTACGACTTGCAGGGACGCCGTGTACTGAATCCTACAAAGGGAATCTACGTAACTAAAAGTGGCCAGAAAGTTGCATATTAATCAATAACTCATGTCACTAAACTACGGCTTATGTACTAAAAAACAAATACAGAACTATAAATACAACACAATTACCAATTATTATTTTAAACAAAAAATGATGAACAAATTTACTTTTATGTGTTGCCTTGCCGGAAGTATATCGCTACCGGCACTTGCAAACACAGGTGACAAAATCACATCGCTCGACCAGCTCAGTAACAGCAAGTGCTATACCATTACTCCTATGGAGAATGCCCGCGGCACCTGGTTCTTCAAGAGCGAGAATCCGAACTTCCTATACTCCACCGGAAAGACTGAAACAGCCGTGGATGCCAATTCACAGAACCAGCAATTTGCTTTCTTGAAATCTGCATCCGGCAAATACTATATTTACAGCATCGGAGGGCAGAAGTTTCTTTCCTATATAGCTACAGAAGGAGGGTGTGTCTCTCTGCTTGACCGACCTTATTCTCCAGATTCGTACACAACATTCGTCGCATCTACAAGTACCCAAAAGGCAGATTATCCGTGGGTGGTCGCATTAAACGGTCATCATGTAGGAATATCCAATGGATACACATACGGTGTTATCACCAGCTATAACAACACCAATGACAAAGGAAACTGTATCAGTATTACCGAAGCCACAGATTTTGATGCAACCGAAGCGTTAAAACGAATCGAAGATTTCGAGAGAGCCTATACAGAAGAAAACATTGCGCTTGCAGCCGCGGCAAACGATTATCTGAAAATTCCTCAGAAAGCAGTTGGCGGATATGCCCCCGCATTGTGGGAAAAGTTGAATGAAATTTGCGGCGGTGACGGCAAGGCCGACTTCTACGATGCCGTAAAACCAGAGTTTCAGGAAGCCTTGCAGGCTCTGCATGATGCCCCACTCACCGAAGGTGTCTTTAGTAACAACAAGGTTTACCTGCTTCAGAATCTTACCGCATCCAATGGCTACCTGTATTCCAAACAAGAAGAAAACATCTCTCGCGTCTATTCTTCAGCCAAAGCCAGCAACCTGCCGACAGTAGAGAATTCCGAATATTGGCAGCTCTGCACCGCATATGGCTACTCGGTGCTCTACAATCAGGGAACAAAGAGTTATGCCCATTATGATGCCGCTCAAAACCAATGGGTTCTTTCCACCACACCTGCATTTGTCGACGTGAAGCGAAATCAGGCCAAAGGGGCAGCCTCTTTCTGCATTCAGGACATCCAATATACCGGCATCAACCAGTATCTGCATGTCAACAACGGTTATGAAACGGGAGTCGTTGCCTGGAACACCCAGGCAGACGCTTCCAACTTCTTTTTTGTAGAACAAGACCGGGCAGCCGTAGACATAGACATGGCCTCTCTGATCCTTCCGCTCAAACGATCATAAACAATTATGTAGAAGGAAAAAGCAATTATATCGGTAACTACAGCAGCGAAAGCATCAATACACTGAAAGCCCTGCTCAACAACCCGGGCACTACGCTTGAAAGTCTTCTGAACGCCATAGACCAGGCCAAGAACAGCATCAAACAGCCGGAGGCAGACAAATACTATTACATCCAAAGCACAATGGTATTTAACGACGGTACCACAAAAGCCATCTACGAAAATCCGGATGGAAGCAATGTGGGCTGGCACACTGCAGCACAAAGTCCGGCCGAATTGTGGCAGCTTGAAGCTGACGGCAACGGAAAGTACTACATCAAAAGTGCAAACACCGGAAAATATCTGCAATTGACCCCGGCAGCAGCAACAGGAACAATAGGAAGCAATAAAGGTTCGGCATTTACTTTGGAGCAGAAAGACAATTGCATTACCCTGGCATTGATACACTATACCAGCAACGACAAGGCAACCTTGTCTCTTCAGCGGGAAAACAAATGGGGAACGCTGGCCAAACCTGAAGATGAAAACGGCAGCTATATCGGAACTTACAACGCATACAGCGAAACAACTCCAACCAAATGGAACATCATAGAAGCCAGCGATGTCAAAATCACCATTGGAGAAACCGGATATGCCACCACATGGCTTCCTTACGCCATCAGTCTGGAAAATACAAATGTAGAAGCATACGCCGTGAGTAAAGTGGCCCATGAAACAGCCACCCTGGAAAAGATTGCTGGAACTCTTCCGGCACGTTCTTCTGTCATTCTGCATGGAGATGCTGGAACTTATAGCTTCCCTATCGAAACGGGCGACCATCAGGCACCAGCCAACAGCCAGCTTCAGGGAACATCCATCGCAACAACCATTGATGCCGGGGTCAACGCCTATATTCTGGGCAACGGCGGTCATGGTATCGGTCTCTACCAGATGGATGCAGACGACCGCACTTTGGAGGCCAACAAAGCTTATCTCGTTTTACCGGCATCGGCCAGCGGCATCCGTTCCATCACCATCGGCGGACCTACCACCGGCATTAGCGAAACGCTTTCAGGAGATGTCCAGACCGAAGAATACTACGATTTGCAGGGACGTCGCACAACAACTCCGAAAAAGGGAATCTATGTAACCAAAAGCGGCAAGAAAATAGTATTCAACAAGTAAGCAAATGATGTATTACCTATAAAATAAAAACCGATTCATGAAAAAGAACTATCAAAAACCTGTCCTCGACATCATGTACATGGAACAGGAAAGCATGATGGCGGCAAGCAGCATCCATATCTATGAAGATACCATTGGAGCCAGTGGCGCATTAAGCAACGAAGAAAGTGACTTCAATGTCTGGAACTGACAAACATAAGATGTTGGCACATAAGCAGGGGGACGATTCTCCCTGCTTTTTTCTTGCTTAAACCAATGCCATGCTTCGTCCAAATCCGAGATCTTAAAAGAATGAGAAGCATAAATATTAATCATTTTTAAATATAAGTTTTCAATTTTGCAAAACAATGGCGGCTTGACTCCTATTTTACAGACCAAGACAACACACTAAAATCCCCTTCCAAACCATTTCTAACAGTCAGTAATTTAAAAAAATATGCTGTAGAATATAAAAACGGAATATAAAAAGATAAAAATCTCAGACAAAAATATTTTTAACATAACAAAAAGTGTTTTTTGAAAAAGAGTCCGTATATTTGTTTCCTATATACACCCTATAAAACAAAAGTAAACTAAAAACCTAAAAGAAAACCTTTATGAAGAAACTACTACTTCTAGGAAGCCTTATCACGGCCACAGCAATGCAGGCACAAGAGACGGGCAAAACGACCTATTATTGGCCTAACGAGCGTGTCACGGAAATCACGGACGGAACACAGTATTTCATCTACAATACTGCCAACGACGGACAAGACCGCTCTTACTTTCTTTATTCAAACGGAAGTGGATTAAGAACAAACAATGTTTCGCCAAAAACATTTACCACTTCAGACGCAAGTTATCTGTTTACCGCTAAAAAACCGGAGGCTCCTATTGCCGACAGCCATTGGTATCTGAACTGTATCCACGGTATTGTAGGACACGGTGGACAGACCAACAACACAGAAACCCGCGACCTCTTCATCTCATATTGGTATGGAAATGACCAGATCCTGAAGGGAGGGGCAAAAAGCGAGGATGCAGACGGAAACTTGCAGAACCCTAATGAAGTAGACACTAAAACATGGGCCATTACCATCAAACCGGAAAAGAACCCAAACTCCAGCGATAACAGTTATGCCTGGAACGGAAACAGTTCTGGAGCAGGTCTGGGCAATGCATGGACCAGATGGGCACAGGCTCATCCATACGCCTTCTATACTATTTCTTCAAAAGAAATCAGCGATCAGGCTATAAGCAATAATCAAGAGAAGACTAACCGTACGGGACTGATCAGCGATGTAGCCTTCTCATTGCAAAAGACTTATGGTCTGGTTAAAGACGGCAACAAATACTACAGCAACTATCCGGAAACCACACCTGCCGAAAACAGCTCTTACGCCAATCTGATTGACGGCAACGACAACAGTATCTTCCATTCATCCTGGAGTGCTTCCGGTGCAGATACAGATCCCAAACACTATCTGCGTGCCGAACTGGAAACTCCTCAGAGCAGTTTCTATCTGATTACCAAGCGCCGCACGAGCAATAACAACAACCGTCCGACCAATATTCTGGTAGAAGGAAGCAATGAAGAAAACGGTACTTACACCACTATCGCTACTTTGGAAGGTTTGCCTACAACTGATACCGAGTACTATTACTTCTCAAATAAAATCAGCAGCAGCACGGCCTACAAGTACATTCGCTTCACTCCGCAGACAATCAATACAGGAACTCGTTTCTTTACCTATTCTGAGTTCTATCTGATTGAAGCAAACTCTGAGACAGATGATGCCATCAGCAAAATCAAAGCTTTCTACAATGACAGAAGCCTCAGCATCAAGGACGAAAACTTCGAAACAAACGTTCTGAGCGGATATGCAGCAGTCAAGGAAGTTCAGGAAACTCTGAATCTGAGTCTGTACAAAGCCGAAGCACGCGCATTGCTGGAAGCAAATGCAAACAACCATGCAGTCGATCCGGCTTTAGGCCAGTATCCGACCGAAGCTTACAATACTTTCAAGACAGCTATCGAGAAATCTGACATCACAGCAGAAGAACTAGGAACAGCAGTACGCACCTTCAAGTTCTCTATCAACGCTCCTGTGTTCACCATCAACGGTGCATTTAGCGGAGACTATCAGACTACTGGCAAATCAATCTACTATAAAGCAGACAATAGCGCCAATCCATTGTGGTGGGACAAGGCAACCAACAAATATGACAAGACCATGCTTTGGAAGTTTGCCGGTTCTACCAGCACTACTGCAGAAGTAGGCCAGACTTACACTGCCATGAACTTGTCAGCCGAAGTATATTTCTGGGACGTAGAATCTTTGAATATTACTCAAACTGATCCGGAAAATCAAGACGGCATCGTTTTGGTCAAGACACAAGGCAACAATACTCCTGTTCACGCCGACCGTTCCGGAACTATTGTAAGATGGAACGCTTCTGCTCCGACCAGCGCTTCAGCATGGACCATCACTTATGTAGGCGAGAGCTACGATATCGAAAAGATTGACGACGAACAGCTGGCAGCTTATGCAGCCCTGAAGACTCTGGTTGCAGAATGCGAACCGTTTGCTGGAAAGATCGGAACCGGACTGAACCAGTTCACTTGCAACGGACACGACTTTGAAGCAGCCTTAGCCACAGCCAAGAACATCGCTGCACAAGACATTTACCAGAACAACGAGATTGACGCAAAATCTGCTCTGGCAGAATTGCAGGCAGCAAAAGCAGCTTTGACCATCAACCAGCCAGAAGGCGGCAAGTATTACAGAATCAAGAGTGTAAGCAGCAACAAATACGTTGCCTCAAACGGTGCCGCCGGCAGCAAACAGAAGATTCAGGAAGACGGTACTGATGCAAACACCGTATTCTATCTCTCTGCAGACGGACATCTCACTGGAAGCAATCTGCTGAACATGACCAACGCAGCCAGCACCGGTACTGCATTGGGTGACACTTATGCATTCCAAATACACACTCAGGGCTACTACCTGATCAAGCCATCAAGCAGCAATCCTCTGTATGACAATTCTGCTGCAAACGGCACTTTGGACTATTGGGGAAGCAATCCGGACAAGGAAGCAAAATGCGCCTGGATTTTGGAAGAAGTAAACGACGAAGCTCAGCAGCCTAAGTTGAGCAAGACTATGACAGCCGACTATGCTACTCTGGCTGCTCCGGTAGCCCTGAACATTCCGGAAGGAGTGAAAGCATACACCGTAACAGTAGATGTAGATAAGGAAAGCGCTGTTCTGGAAGAAGTTGCAGAAGTTATCCCGGCCGGTGTGGCAGTTGTATTGAAGAAAGAAGGTTCTGAAAGCAGCTTCGACTTTACGTTTGCTGCCGAAGGTGCTACAGCTAACAGCAACAATCTGGTTGGTGTTTACACCTCTACAGCTATTGCCGCAGATGTCAATGCCTACATCCTGAGCAACGGAAACAGCGGTATCGGATTCTATCAGATGAATGCCGAAGACCGCACTTTGGGAGCCAACAAGGCTTATCTGGCTCTGCCGACATCTGTAAGCCATATCCGCTCTATCACCATCGGTGGTCCTACTACCGGTATTGAAGACAGCGTTGCCGAGGATGCTCAGGCCGAAGAGTACTACGACTTGCAGGGACGCCGCGTAATGAACCCAACAAAGGGAATCTACGTAACCAAGAGTGGCAAGAAAGTTGTATTCAACAAGTAAGAAAAAGATGTATTACCTTTTAAACAAATACTGATTCATGAAAAAGATGTATCAAAAACCCGCCCTCGACATTATGGGCATGGAGCAGGAAAGCATGATGGCAACAAGCAGCCTCGGCATCTATGACGACAGCATGGGCGCCAGCGATGCTTTGAGCAACGAAGAAAGTGATATCAACGTTTGGGAATAACCAACCTAGATATTGTTATGGGAAGCAGGGAGAGAAGTCTCCCTGCTTTTTGTTTATGTCCCTCCTGCACTCAAGCGCAACAACGGAACATAAACGCCCATCATTCTCATGGGAATACACTCAGAAAGAACCTTTTTAACATAAAAAACCAACACTTGCTCAAAAAAATATCTACTTTTGCAATCTGTAACCATGAAAACTAGTCCTTAATACATATTTTATTTAAATAATTATCATGAAAAAAGTTACCCATTTAACCACAGCCTTGTTCCTTCTGACAGCCGGATGGAATCAGGCAACCGCCCAAACTATCACAGGGCAGGAAAAAGCTTTAAAGGCCGAAGACATTACCGCAGGCAAAGTCATTGCCTTTAAAGGAATCTCCGAAACAAACACTCAATGGATCAATTGGGGAAGCACAAGTACAAGTTCCCTCTTTGATTCCGGTATTTACACCGTAGAGGACGGAACAGCCGAAAATACTTACATCCTGAAAAGAAAAAGCGACGGCCAATATGTGGGCAAAAACGGTGACCAAATCACTTATGTCACCGATGCAACCCAAGCCACGGCATTCACAGTCAGCCAGCCTGCACTAAACGATCAGAATGCAGAAGGCGGTATCACCGGAATACATGAGATTTCACTTCCCGACATGACCGGAAATATGAATGCCGACATGACTACCGACCAGAAAACAGCCATCCTGAAAACCAGCTGGGCATACGACTATCAGGTACGCTTCACCACCGACGGCAGCTATCTGAATGTTCAGACTGCGGGTACAGGCATTCCGAAATATGCCAACGGTAAAGGCTCATGGTCAGTCTTCATGGTTTACGATGCCAAAGACTATGTAGCACCGAAACCAATCAACCTCACCTTGAAACTTAAAAATGAAAAAGGTGCAGAACTGGAAAGCCGCCAGATCAACACTTATGTAGGTGGTTCTGTCACGGTTCCTTCTCTGGATTTCAGAAACCTTTCCAGCGTGAAGAACGGTACTGCAGACGTAACCGTAAACGAAAGCCAGACATTTACGGTAACCGAGGGTATGAGTGAAATCGTTTGTACCTACAAAGATGCCCTTAAATTCAAAACGACTACAATTGCCGACGGACAATTTGCGGCGGGCACCGAATGGTATCAACTGAGCATCCACAATACCGGAAACCGTGCTTACTTCAAGTATAATGCAGAAACCAAGACTGTCGTTCCGATTAAATCAGGTGATCGCAATTTTTATGACGACACACAGTTGTGGTGCTTCACCGGAACTCTGGACGAAGGTATAAAGGTATACAACAAAGCGGCAGGCGCTTCGGTGTGCATGACCTACAATACAGAAAACGTAGCCATGAGCGAAGCCAGCGACAAGAGCGTATGGAGTTTGAAAAAAACACGTTCTACCACTGCCGGATTTGAAAACGCTTTCTGCCTGAGAAACTCTGGTACTTATATCAATTATAATGCAACCCAAAACAAAATTGCCTACTGGGGAGACAACGACGACGGTTCTGCCATCATTGCCTGGGATTTCAGTAATCATGTGAGCACTACACTGGAAACCATGCGCAACAACACCAATCTGCCAGTAGGAACCGTTGGAACTCCAAAAACAGGATTCGACGCAGTCAATGCCGCCATTGCCGCATTCGAAGCCAATCCGTCACAGGAAACAGAAGCAGCCGTATATGCAGCCATGAACGACGATATCGTTCCATTCTCTGCCGAAAGCTACTACCGCATCATGACCAAAGGAAGAGGTAACCAGCACTATATGACAGCCGGAACAGCCATGACCGGAACCCTTCTGAGCAATACCAATGCCTCTCAGATCTGGAAATTTGCCGCAGACGGAGAAAGTTTCAAAGTAACCAGTCAGGGTGTTTACACCAAGACACCGGCAGTAAGTACCACAGTAAACACTACAGATGATGCCAGCGCCGCACAGGCATTTGTTCTGGCTCCGAGAAGCGGAAGCTATGCACAGTATGCCATCAAGCCAAATACAGAAGGAGGTTATGAACTGCATCTGGCTGCCGGCTTAGAGGTCGTAGGATGGAATGGTGGCGGAGCTTCCAGCTGGTATCTGATTCCGGCAACAACCATCGATGTAACAATCACCGATGCCGGATATGCCACAGTAAACTATCCGTTTGCCGTTCAGATGCCGGAAAACGTAAAGGCCTACACCGGAAGCCTCAGCGAGAATCAGGATGTATTGAACCTGAATGAAGTTGCCGATGGCATTGTTCCGGCTCATACACCGGTCATCCTGACAGCAGCCGAAGGTACCTACACCTTGACAATTCTGGCAGACAACAACACTCCAAGCATTGCCGGAAACGCACTGTCGGGAACACTGCTCGGCAAAACTATTGCTACAGAACAAAATGCCTATATTTTAGGACTGGGAGAGCAGGGTGCCGGCTTCTATAAGATGAATAACGAAGACCGCGCTCTGGGAGCCAATAAGGCTTATATCGCTCTGCCAGCATCTGCAAGCCACGTTCGTTCCATTACAATTGGCGGACCGACTACCGGTATTGAAGACACTGTAGCCGAGGATACTCAGGCCGAAGAGTACTACGACTTGCAGGGACGTCGCGTAAAGAACCCAACCAAGGGTATCTACGTAACCAAGAGCGGCAAGAAGGTTCTCTTCTGCAAATAATCTATTTTATGTTTCATTTTAACTATAAAAACCAATGAAAAAAACATATCAGAAACCGGCTCTCGACATGATGAATATGGAGCAGGAAGCATGATGGCTACAAGCAGCCTCGGCATCTATGACGACAGTATGGGTGCCAGCGATGCACTGAGCAACGAGGAAGCTGAGTACAATGTGTGGGAATAAGCACACTGATTTCTAACAGCTAAAGAATACAACAGGGGGTGGAGCATAAAAATGCTCTTCCCCCATTTTTTTGCGCGAAAATCACTCCTAAAAAACATCAGGATGATTTTACCATTTCATCAAAATGAATCTAAAATTTCATCACAATCATTTTAAACAGTGAATATCAAGATGTGACTATGCCTAAAATTACCTCACACATTTTTGTTTATACTTACTGATTCACTTTACATGTTAATAAGACTCTTCCAACTTTACTTTACATATTAGTTAGCAACAGGTTTAAAGATACTGTCTCAAAAAGTGTGTCTGATAAGCAGTAAAAAAGGGCCGACCCTTGCG